>Ga0126369_10004246_pt1 | contig 10483 bp, 8 predicted proteins | sample PanSoiMetaPlot_1_FD_109646 | JGI IMG/M metagenome (GOLD analysis project Ga0126369, IMG submission 109646) | Tropical forest soil microbial communities from Panama - MetaG Plot_1 | ecosystem: Environmental > Terrestrial > Soil > Tropical forest > Bulk soil | place: Panama | collected 2016-02-17
CAAACGCGAAATTGAAACAGCGATTTACTATCCGCTCGCCCTTCACGAGCAACCGTGCTTCGAGTATCTCGGCTACAAAGTCGGCGATTTTCCTGCAGCGGAACGGGCCGCGCGCGAGAGTCTGGCGTTGCCGATTTACCCCGAAATTCCGCGCGAGGCACAGCAATACGTAGTAAATTGCATCGCGAAATTTTTCGGCTAAGAGATCAAAGCCCGAACGTTGAGGGTAGGTACCGAAGTGGCCAAACGGGGCAGACTGTAAATCTGCTGGCTTTACGCCTTCGCTGGTTCGAATCCAGCCCTGCCCACTTTTCTTTTAACGGCGTCGGCGTCTTCGCGTCGTTCTACGGCGGGATGATGTCGATCTTCGGCGCGGTTTTGTTTTGCCGCGTCTAGAAGTCGACCGTTTGCGCGCTTTAGTCGTTTTTCGCGCCGGCTTTCTTTTGGCTTTAACGCGTGAAGTTTTCCTGGTCCGCTTTGGTGCCGGCTTGAACACACGCGCGGTCGCTTTTTTCACCGCTGGCTTGAGCCGACCTTCACTGGCAGCCTTTCCAGCCATTGCGCCGACAATTCCTCCCACGACCGCACCGGCCGGACCCATCATGCTGCCTAACGCAGCGCCAGCGACCGCCCCCCCAGCCGTTTCCTTGGGAATCGGCGGAACTTCGATGTTTTCGGTGCTCTCCTTATGTTGTGCGTCTAGATCGTCGGCCATAACAGCAACTCCTTCTGTTTGATGATTATCGTCTTAGGTAGTTCGCTCCCCGAATTGGCCACAGCCGTGACGAAACGGAAAAGCGGTCGCCTTAGCGACCGCTTTTCCAAAAATAACTGAACGGATTAAGTCGGCTCAGCGCCCGCGGCGTTGTCCGCCGCCGTCACGCCGCCGATCCCCACCGTAACCGCCGCCGCCTGGCGGACGCGGCTCGCGTGGACGCGCTTCGTTCACCGTAAGTGCCCGGCCTTCGAGCGTCTTGCCGTTAATTTCGGCGATCGCCTTTTGCGCATCTTGGTCGGAGCCCATGGTTACGAAGGCAAAGCCTCGCGACTTGCCGGTGAATTTATCCTGCATGAGCATGACTTCCTGAACCGCGCCGGCTTGGGAAAAAAGCTCCTGGAGTTCGTTTTCGGTGGTATTAAATGGGAGATTTCCCACGTATAGTTTGGTTGCCATTGATTCTAATCTGGAAAACGCCGCCGTTCCCGCTTCTTGAATTTCAAATCGCCGCTGAAACTAGTCGAAATGACAATCGGTGGATGTCCGAGCTGCTGTTTTCTCCTTTCGCGGTCATTGGTAGAGTGCTTCGATTTGGAAAGCAATCAAAATCGCGGGCAAACTAAGGGCGAATATGGCCACATTTAACGCTTTAAGCGAAACAACTGGCCAAGTCAGAGTGGCTGTCGTCGCCACTGGGGTGGTTAGCCCCCTCGGTTTTGGCCTTGAAGAGACCCTTAATGCCCTGCGTAAGGCCACTGACTGCGTTACGCCGGTCGTTGGATTCGACGTGACCCGCTGCCGCTGCAAGACCGCAGCCCAGATTTCAGATCAGCGCCTGCTATGCCGGCATCGAAACGGCCGAAAAAATGCCCGGCTGCATCGCGCGGCGCACATGATGATCACTGCTCTAGAGGAACTGTCGGGTCAGGATCCAGAATTCAAACCCGAGCTCAGTGTGATCGGAACAACCAGCGGAGGGATGTCATTTGGGCAAGATTATTACCGCGCGCTACATCGACAACGAAACCTACGCCGTTCGCCCGAATGGGTTGCCAATTATCCGCCGCAAAAGCCCGTGCTCGATGCGCAGGACGCGTTTGGAATATCCGCGCCGTGTCGAGTTATTGCGAACGCCTGCGCTTCCGGCACGAACGCAATTGGACACGCCTTTGAATGTGTCCGCTCGGGAAAATACCAACGTGTGCTGACCGGTGGTTACGACGCGCTTTCGGAACTGGTCTTTGTCGGATTCGACTGCCTGCAAGCCGCGACGCCGGAAAAATGCCGCCCGTTCGATCGCGATCGTTCCGGGATGGTTCTGGGCGAAGGCGCAGCCGTTCTGGCGCTGGAGAATTTTGAGAGCGCGCGGCGACGCGGCGCCCGAATCCTCACCGAGATCATCGGCTATGGAATCTCGACCGATAATCACCATCTGACTCAGCCCGATCCTTCGGGAAACGGACCGCGCCGCGCAATGGAGCAGGCGTTGCAAAGCGCGCGGATTACGGCAAACGAAGTTGATTACATCAACGCTCACGGCACAGCGACGCCCTTCAATGACGCCGCCGAAGGCAAAGCGATCACGGAATTGTTCAAGGATGTTCCGGTGAGCTCAACCAAGAGCATGATCGGTCATTCGTTAGGAGCGGCCGGCGCAATCGAAGCGGTTGTTTGCCTGCTTGCGTTACGCGCGCAATTCCTGCCGCCAAACATTAACTTCCGAAATTCGGATCCGAATCTTTCCCTCAAGATCGTCGCCAACCAATCGCGCGAGGCGAAGATCGACATCGCTCTTTCGAATTCATTCGGGTTCGGAGGCACGAATGCCTCCATTCTGATTCGGAACGCTCCGGCATGAGCTTGCACGTTGCGGGCGCCGGTTGGGTCACACCATTGGGAGGCGGCGTTGACGAAGTTTGGAACAGGTTGCTGCGCGGCGACGAAGCGACAACTCAAACAGTCTCATTCGGTGAGAATCACAAGAGCTACTTCGGCTTTCTTGTTCCGAAGGACGCGCTGAAAAATTTGCCGCCGCATCCACGCTTGCGCCGAGCCAGCGCGATCTCTCGATTCGCGGCCGCGGCTGGGTTGGACGCGATCGCGCAGGCAGAGTCAAAGACCTCAAAGATCGATATGGACAGAGTCGCGCTCGTTTTTGCGGCCTCGAATGGGGGAGTCATCTACACCAAGCGCTTTTATGACGACATCGTGAAATCGGGCGCGCAATCGGCGAGTCCGCTTTTTTTTCCGGAAACGGTTTTCAACGCGCCGGCGAGCCACCTCGCCGCGATCTTGGGAATCAACGGCGCAAGTTACACCATTGTCGGGGACGGGGCGGTGGGCATTCTGGCAATGAACATGGCGCGCGATCTTTTGGAGAGCGAATCGATCGATTTCTGTCTGGTGGTGGCTGCCGAAGAAGCGGACTGGGTGCTTTGCGATGCGTATCGAAAATGGCGTTTAGTCAAAACCCAGCCGCCGATCGAACCATTTTGCAATCCGTCGCGCGGCACAATCTTGAGTGAAGGCGCCGGCGCGGTGCTTCTTGGTCGCGAAGGCAGCGTAAAAGTCAGTTCAATTAATGACGGTGGAAATTTTTCCCACCAGCAAGAAGCAACCAACCTAATTGACCGCATTCTTCATGATCTTCGCAGTGAGCCGGCGTTTATCATCGCGAGCGCGAATGGCACATTTGTTGATTTCGCGGAACGCACCGCGATCCAGAAACAGATGCCGACGTCGATGGTCTACAGCCCCAAGCCCGCCCTCGGAGAGAGTGTCGGCGCAAGCGCGATTTGGCAGGTCATTATCGCGGCCCAAGCCTTGGGGAAAAAGCGCCTTCCGCCGATGCTGCATGCGTGCGAACGCTCCGGCCTCCAATTCGCCACGACTTCCAGTCACATTGGATCGAACGCGATTGTTCTAAGCTGCGGATTGAATCAACAGGCGGCCGGGTTGCGATTGTCGGTCTAAGCAGGCCACGCCCGACCTCCTTTTATCTTTGCAAGCGGGGTAGCCTGCGGTACCTTCGGCGTCCGCCATGCGAACGCCGGTTTGGGGGGGTCTTTTCATATTTTTGGCGGCTGGCGTGGCAAACGCGGCCAGCACGACGCCGCGCGATCACGAACCGGTTGAGATTACTTCAAGCGGAGAAACGACTTACAACAACGGCATCGCCACCGCGCGCGACAATGTAGCCATTCACATCGGCGACACCGATATCTACGGAGATTTTGCTCAGTATAACTCCCAGACTCACGAGGTTCTGGTTCGAGGCCATGTCCGAATTTATCGCGACGTCAGTCTCTACATCGCGGACGAGGGCGTCTACAACATTGAGACCAAGCAGATCCGGACCAGCGCGGTCCGGACGGAGTATCATCCTTACTTTCTCAGCAGCCAAAACGTTAACGAAACGTCGACCAACGTGTATCACATCGAGAACGCCACTTTTACGACCGACGACTCCCCTCGCCCGGATTTTCATCTGCACGCGCGGACAGTGCGGGTTTACGAAAATGATCACGTCGTTTTTCAGAACGTCACCTTTTACATCGGCAAGGTGCCGGTCTTTTGGTGGCCCTACATGTACCAATCCCTCAATGACGCGTTTAGTTTCTCAATCGCACCGGCCGATCTGAGTTCCTGGGGACCTTCACTGCTGACGCAGATCACATTTCCAATCACAGACGACATTAAGGGTCGACTTCGGCTCGATTATCGCGGACGACGCGGCCTCGCGATTGGTTTTGAATCGGACGTGGATTACGGCAAAGACAAATCGAGCAATCTCAAATTAAAGACCTATTACATTGACGACCAGAACCCGGAGATCAATCCAACTGCTATCAGACGTGCTGAGATCTCACCCGACCGCTACCGGGCAAGCCTGCAGGACACGACCTATTTTACTAAGGACATCTACGGAATCGTGAATGTGACCAAGCTCAGTGACGCGTACGTCATGCAGGACTTCTATCAGAGTGAATTTCGGATCGATCCCAATCCGGACAATGTTGTTGCTCTGACCAAATCCGATCCATTCTACACCCTCACAGCGATCACTCGTTTCCAAGCAAATGACTTCTTTCAAACGACGGAGCGCCTGCCTGAAGTCGTGTTCGACATCAAACGCCACGCTCTATTTGGAGGCCCAATTTTCTACGAAGGGGAGAGTGGCTTCGCCGACCTCCACCGAAATTTCGCTGAAGGTTCGGGCTTTGAGGACTACGGCACGACACGCGTGGATACATTTCATCAGCTGCTTTATCCAAACACGTATTTTGGCTGGCTTTCGCTTGTGCCGAGGGCAGGTTTTCGCGCCACCTATTACGACAAGACTCGCGATCTCGGGAACACTTTGTTTCCCACTGACGAAGATCCGTTGATCCCAAATTTTATTCCGTTAGATCCAACGCCGGCGAATCCCGTCATCAATGCAGGCAGTGGCGTCCGGACCGTGTACAACGCAGGCATCGAAGGTTCGTTCAAGCTGTCGCGCTCGTGGGACGATGTGGCGAGCCGCACATTTGGATTGGATGGGCTGCTGCATGTCATCCAACCCTATTCAGACTTTTCGTACGTTCACGAAGAAGGAATCGATCCATCTTCGATCCTGCAGTTTGATCGCTTCGAGCCGTCTACTCAATTGCCGATCTTCGACTTCCCGCAGTTTACAACGATAGACTCGATCGCGAGCTGGACGATCTGGCGCAACGGAATTCGGAACCGTCTCGAAACACGTCGCGACGATTTGACTGTGACCTGGCTGGAGCTGGACTCGTTTTTCGACGTGAACTTCGACAATCCATACGACCGGCGCACCTACTCAAACTTCTACAACAGGCTGCGGTTCACACCGCTACCCTGGGCCTCGCTGTCGATTGATTCGCAGGTTCCGGCGTTCAGTTCCGGTTTTACCGAGGTCAACACGACCCTTTCTGTTCAACCGGTCGCAAATCTGCAAATCAACGCGGGACATCGCTACCTCAACGACAATCCATTCTTTCAGCACAGCAGCCTCTTCGTGGTCGGAGGATATTATCGAGTCACCGACAACTGGGGATTTGGATTTCAAGAGCAATACGAAGGCACCGTCGGTATTTTCCAGGAGCAGCGTTATGCCATCTACCGTGATTTGACCAACTGGGTTGCGTCATTCGGCGCGGTCGTTCGCGACAATACCGGTAGCAAAAAAGAATACGGCATCCTTCTCACTTTCAGCCTGAAGGCTTTCCCGAAATTCGGCTTCGATCTGAATTTTGATCCGGGAAGCCAGGGGCAATGAACCGAATCGATAACTTGCGTAATTTTCAACCCTGGGCCGGTATTGTGCTAGGTTGAGCAGCCAACCAGCAAGTCGGTCATTCATGGACATTTCAATTATCGGTTCCGGATATGTGGGGCTCGTCACGGGCGCTTGTTTTGCCGACGTCGGCCACAACGTCATCTCTGTCGATAACGACGAGGCCAAAGTCAAAACGCTTCAAGCCGGCCGAGTCCCGATCTACGAACCCGGCCTCGAGGAGATCATTCATCGCAACGTATCCGCTCATCGACTGCGCTTCAGCAGCAGCGTTCGCGAAGGCGTGGACAATTCGCAAATTGTTTTCATTGCTGTCCCGACGCCGCCTCAACCCAACGGCGAAGTCGATCTTAGCTTCATTGAAAGGGTTTCCCGCGAAATCGCGGATGTGCTGACCGACTACCGCGTAATCGTCGATAAAAGCACGGTGCCGGTCAAAACCGGCGAACGCGTCGCCGAGACGATCAAACGTTACAACCGGAGTGGCGCGAAGTTCGACGTCGTGAGTAACCCGGAGTTTTTGCGTGAAGGCTGCGCCATTCACGATTTAATGCATCCGGACCGGATCGTCATCGGCGCGCAGAGCCAGCACGCGGTCGATCTGATGAAAAAAGTTTACGAGCCGTTCATGGCCCCAATTTTGGTGACCGACATCAACAGCGCGGAATTGATCAAGCACGCCGCGAATTCGTTTTTGGCACTAAAGATTTCCTACATCAACGCCATCTCTGCGATCTGCCAGGTCAGCGGCGCAGACGTCGAGAAAGTCGCTGACGGAATCGGGATGGATCGACGGATTGGGCGCCAATTTCTCAACGCCGGCATTGGTTACGGCGGTTCCTGTTTTCCGAAGGACGTCGCTGCGTTTATCCACATCAGCGATCGACTTGGCGTGCCGTTCACTTTGCTGAAGGAAGTGCAGCGAATAAACGCGCTGCAAAAAGAGCGTTTTCTCAAACTCATTCGCGACACGCTTTGGGTCTTGCGCGAAAAGAAGATCGCGGTCTGGGGACTCACGTTTAAACCGGACACCGACGACGTGCGCTCGTCGGTCGCCATCGAGCTCGTCGATGCGATGCTCCGCGAAGGCGCCCACGTCAGCGTTTACGATCCAAAAGGAATGGAAAAGGCGCGCGAACTAAAAGCCGTAGCGGATGCAAAATTTGCGGCATCGGCCCTGGAAGCGGTCGACGGAGCGGAGGCACTCGTGATTGCCACCGAGTGGCCGGAGTTCGCCAATGTCGATCTTGCCGCGGTCAAACAGCGGATGACGACGCCGATCGTTTTTGACGGCAGAAATCTCTTGAATCCCGAAACGATGGGCGAGCTTGGCTTTCATTATCATTCGATCGGCCGGGCAAGCGCCATTCCACGATAACTTCTCGTGGCACCGGCTTCAGCTCGCCGAGTTGCTCTCGCCGCGCTGAGGACATGGCGACAGAAAAAGCAATTCGCTGATGCGATCATTTCCGATCTTCTTTCCGGCTCGACTCTTGCGTCAATCGATCGCGCCTTCGCCGTCGAACTTTTCTACGGGATTTTGCGAAACATTACTTTGCTCGATTTTTGGATCGGCGAGTTGCGCCCCGCTCGCATTGATGTCGATCTTCGCGATGTTCTTCGCCTTGGGCTTTACCAGCTCTTCATCGCGAAAACTCCAAAGCACGCCGCTGTTTACGAAACCGTCACGCTGACGCCACCACGACAACGGCCGGTAGTAAATGGAATCTTGCGTTCAGCGACCCGGTGCCGGCGAGAATTGCAAAACAAGTCAAGATCGCAGCCGCTCGATATTCGATCGTCGCATCCGAAATTCCTAATCAAACGCTGGCAAAAGCAGTTCGGCGACAAGGCGACAAAATCCTTGTGCGAATGGAACAATCGAGCGCCATCGATTTATGCACGAATCAATCAATTGAAGATTGATCGGCACACATTTCTCGAGCGGTATCGCGAGGCTCGCTCGCTTCCGGACGTTTTTAACTTTGTCGAACTTCCCGCGCCGTCCGAAGCGCTTAACCAGGGAGATTGTTACGTCCAGGATCCAAGCACCGCGCTTGCCTGCGAGCTATTGCAGCCAAAACCGGGCGAAAAGATCCTGGACGCGTGCGCGGCTCCCGGCGGCAAAACGAGCTATCTGGCCGAGCTGATGAAGAACGAAGGCTTAATCATGGCCTGCGATCGCGATCCGGCGCGGTTGCAGCTCTTGAAACAGAATCTCGCGCGACTCGATGTTCGGATCGCAAAAATCGTTCGCCATGATTGGGCGAAGGATCGAATTCCCGAAGAAATCCGTTCCGCGGCTCCTTTTGACCGGATTCTTGTCGATGCTCCTTGCAGCAATACCGGCGTCATGCGGCGGCGGGCCGACGTGCGATGGCGTTTGAAGCCCGGCGACTTTGAACGAATGCAGGCGCGCCAAGTTGAAATCAGTCGGGCGGTTCTAGAATTAGTGAAGCCAGGCGGGATTTTCATTTACAGCACGTGCAGCCTCGAGCGCGAAGAAAATGAGGAAGCTGTTCAAGGTTTGCTCTCGATGATGTCGATCTTGCAACTGGAAGAAGAGCGTCGCTCGCTTCCTTTTCGAGAGAATTTTGACGGCGTGTTCGCCGCCAGACTTCGCCGAATCGATTAATCCGATTCCTCGCGGTTGCATCCGGCGCACGCAATGGAATCGTAGCGTCCTATGCACGATTCCCGTTTCGACAAGCTGGCCAAACTCTTGGTGGAATATTCAACCAGACTCAAACGAAACGAGAACCTCTTGATTGAAGCATTCGATGTCCCTGACGAGATGACGATCGCGCTCGTTCGTGCGGCGCGAAGGGCGGGTGCGATTCCATTCGTTCAAATCCAGCGAAATCGCGTCAGTCGCGAGCTGGCAATGGAAGCCTCGGATCGGCAATTGAATTTCGCGGCGTCGCACGAGCTGGCACGCATGAAAAAAATGCAGGCCTACATCGCGTTGCGCGGAAGCAACAACATCACCGAGCTATCGGACGTGCCGGTCTCGAAGATGCAGCTCGTAGCCAAGAAAATGCGACCAGTCCAGGATCAGCGCGTCAAAAAGACGAAGTGGTGCGTCTTGCGCTGGCCGACGCCGTCCATGGCGCAACTGGCGGGAATGAGCACCGAAGCATTTGAAGATTTTTACTTCAACGTCTGCACGCTCGATTACGAGAAGTTGCAGCCCGGAATGAAGGCGTTGAAGGAATTGATGGAGAAGACGGATCGCGTCCAAATCAAAGGCCCGGGGACGAATCTGCGATTCAGCATCAAAGGAATTCCGGCAGTGATTTGCGGCGGAGACCGAAACATTCCGGACGGCGAAGTTTTTTCCGCACCGGTAAAAAACTCGGTCGAAGGTCACGTCACCTTCAACGCGCCGACGATTTATCAGAGCATCGCCTTCGACGGGATTCGCCTCGACTTTCGCAAAGGCAAGGTCGTCAAGGCGACGAGCAACCAAACCGAGAAGCTGAACAAGATTCTCAATTCTGATGCCGGCGCGCGCTATATCGGCGAGTTTTCGTTCGGTTTTAATCCCTACGTTCTCGAACCGATGCGCGATATTCTGTTCGACGAAAAGATCGCCGGCTCATTTCATTTTACGCCCGGTCAGGCGTACGAAGAAGCGGATAACGGTAACCGCAGCCAGGTCCATTGGGATATGGTCAATATCCAACGGAAGGATTACGGCGGCGGCGAAATTTATTTCGACGGGAAATTGATCCGGCGCGATGGCGAATTCTTGCCGAAGGAATTGCGATCGTTGAATCGCAACAACTTCGTTAAAGGAAAATAATCGGCCGGTACACAAACAGAGCGATTCTTGCGAATCGCTCTGCCGAAAATGTCGATCTAAGGCTCGATCAGGCCGCGCGGCGTGGTCCCTGGCCAAGCAAGTTCAGCTGCATCATTCCAATCTCGCCGTTGCCAGTCACCTGCAGATTCGAAATTTCGAACGTTGGCGCTCCTTCAACTGGTCCGCCGGCGCTCGGTAGCTGCACCATTACCTGCTTCGAATTCGAATTCAGGACGATCGACGAGATCTCAAAGGACGGCGAGAATTCGACGGTCACGATTTGGAACGGAGCAACAACGTGCACAGCGGCTTGACCCTGCTGGGATGGCGTTAACTGAAGTGGCGCCGCAGCAAAATCCGAAACGAGGTGCAGTCCGCCTACCGTGAACGATGGCGATCCGACAACGGACGGACGTTGCTGTTGCGAAGGCGTGAGCCGGACGCTGCCGAGTGTTCCGCCAGCCGGTTGAATCCGCGAGATTTCGAAGGTCACTTGCAAGTTCATCGCGGGTTGAGCCGAAGAACCGGCCAGACGCATCGTCACCACCTTCGATGACGGCCGCAGTTGCAGCGCGCCCATTTTAAAGGTTGGCGTCAGTTGCATCGACGCAATCTCGAAAGCGAAGGTGAGTTGCACGGCGGTTTGCATGGCGCC
>Ga0126369_10004247_pt1 | contig 10483 bp, 13 predicted proteins | sample PanSoiMetaPlot_1_FD_109646 | JGI IMG/M metagenome (GOLD analysis project Ga0126369, IMG submission 109646) | Tropical forest soil microbial communities from Panama - MetaG Plot_1 | ecosystem: Environmental > Terrestrial > Soil > Tropical forest > Bulk soil | place: Panama | collected 2016-02-17
AGATCAACCCCAAGATCACGGAGATGATCCAGCAAGCAAACAGCGAGCTCGACGAGACCAAACGCGGAGCCGGCTATCGAGCGATTCAACAGCTTCTCTACGACGACCTGCCCGAGCTGGTGCTGTATCAGCGCGAGCTGATATGGGGCGTGCGGAAGCGCGTCAAGGGATTCCAGGGTCGTGTCGGAGGTGACACGCGCACTTACGCCTGCGACGTGAGTTAGTCCGGCCTGGAGTCGGATGACGAGTTACATCGTCCGGCGGCTACTGCAGGCCGTTGTTGTCCTGTGGGGCGTGTCACTCATTGTTTTCTTCCTGCTGCGTCTGGCTCCGAGCGACCCAATCACACTGCTCCTGGCTGAGACAGCTACGCCGCAACAAATCGCCGAAGCGCGGCACGAGCTAGGGTTCGACCGTCCCATCTACGTGCAGTACCTGCTATTCATGGAGCGGGCTGTGCAGGGAGACCTGGGTCGGTCTCTCTTCTATAAAGAGCCGGCCCTCGGCGTTATCCTGCGCTCGCTGCCAAACACTCTCCTGCTGGGCGGTATCGCCTTCGCGCTTTCCGTTGCTGTTGCGTTACCGGTTGGGATTGTGTCGGCGTTACGGCGTGACTCGATCTGGGACTACCTGGGCGTCGGACTAGCGCTGATCGGCCAGGCGACTCCACCGTACTGGTTGGGGATCATGCTGATCCTGGTCTTCAGCGTGAACCTGCGCATCTTGCCGACCTCCGGCAGCTTCGGGCCGGAGTACATTGTGTTGCCGAGCGTGACGCTAGCAGCAGTGCTGATGCCAATCGTCACGCGGCTGGTGCGCTCCGGCATGCTGGACGTGCTGCACGAGGACTACGTACGGACAGCGCGGGCGAAAGGGCTTCGCGAGCGTGTGGTCGTCGGCAAGCACGCACTGCGCAACATGCTCATCCCGCTGGTCACGGTGCTCGGCCTGCAGCTGACGTCGCTGCTGGGTGGCGCGGTCATCATCGAGCAGGTCTTCGCCTGGCCCGGTGTGGGACGGGTCGCGGTCAGTGCGATCTCATCGCGCGACTACCCGGTTGTGCAGGCCAGCGTGTTGGTAATCTCCACCGCGTTCGTGCTCATGAACCTGCTGGTCGACGTGCTGTACGCCTGGCTCGATCCACGAATTCGCATAAGCGGGTGAGGAACTGGCGCAACCTGCGGCTGTCGGCCGGGGCCGCGGTGATCGTATTGACGGTGGTCGTGGCAGTCGCTGCGCCGCTCATCGCTCCATACGGACCGTTGGACCAGGCGCCGGAGGTGAACAACCGTCCGCCGTTCTGGCGTGGAGACGGCGGCGACATACACGTTCTTGGCACGGACCCACTCGGGCGAGATTTGCTCAGTCGAACGATGTACGGCGCGAGGGTTTCGCTGCTCATTGGGGCGACGGCCGTGCTCCTGGCGGGCACCATCGGAGTACTGCTCGGACTGCTGGCAGGTTTTGTCAGTGGGGTGGTGGAAACGGTGATCATGCGTCTGGTCGATACGATGCTGGCAATTCCGTTTGTGCTATTGGCAATCGTGTCTGTGGCGCTGTTTGGACAGGACCTGTTGGGTCTGATCTTGATTCTGGGGCTGACTGGCTGGCTTGGTTATGCCCGCATTGTTCGCGGCGTCGTCTTGTCGCTGAAGGAGATGCCATACGTCGAGGCGGCGCGGGCCCTGGGCGCCGCGCCGCCACGCCTCCTGGTGCGACACATACTGCCTGGCATATGGACACCGGTGATCGTCGTCGCCACGCAACAGGTTGGCGCGATGATGATCGCCGAATCGTCGCTGACTTTCCTCGGCATCGGCATCCCACCAACAATTCCCAGCTGGGGTGCCATGATTGCCGACGGCCGCGCATACGTGATGCTGGCGCCATGGGTCTCGGTCTTTCCCGGCCTGGCGTTAACGACCACAGTGCTGGCCGTCTACTTCTTCGGCGACGGCCTGCGCGACTTCCTGGATCCACGTTTGCGCCTGTGATGGCGCGAGGCTACGCTGTCGTGTTGCCGGTTGGTTGCGTCAGGGCACCGAGCGGGCAGGGAGCCCAAAGGGTGTTTCGCCCTCGAGCCCAGTGCTGACGATCCGTTTCGGCCGAATGCGGAACATTTCCGGGTCAAAACCGCGCCCGACGCTATCAACGCGCCTTGTGAGCACCTCCGCCTCGCCGCGAATTTCGATCATCCTCGGTCGTGGCTCATTGAAAGGTTCCTCGAGAATCCGTTGTACAGCGGAGTGTCCACGCTTTACCTGAGCGCTGGCATGATGCGTTCGGCAATGATCTCCAGTGGCTTCAACGTATACATGCTTGGCACACCGAAATAGACCATCTCGATGCCCATGCCGGCCAACCACTCCAGGCCGCGCAAGGTATCCGCGATTGCCCGTTCGCCGCCACTGACGTCGAAGGTGTACATCGATGTCTTTTCAATGGCGTCGTAGTCGCGCCCTTCCGCGGCGCAGTGCGCCTGCAGCACCTCCAGCTTGCGCCCAATCTCAGGCGTCGGAAACAGGTTGCAGGCGTCCGCGTAACGCGCCACCAGTCGCAACGTTTTGTGTTCGCCGCTCCCGCCAATCAGAATCGGCGGGTGCGGACGGCTCAAGCTCTGTGGCGAGTTCAGCGGCCGCTCGAGATCGTAATGGCGGCCATGGATCGGCCGTTCGTCTCCGCGCCACATCTGCAAGCAAATCTCGAGTGTCTCCTCGAGTTGCTCGAAGCGAGCGCTGAGGGGTGGAAATGGCACCCCGAGACCACGGCTCTCGTCCGCGTTCCAACCTGCGCCAATGCCGAGGAACGCCCTACCACCCGACAGCACATCGAGCGTGGTCACGATCTTGGCAAGCAGGCCTGGATGGCGATAGTGCACGCCGCTCACCAGCGTGCCGAGCTGAATCCGCCGCGTGTGGCCAGCGACGTAGGCGAGCGTCGTGTAGCCCTCGAGCATCGGATCTTCGGGCGGGCCGTTGAGCCGAATCTGAAAGTAGTGATCCATGACCGCGAGCGCGTCGAATCCGAGCGCCTCGGCGGTGTGCGCCGCTCTAGCGACGTCCTCGCCAAGGCAGGCGAGGCCGTTGGGCGTATCGAACGTGGCGAGGGAAATACCGAACCGCATGCCCTTAGCCTAGGACAATACTTATCTAGTAGCACCATTATTTTGGGTAGGCGACGGCGGGCCCGTCTGTTACGCTGCCGAACGTGACCGCCCAGTCCGTCGAGACAGCCGCCCAACCTGCCGCGGCGGAGATCGTCGCGTTGACCAACGCGTTGGTAGGACGCATCTGGGCACACTTCACCGCGCGCGCGGCGGAGCTCAACCTGTCGATCGCCGAAGCCAAAGCGCTTCAGCAGTTGGATCCCATCGCTGCCATGCCCATGCGTGGCCTGGCCGCCAAAGTCCACGCGAATCCATCCAACATCACCGTCGTCGTTGATCGACTCGAAGCGCGCGGGTTGGTGAGTCGCGAGGTCAGCGCCGACCGCCGGGTGAGGGGCGTGCGGCTGACGCGGGCCGGGCTGGAGCTGTGCCGACGCCTCGAGGCTCGAGTGCTGACAGATCACCCGGCGGTGGCTGGCCTGTCAGCGGCGGAACAGCACAGGTTCCTGCAGCTCCTCCGCCATCTGGCGGTGTGAAGGCATTGGAATGAACTGCGACGATGGCGTTGTTTATCAGGCCTGCTCTACGTCGTACCAGGCGCCCGATGCCGCCGCGCGGTGAGCTGCTTCAACGACGGCGACCGCCGCCAGGCCATCCGCGGCCGGTACGCGCGTCGGCCGCGATTCGCGACGCGCAGCGATGAACTCGCGCACCTGGCTGGCGTATGCCTCGATTCGCAGAAACGCGTAGTGGCCAGCCCAGACCGGCAGGCTCGTGTGCACCTGCCAACCATCGCGGGTGCTGGAGCGCACCTCGCCGTACATATCGACCAGGAGCACTGTGAGTACGTTGGCAAGGCCACCCTGGCCACGGGAATCTCGAATGGATCACCGAGACAATGCGAGGCGGCTGCAACGGGCCGTCGCTGATCGAGGCCAACGAGGGCGCGGCGTCACCACTCGAGGCCGGTCCCGAGAGAAGCGGGAACCTCGGGCGTGCGAGCGACTCGGCCGCATACCTTGCTCTTCGCCCTCGACGGTGGCAATCTGGCAGTGACACCGTGGTCGCCCGAAACCCAGGGAGGTGTGCTCATGGTCGTTGCGGTCCGCCCACCTGAAGCCAGGCAGCTCAAAGGGGTCGAGCTGATGGCCCATCTGTACCGTCGCGCGGGTTTTGGCGCGACACGCGATCAGCTCGAGGCTGCGCTGGCGCGCGGCTACGAAGTGACGGTCGACGAGCTGTTACATCCAGAGCTCGCCCCGCCCCTCGAGGAGGACCTGATCTATCGCTACTGGCCCGACATGAAGGAATCCCGCCAGATCGATCCTGCCCAGTCGCTGTGGGTGTACCGCATGATCAACACCCAGCGGCCGCTCGAGGAGAAGATGGCGCTGTTCTGGCATCACCTGTTCGCCACCGGCTTCGCCAAGTTGAATCATGCCAAGGTGATGACCAATCAGGTGGCGATGTTACGCAGGTTTGGGCTGGGCAACTTCCGCACGCTGCTGGTCGAGATCTCACGTGATCCAGCCATGATCTTCTGGCTGGACAATCACACCAACACCAAGCGTGTGCACAACGAAAACTACGGTCGCGAGCTGCTCGAGCTCTTCTCAATCGGCATCGGCAACTACACCGAAGATGACGTCAAGAATTGCGCGCGTGCCTTTACAGGCTGGACATTGAAGCCGACGATCCCCGCTGCTCAGCCGTACGGCCGCTTCGATTGGGAGTTCGAGTTCCGGCCCGATTTGCACGATTACGGCGAGAAGATGTTCCTCGGCGAGCGCGGCAGGTTCGACGGCACGGACATCATCGACATCATCGTGCGGCAACCGTCGACGGCGCAATTTCTGGCGATGCGCCTCTACAAGTACTTCGTCTCGGACACACCCGATCAGTCAGCTATCGATCAACTGGCGAACGTTGGGGCGGAATCGGATTACGACATTCGATCCATGCTGCGCTGGTTGTTCCTGTCCGACGAGTTCCAGTCGGAGAAGGCGTATTACGCGAAGGTCAAGAGCCCGGCTGAGCACGTCGTCGGCATCATGCGACTGGTGGAAGACTTTACGTTTCCAAAGCACGGGATCCGCGACATCGCGCTCGAATGTCGATACATGGGCCAGGACTTGATGAATCCGCCCAGCGTCGAGGGCTGGCACGTTGGTAAGGAATGGATCGATACAGGCATCCTGGTCGAGCGGATCAATTTCGCGGCGGCACAGGTGGGTGACGTCGGTAAACCTGGCGTTCAGAAGATCGTCAGCCGCCTGCGCGGCATGGGTGAGCTCACTCCCGAGCAACTCGTAGATGCGTGCGCAGACCTGCTCGGACCGTTGCAACTCGGCGATATGACGCGCGCGGCGCTGGTGGACTTCGCGAGCAAGGACGGCAATCTGGCGCTCACGCCGGGAGATCGCGCTGCCGAGGAGCGTGTCGGAGCCATGCTGTCGATGATCGTCGCCACCCGCGAGTTTCAGCTGGTGTAGACACCGAGGAGAACGTCAATGTCTGGCAATTTCTCAACGCCCCCAACGCTGGTCGTCGTGCAGCTCACCGGTGGCAACGATGCGCTCAACACGATCGTGCCGTACGGCGAGGGTCTTTACTACGACATGCGTCGGACCGTGCGCATCGCCCAGGAAGACGTGCTGCCCATCGATGACCACTTCGGATTCCATCCGTCGATGCGTGCCATCAAACCGTTCTGGGACGCGGGCAACATGGCCATCATCGCGGGCGTTGGCTACCCGAATCCGAACTACTCGCATTTTCGCTCGATGGATATCTGGTATACCTGCGAGCCCGACAAGATCGCCACCGATGGCTGGCTGGGCAAGACTGTCCACGAGATCGACCCCAGGGCGGAAAACGTCCTGACCGCGGTGAACTTCGGTAGGGGCTTACCTCGCGCGCTGTCGCTGGCCGGCGTACCGGTGGCCTCGGTCGCTCAGCTCGACACATATGGCCTGCTCACCAGCCTGTCCAGCGTCCCGCGGCGCCAATCGGCTCTCGAAGTGTTTTCGTGCCTGTACGACGATGGCTGGAACGATCAAGGTCATCCGACCGAAGCCCCTGACACGGCTCGACCTGGTGACGAAGTGCTGCGCTACATGGGCCAGACTGGGCTCGACGCCCAAAAGGGCGCCGACATCCTGCGGACTGCGCTCGGCAAGTATCAATCAACGGTGCAGTACCCGAACAGCTCGCTCGCCCAGAGTCTCAAAGGCATTGCGCAAGTGAAGCTGGCCGATCTCGGCACCCGAGTCTTCTACACCTCCTTGTTCGGCTTCGATACACACGCCACGCAACTGCCGACCCACGCAAAGTTGTGGCAGGAGGTTTCAGAAGGCGTCGCCGCGTTTTTCGACGATTTACGTGCCCACGACAAGGCGGACGATGTCATGATGCTGATCTGGTCGGAGTTCGGTCGACGCGTCAAAGACAACGGCGCCGGCACCGACCACGGGGCAGGGAGCATCGCGTTCATCCTGGGCGACCACGTCAAGGGTGGCATGTACGGCGAGTATCCATCGCTCAAACCAACCGATCTGACTCTCGGCAACCTCAAGTACAGCGTTGACTTCCGATCGATGTATGCCACGGTGCTCGATCAATGGATGCACATTGAATCGGAGCCGATCGTGAACGGGAGCTTCGAGGAGTTCGCAATCGTGTAGCTTGGCCGAGGGGGCAAACCGCCATGATGGTCATTGTTCCGCCACCACCACTCAAGTACTCCCACACCATCGGCTTGCTGGCGCTCAACGGACGCGGCTTCAGCAATCCGATGAACGCCGCGGTCACCAACGACGGCACGATCTACGTTGTCAATCGATCCAACTCCACGCAGGCGCTGCAGGGCGCGGTGCGAATCACCGTCTGCAACGTGAGCGGTGAGTATCTCAGCGAGTTCGGCAAATACGGCATGGAGGACGGCGCATTCGTCTGGCCGACAGCCATCGACGTCGATAGCAAGGGCAACATCTATCTGGCGGATGAGCACCGCCACGACGTGCAGGTGTGGGACAAGGACCACAAGTTTGCACGCAAGTGGGGCGGATCTGGCGCAGGTGACGCGCAAATGAATCGCCCGGCCGGCCTGGCTGTCGACTCGAATGACACTATTGTTGTTTCAGACTCACTGAACAATCGGATCCTGCGGTTCTCAGCGGATGGCAAACTGCTGGCCAAGTGGGGGTCCGAGGGTTCGGGCGACGGCGAGTTCAACATGCCGTGGGGAGTCGGCGTTGACGATCAGGACGCCGTGTATGTCGCCGACTGGCGCAACGACAGGGTGCAGAAGTTCAGCCCGGACGGCCAGCATTTGAGCACGTTCGGTTCGTCAGGCACGGGAGTCGGTGAGCTGAAGCGACCCGCTGACGTCGCGGTGGATTCCGCGGGCTACGTGTACGTCGCCGACTGGGGCAACGAGCGGATCAGCATCTTCGAGGCTAGTGGCTATCCATTGACTGCGATAGTGGGCGACGCGGATCTGTCGAAGTGGGGCGAAGAGTACATTTCAGCCAGTGAAGACATCATCCTGGGACGTGCAGTTGCTGATCTGACCCCCGAGAAGTTCTTCTGGGGACCGACGGGTGTCGCGGTGGACAACGATGGACATCTCTTCGTCGTCGACAGTTGTCGACACCGGCTGCAGATCTACAACCGCGTCGAGTACGACGACGTGTAGGGGACCGCTCTGGCTGGGCGAAGCTCAGTCGCAAGTCATGCCACTCTCCCCGCTGCCCGGGCAGGGTTGGAGTAGCTCAACTCGGCGTACCAGTCGTCCCGCCCTTCTGGCGTAACGTCGAGCACATTCCAGACGGCGCACAGCCGATCTATTCCGCGCTGGTCGATGGATTCAGACATGCGCGGCGTCGCCGAGTAGAAGTGACGTACTGCGCCGTTTGCGCCGCGCGTGAAAACCGAGATCGTGGAGTCCTGGTTTCCCTCCGCGTCCTCGCTTCCGAGGTCGTATTTGAAGCTGCTGGTGCCGCAGCTCAACAGCCGCAAGCGTTGCCAACCACGGGCGCGGGCGTGCGCGCGGAGCGTGACCGGATCGGCGGCGGCGGCGACCACGAAATCCACGTTCTGCGCCAGATGATGCGCGACGCCATTGAAGCCATCGATCCACAGCGTGCACATGGGGCACGGGCTGGTCTGCAGTTTGCCGTACATGAACTGGTACACGACCAGGCTGCGGCCAGGCGCGCTGAACAGCTGACTGAGCCGCACGTCGGTGACGGGCGCGTCACCTGCCGCGAGATCCGGCGGTCCCTCGTGGAAGACGTAGTCCTGGACGACTGGCCCCTGTGGCAGCTGGCGGCGCAGCTCCGCCACGCGTTCGGTGTGCTGCATCAGCTCGATTTCGGCCAAACGCAACGCCTCTCGTTGAGCGAGGTACTCAGGTGACTGGTTGGGCAGGCGTGTGTAGTGCATGATCCCACTCTCCGTGTCTTCGGTCGCCGAGGCAAAGCTGCAACCGCACAGTTGCAGGGTAGTCGATCTGGCGCGTCATGTGCAACCATTGGGTTGCAGAGAAAATGCCAGGCCCCGGCGTTGACGTCCCCGATTCGATCGAACGCGAGCTGATCCTCCCGGCTCCGCGCGAGCGCGTCTGGCGTGCACTTACCCAGGCGGACCAGCTGGCCACCTGGTTCGGCACGCAGGCCAGCATCGATCTGCGTCCTGGCGGCAACGTCGTCTTCACCTGGGATGGTTCTACCGGCCACAAAGGCGTCAATCGCGGCGTCATCGAGATCGTGGAGCCACCAACCCGCTTCGCGTTTCGCTGGCAATCGGTGGCAAGTGACGTGCCGATGACGCTGGTCGAGTTCACGCTCGAAGCGCACCCCGAAGGCACCCGATTGCGCGTCGTGGAATCGGGCTTTGCCAGTCTGCCGGCTGAGCTTCGCGCCACTTCCCGCGAGCGCAACAACGAGGGCTGGCTGCGTGAGCTGGCTGAGCTCCGCCAGTTTGTGCAGGCGCCGTGACCGAGATGGCGAGTGTGGTGCCGGACGCGGTCTTTGCCGCGCTGGCCGATCCAACCCGCCGCCGCGTGCTGCGGCTCGTCGCCCAGCGTGGGCCGACATCCGCCACGCTGCTCGAACGTGAGCTGCCGGTCACCCGCCAGGCGATAGCCAAGCATCTGCTCGTGCTCAGCCGCGCTGGACTGGTTGCAAGCCAGCGCGCGGGCCAGGAGGTGCGCTATGGCCTCGTACCGGATCAGCTCGACGAGGTGTCCGCCTGGATCGCCGAGATCGGCTCAGAGTGGGACGCGCGGCTGGAGCGCCTTCGTCAGCTGGTGATCGATCAAGACGAGTGACGACGGGTTTGCTGGCGCTGGTCGGGGGCGACGAGTTCAAGCCGGGCAACGAAGAGCACGACCGCTTGCTGGTCGAGCATCGCGGACTGGGGCCGGCCTACGTGGTGCCGACGGCGGCCGCGCGCCAGCGGCCCGACCTCGCCGTCGCCACCGCCCAGCAGTGGTTCGGGGGCCTCGGGCTGGATGTCGTCGAGCTGCCGGTGCTGAAGCGATCGGATGCCACGTCGGCAACAAACGTGGAGCGGGCCGAGCGCGGCGGACTGTTCTACCTGACCGGCGGCGACCCGGGCCTCGTAGTGGACGTCCTTCACGACAGCCCGGTCTGGCGGGCGATCCTGGCCGCCTGGCGCGGCGGCGGCGCGCTCGCCGGCTCGTCGGCGGGGGCCATGGCGCTAGGAGAGTGGACACTGATCCGCAAGGCCTACCCCGGCCATGCCCAACGCCGCTGCAAGCCAGCCCTCAACCTTGTCCCGCGCGTGGCAGTCGCTCCGCACTTCGAGACCTTTGGCCACCGCTGGGTCGACTCGGTGCTGGCAGAGCCGCCCGACGACGACGTGGTGATCGTCGGCATCGATGAGCGGTCGGCCGCGGTGTGGGATGGCCGCGCGTGGACCGCCCGCGGCCCGGGCTGCGTGACCGTGGTGACCAGGCGCGATCGCGGTGTCTACCAGCCAGGGGCGCCCGTTCAGCTACCCGCCCCGCGATCGGGCACGCCGTAGCGCAGTCCGTCGATCACCAGATCAAGCATGCGGCCAACGTCGGCCCGCCACTCAGGGCCGTTGGGCAGATACCAGATGCCATTGATCACGCGTATGACGTCTTTGGGGTCGACGTCTGCGCGCAGGGTGCCCGACGCCGCGCCAGCCTCTAGCAGCAGGCCTAGCGCGCCCAGGATTCGCGCCCGGGTATCCGCGAACAACGGCGAGTCGGATGCCGCGGCCGAGCGCAGCGCATCGCCCATCGAGCGCTTGGTGGCGATGTAGTCGGCAAAGCGTTCCGCCCAGGCGCGCAGGGCGTGGTCCGCGGGCAGGCAGGCGAGCAGGTCA
>Ga0126369_10004248_pt1 | contig 10483 bp, 14 predicted proteins | sample PanSoiMetaPlot_1_FD_109646 | JGI IMG/M metagenome (GOLD analysis project Ga0126369, IMG submission 109646) | Tropical forest soil microbial communities from Panama - MetaG Plot_1 | ecosystem: Environmental > Terrestrial > Soil > Tropical forest > Bulk soil | place: Panama | collected 2016-02-17
GACCCGGCGCACCCGTTCTACAATAACGCCGTCGCTGCCGATCTTGGCGTGTCGTCGACCTACCGGGTGGCGAATCTCAACAACGAAGCCGCCAAGAATCTGATGCCCTGGGCTTTGGAGGCACTGAAAAAGCAGAATGCGCTCGTGTTAGCTAACAGGAATGGCGAGACGCGCCAGGCCAGATGTTGGGAGACAGGCGTTCCCGATATTCATGAAGCGCCTTGGGAAATGTATTTCATTCAGATCCCTACGGAAGTGGTGATGATCTTGGGAGGGCCGGGACAGCAGGTGCGTCGCGTTTATCTCAACGTAGCCCATTCGAACAACCCGACGCCTTCCTGGTTCGGCGAATCGGTTGGCCACTATGAGGGTGGCGACACACTCGTAGTGGATACCATCGGCCTCAACGACAGGACCTTTGTCGACGGGTACCGGACACCGCACACCACTCAGCTGCACGTGGTGGAGCGCTTCAAAATCACAAATGGAGGCAAGACGCTCGATGTCACCTTCACGGTGGAGGACCCTGGCACCTTCTACAAGCCTTGGGGTGCGAGACGACCTCGTGACCGGGTGGTCGTTCCGTACGAGGAACAGGTGTGCCAAGTGAACAACGACGACATATTCCATCAGGGCTTCGATCCGGTACCAACGGCGGACAAGCCCGATTTCTAAGAATTGGCCGGTCAGCGGCGTCCAGGAAGCGCCCCACTTGGTCAGCGCACTCAACCATTCCGAATTGGTCGCCCCGGAGCTCGCGTGCCGGCCGCAGACTGGGGAACAGGTCGTTTATCATCCACGGGATGATCAAGAGTCGCTTGCCGGATGTGCGGTTTCTTCTGGATCAAATGCTGGCCGGCGACCGTCTCGGGCTCTACGTTGATATCGACACCAACGGATTGGACTGGGTTGTTCACAGCTTCGGTGGATGGACTGTCCTTGCCGGGCCCGATTCTGAGCGACGCGTCCAGGCGGTTGTGGCGTTGGCACCGGGGGGCGCGTCCCGGCGTAAAAACGGCTATTGCCCCTTTCATTGAAGTTTAATTGGCAGCGCAGCGTTGCAACGCTCCTCCTGGGGCTGGGGATGACGCGTTTTTGCCGTGGCAAGGGATGTTGGAAATTTTTGAGCGCGCGCCGGCACCTAAGCTCATGGTTACGCTCAAGCGAGCTGACCATTTGCATTTCATGGACGATGTCGAACAGGCACATGATGCCTTTCGAACTTCGAAGCTCGATGACCAGTCGTTGGCCGAAATTCAACACGACATGGAGCCCGCGACGCAACTGGTCTCGGGTGCGATCGCTCACGCGTTCACGAGCGGGCTTTGTTTGGCCCACTTCGACGCCGCGTTGCGCGGCTCCCCGGCAGCATGGCAATTTCTCGAAAGCGACTTGAAGCAAGAGTTGTTCGACAGGGGCATTGAAGCCGGGATCGAGACGCACCGACTCGGCTAGTGCTCCAGCAGATTTCGCAATTTGCCCCACCCGGGCGGAAAGACCACGCAAGCCATCGGCGTCTCATCGGGTATCAGCGGACCTGCCGGCGCAACAAGACGCCGGCGGTGCCATTAGAGTTCCCCACCGGCCGCCGGCCGACCCACCGTCCATGAAACGGTTTTCCACCGTGTTTCTTACCAGCAGCAGCGAAACAGTTGTCCCCTATCGGCATGTCTCGCGCGAAATGGGCCTCATGTTAGCCATCCGACGTCCCAAGCGTTCCAGAACTGGAGTTTGAAAAGGCTGAGTAAAGGCCGGTCAGGACCCGAGCCGAGCGAAGCGAGGGCGAGGGGCGCATATCGCTGCTGTGTGCGCTCTCCACAGCGCATGGCAGTAGGCAGCGAGCCGAGCCGTCAGGCTTTGCGCCTTCGGGGTCCCTTATGAGCGGACAAGATTCGAATAGGCTCTCCGGTGTAGTGACCGGAGAGCCAGTCGAGCCGCCCGTGACGGCCGCAGGGCCGTGACGATAGAGACGGCTCGCGTTCGAGCGGAGTGAGCTACTCGATGCGTTCGCGCACGAACTCCCTAATACGCTCGCGTTGCATCGGGGTGAGGTCGGCGAAGCGTTCGCGCACCATCCCCCTGAGACGCTCGCGTTGCGTCGGGCTGAGCTCGCCGATGCGTTGGCGCACGAACTCCCCGACACGCTCGCGTTGCGTCGGGGTGAGCTCGGCGAAGCGCTCGCGAACCTTCCCCCTGAGACGCTCACGTTGCATCGGGGTGAGCTCGGCATAGCGTTCGCGCACCTTCCCCCTGAGACGCTCACGTTGAAGCGGGGTGAGCTCGGCGTAGCGTGCGCTGTTAACAGACCCGCTCATGCTGCCCTTGCTGATGCCGCTCTCTTGGCCATAAAGAGTTGACACGCCCAGCGTCGAGCCTCCTATGGCGATGGTTGCTGCCGCCAGACCAATCGCTATGTTACGCATCATGATGCTGATACTCCATCAGTCAGCACCCCAGCCGTTCGCTAGTCAAACTCAGCCGTTTCCATTGAGTTGCAGCGGTGCGGCATAGTCGCGCCCATGGCCTGCCGACAAACGCAAGATGAACGCGCCCGGCCTGTAGGGTGTGAGACACCGTCGTTTTGCCTGCGATTGCTGCGGACTTTGGACGTCCACGCTCATACGTCCCGGAACTTCCCTGTGGTGGGACCGTGTCCCGGCCGACGAATGCGACCAACTCGACACTACAGCGGATTCCGGTCATATGGAAACATAGCCTGAATGCCTGAAATAGTTTGCACATTCGCGAGGGCGAAGACGCGGGATGAAGGAGCGAATAGCGCGACACAGCGCTGGGACCGTCCTGGCGGCGACCTTGCGCAAGAACGTCTTGAATTTGCTGAAGGGCATCTCGATCGGGTTAAGGTCGGGGGAATATTTAGGCAAATAGCGGAGGGTTGCTCTCGCGCTCTCGATCGCCTCGCGAACGCCGGCTACTTTGTGGGCTTGAAGATTATCGACCACCACGATGTCGTTTCGCCTCAGTGTCGGCACGAGGCAATGTTCGACATAGGCAAGGAACATTTGTCCGGTCATGGGCCCATCGAACACCATAGGCGCCACCATCTTGTCGTGACGAAGCGCGACGACGAAAGTGATGGTCTTCCAGGTCCCCCGTGGCACATTATCAATCACCCTCGCGCCACGTGGTCCGCGGCCGTAGAGCCGCACCATGTTGGTGCTGACTGCCGTCTCGTCGATAAAGACCAGATGGGCGGGATCAAGCAGCCCTTGCTCTCTGATCCAGCGCCGGCGTGCCCGAGCCACGTCCGCTCGCTGCCGTTCGGCTGCCTGCAGGCTTTTTTTTAAAGGTGATGTTATGACGCTCGAAAAACCGCCACAGTGAGCTCCGGCTGGTGTGAATTCGCCGTTTGCGCAACGCTGCGATCAGTTCCTCGAAGGTGGAATCTGGCTGTTCTCTAACAAGCTCCAGGATCAATGTCATATGTTCTTCCAGCCGCGATGTGCTCCCCCCGCGCGGCTTTGGCGCCGTGCTGCCTGTTTCACGCCAGTACTGCCACCATTTAACCGCCGTGCTCACCGCAATCCCGAAAAGCTCCGCCGCTTCGTGTCGCGACGTTCCGCACGCTACCGCTTCGATCACGCGCTTGCGCAAGTCCGCAGAATAGGATTTCGGCATTCCCTCACCCTCCAAAGGAGAGTCAGTGCCGACAGACTCGCTCATCGCTAACGCTTTGTGAATCCCTTCGATTCAAATTCACCGAGAAACGCTGTAGGCCGGCGCGGTCTTTGTTTCGGTGGATGCGTTAGAGGTTCCTGCTATACCAGGGTCATGTTCATCGCTTTCAGAAGCGCCAAAAATCGCCAGTCCCAATCAGGCCTGAGCCGAAGGCGGAAACAAATACCCTCCCAAGGTTTCCCAAGGGAGACTTTGGCTGCCGAAAGGGTCGGCAGAAAGTACGACAACGTTAGAAGCAATGAGTGTTGCAGAACTGCTGACAGCCGATCCACTGACACGTGGTCGTGCAGTTGCCTGCCAGCTTCTGATGAAGTCGGGACGCCTGCGCGTATCTGCCGCGCAGTTATCCGAAGGGAGAAGTTCCCTACCGCGACGGGATATACCGCGTGGGGTTGTTCAGTGGTCAAAGACTGCAAGTGGTACGTTGCCCGGATCGACGTTCCGGGGGTGCGCCGTCACGAGTTGGCGCACTGCAACGGCTGGCCAAGGGATCATCCTGGCGGATGGTATGATGAGCCGCGCCATTAAGGACTGCTTGCGCAGCACGCTCTGCAATGCCTGTCGTTTACGCGCGCGGTTAGCCAGATTTTTTGTGAATACCAGCTTCGTCACGGCTGGCAATGGCGGCCGCGCGGATCCGTCGTCGACCACAGTGCGCCACGTCGGCCGTAAACGCAGGAATTCAAGGCTCGACGACGTACTTGGCTTCGTCTGGTGCAGCCTCCTGGCCGCCGTCTTTCGCATGATTTCGGCGACGTTCTCGGCTTTACGGGTAATGCCTTTGGCGGCAAGTGCGTCCTGGCCGGGGCACGACACTGAGCTAGTGCCAATGGTTTCAACTTGAAGCCCTCAACCCAGTCGTCTTGCCCTTGACGTACTTGAAGACACCGCGCAGCGCCTAGCGAATCAACAGGTGATCATCGACCACCAGTATTTTCCATCAATGGTCCCCCTCTGTGTCAACGAAAACGCTACTTCAATCCCAGGACTGAAGCATCTCCTGCTTGCGGGCCGGGCCAAACAAAAAAACCACGACAAACGGGCACTTTCGTCCTGCTCGGCGGCTTGCTTGCGTTCGCAGCGACAATACGTCGGGCTGATTTACCACACCTCTCGGCACCAGCATGATGCGACCGCACACCAGAACGGTGTGAGCAGCAAATTCTCAGGCTGCTCGAAGAGCGGGAAAGCACCAGCGCGATTTCCGCGGAAAGATTGAGCGACGCGATCGCCACAATGATGAATGCTCGGATGATTTGCTACGATGGTAGGCGCCCTCGCGATCTACGACAGTGTCGTCACGAGCCTAACACCCAGCAAATTGAGCGAAAGCATGTCGCCTAGTCGATTACCAGCCGGTCGCCGTGATGTCGCTCCGGGGAAAAGGATACTGACCATCGGGAGCGCGCCGAGCAGATGAGCGATATGCCCTCGCTCCCCTTCTCAATCAGGTGAAAGCCGGCGTGGAAACGGTACAATGCAGATCTCCGACGACTCGATAGGGAGCCTCGCGCGTCCACGGCCAAGTGCTGGCGCGCGACGAGGCGGCCAACCACTGGCTTCCCGCAACAGTGATCCGTTTGAGAGCCGCCTCAGCTTTGCCGGCCAACCTCGCATCCCGTCATCCGCTCTTCCGCCGGGGAGCTATCACCTGACTGTAGCTGTACCGAAAACTCGCCCAGGGCTGCATGATTGGCGGGACCGGCCGCGTGTTTTTCGATGCCGGCCCACTCGAAGCCCAAGTCCTTCCGTCGCCGTCGCCCTGCAATCCGGCAAGGTTCCCTACATCGCCGCGCGCCGGTGGCACCGGTCGCTAACTTGAATGAAAGCAGGCCCAATCGAAGGAATTCCGAGGATTCATTGAGGCGTTTCGCCGACTCGGCTATGCGATGTCGAGGTCTGCGAGAGGATGAAACGAAATGGAGGACTGGTCTTCCCGGCTCCCGCGGGCGTGGGTGGGAATCAGCCCATCGTGCTAACATGAAGGAGCGAAGCCGACCGCCCTGCCTGATATTGACCCGATCTTGGCGAAGTTCGAGGTACATCGTTATCCGCCGTGGGCATCTCCACCCGGGCGCAGATCATGAGCATGTTTCGCGGAAGCTGACCGACGTCAGTCAAAAGCCAGATAAATGCTATAGGTAGTCACCAGAAGCATCAGCACGGCTGACAAAATCAATTCGACACGCACGTCGCTGGCGGAATGCCTCTCAGGATCGTCGAGCAACCGTGTGGTGCGCACGAAACGCGTCGTTGCGAGTACAACAATCGCAACGCCGCTGAACATGAACGCGAGGCCTTCGTAACGTCCGAGAGGTCTGGACAGCCATTCAAGTTGGGCTCGATGCGTGGCGTAACCTGCCGCGCCTTCGGCGATCGTTAATAGGAACAGGTTGAATTTCTCGACGACGAAGCCAAAAGCGATCACCGCAATACCGGTACGCACCCACGCAAGAAATGTTCGCTCGTTGGCAGCATGAGCGCTGTAGCCACGAATCATGAAAACACCTCATAGGCTAGTTGACGCGGTGGCCTCGACCCTGACGAACACATGGGTCGGTCCGATGGTCGGTAGTGGAGCTCGCCGACACGGGGTGGTGATCGAAAACCTCATGAAGCCGAAAGCGGACCCGCGATATCCTCGAGCGGCCGGCCCTCAGCGTCGACGCCTAGGCTGGCTTCGGCTAAGGCAGCGATAAGCATCAAGGCAGCCGCAAACATATACCCTCCGGCCAGCGCCCATTGGGAGCCGGTGCCGATCAGATATCCGAAAAGGGATGGCGCGGCAGTGCCGCCGATTGCAGTGCCCAGGGCGTAGAAGATCGCGATTGCGAGTGCCCGGGTCTCGAGCGGGAAGATTTCGCTTGCCGTCAGATAGGCCGAGCTCGCTGCAGCCGATGCGAAAAAGAAGATGGACATCCAGGCAAATGTCTGCGTCCAGGCCGAGAATGCATCAGAGCCGAACCCCAGCGCTGTGGCGATCAGGAGCACACCGGCCACCGCATAGGTTCCGGAGATCATGGTCCGTCGACCGACCGTGTCGAACAGCGGGCCAAGAAGCAGGGGACCGAGGAAGTTGCTCGCTGCAAGAGGCACCAGATAAATCCCGGCGCGGCCTTCAGGTACGTTATGAAACCTGGTGAGCACCAGTCCATAAGAGAAGAATACCGCGTTGAACAGAAACGATTGCGCGATCATGAGGGCAAGTGCGAGTGCGCTGCGGCCGCGGTACCTCCAAAACATTGCGTGGAAGATCAGCCCGAACCCGAAGCTTTTCCGCGGTTGAATCTCAAGGCCGCCTTCGGGCCGCTGCAGGGGCTGCCCCGCTCTTTGCGCGACACGTTGCTCGATATCTGTAACCGTTGCTTCGGCCTCTCGTGCATAGCCGTGTGTGACAAGCCAGCGTGGGCTTTCCGGGACGTGGCGACGCATAAGCAATACCCCGAGGCCGAGGAAGCCACCGATCGCGAATCCGAGGCGCCAGCCTAGGTTGGGCGCGAGCAAAACAGGATCGAGGAATAGGAGCGAAGCGCCGGAGCCCATCACTGCTCCGAGCCAGAAACTGCCATTCACGATGAGGTCGATGCGACCGCGATATCGCGCTGGAATCAGCTCATCGATGGCCGAATTGATCGCGGCGTATTCACCGCCAATACCTAAGCCCGTGATGGCGCGAAACACCGCGAAGCTCAAGAAGCTCCAGGACGCAGCGGTCAAAAGCACACCGGTGAGATAGATGACCAGGGTGATATAGAAGACAAAACGGCGGCCGAAGCGGTCCGTCATCCAGCCGAACAGCAACGCACCGATCACAGCACCAATCACGTAGCTAGAAGCTGCGTTTCCAATCTGTACAGCAGTTAGCCCCAGGGTCTGGGGGTTTTCCAGCACAGGTCCGATCGCTCCCACGATCGTGACCTCAAGGCCGTCGAGGATCCATGTCACCCCAAGCGCGGTGACCACCAGCAGGTGGAACCGACTCAACGGAAGTCGATCAAGCCGCGCCGGGATGTAAGTGTAAATCCTATCGCTCGCCGTGGCAGGGCGTTCCCGAGAACGCTCACCTTTGAGCGACGCTTTCAAGTTATCCAAGCCCAGATTGCGTGCCATGCCGATCGAGCAACGCGATCTGGGTCGACGGGTTCCCCAATACTCCCAGCTTGCACTCGTTGGTACCCCTGCGCTGCCCCTACACTGGATGCTGGCAGGATTGCGGACTTTGACCCAGAGACCGAGCACGGCCCATCGACAGGGTGCCATCCACCCGCTTGGACACAACGCCCTGGGCGAGCACTTTCCTTCTGTAAGGCTAACCTGTGAAACACCCCCCACGATGCTGGCGCCAGCTGCCCGAATAACGTCTTCCTCCTACCCTTGGGAATGAACGCCACGCGGTGTTTGCACGCCACTTGGTGTGACTTAACTTTCATGCTCGTCCATCGACGGAAGGCGGCTCACGATTCGGAGCTTCGTCGATGGGCGGGCCTCGCACAGCCCGCCTACTCCAGGAATTGTCAAACTTCTAACTGCCACCCCGGCAGAAGCCGGGGGAACTCACTGGGCATCAGAGTCGAGCACGCTTCCGCAACGCGAGGAGTTCCGGAATGTCGGTACCTCTCCACGGCGACCCCTGACGCAGGAACAGCGCCGCGCGGCCAGAGTTGCTGGCCAGCGATCCGCGCCGCGTTACCGAGGCGCTCATGCTCGCCCACTGGTACAACAGTTGCAATGCTGGCCTCCGCGCTGGAATCGCGTCAGCTCAGCGCGAAGTAGGAAAGGCTGGCTCATCAGCGCCACTGGCCAGCGCGCGCAGGCGACTACCCTATCGTGTTGTCGCGTGTCTGGCTGTGAGGGCCGGCTCGACTGCACCGACGCGCCCACCGAGCCAACCGGCCAGCGCGCACGGACTGGCAGCCTAGAAGCCGTTTGGGGCGAGTCCAGTGGGCGGGCTTGCAAGGATGAAAATAGTCATACCGGAAACAAGCGGGGCGACCGGAAGGTCGCCCTTGACGGCCGCAGAGTGGATCGAATTAACGACCATCGGCGTTTTTCTTTTTGGAGATTAGCTTGATAGCTTCCCGCACTTGCGGCAGCGCAGAAGCTTGCCTCGCCAGACGGACAGGAAAACTCGATGTCAAGGACCAATGCCAGAATCTCTGATGGCGCAATTGCAGGTTCTGCGAGTGCTGCGTACCTCAACGGCACGCCGAGGAATGGGCCTCTCAGACACACGCCTGGCTTCTTGTATATCCTCATTCTTTTTATAGCTGGCAGGTTTATCTTCACGGATCCGAGAGCCGTGTTGATCCAATGGGGTGAGTACCACCTCTCTTGGGTGGAGATCCTGATGGTCGGCGCCGCAATGATGGCAATGGCCGAGCAGTTAAGGGTCTCCCACCCTGGCGTCGATAACACGATCGAGGCCATTTTTATGGGCGCAATCGCAGGAGTTCAGGTCCTGCTTTTCGCCCTTGGGGCGGCCGGTGTGAGACTCCTTGCGATCTTCAACAACAGCGAGTTTCTCATGCTTACTTCGATCAGCATGACTCAGGCTATCGTTGCGACGATGATTAATGCCAGGACGCTGCGGCGGACGATCGGCGTAAGCGGCGGTGGCTGATGCTAGCTTGCCAACGTCGCAGCCCGTTCCCGAGTCGATAGTTGCCGCCGTCGGCCGTTTTGCTAGCCGCGGCAGTTCTCATCCTGCTCCCTCACTCCAAGCGATCACGCCAAAAGAGCCCCTCACTTCACATCCCGTAGCCGGACCAGCGCCCCGACTTGTGCAATCGATACGTAGACAACTTCGCCTATCCAATTCTACCGTGGCCCCACAGCCGGATGTCTCACTGGGCCTTAAGAGTCTTCGGCGTCTCTGTGCTCTTGTGGGTTTAGGCGTGCGCCAATAAGTCAGCTGCGTTCTGGCCGCAGCGGCACAATGCGAGGCTTCCGGTCCGGTGCTGGCTCGTTCAGCCACGCTTCATACGCGCGCTGCTGTTCGATGTTGTCGAAGAACAGCCACGGCGGCGGAATATCTTCGTCTCCATTACGCCCAGCCTGAGCAATATCGTCGACCGCGACCACCGCGAGCGATTCCGGCCAGGGCGTGCCGTCATTCATCCGGACCACGTCATTGAAACGCACCAGGTAGTGACCGTCATCGATAACCGCTTCGACGGTTCCCGACCTCCAGGATTCGTCGTGAACGCCCAGAAAGTATTTGCCAATTAATGCGCCCTTCACGATTCGATCCCCTCTTCATCGATCAATGCTTGGCCCGCCGCCTCTCGTCAGGTAACCCATCTGCCCGCTTCGCGCGGGTTTCGAGAGGCACGTAATTGTCAGTAACCCAATTTCAGGTACCTTCTTTTTACGCTATCCCTTGCGGCCCGCCCTCGTTCGAGCTGCTCTCCGAGCGGCGGCCGAGCGCGCCCGTGCACCCTTCGTCGTTGCCGCCTTACGAGCGGCGGCGGAGCGTTGTGCCGCGGTACGGAGGGACGCGGCGCGCTTGGCTTGGCGTGACATCGCCCTAGGTGATGCGGAGCTTCGCGGCTCGCGTTCGAGGACCCGAGAGACGGCGCGGGCGACCCGCGGTCGGCGCCGCGCTTTGCGCTTATGCTGACCGACATCATAGGCGTATTTCGTGCTTCTCCGGGTGCTCTCCTTGGCTCTGCCTGGGCCGGGCGGCGCAAGGGCCACTCCGGCGCGCCTTGCCTTGGAAAGGCCGATCGCAATCATCTGCTGCGGAGCCCTTGCCCCGCGCTCACCGCGGCGAATCTTGCGGACC
>Ga0126369_10004249_pt1 | contig 10482 bp, 10 predicted proteins | sample PanSoiMetaPlot_1_FD_109646 | JGI IMG/M metagenome (GOLD analysis project Ga0126369, IMG submission 109646) | Tropical forest soil microbial communities from Panama - MetaG Plot_1 | ecosystem: Environmental > Terrestrial > Soil > Tropical forest > Bulk soil | place: Panama | collected 2016-02-17
AGCCGATCCAGCTCGATCACCTTCTGGAACGAGGCTTGTCGCTCTCCGGGTACCGGGAGAAGAAGATCCGCTTCGCGAAGCAGAATGAGTCTGGGACGCGGAAAAAAGGCATCGGCATCGCCGCCTTCCTGCACGGAGCCGGCTTCACCGGATCCGGGGAGCGCTACCTGGCTTCCGTGGTCGGGGTTGAAGGCCGGGCGGACGGAACCATTCGCATCCTGGTTTCGAGCACGGAGTTTGGACAGGGAACAAAGACGGTGCTCTGTCAAATCGCGGCGGAAGCTCTTCGCCTTCCCTACGATTGGGTGGCGATCGCCGAAGCCGACACCCAGCAAGTGCCCAACAGCGGGCCGACGGTGGCGTCCCGCACCGCCATGGTGGTCGGGAAACTGGTCGAATCCGCCGCCCGTGGAATCGAGCAGACGCTGACGGCAACAAGTTTTCTTCCCCGGCAGCACTCGGCGGCTGATTTCCGAAATGCTTGCGCAAACTTTGTCGCCCAACGAGGGGAATTGAAATCATGGGCGCGATACCAGGCTCCCCCGGACGTTTTCTGGGACGACGATAAATACCGTGGAGCAGCCTATTCCGCCTTCGCGTGGGCGGTTTACATCGCCGAGGTCACCGTTGATCTCATCACCTACGGCGTCACCGTTGATGACTTCGTCGCTGTGCAGGAAGTGGGCAAGGTTCTCCATCCGGTCTTGGCGCGAGGACAGATCATCGGTGGCGTCGCGCAGGGCATCGGTTACGCCCTGTACGAAAAGATCGTGTGGGAGGACGGCCGCATGCAGAATGGCCAGATGACAAACTACATCATGCCCACGTCCGCCGACCTGCCCCCGATCCGCGTGTACTTTGAAGAATTGGGAAATGTCCACGGCGCATTCGGCGCCAAAGGCATTGGTGAGTTGCCCATCGATGGACCCGCACCGGCAATTGTGAACGCCGTCGCGGACGCCCTGGACGTCCCGCTGAATTCCATTCCGCTGCTTCCGGAAGACATCCTGGAAAAACTCAATTCCGCCTCCACAGGCGGCGACGGCGCGCCGGTCTCTCAAGGAGTTCGATGAAGGCTGCTTCCGCCAAGCTTGAAATCGCTTTCAGGGTGAACGGGGAACAGAAAGCGGTGTTGGCCTACCCCATGGAGCGTTTGCTGGACGTCCTGCGTCAAAAGCTCGATCTGACAGGCCCGAAGGAAGGCTGTGGCGAGGGGGAGTGCGGATCGTGTTCTGTGCTGCTGGATGGTGTGCTGGTGAACAGCTGCCTGATCCCCATCCTCGAAGCCCGGGGAACCAGCATCACCACGATTGAAGGACTGGCTGGCGCCGATCAATTGCATTTTCTGCAACAATCCATCCTCGACTGCGGAGGTGCGCAGTGCGGCATCTGCACGCCCGGAATCATAATGGCGGCGGCGCAGCTTTTAAAGAAAACGCCCCGCCCCTCGCTGGATGAGATTAAGGAAGGCCTGGCTGGCAACCTCTGCCGCTGCACCGGATACACCCAGATCTGCGAGGCGGTCGCCGCAGCGGCAAACCGCGGAAACGCCAAATGAGAGCGAATCCTGGAGAGTACGAATGTGTCGCGCCCGGCACCCTGTCCGCGGTGCTGTCTTTGCTCGCACAGCAACCGGGTGCGTGGTTGCCGATCGCCGGAGGCACCGACGTGATGGTGCAATATGCCGCGGGGAAACTTCCCTCTCGCAAACTGGTCAGCATTTGGAATCTCCCCGAACTCCGCCGCATCGAGGGCAACGACGATGAAGTCCGCATCGGGGCCGCCTGCAGCTACACCGATCTACGCGAAAACGCAATCGTGGCAAGGGAGTTTTCCCTGCTGGCCACCGCGGCCGCATGGACGGGAGGAATCGCCAATCAGAATCGCGGCACGCTCGGAGGCAACATCGTTAACGCCTCGCCGGCCGCCGACTCCCTGCCCGCCTTGCTGGTCTACGAATCGGAGTTGATTTTGATCTCGTCGCGCGGGGAACGCCGCGTTCGATACTGCGATTTTCACACCGGCTACAAGCAGACCGTGCTCGCTCCCGACGAACTGGTCGGGACCATCTGCTTGCCCCGGCGCTTTTCCGGGCACACTGCGTATTGCCGAAAAGTCGGCGCGCGCAACGCGCAGGCGATTGCAAAAGTATCGCTCGCTGCTCTCGGACACGCCTCCGGCGGCGCCGTCGACGGCATCCGTATCGCCGCCGGGAGCGTGGCGCCGGTGCCGCTTCGTCTGCATGGCACGGAGGGGGTTGTGCGGGGAAGAACCATCGACTCGGCGCTGGTGCGGTCGGCTCGCGCGGCGGCTGTCTCCGAGATCCGTCCCATCAGCGACATTCGTTCTACGGCGAGTTATCGGGCGGCTGTGCTGGGCAATCTGATCGTCGAGTTCCTCGAGAAATTGGCGGGGGACGGCCAATGAATCAGGTTTTGGAGCAGTGGAACCGGCTCTCCCCTGAGGATGCAGAAAAGGACATCCTCCCCTGTTGCGGCTCAACCGCCTGGGCCCGGGCGCTCGCCAACCGTCGACCGCTCGAAAACGAAGACTTCCTGTTGGCCGCGTCGGACGAAATCTGGCGCGGTTTGCGCCCCTCTGACTGGCGGGAAGCATTTTCACAACATCCGCGCATCGGGGAACGCAAAGCACCGCCCGCTGCATCGGGGCAATCGGCGGCGTGGTCCGCCGAGGAACAGCACGGCGTCGGCAGCGCCCCCGAGTCGATGCGGGAAGCCCTGGCGGAGGCCAATCGCGAGTACGAACGGCGCTTCGGACGAACCTTCATCGTTTGTGCCCGCGGCAAGTTGGCGGCGGAAATGCTCGACATTCTGCGCCATCGCTTGCACAATGACGAAGCCACCGAACTAGGGGAGGCAGCCGAGGAGCAGCGCAAAATCACCCACCTGCGGCTGAAGAAATGGCTCGCGACATGAGTCGGATTTCGACCCACATCCTGGATCTCGCGCGGAGCGGGCCGGCCTCCGGTGTAGCCGTACGACTTGAATTCGAAGACGGCCCAGGAAATTGGCGGACCCTCGATTCCATGCATACCGATAATGAGGGCCGCTGTGCGCATTGGCTGGCGAATTCCGAGCTGTCGCCCGGCGTCTATCGACTCCGCTTCGAAATTGCGGGGTACTTCGCCCAACAGAACCTGGAATCGCTGTATCCGTTCGTCGAAGTGACCTTCCGGATTCGCGGCGGTGAAGCGAACTTCCATATTCCTTTATTGTTGAGCCCGGCCGGCTACACCACTTACCGGGGGACCTGAATTGGAATTCTCCATCCGCGAATGGCTCAACCTTGCGGTCCGCTGGTTTCACGTGTTTGCCGGCATCATGTGGGTCGGCCAGACCTATTACTTCACCTGGCTGGACTCTCAGTTCACGCGCCTGGAAAAAACTGCCACGAGCGGAGGTATTCCCGCGGTCTGGATGGTCCACAGCGGCGGATTCTACGCGGTGGAACGAAAGGCAAAACTAGGAGTAAGCGCCAGCCAGGTTCGCTGGTTTCGCTGGGAGGCCCTGATGACCTGGGTCGCCGGCATGATCCTGCTGGTGGTCGTGTACTACCTGGGAAGCGGCCTGGTGGATCCGGAGGTGGCCGACATCTCCAAAACCGCTGGCCTCGCGATTGGCCTTGGGTCCTTGGCCGCCGGGTGGTTCGTCTATGACGCGGGGGTCCGGTCGCCGTTGGGAAAATCCCAGCCTGCATTTGCGGTCTTCGCCTTGATCATGACCGCCGCCGTCTCCTGGGGCCTGTTGCACGTGTTCAGCGGCCGCGCAGCTTACATTCACCTGGGCGCCATCTTTGGCACGATCATGACCACGAACGTCTGGCTACGCATTCTTCCGGCGCAGCGCAGAATGATCGCCGCCGCGGCCTCGGGAACACAGTTCGACACCTCTCTGGGCGCACAGGCGAAGATCCGCTCGAAGCACAATACCTTCATGGCCGTCCCCGTCGTGTTCCTGATGTTGAGCAATCATTATCCGGTGGCCAGCTACGGCAACCGCTATGCGTGGCCGGTCCTGATGGTGCTGGTGGTGCTGGGTTGGGGGGCAGCCAAACTGATTCGCGAAGCGTAGGGCGTTATTTTGCAGCCACGGTGAGACCAGACTTCATCACTCTCGCGGAGACCGCAGTCCGAAGGTGTCGCACGCTCGCGTCTTTTTCCGAGGACGCCGGAAGCACACGCCGGACTTTTCTCTCGCCACCGGTGCACAACGTTCACGGCGAGATCAGGCGCTGGCTCGAACCCCTGGGCGCATGCGTCCGCGTCGACGCCGTCGGAAATCTGCGCGCCGTCTATCCCGCCAGCGACGCGCCCGCGTCAACGGTAATGATCGGCTCGCATCTCGACACCGTCCCCAATGCCGGCGCGTTTGATGGAGTGCTGGGTGTGGTTCTGGCCGTGGCCTGCCTGGAAGCGCTCGGGGGAGAGAGGCTCCCCTACGCCATCGAGGTCGCCGGATTCTCCGAGGAAGAAGGCGTCCGCTTCGGCGTCCCCTTCATCGGCAGCCGCGCCCTGGTGGGGCGCGTGGACCAGGGGTTGCTCAGCTTGCAAGATGCGCGCGGCATCTCAGTCCGGGAAGCGATTCAAGATTTCGGCCTCGACCCGCAGGAACTCGGCCAAGCCAGGTTGCGTCCCGAAACCTGCGCCTACCTGGAGTTCCACCTTGAGCAGGGGCCGGTGTTGGAGAAGTTGGGCTTGCCACTCGCGGCCGTCGAGGCAATCGCGGGCCAGAGCCGATACGAACTCACATTCCTCGGCCGCTCCAACCACGCGGGGACCACGCCCATGGATCTCCGCTTCGACGCGCTGGCGGCCGCCGCCGAGTGGATTCTGCTGGTCGAGCGATTGGCAAAGTCCACCGCGGGCTTGGTGGCCACGGTTGGCTCCATCGAAGCACAGCCCGGCGCGACCAACGTAATCGCGGGGGAAGCGCGTCTCTCGCTCGACGTGCGCCATGGTGACGACGCAGCCCGCAAGAGCGCGGTCGACAGTCTGGTTCAGCAAGCCAGGGAAGTCGGCGAGCGCCGCGGCCTCTCGGTCCGCGCAGCACAACGCCTCGACCAATCGGCGGTGCCAATGGACGCCTTTCTCACCGCGCAGCTCGAAGAAACCCTCCGCCAGACCGGCTGCCCGCCGCGCCGCATGGTCAGCGGCGCAGGACACGATGCCATGATCCTGGCAGAAAAGGTTCCGTCCGCGATGATTTTCCTGCGCACTCCCGGCGGCATCAGCCACCATCCGGCAGAATCGGTTGCGATCGACGATGTCGCGAAAGCCATCGAAGCAGGCCTACACCTTTTGCATCAAATCGCCCCAACACTTCGCTCAAGGACGTGCCGTGCATAATCCACCTCTCCACCGCCTGGGACAATCGCGCAGCGCGCACCAGCCCAATCATCTGCTGCTCACACCCGACACATTCGTTCGCACAGCGCTTCCCGGGATGCAGAATTGCACGACCGTAGTCCATGTCGGGCCGGCCACGGGCGCAGGCTTCACCGAGTACACGGCGGAGTTCGCCCCGGGCGGCGTGCTCGGCGGTGCGGCGGCCGAACGTTTCCTCTACGTGCTCGACGGCGACCTCTCCCTGGAAGCGGAGGGGAAACGCAAGCCAATGGCTCCGCGCGGCTACGCCTACATTCCTCGAGATGTTCCGCACCGCATCGTCGCGACCAAAGCAAGCGGGGCAGTCATCATCGAGAAACCCTACCGGCAACTGGAGAACGTCGCGCCGCCCGCCGCAATCGTTTCGTCCGAGGATGCCGTCGCCGCTCACGCGCTGGAAGACGATCCCGACGTGCAGGTGAAACGCCTGCTGCCTGACGACCTGTCGTTCGACTTCGCAGTAAACACCATGGTCTACCAGCCCGGAGCCGCGCTGAGCCAGGTCGAAATGCACGTGATGGAGCACGGCCTGCTCATGCTCGAGGGCGGCGGCATCTACCGCCTGGGCGACTCGTGGTATCCGGTCACCGCCGGGGATTTCATCTGGATGGCCCCTTGGTGTCCGCAATGGTTCGGCGCCATCGGAAAAGCCGCGGCAAAATATCTGATCTACAAAGACTGGAACCGGCATCCGCTGGGGAATGCGCGATGAATCTCACGATCGATGAACGGCGCCTCGCCGACGAAATTGAAACGCTCGCGACGTTCTCCGACGCGGAGGCCCCGGCGGTGACGCGCGTCGTATTCACGCCGACCGAGCGCAAGGCGCGCGCCTGGGTCAAAGATCGTTGCAAAAGTGCAGGGCTGATTCTGCGCGACGATGCCATCGGCAACACCTTCGCCCGATGGGAGGGCACTCGGAGGAATGCTCCCGCAGTCGGAACGGGCTCGCACATCGACGCGATTCCCAACGCGGGAAAGTATGACGGAGTGGTTGGAGTCCTCGGCGGCCTGGAAGCCATCCGCGCCTTGCAGCGATCCGAATTCCTCCCGAAGCACGCGATAGAGCTTCTGATTTTCGCATGCGAAGAGCCGACACGCTTCGGCATCGGATGCCTGGGCAGCCGCGTTCTGTCAGGGACTCTCTCGCCCGACGCCGCCAAGAAGTTGACCGACAGCGATGGTCGAACGGTTGATCAAGTCCGCCGAAGCGCCGGTCTGGAGGGTGAACTCGAAGACGTCAAGCTACCGAGCGGCTACTACAAGGCCTTCGTCGAACTGCACATCGAGCAAGGCCCGATTCTCGAGCGGGAAAACAAGCCGCTGGGGGTGGTGGAAAACATCGCCGCGCCTGCCAGCCTGCGCCTCACCATCGAAGGCTCGGGAGGACATGCCGGCGGAACCCTCATGCCCGACCGCCGCGACGCGCTCTGCGCCGCCGCCGAACTGATTCTTGCTCTCGAAGCCGCCGCGAAAAGCAGCGGAGCCATCGACACGGTGGCCACGGTCGGGATCTGCGACGTGTTCCCGGGCGCGGTCAATAGCATTCCGGCCCGGGTTCGCTTGAGTGCGGACATTCGCGACACCAGCCTCGAGCGCCGCGACGGTGTCATGCGCGCGCTCGATCAGGCCTGCGAAGCAACCTCGGGCAAGCGAAAAGTGGACGTTCACAAAGAGCTATGGAATGCCGACGCACCCGCCCAGAGCAGTGCGGAAATCGTCGCCGCCCTGAGCGAAGCCTGCAGCAACCATAACTTTCCCTGCCTCCGCATGACCAGCCGCGCGTACCACGACTCGCTTTTCATGTCGCGCCTCGCCCCCGTTGCGATGTTGTTCATCCCCTCGAAAAACGGCTACAGCCACCGCCCCGACGAATATTCCTCGCCCGAGGATATTGCGCGCGGAGCGCTGGTGCTGGCAGAAACGCTGGCTGCACTGGCCAAGTGAGGCCGTCGAGCCATGGCTCAACGGGTCCCTGCAGGTATCTTCTCCCTGCGTCCGCTCCAATGCTCGACAATATCCCGGACCACTTTGTCGCCGACCGTCTCGGCCGCCTCAAGCGCGGGCATGTACGCCGAATAATTCCCCGACACCATCTCCTTCAAGCTCTCCGCCACGCCGGTCCCGGGCGGCTCGCGATCATAGTTGCTGACCGTGCGCAGCACGAGAACTCGTTCGAAGTCCACCCGCCCAGCGTGTGCCAGGAACGCCAAAGCCTGCATCGTGCCTGAGTCTTCCATGGCGGCAACCATGTAGTTCCCGTTGCCGCCCGTGTAGTAGCGAGTCCACTCGTTGGCCCACTGGTCGAGCTTCGATCCATGCCAAAACGTGCTGGCCGACAAGATCGCCCCTCGTGTGACAAACGGCGGCTTCAGAGCATTGGCGAATCCCGGAAAGCGCACCCGGGAGGCACGCATCTGGTCGGAATCGGCGAGCGGCACGTGCTCAGTCAGCCGGTTTGCCCAGGCCACAAGATCGGGATTCAAGGGATAGGCCTCGCCGTAATCCACCGTCATCGGCGGCTCATACGGCGTGCCCTTGCGCAGCGGGACATAGCCTGTCGGCCAATTCTCCGGAATCTGGCGTCCGTCAATCTCAAACGCCAAATCGCCATCCACGACATAGTCCGCCCAAACCGCCGACCCCAGCGAAACATCCGCTGGGTCCCCACCTCCAATTCCGGCAACCATCCAATATGCTTTCGTCAGGTCGAACCGGGGATCGAGTCCCAGCGCCATGACGGATGCCGCGGCCTTGGCCGTGCCAACTCCCGTCACCATACCGAGAACGCCGTCTTTATTCATGCGCACGTGGTGAAATCCGGCAGGTAGGTCGATGATCTGATCGAGATGCTCACGTTCCACCCAAAGCTGAAATTCTCCCGGAACATCACCGGTGTCCTCTCCGCGCTCGAACATGGTCACGACCACCACCTTCACGGGAATCGGGTGTACGGCTTCGCCAGACTGAGCGCAGACTGCAGAACCGAGAACAACGAAGATGAGAAATTGTGTCAGGTGCCTCATCGCCCCACGCCCTGGCGGAGTCGCGCATATCCTGGCTTGATCGTGTTGTAGATAAGGCTGCAACGCGCGTCATACGGCAGAAATGCGCTTTTCATGGCGTTAATTGTGATTTTTTCAAAGTCGTCCAGGGTGAGTCCGAACGTTTCCGCTGCCGCCAGAAATTCCCTGGTCATCGACGTATCGCTCATGAGCCGATTATCGGTATTGAGCGTAACTCGAAATTTTTCCTGATAGAAAATCTTGAACGGATGCTGCTCCAAACTCGGCGTCGCGCCGGTGTGCACGTTGCTCAGCAAACAGACTTCGAGCGGAATTCTTTTGTCGAGGACATACTGTGCCAGATCGCCGAGCTTCACTGCTCTGCCATCCTTCACCGCGATGTCGTCGATCAACCGCGTCCCGTGCCCAATCCGGTGCGCTCCGCAATATTGAATCGCCTGCCAGATCGATTCCTTCCCGAATCCCTCGCCGGCATGGACTGTGATGTTGAAGTTTTCCCGCTGGATGTAGTGAAAGGCATCTACGTGCTTCTTCGGAGGATACCCTCCTTCTTCTCCCGCGAGATCGAAACCCACCACGCCGCGTGCGCGAAAGTCGACGGCCAGTTCTGCCATCTCCAGCGAAACATTCATGTTGCGCATGGCGCAGATGATCAGACCAGACTGCACTCCGAAGTCCTGTCGGCCTCGCGCCATCCCCTTGAGCACCGCGGAGACAATCTGTTGATGCGTCAACCCTCTGGTCGTGTGAAACAGCGGCGCGAACCGGGTTTCGTAGTACACCACGCCGTCTTGGGCGAGATCTTCGGCTTGCTCGTACGCGACTCGCTCCAATGCCTGTTCCGTCTGGGTGACCGCAATCGTGTGGCGAAAGCCCAGCAGGTACTTCGCCAAACTCCCCTGGTTGGCTCCCTGATGGAACCAGCGCGCCAATTCCTCAGGGTCTTTCGTCGGAAGTTGCGTGTATCCGGAATTCTCGGCTAGCTCAATCACGGTTTTCGAGCGCAACACTCCATCCAGGTGCTCGTGCAGCAACACTTTTGGCGCTGATTGCAGCAGCGTTCGATCCAGTTTCATCCCTGAGATTTCCTTCAGCGCACTCGTATTTCGAGGTCTGAGAATAGTATCCCACTGCGCACAGGTGGGTGATACTGCCCTTCCGAACAGCCATTCCCATGATTGAATGCCCCAGCCGGCAACCGCTGTTCCGTTGTTCCGATCGACACCCGTAACCTGTCTTAACCGAATCGAGGTGACACTCGATCGAAATCAGCGATGTCGGATCCCTTTCTTTCGATGCCTTAAACCCCGTATCCATAATTACTTGCCTCACGTTTCCCTCGCGTCGATTGCGTTACCCCGTGGTCTCTGAATATCCCCCAGGTGCATTCTGAGTACATTCTCGTGAGAATGCTCGAATTACCGCATCGGAGCAGCCGCGTTTTGATGTAGCAATTGGGACCACAATGAGGCAAACTTCTTCCAACTGACTTTCGGAAGACGCTCGGGATCGTTGCTTCGCACGCGAATTAGTCCCGACATCTCGGCATGTGTCATACGGCGAGCGATGTCCTCCCCAAGCGCGACGTCTGTAGGAGAGACCTTTGCGTTTCGCTCTGAAGCAAGCTCATTGAGATTTGACTTGGATCCAGCACAGGGGCTTAATTGACATCGTGAGGCAACCCGCTAGCAATCCTAAGAGGAACTAATGCGGATGGGTGCAGGTCTGGTCGTCATCCGCTGCGTAGTAATTGCGTTCGCGCTTGGCTCCCCAGCGTTCAAAGCCCCGACTTGAAATTGCGCAGCCGGAGAGTCCGGACGCAACCTCAGGGCGCGTTCTAAATACGGAGTGGCGCCGCCGTTATCTCTATCGTGGCGCAGCATCCCGCCAAGATGCAGGTTGGCATCGAAATCGTTGGGATCGGCCTGCAATGCCTTGCGGAACGCCGCCTCCGCACCATCATTGTCGCCGGTGCCGAGCAGAGCTCTTCCATAGATCGTCCAGCCGCCGGGCAGATTGCGATTCGCCTCCTTCGCATCGTGTAGCGTTGCC
>Ga0126369_10004250_pt1 | contig 10482 bp, 9 predicted proteins | sample PanSoiMetaPlot_1_FD_109646 | JGI IMG/M metagenome (GOLD analysis project Ga0126369, IMG submission 109646) | Tropical forest soil microbial communities from Panama - MetaG Plot_1 | ecosystem: Environmental > Terrestrial > Soil > Tropical forest > Bulk soil | place: Panama | collected 2016-02-17
CATGCGGCGAGATGTACGCTTCATCGCGGTATCCACAGCGAATCGCTCCCCGGCGGTGTCGCTGTCCGAAGTATGGCAATCCAGGCAGTTCAGCCCCAGCGCAGCTGAAATCATTCCCATCGTATCCATGAACTCGTCTACGGGTATGCCCTTGAGTACCTGCACGTTTTTGAAAAGCTCTTCCGCCATCTGTGGCTTTGCTTCCGGTCCACGCTGGCCGCTGGATATCGTCGTGCCCAACAAGCACACCATTACTATTCCCATTAAACAAAGAATTGTTCGCCTCGGTTTTTTTATCTTCATGTTTGTCTCCTTACCAGCGTGGTTTATCAGCGGCGAAGTATACGTCGGCAATCACTCAACGGGCAATTCCTCGCCGCCCGAAAGCAGTAATTATTACTCGGAAACAGTAGCTTGACATAAGATGGCTAGGCTTCAATAATCAGACCAAGATTTTTTGAAGTCAAAACACCTCCGTGAGGAAAAAACATGAGACGTAAAATGCTGGCTGTTAGCGTTCTCTGTGCGGCTCTCCTGCTGAGCGCAGTGCCGCTCGTTGCCCATCACTCGTTTGCCGCGGAATACGACAACAACAAACCAATTAAGTTCAGCGGCAAAGTCACTAAAGTGGAATGGTTGAATCCGCACATCTACGTCTATGTCGACGTGAAAGACAACAGCGGATCGACCGTCAATTATGCCGTTGAAGGCGGTGCGCCAAACGGACTCTTCCGGCAAGGCTGGAGGAAAGACACATTGAAAGTTGGTGACACCCTGTCCATCGAAGGCTTCCTTGCGAAGGACGGATCAAATACTGTGAATGCTAGAACCTGGTTGCTGCCGGATGGCAAGAAAGTTTTCGCGGGCAACGCAGAGGATGGCGGACCCGCAGCGAAGAATCCGTAACAGGCGAAGAACGAACGATAGGACGTTTGGGGACGTATCCGTCTAGTTCAGAATTGAGGATGCGTCCCCTGTTTCTTCCTTAGTACTCTGTTCGGGAATCAGTTTTGATTAGTCGTCGTTTCGCTCGATGCGGCGCCGAGCTTCTTTCCATCCACCGTCACGTTGCGGGCATTCGCGATACTCGAACCGTCTTTGGCCTGGCTTCCTTCCACATTCACGAGCATGCCGATCTTCAGTGTGGAGCGCGTCCAACCTTGCCTTGCGAGACCATTCGGACTGCCCATTTCACAACCCCAGTTTGTGACTTTCCCAGTCTTCGGATCCTTGACGTCAACATAGAAATAGACATGAGGATTCAACCATTCGACCTTAGTCACAATACCGCTGAAATTGACGGTCTTCGCACTGTCGAATTCAGCAGCAAAAGAATGGTGTCCGAGGACCGGCGTAGCAGCAACAACTAAGGCCCCTGCCGCCACCAGAAGTGCTATCACGTTACGCCTCATATACGACTAACCTCCCTGAAAATTTTTGCTTGATCATGATGCATCCGCGCGTACCTAACGTCAAGCGGCGTCCTGTAGTTTTGGAAGCAATATTAATGATGACGATTATCGAGGTGATTAACACCTGGGAGGCAAATTCGTTAAGTGAAGACCGGCGTGACCGGCTAAACAAGCTGTGAAAGGAATTGGGGACAAGGGGTCTGACCCCTTGTCCCCGATTCACAGCGTCTTTAATGTACCGGTCGGAGCAAACCTGAGATTCCTTGTTCCGAATTGCCTTTGGCTCGCGCGAGGCTTAGCTGTGCCAGGTGATCAGCGTAAAGACTGGAGATATAGTCTTGCTCGGCGACGGCAACAGACTCCTGCGCCTGGACGACTTCGACCGTATCGGTAACTCCCGCGATAAACCTGTCGCGCGCCTGTTCCAGCGTACGCTGAGATAACACACGATTGCTTTCCGCAACCTTGACCTGTTCGTTCGCTGCCGTCAGAGCAAGAAACGCATTCCGGACGTCGTAATCGACGCGGCCATAGGTATCTTCATATTCCGCACGTCGCTGGACCAGCGCGGCATCCGCCTGAGCGATATCGGCCTGGATGCGGCCACTGCGCCAGATCGGAAATTCAGCACCTCCTGTTACTGCAAACGTTCCGTGCGAGTGCGCAGGATTGACTCCGGCCACAGCGTAGGTCCCATTAAGCATGAACGCGGGAGTCTTCTGCGCCTCTGCGGCTTTTCTGGCCTGCTCAGCGGCGCGTACTTGCGCAGCAGCAGCCTGAAGATCAGACCTGCTCTCGAAAGCATCTTTCAGCGCGTCTTCGAGGACGACTGACGTGGGGCGATACTCCAGTGGCGTGGTTAACGTGAAGTCCTGCCCAAGAGGTAAACCGATGAGTCGGCCCAACACTAGTTTCTGATTGGCTAAATCCGTTTCGAGCGAGATGAGCCGGAGTTGTTGTGTTTGCAGTTCCACTTGACTGCGATCGACGTCAATGCGTGCGTTCAGTCCCGCGCGATTTCGGTCCACTGCCTGTTCGTGGACGGCTCGGGCTGTTTCAACCTGAGCTCGCGCCGAATCAACACGGGCGGCGGATGCCATCATTTGCAGATACGATCCGCCGACACCAAGGATCACCAGGTCCTTACTGTCACGGGCATTAAAGCGCGCCGCCCGGGCTGTTTCCTTGCTGGACCGATAATTCCTGAGCGCCGTAAGGTCCATCACGGCCTGACTCACCGTCGCGCCCGCAATAAAGAAGTTGAAAGGTCCGATAACGGTTTGCCGAAACGGAACGCTTGGAATCGTGCCCGGAGTGAAGCCGAATGTTGCAAGGCTGACCTGTTGAGCTGATGCAATGATGTTCCCATTCACATCCGGTAAGAGCTCCGCGAGCGCTCTCAGCCGTTGCGATCGAGCTTCGCGCTCGGTTTGTTCCGCTCCAATCATTCCAAGGTTATATGCGAGGCCGCGTCGAATCGCTTCCTCGAGCGAGAGCGGTAACGGTTCTCTTGTTAGAGTGCCGGTCGGAATGCTTCCTTGAAATGGACCCTGGACCTGAATCGAACTATTCAGCGTATTCACACTCCCGATGCCGGTAATGGGAGCGGTTGCCTGACCGCTCGTTACCGATCCTGATGGGAATCGCCCCGAAATCGGTAATTGATCGGGTCGGGAACGTTCCGGCAACGACTGCTGAGAGGACTGACTCGCAGCTCGTGTGGCGAACAAGAGCATCGAAAGAGCGATCAGTGCCAGGCTGAATTGATTTCGCATTGCGCCATCAATGTGGAACATTCTCGAGGATCGCAATTCCTTTCCGGATCGTCTGGATAACGGCCTCATCTCCCATATGGGTGTTGATCATCAGTTGGTAAAGATGGCGATCCGGCCAGATTTGGCCGAAGTACTTCTTGATGAAGTCGGCGCGATCTTGATCGACCGTATCGATAAGGTCGGCTGCTTCCGATTGATTCATTCCCCCCTCTACAAGCCGCCGCAGCTTGTCTTCATCCGGCGCATAAAGAAAAACGTGAAACGCGTCCTCGCGGTCTCGCAGAAAGAAAGCCGAGCCGCGCCCCACGAGGACGCAGTTACCTTCCGCTGCCGCTTTCTGCACGACGCTTTCTGTCACTTTGAAGACAGTGTCCGCGTCCAACAACTTCAGCCGGTGTACATTCAGGCTGCCCTCAAAGCTGCCCCTTAAGACCGACTTAAGCAGCCGATAATAGAGAGGGTCCATTCTTTCTTCGCGGCGCTCGACCTGGCTCCGGTCACACTCCGCCAACCGCGCAATTTCGCTGGTCAATGACTGGTCCCAGAGTTTCCAACCGATTTGGTCCGCTAGCCGCTCCGCAATTTTCGGAGCTCCGCTTCCATACTCACGTTCGATCGTGATAATTCGAATCTTCATGTCGAAGCACCTTTCCTATGCTGCAGCTTCTGCGCCACCCTGACCCGGCACATTTTTTTTCAACGCGAAAGAGAGAACGAACATGATCGCGGACACGACGCCGAGGATCCAGAATGTGTCGATGTATGCCAGCGTGGTCGCCTGTCTTTGTGCCTCCTGGTAAAGTCTCCCGTGTGCTAACGTCTGCGCCTCGACAGGGCCTAAACCGGAGTGCGTGAGTGTGCTGGACAGCGCATTAACCCTCTCCAAGAATGTCGGATTTTGTAGGGTTGTGTTTCCAACCAGGATTGTCTGGTGAAATTGAGAACGTCGAACAATCATCGTCGTGACCATTGATGTACCAACGCTGCTTCCGATATTGCGCATAAAGTTGATCAGACCCGAAACCATGTTGCTCTTTTCCGCCGGTACCCCCACGTACGCCGCGAGAGTGATGGGCACAAACAGAAAGCCCAATCCCACCACCTGAGCGACACGAATCCAGGCCGCTGTGCCGAAGTTGATTAGCAGGCTGAGCTGAGTCGTTGAATAAAACATGCCAAGCGCCACGCATAGCCAGCCGAATGCGATGAGGTAACGCGCCTGAAACTTGGAAGTGAGTTGGCCGACAATAGGCATCTCGATCAGCAGGAGGAAAGCGCCGATGGAGAGAACCAGTCCGGCCAACTCGGCAGTGTATCCCAGCAGCGTCTGCAGAAACTGCGGGATCATGACCAGACTACTGAACAGCACCGCGCCGAGCAGGAACATCATCACGTTCGTTCCAAGGAAATTGACATTCTTGAAGAGGCGCACGTCAATGACAGGATGTTTCACGAGCCATTCCCAGGCGAAGAGTGATACCAGGCCTGCGCCTGCGATAACAGCCATGGTCAAAATAAAGCGGGACTGGAACCAGTCATCGATTTGTCCGCGGTCCAGCATGATCTGTAAAGCGCCGACTCCTATGATCAACAGCGCAATGCCGATGTAGTCGACCCGAATACCCGCTCGTCTCAAACGGCTCAAGTACGGTGGGTCTTCGATAAGAGTGAAGACGAGAAACAGTGTGAGGAGACCGACTGGCAGGTTAATGAAAAAGATCCAGCGCCAGGAGTAGTTATAAGTGATCCAGCCACCCAGAGTCGGCCCTGCGGTCGGAGCAATGACCGCAGTGATGCCGTAGAGAGCGAACGCTACGCCTCGTTGTTGCGGAGGGAAAGTGTCCGCGAGGATGGCCTGAGCCATCGGTTGGAGACCACCGCCTCCAAGACCCTGCAACACGCGGAAGAGCAGCAGAAGACCGAGGCTCGGAGCGATTCCACAGAGCAGTGAGCTGAGAGTGAAGAAAGCAATACATGACAGGAAGAACCGCTTCCGACCAACCACTCCTGCCAGCCAACCGCTGATCGGCAGTACGATGGCATTCGAAACCAGATAGGAAGTCAGAACCCAGGTGCTCTCATCGTTGCTGACGCCGAGACTACCGGCCATGTAAGGTAACGCAACGTTGGCGATGCTCGTGTCGAGGATCTCCATAAATGCTGCCATCGCCACAACTATGGCAATCAACCATGGATTGTGTTTAGGTTGTGCAGCCGCTATAGGATCTTCGATGCGACTCATCTGATATAAACTTTGGGTACGACGTTCACGCCTGGGCGTAGCTGCAGGTCGCTGTTCTGTCCTGGATCAATAGTGATCTTGACGGGAACCCGCTGGACAATCTTGACGTAATTGCCCGTTGCATTTTCGGGAGGAAACAAACTGAACAGCGGGCCCGTGGCTCCGGCGACGCTGTCCACATGGCCTTTGTATGATCGCCTGTCGGAGTCGACATAAAACTCTACGGGCTGTCCGGGGCACAGGTAAGGGAGTTGCGTTTCCTTGAAGTTGGCGGTTATCCAGACATCTTCCAGAGGAACTACCGTGAGTAACTGCTGACCCGGAGTAACATTCATTCCAACGACGACACGTTTGGTCACTGAGCCGTCTACGGGGGCAACAATTTTCGTGTACTGCAGGTTGAGTTCGGCCTGTTCGAGAGCAGCCTGCTTCTGCTCCACGGTGGCCTGCGCAGAGAGTGCCCTCGCTCGCGTCGCTGCCACTTGCTTGGGCGCCGTTTGTACCGCTTGATAGCTGGTCGCTTCGGCAGATGCGAGCCGGCTTCGAGCTTGTTCCACGCTATGCTGAGCGGCTTCGGCATTGGCTCGAGCTGCCGTCACTCCCGCAGCAGTGCTCCTGGCAGCCGCGAGCGCAGTGTCGTAGGTCTGCCTCGCGACCTCTTCTTTGTCCACTAGCAGCTTGTACCGGACGAGATCCTCCTGGGCCTTCACATCGTTTGCTTGAGCTTGATCCAATTGTGCCTTCGCCGCAGCTAACTGTTTTTCAGCGGCCGCGATTCCAGCCCGATTGTTTTCCACGTCAGCCGCAGTGGTTTGCATTTGGCTCGAAGTAGTCGTTGTGGTGATAGGAACATCGATGTGTAGCGACTGGGCTGTCGCTACGGCATTGGCAAGGTCGGCACGCGCCTGATCAACGGCAACTTGGTAATCCTTCGGATCGATTTCGACGAGAACCGTTCCTTCTTTTACGTATTCGTTGTCTTCAACGTTTACTCGAACTACGTAGCCGGAAATCCGGGCACTGATGGGATAAAGATGAGCGTCAACCTGAGCGTCGTCTGTGGTTTCGTAACTGGAGAAATGGCGCCATAAGAACACACCGGCTACGAAAACCACGAGCACGCCACCCAGGAGGAGCAGCATGTTTCTTCGGCGTCTCCAGTGTCTTTGCAGTCGCGTGAAAGTACGGGGCGGAACTCCTGCGGTGTCACCTGGCGAAGGTGGTTCGTTGTCCTTAGCCATGCCGGTCTCTTGGCACGCCCGGTTCCTTGATAGGCATAAGGAAGGGAGGTGCCACAAGGTGCATCCATGGACTCTTGGTGAGCAGCTAAAATCTCAGAAAAAGAAAAGGCCCAGGTGAGTACCTGGGCCTTTTCCGGGTTCGCGCTGCTTACAGACTGTAATACATGTCGAACTCGACCGGATGAGTCGTCATGCGGAAGCGGGTTACCTCTTCCATCTTCAATTCCATATAAGCGTCAATCATGTCATCCGTGAAAACGCCGCCCTTGGTCAGAAATGCACGGTCTTTATCCAGGTGAGTGAGCGCTTCGTCCAGCGACGCGCAGGGATGCAAAATGTCTTTCGCCTCCTCAGGTGACAGGTCATAGAGGTTTTTATCGATGGGGTCGCCTGGGTGAATCTTGTTCTGCACGCCATCCAATCCGGCCATCATCATCGCCGTGAAAGCAAGATAGGGATTTGCCATAGGATCTGGGAAGCGTACTTCGATGCGGCGAGCCTTCGGGCTGTTCACAAGCGGTACGCGTACCGCTGCGGATCGGTTACGAGCCGAATAGGCAAGATTGATCGGGGCCTCGAAGCCAGGCACGAGTCGCTTGTACGAGTTCGTCCCGGGATTGGTGATTGCGTTCAGTGCCTTCGCGTGCTTGATCACGCCGCCAATGTAATAGATCGCGAACTCCGACAGTCCGCCATAGCCGTCCCCCGAGAAGAGATTCTGTTCGCCCTTCCAGATCGACTGATGCACGTGCATACCGGAACCGTTGTCGCCGACAATTGGTTTCGGCATGAACGTCGCAGTCTTGCCGTATTTTGCAGCGGTATTGTGGACGGCATACTTCAGACGAATGAGCCAGTCTGCACGCTGAACCAGCGGAGCAAACTTGGTGCCGATTTCGTTTTGCCCTGCAGTTGCGACTTCGTGGTGATGGACCTCTACGATCACACCCATTTGTTCCAATGCCAGAGCGACTGACGAACGGATATTCTGCAGGGAATCTACGGGCGGGACAGGGAAGTATCCGCCTTTGACGGAGGGTCGATGGCCTTTGTTGCCGCCGTCGAATTTATCTCCGGTTGACCAGGCAGCCTCTTGTGAATAGATCTTGTAGTGTGCGCCCGACATGTCAGCAGACCATTCGACCGCGTCGAAGATGAAAAATTCAGGTTCAGGACCGAAGAAGGCGGTATCGCCCAAACCCGTCGACTTAAGGTAGGCTTCGCCGCGTTTTGCGATTGAGCGAGGGTCGCGATTGTAGCCTTTCATGTCGGATGGTTCGATTACGTCACAAGTGATCGCGAGCGTCGTCACATCCAGAAACGGGTCGATAAAGGACGATGTTGGATCCGGCAACAGGAGCATGTCTGAAGCCTGGATGCCCTTCCAACCGGCGATCGAGGAACCGTCAAAAAAGTGGCCTGATTCAAATTTTTCTGGGCCGAAAGCTTTGACGGGCACGCTGACGTGCTGTTCCTTGCCGCGCGTATCTGTAAAGCGGAGGTCAACGAATTTGACATCCTTATCTTTGATTGTTTGGAATGTCTCTTTTGGGGTCATAGTTTTTTCCTCGAACCGGAATAGTTTTTATTGAGTCCGTAACAGCGAAAAATGGCCAACATTCTGCCACAAAAAGAAAAAGCCCTCGACTCCAAAAAATTGGAATCGAAGACTTCATCGTCAGCAGCTCGACACGCCTTTGTGTCCTACTTTGTGTTTTATAACCTAAACATTTTCATCCTGTCCATGGGGAAATTCGGGGTCAGACGTCTAAATCACCCAATTACAATTCAAGAATTCTTCTGTCGTAATTGGGTGATTTAGACGTCTGACCCCGAATTTTTCCCGCCCCATCGGGTAAATTAGGCAACCCGTCCCCGGATTAGCATTTATTGGACCTTAGGAATTGCGGCGGCGTTTCCCTTTGCTTTTTCTCGCATTCGCTTCGTGAGCTTTTCGATTCTGTCGAGTTTCTCGAAAATCCGGGCAGAGATCACGTCCTTGCCGCCGTCCTCGATCTCGGAACTAATTTGTTTGCTGAGGTCGGCCAATTCCGCGGCCGCCTCCTTCAACTCTCGGTAATTTTTCTCGCCGGCTTCCTTTTCTGCCTTTTTCTGCATGTCTTTCAGAGGGTCACGCGGAAACTGCTGGAAAGCGGCAAGGGCGGCTGCCAGGACCGCCGTCAGGATAAATCTCATAAGCGCCTCTTTGTGCCGTCTATTGTAGGAGGGGAGATCAGCAGCCGCAGTAGAAATTTACGGTCGGATGAGTGGGGGGCACCATGCTAGAATTGCGAATTCGGTCTCGCAAGAGGGTTCCGTCTAGCGTGTATCGCCTCAGATTTAAGTTGGTTGTTTTCCCCCAAAAACTTTCATGAACTTCGAAGCGATTTCAACGTGGCTGAGAAATAGTTTGCTGCCATATGGCGGATTCGGTCTCATGGTATTGGCCATGTGTGACTCGTCGTTCGTGTCCTTACCCGAAGTCAACGATATTTTGCTTATGACTTTTGCGATCAACGATCCCGGTAGCATGTTGAAGTTTGCTTTATTGACTACCGTAGGCTCTGTGATCGGTTGCGCTTTGCTTTACACGGTGGGTCGAAAAGGTGGTGAAACGTTCCTTCGCAAAACTTTTGCGGATGAACGGTTAGCGCGCGTTCAAAGTTGGTATCAGCGCCATGGAGTGCTGGCAGTTATCGTTCCTTCATTGTTACCTCCACCAACACCGTTCAAGATTTTTGTTTTGTCCGCCGGTACTTTCGGTATTTCGTGGCCCAAGTTTCTGACCGCCGTGGTCATTGGCCGCGGTATTCGATATTTTTCGGAGGGAATCTTGGCGGTGCTGTACGGTCCCGCGGCAATTCAGTTCGTCCAAAAAAATTACGGCAAGATCGGATTGATTTTGGCCGTTCTTATTGTCGTTAGCGGACTCATTTTTTTTTCTTTCGCGCGCCGGCGAGTTCCAAGCACTGAAGCGTGAAACAACTAATTTTAAAACTACAACTTCTGGTGTGTTTGCTGCTGCTGGTTCAGGCCGGCTGCATTAAGAAAACAACTGTCGTGCCGCAGTCAGATCGTCTGCTGCCGGCACAAACCGCCACGCGTTCTGAGTTGCTTCAAGCCCTTCAAGAAAAGAGCAAGCAGGTTGAGACACTCAAAGCAACCGTCGGCATCGAATTCTCCCGCGGCGGCGCGAAAACGGGCGTTTTGGACGAATATCGTGAAACCAAGGGTTATGTTTTTGTCGAGCGTCCATCGCACATAAGAGTGCAAGTTCAAATGCCGGTCGTGCTGTCCACGGTCGCGATCATGGTTTCGGATGGCCAGCAATATCGTCTGTCCATTCCGATTAAGAATCAATTTGCGATCGAAGATGTCAACGCACCGATCAGTGCCGATAGTTCACTGAACAATCTGCGGCCGCAGATCTTTCTAGACGGTTTATTCATCGATATAACTCGATTCGAAAAGAAACAGCCGCTCTTCGAAGAAGCGGTGGTCGGAACCCACAGCTATTACGTGTTCAGTTTCTTCGACAATTCCGATTCTGAGCCGCAGTTACTAGAAAAGCTTTGGATCGACCGTACCGATATGGAAGTCTCACGGAAGCAGGTGTTCGGTAAGGACGGAAGATTGGAGACTGATGTCGATTACCAGAATTACGCTGGTGAAGCTGGGATGCGGTATCCCAAAACGATCATCATCCACCGGCCGATCGAGGACTTCACTGTAAAAATGACTTTTCAGCAAACAACAATGAACGAGAAGTTAGATGCGAAGATATTTGATCTGCCTCGGCCTGAAGGATCCAA
>Ga0126369_10004252_pt1 | contig 10477 bp, 7 predicted proteins | sample PanSoiMetaPlot_1_FD_109646 | JGI IMG/M metagenome (GOLD analysis project Ga0126369, IMG submission 109646) | Tropical forest soil microbial communities from Panama - MetaG Plot_1 | ecosystem: Environmental > Terrestrial > Soil > Tropical forest > Bulk soil | place: Panama | collected 2016-02-17
CCAGTGGGTGCTCATGGTCTCGTGCCAGTCACCCGCCACCTTGTTGATGCCACCGTTGTCCGCGGGACCACCGGCCCGCGGATCCGTCGCAGTGGTGTTGATCGTCCGCCAGCCGGCCAGGACGACGGGATAGTGGTAATCGTAGAACTGGCCGGGGAAGAAGAACGCTCCCGTGAAGCCGTCGTTCTCGGCTCCGTGATGCCCGTTATGCTCGTGCGTCGAGATCGTGTGCCGGCCAAAGCCCGCGTTCTGGGTGACGTCGAACGGCAGCTTGTTGTGGTGACGGAACAGGATGGGCTCGCCGTAGCGAGCCATAATCAACTTCGGCGGCAACGTGCCGTTGAACGTCCACAGATTGAGCGTGCTCTGATCTGGCAGGCTCGGATGAAACCGCGGCGGGAATGGACTGCTGGCGACGATGCCCGAGTTGAACTGCGACGCGACCTGGGGATTGTATACGGTGTTCACCTTGGCGCCTTCTTGCGTGGCGTCGATGGCAAGCACAGGCGGGAAGCGGGTGAACTCCTGGTGAGCCCAGATCGGGCCAGGCGGACGTCCCTCGATCGGCCCGGTGTCACCGGCCTTCACACCCTCCAGCGCGGTATTCAGCAGCTGCTGGGTAGTGTTGGCCTGCGCCGTCGGCGCGGGATTCAGCGCCGACAGCGCGAGCCGAGGCAGGACGTCGAAGCGCGGCATCGCCTGCGTAAAGGCCTGGGCGCCGAACAGCGGGCTAGGCGGTAGGCCCGTCGGAATTTCGGCGTAAACGCTCCGCGCGAACGGATGCAACCCCCCTTTCATAGCGAGCGCTCCGGCCGTCGTGAAGAGCCCCATCTTGATCAAGTCACGGCGTGAGATATGCCCGGTGGACCACGCTTTCAGGATTTCCTGTCGGTTTCGCCGCGCGTTGTCCGCTTCCCTCAGTCGCGCTTTCGACGCCTTGCCTGATAGATACACGCGTCTCTCCTGTTATCGTGCCGAGCACGGCGCTGTTCACGGTTTCAAGTTCCAGGTGATTCACCGCAACAGTCGCTTCTCCCGAGGACGTCCTGACCTGTTCGGGCACCTCCTTGCGAGCTACTCGTCATTCGCCCTATTCCGTTTTGGCTGAGCCGCCCTCTCACAAGCTGGGCTCCGCTTTCATAGCAGGGCAGCGTCATAATGTCGTCCCGGTAAGCGCCAAAAATCCGTCAAAGACCGGGCGGGGCACGCAGTTCCTGTAGGCCGTTTGAATGATTCCCGTGACGCAGAACCACAGCGCAGTGGGGGCTCGAACCGCGTCGGAAGTGCCACTCGCAGCGAGTCGTTTCGGGTGATCGTCTGCCGCCCTGCCCAGGCGTGGTTGCGCATCCGTTCGATGGCCCCGCTGTCGGCTCTGGACTCTGTCCACGCTCTGGTGTAGAAATTGGCCACTCCTGAGGGCCTTGCGAGGGCTATGCCGTCCAACAGCACCGGCGCTCTCTGGCTCCAGCTACTTGGCGGTTTTCAGATTTTGGTCGCCAACGAGCAGTTTCACGCCTTGCCCACGAAGAAGACGCAAGCCCTTCTCGCGTATCTCGCGCTACAGCCAGGGCAGGCGTTCACGCGCAACCGACTGGCCACCTTGCTCTGGGGTAATACGGCCGACGAGCAAGCGCGAAAGAGCTTGCGACAGGCCATATACATTCTTCGCAAGGCACTGCCCGCCACATCTTCACTCTTGCTCGTTGAAGGCGAGACGATTGCTCTGAATCTGGCAGCCATTGAAGTGGATGCGGTCCGCTTCGAACGGTTCCTGGCCCAAGGAGCCCTCGAGGCGCTCGAACGAGCCGTCGCGCTTTACCGAGGTGATCTGCTCGAAGGGTTCAGCGTCGACGAAGCGCCTTTCGAGGAGTGGCTCGTCTCTCAGCGCGAGCGCCTCCGTGAACGGGCGCTTGAAGCTTTCGCGAAACTCTTCGCCCATCAGTCGAACTCGTTACAGACCGAGCGTGCGATTGGGACCGGCGTGAAGCTGCTCGCGCTCGATCCCTCACAGGAGGTCGTGCATCGGGCGCTGATGCGGCTCTACGCGCGCCAGGGGCGGCGCGCAGCCGCCCTCAAGCAGTACCAGATCTGTTTCGCAACCTTGCGCCGGGAGCTCGGGACAGATCCCGAGCCGGAGACGAAGCAGCTCTACCAGGACGTTCTGAAGGGACGAACCCATGGGTGCCCCTCACCGGGGAAGACCGCAGAGCCACGTGAGACTTGGCTGGTGCCGCTTGAGTCGAGGCTTGACCTCGTCACGCTCGAATCGGGGCTGATCGGACGGCAGGAGGAGCGCGCGCGCCTGAGAGACGCGTTGGATCATGTGTCGCGAGGAGAAGGGCGGGTCGTCGTCATCGCGGGCGAGGCGGGAATCGGCAAGAGCTGTATCCTCAGGAGCCTCGCCGCCGACGGCGATACGCGCCGGTTCCGGATCCTCGTAGGCCGCTCGTATCGCACCGAGCAGACGCTGGCCTTCGGCCCGTGGATCGATGCGCTTCGTGGCGCGCGGGTCATTGCCGACATCGAGGCGCTCACACCACTCTCGCGTGCAGAACTGGGGCGCCTTCTCCCCGAACTTGACATCGCGGGCGGCGCACGCACCCCACATCGGCCCGACAGACGACGGCTCTTCGAGGCCGTCACCGAGCTCGTGTGCGGTCTCGCTATGAATGGCCCCGTTCTGATCATTTTCGAAGATCTGCACTGGGCTGACGAAGCGACTCTCAGACTCGTAGCCCGCGTCGCGCGCCGGATCCGGGAGTCACGGATCATGATCGCCGTGACGATGCGCGACGAGGAACTGCACGGTACTCGCGCCCTCCGCGACGTCATTGAGGAGCTGAGCGCCGAGTCCCATTTCGTCCGTCTGGATCTCCCTCCACTCAGTCAGACCGACACGACGGCATTGGCGCGGTCGCTGACGACGGGGGCGACCGACGGGGGGGCGCTCGTCGCTCGCCTCGACGAGCAGATCTGGCGCATGAGCGACGGCAACCCATTCGTAGTGGTAGAGACCGTCAGGGCAATCCAGGAAGGCGCGTCGTTCCACGCCTCCGAAAAACTGCTCCTTCCCGAACGCGTGCGGCAAGTCGTCGGCGACCGGCTGGCGCGCCTCAGCGACCAGGGTCGCCATCTCGTCTCGGTCGCGGCAGTCATTGGCCGCGAATTCGATTTCGCGCTCCTTCAGCGTGCCGCAGGGCTCAGCGCTCACAAGGCAACTGAGGCACTCGAAGAGCTCGTCCGGCGGCGGGTGCTGCACGCCCTCGGCGAACGGTTCGACTTCAGCCACGAATGGATCCGCAAGGTAGCGTACAATCAGCTTCTGGTACCGCGCCGCGCGGTCTTGCACTCCTCCGTGGCGAGGGCGCTCGAGCATCTCTACGCCGGAAGCCTGGAGTTGCATTCGGCGGCGCTCGGGGCGCACTACCGCGCTGGGAGTGAGTGGCCGAAGGCACTGATGTACTTCCGCCAGGCCGGTGCCCGCGCCATCCGGCTGTCCGCGTACCGCGAGGCCGTGTCGTGCTTCGAGGAAGCCCTGGAGGTGTTAGGCCAACTGCCGGAGACCCGACAGACGTTGGAAGCGGCGGTCGATCTTCGCTTCGACTTGCAAGCCTGCTTTCGTCCGCTCGGCGAATTCGACAGACTCCGCAGATGTCTCCAGGACGCCGAAACGCCGGCCAAGAGGCTCGGCGACCAGCGGCGCCTCGGCTGGCTCTCGGTCTACATGAGCCAGTATCTGCGGACTGCCGGTCACACGAGGGATGCGATTCGGCACGCCAGCATGGCGCATGCCCTGGGCGACAAACTCGAGGATCCGTCGCTCCGCCTCGGCGCGGACCATGCCATCGCTTCGGCCTACTTTTCGCTCGGCGACTACCGTCGCACGGCAGATTTGCTCCGGGCCGTCGCGCGATCCCTCGACAACAACCTGAGGCCGCCGCGTCTGGATCGGACCGCGTATCCAGCAGTATCAGCCCGCGCGTACCTGACGCAGTCCCTGGCCGAGCTGGGAGAGTTCGAAGACGGCGTCTCTTGGGGCGACGAGGGGCTGCGGATCGCCGACGGCGTCGATCACCCGATGAGCATTGCTTACGCGTGCCTCCGTCTCGGCAACCTCTACATCATCAAGGGAGAACTCGATCAGGCTCGCCAATTGCTCGAGCGCGCCCATCGCCTCACCAGCGATCGGAAGTCCACCTTCACGGCGGCAATCGTCACCGCGGATCTCGGCTACCTGTACGCCTTGCTGGGGCGTTCGACCGAAGGACTTCAATTGTTGCGCGCCGCGATGGATGCGTATGAATCCATGAACGTCGACGTCGTGAAGGCGCGCCTGCTCGGTCATCTCGGTGCGGCCTGCCTGCTTGCAGACCGCTTCGATGATGCGCAGACGTACGCCAAGCAGGCACTGGCGCACGCGCGCGATCGTGGTGAACGCGGCTACGAGGCTTACGCCCTTCGTCTTCTCGGTGAGATCGCATCGCGTCGCGACCCGCCGGACATCGACGGAGCCGAGGCTCTCTACCGCGAATCGATGACGCTCGCCGGCAAGCTAGGGATGCGGCCGCTCGCCGCGCACTGTCATCACGGTCTCGGCGCTCTCTACTACCTGGCGGGAAAGACACACGCCGCCCGGGAGCACCTCGACGCTGCCATGACGATTTTCCAGCAGCTTAAAATGCGGACCCAGCTCGAGAGGGTTGCGGAGGGTGCCGCCAACGTGACTTGCCTGGGTGAACACACTTAGCACGCGTTCCCGTGCGCGCTATGGAGCCGTCGCTCACGCCGACGATCTCGATGCCGGGAACGGATTGGGCCCTCGCGCGCGGGATCACGACGCCGCGGCCGCGCCAGCCACCGAGTGCTTGGCAGCCGCGAGGCTTACGCAATCGACAGTACGTCGTGCGTGGCTGGCGGTCCGGGGACAGATCGCGCTGGCCGAACGGAGGTCGGATGCCGCTGAGCACGCGCTGGGCGAGGCCATCACGGTCGCACGCCTCATTCGGAATCCGACCCAGCTCTGGCGGACGCACATGGAGCTCGCTCGACTTCATTCGGCGCGTGGACAAGACGATGTGGCGGGTGCTGATCAGGGTGAGGCCAGGCGTGTGGTGGAGGGACGACTCGAATCCTGAGATCAGATCTGCACTGACATTGCTATTGGCGCGTATCGGTTCTTGATCATGTCCCGCTGACGGCACACATGGGTTTTAGGCTCGAATCTCGAAGCGAAACTCTAGCGACCTGTTTGCCGGCAAGTGATTGCGCGCCCGCGCAACCCAGCAAACAGACCGGCCGTCTCCCGCGTTCAAGGAATCGCCAGAACTTCCCCGCTAACAATCCTTGGGTGGACGTCCCCAAGAACCTGCGGCTCGTGCAGGAGCATCTACGGCACGCGGATATTCAGACGACAACGGTCTACACCCGCGTGACGCAGCACGACACGGCAGGATCAAAATCTACGAGGGAAAATCGCCTGAGAAATCAGAATGGTGGCCCCAACGGGATTCGCGCGCTATAGAGCGCCCCGTTTAAGGGCGTCGTGCGGTGCGCCGCATAGCAATACGGCCGGCGCGCTCACCGTCCTCGGCGAGGAACCTTGCTCACCGTCATCGCACATTTTTCGGCGCACCCTCACTTAGAATCTGCCGCAGACGATCCGGCCGCCAACTTCAGTGGGCCGCATTCATGCGCCGTCAATCGCTTCGTCGTCCGCCCCTACACCTGGAATCCCCTGGGAGCCAGGAATCGGAACGGGATTTTAAGAGATCCCAACTTTGTGGCATGCTCGGGTAGCCGCGCATGCTGGAATTGAATCGATGACCTTTGGGTTGTGGGCTAGTGAGCAGCTCTATAGCGCTCGTCCCTCTGAGGCTAATCACAGTACCCGCGCAGGCTGCGCGCCTGGAGAACAGATTCAGGACAATCCAACGCCACTGTTCCCTTTGCTGAGCGAGGGCGAATTGGCGGGATGACTACTACAGGCGCGGAGTACGAAGCAATATACGGCAGCTTGGGCAGGCGAGCTGGCGCCTTCGCAATCGACTATCTTGTCGTAAGCATACTTGTCGGTCTCGCGGCCTCCGTCTCTGACTCTGTTTTCGGATCCCTCGGAAGGCGACGCGTTTTCGGAGAACACACGTACTCGGAAGGAGTCGTCCTCCTCACCTGGGGCGCGGTGATCCTACTTGCGGCATGGTCGGCCGTGGTGTGTTCGCGCTACCCGAACGAGCGACCGCTTGCCGTCCGGATCGCACTGGCAATCATTCGATTTGCAGCTTTCTTGGTTGGTATCGCGGTAGTGCTTTTTTGGATTCTTCTCGCAAATCGTCGTGGGGCCTACGAATGGGAACCGGTTTTCGTGGTGGGCCACATCTACTGGATCTATTGGGCGGTGATGGAATCCTCGCCGACTCGTGCAACAGTCGGAAAGATGGTGTTGGGCCTCCGTGTAGTGGACCTAAACGGGCGACGACTCTCACTCATCAGAGCGGTGGGTCGAACGTTTGGAAGACTGAGTACGGCCCCGTTGTTCTTCTTGATCGGGATGCCGGAGGTACAACGCATCCCCGCCTTCAACAGGGAGCGGGGCCTCCATGACATCATGGCGGGTACGCTCGTCGTCAGGAAGACCACCGAACCCGTGACCCTCGCCATTCCGAGGCCTTTCCGCAAAGAGCCGGCGGCTACACTACGGAGTGATCAACAAACGCTCACGACACTGCGGCTCACCTGGTGGTCCATTCCATTTTTCTTGGGCGCCAGTATCCTCGGAAACACGCTCGTCGAGGTCCTGGTTGGCCCGGGCCGGGCAGGGCGAGCAGGTGCGTTCGTTGGATGTCTCCTAATGAGTCTCGGACTTGCTGTGAAGCGCCAAGAGCGTGCCGCGGCCTGGCTTCTTGTAGTGGCTGCTGGCGTAGCCCTCGTAGGACAGGTACTCGTTGGCAGCTATAGCGGAAGCATCTTCTCGTCGCTCCTGCTGGGTACGTTCATCTGGGGCGCCGTCGCGCTCCAACGGGCGCCGGTGCCGGTCTCGCAGAATGGCGCCTGGCTGCGTACAGCGTACGAACTCGCCTTCTTTGAAGCGGTGTGGATCTTGATGGTCGCGCTCAAACCACTGAGCTTCGCCGGAGTCTTCAACGCCATGATATATGCGGCTCTCGGGATCGCCCTGCTCCGACGACACGCGTGGGCGGCTTATGTCCTAGTTCTCGTGACACTCTTCGACTTCTATGACGCCGCGAAGACTTACAACCCGCACCTCGCAACCGTCATGCTTGGCTTTCTCCTTGTGTATTCGCTCGGGGCTATTCACTTTAGGCAGGAGTTGCGTTCCCGCCGCAACAAACGGTGGCGTTGGACGATTTTCCAAAAGCTCGCGGGTCGGCGCGCCGGCACCAAGCGTGACTCGCGGGCTTAGATTGTCGAGAACCTTCCTCGTCAATTGTGGCCCGCGAAGACACCGAGGGGGTCGGTCGAGCAGATCAAGATCTTCTGCGAAAAACTACCTGAAGGGCGCTATGGCATATATCCTTTGGTACGCCCTTATAAGACCCGGATGCTCGACGGTTATTCGCAGCTCCAAGAGCTTCAGCACTGCCAAAAAATCTTTGACTTCTGATGCGACGCCCTCATGGCCTGTAAAAATGCGCACAAATTCACGAAAGGTCAATGCCGCATATTCTCGAACTGATTTGCCCGACAGGGCGTTTTCCAGGTATTTGATGATGCGTTCAAACTCGTTGTGATCCAGCCAGACTCCTAAGCATCGAGGACATCTGTCTATCGTCACTTTCGAGTGGTCATACGCGATAGCGTCCATGCTCAATGAGCACCGCGGGCATTGCTTCCCCCGGGACGGCTTTTTGTTCTCATCGGCATCCTGACCAAACGGGTCAAAGTCGAGCCATCGGAGATCATCGTCAGTCCTATCCTTCGCTTGCGTTAGTTCATCCCGATCAAACCACCGCCCCCGACAGTACGCACATTCATCGATTTGAATGCCCTTGTAATCCAATGGTCGCAACTCATGGTCACAGTCCGGACATTTCATCGCACCCCTCCCTCAGACAAACGACCATATTCCACCTGAACAGCCAGCCGACACGCTATCATCGATCAAGCGTTGCAGCTCCGGGGTGTTTGTTCGAGTGCTGGGCGTGGTTCACGGCCCCGTCGAGCTAGACGTATCCGTTGCCTTGCACTGCTAGTACTCTTCGCGACGTCACACAACGGTTAGGTGTGATCTAAGTCCTCCGGACGATCAGAACCATTTCTTTTTGACCGGCTCAATCGGCGAACACGAAATCACTGAAAATCGGTCATTCTGACAGGTCGCATTCGCTCAGGTTTTTGGCTCAGTGCTGCGGAACTTCTACTCCGCAAATTTCGCGCCCGGTAGTCGGCCTAACGCTCCGATTGAGCGGCGGCGGCGCGCGGATTTGACTTGGCGCCTATGTGTAGACGCTGCCCGCTCGAATCGGATGTTAGACGCCATCTCGCGGCGCGGTTCACTGTGTGGCTCCGCAGCCTGGACAGCTGTCGACCAACAAGAACCACTCGATGCTGTCGTGATGTGGCCTTGCCGATAGGGCGTGCCAGAACAGTTTCAGTCCGCAAGACCGGCACCGGATGCTGTACGCCGGCCAGGCTAGTCCTCCGCCGAGGCAAAGAAACAAGCCGGCCAGCAGAACGGTGGTGAATGTTCCAGGTTCCAGGTTGTTCCCGCGGCCGGACGCCATGATGGCGACGAGGATGCCACCACCGAAAAGCAGGACAGCGGCGATGACAAGTTTCCAACCTTGACCGCTCTTCCGAACATAGCTCGTTGTCCACATTGCCCTGTGCGGCTAACGTTTGCGGTCAGCCGCCGGCGCGAGCATCGCGAGCCCCGGTCCGCTGCACTGCGAAGTTAGACAGGCCCCGAGCCGATGACGGCTCATCGATTGTTGATCACAAAAAGCACGGCGAACTCGAGTAGCAAAATGACAATCGCCACTGCACTCGCAGCAACAACAAGCCCGTCTCCCTCCCTGCGAAGCACGTTTCTGAGGGGCTGCCGGCGCGTGATGGCGAGCACTATTCCCAGCGCGAGTGCCACCGCCGACACCAGCGCCTCGATCAACAATCTGGTCATCGCCGCCCCAGAGACAGCGTCACTGTCTAACGTTCACGATAACCCGCTGTGGCTGAGCGCAGCGATGCCACAGTCGGGTTCATTGTGGTGTTAGACCTCATGCGCGCGTCGTGCGGCAACCTTGCGCACCGCGGTTCTCACCCCGAACACCACGACTCCGATTGCAACATACAGGGCGATATTCCCGACGATTGCCTTGGCGAAGTTGCCCGCCACCTCCAGGGAGGTCGTCGCGCCCTCGTTCGCCAACAAGAACAAAACGGTTGGCCACAGCGGAAACCCGATGAGACGGACGTGAAACACGTCCGTCGTGAGAAGTATCGCGCCCGCGACGATGCCAAGTAGGACGCCAGCGCCTTGAATCGCGCGGACGTGCACGGCCTTCGACATTCGCATCAATCGCGGGCCCCACCTGTCTCGGTCACGTCCGCCACGAGTGTCACCGCTGTCGGCATAACGCTGCCGGTAACCTGCCGGCGGTGAGCAAGGCGAGCCGCCGGTCAGGTTCACCGGCTTGTTACATGGCGACCGGTCGCCCCCAGACAATGTGGGCCTCGATAGACAGTAAGACGGCATCGTCGGGACAGTACCGACAAACCAGAGTCTTGAGCTTGTCATCGAACGCCTGTGCGCGTCCGGCCTGGAGCCGGGCGCGAGAGAAGCCGTTCCTGGAATGGAAGGACTCGACGTAGCTATCGACGGACTGACGATGCGGCACAGTTCCGGTTCGAGCTCGCCCGCCGACGGTGATGAGTCCCCTTGCCTCGAGCTCGGTCGTGGTGTCGTACGGCACGTAATCGCGGTTGGTACTGTACTCGCTAATCAGCGGCCGCAGATCAGGCTCCCACGGCGGTGGCTCGGCCAGACTGCGTTCGACCAGGATTAGCTGACCACCCGGAATCAGGCTTTGTGCGATGTGGGGCAGCACGCTGTGCCAGTCAAGCCAATGAAAGGCCTCTGCTGCAACGACAGCGGAGTACCGCCGATCGAAGGCGTAGTTTTCTGCGGCGATGGCGAGCCACTCGATATGGGCACCTGCTGCGCCGTCGCGAAGCCGTCCTCGTTCGAGCATCGGGCGTGAAGGCTCGATGGCGATGAGATGGTCGACACGCGGCGCGAGGCCGATCGTGAAGTCACCCGTGCCGGCACCAAGCTCAAGGACACAGCGCGGGTGTGGTCCGAGCAGCGACTCAATGATGGCGAAAGCCGCCGCCGGATATGGCGGCCGGTGTTGGTACGCCGCGGCGACCTCCTCGTCACCGAACTGGGCGGCGTACTCGGCCGCGAGATGCTGTGGCTTGGCCCGATGTGCCTCAGTCAAGCCCTGTCCATGTAACGCTC
>Ga0126369_10004254_pt1 | contig 10471 bp, 8 predicted proteins | sample PanSoiMetaPlot_1_FD_109646 | JGI IMG/M metagenome (GOLD analysis project Ga0126369, IMG submission 109646) | Tropical forest soil microbial communities from Panama - MetaG Plot_1 | ecosystem: Environmental > Terrestrial > Soil > Tropical forest > Bulk soil | place: Panama | collected 2016-02-17
AATTAGCTCTGAAGCCGCCGGAGCAGCGAGTGGCGCCGCGAAGCCGGCAACCCCTCCAGCCGTGGGAACGCAGGCAGGTGACGGTGCGCAAGGATCGCAAGGCGGAGGAATGGGCGGTGCGCCTCGCAATGGCGGCGACATCCAGCAAATGCTGAGCCGGCTGCCTGCGAGCTCATTGGGAGACTTTCAAAAGGGCGACGCGGTAATGATAGTGGCAACAACGGCGCAGAGTGATTCCGCAGCAGTGGCAATCACAGTGCTTGGCGGAGTCGAGCCGCTTCTGCAAGCCTCCCCGCAAGGACAGGCATCCATCCTGACGCCATGGAGTTTGAATTCCGGCGCTAACGACTCGGGTACACAGTGAAGCACGTGAAGCGTGGAATCAAACGAAAAGGACGAGATTCCGGAATGAGATTCAGTTTAAGCGCAACGATCCAACGCCTAACGCGCATCGCCACTCTAATTGTATTTCTTTTCGCGTGCAGTACGCTTGCGCAGGCGCCGACAGGAACTTTGCGTGGGCAGATAACGGATCCATCCGGAGCAGCAGTCATGCGCGCGACCGTGCTTGTGACTCCGGCATCGGGTGAAGCAAAGGGAGCAACGTCGGGCAAAGACGGCACATATGAAATCAAGGACTTGCCTCCCGGTAGCTACAGGTTGGAAACCAGCGCGCCAGGCTTTGCCCTTTTCAGCAAAGCGGACGTGGTGATTACCGCGGGGCAAGTGACGCGGCTGAATATCCCGCTGACGATTGAGGTGCAGCAGGAAAGGGTGATGGTAGATGACTCGACAACGCAGGTGGACGTGAACCCCGCGAATAACGCGAGCACGATAGTGATTCAGGGGAAGGATCTGGAAGCGCTCTCGGACGATCCGGACGAATTGCAGTCGGAGCTCGAGGCGCTAGCCGGGCCCGCAGCTGGGCCTAACGGCGGACAAATGTATATTGATGGGTTCACCGCTGGGCAGTTGCCTCCCAAAGCCTCGATTCGTGAAATCCGGCTGAACCAGAACCCGTTTTCCACGGAATACGACAAGCTGGGTTATGGACGCATTGAGATCTTCACAAAGCCAGGAACCGACAAGTTGCACGGGCAGTTGATGGTCAATGGCAACTCTTCCGCGTTCAACTCGCGCAACCCATTTGAGATCCTTCCGGAGGGAACCACGCCCCCTGCCTATCACACGGTGCAATACAGCGGAAATATAGGGGGGCCGTTGGGCAAGAAAGCTTCCTTTTTTTTCAATCTGGAGCAGCGAGACATTCAGAATTTGTCCATCGTCAGCGCGACAGTGCTGGATCCAGAATTCAACATCGTTCCGTACAGCGCAGCAATTGCGAACCCGCAGAATCGGACGAACCTGAGCCCGCGTCTGGATTATCAGATCACACCGAACAATACGCTGACGGCGCGCTACCAGTTTTTTCGTAGCACTGAGCAGAACGATGACGTTGGAGGATTCGGCCTGGCGCAGGTGGCAGTGAATGATTACGATACGGAGAACACCGTACAGCTGAGCGACACGCAAATTGTGAACGCGCATATAGTGAATGAAACCCGGTTTCAGTACGTGAGAGCGCTGACGCAGACAGGCCCTGTAAATTCCGGTGTAAACGTGGATGTGCAAGGGGCTTTCAACGGTAACGGTAGCGGCGGCTTCAACGATTCCGACGTGCAGAACCGCTACGAGCTGCAAAACATCACCTACATGAACTACGGCAAGCATGCATGGAAAGTCGGCGGGCGTTTGCGGATTACGGATGATGCGAACTCCATGACAGCGAATTTCAATGGATCGTTTACGTTCGGAGCGCGCCTCCAGCCGGGTTGTATTGTGACCGCGGCAAACAGTTGTGAAGTTACCCCGATTCAGGCGTACCAGATCACTGAGCAGGGACTTGCCAACGGTCTCACGATTCCCGAAATCCAAGCGTTGGGGGGCGGTGCCAGCTACTATTCGCAAACCGTGGGGATACCCACACAGTCGGTAAATATGATCGATGTGGGGATATTCGCGCAGGATGATTGGAAGATTCGCCAGAACCTGACGTTGAGCTACGGACTGCGTTTCGAGACGCAAAACAATTTCAGTGACAAAGCGGATTTCGCGCCAAGGGTCGGCTTCGCCTGGGGCATCGGCGGAAGCGCGAAGAAGCCACCAAAGATGATTCTCCGAGCTGGGTTCGGCATCTTCTACGATCGGTTCACCTCTATCATGGAGTTGCAACAGGAACGGTTGAACGGCATCAACCAACTGATCTACCAGGTTCGGAATCCAGAGTTTTTTCTCAGTGACATACCTCCAGTGAACCAGCTTCCGTCGTCCACCACAGCTCCCACGATCTATACGATGAATAACAATCTGCATTCACCGTACACCATACAGACCGGCGTAACGCTCGAACGCCAGCTGACGAAGACAGCGAATATCGCCGTGACCTACCTGAATTCCCGTGGCGTTCATGTGTTCTATACCAACAACTTGAACCCCGCTAATCCCGTTACTGGAGAGCGGCCCAACGGCATTAACGAGAATATCTTTCAATACCAGTCCGAAGGCACATTCAAACAGAACCAGTTGATCATCAATGGCAGCCTGCGCGTGGGTGCGCGCCTCTCGCTGTTTGGCTACTACACCTTGAATTATGCAAACAGCGACGTCTTCGGGACAGCGGCCGCGTCATCGTCGGCGTCTACGGCGTCTTTGCCTCCGTTTCCTTCAAATCCCTACGATCTGCAACAGGACTATGGCCGCGCGGGTTTCGACATCCGCAATCGCGTATTTCTGGGTGGCACTGTGGGCTTGCCGCGCGGCTTTCGCCTGAGCCCGTTTATCGTCGCCAGTTCGGGGCCTCCGTTCAACATCACCACGGGCGCAGACCCCTACCAGGACTCGGTTTACAACACGCGACCCGCCTTCGGGACTTGCCCTCCGGACAAGCTGACCGCCTTCGGCTGCTTTAATTCTGCCCCGGGAATTGGCTACGTGCCGATCCCGCCTTTCTACGGGGAAGGGCCGTCACGTTTTGCTTTGAATTTACGCATCAGCAAGACCTTTGGCTTTGGTCCGGTACTGGAAAATGCATCGAGCGCGGTGCAAGGCGGCGGGATGGGCGGCGGTACATTTGGCCGTGGACCAGGAGGGCCGGGACGTGGCGGATTTGTCGGAGGTCGCGGCATGGATGTGGGCTCAACGAACCGGAAGTATTCGCTAACGCTGGGTGTAAATGTGCGGAACGCATTCAACAACGTCAATCTGGGGACACCGGTTGGAAATCTCAGCTCACCGCAATTTGGCGAGTCCAACTCACTGGCGGGCGGGCCCTACAATAACAGCACAGCGAATCGCAGGATAGACCTGCAACTCACCTTTTCGTTCTAGTGATCTGACAGCGCAGATTAATGGTTCAAATCATGAGGAACTTCGGCCGTCTTCAGTGATGAGGCTCGCAAACTCTCTACCGTCTCCAGAACCAGCATTTTGATGAGCGGATCACGCGTGACGGAAAGATGGTTCGCGCCCTTTACCAACACGTTGGCAACAATCTTCGTATGGACCGGATCTTCCGTTCGCAGGTTCTTTGTGGTCATGAACATCAGAATATCCCGAGCGTGAAAAATTGCTCCGGACTTCACGTTTCGCGGCACGGTGGTGTCAGTGATGCCGACGCTATCAATTTGGATCGTCAGTTCAACAGGAATGTTTCTGTCGCGCAAATCGCGAGCCACCGTGAGCATGGCCCAGCCCCCGGTGCTGTGACCGACGAGAATTACACTGGGTGCAGTGGCTAGTTGTTCCGGAGTCAACGGGCCCGGGTGGCATGGAAAGTGCTTCAGGATCCAATTGAGGCCGGAATTCCAGTCAATGGGAATGAAGGACTCCGCACAGACGTCGGAGTACTCTGGGCTGCGCAGGGTGTCCCGAATCTGGACGACTCCCGATCCTTTGCGTCCTGCAGTCTCCAAGGCGCCAACAAAGCCGGCATAGACAATTTTGCACGGAGGGTTGCCATCCTCAACTTGAGCGGATTTTGAAGAGCGAACTGCCGGCTCCGCTGCCAAATGGCTCGGGCCCTGCTCGGCGAGGCACGCGGTCGCGCCCAATAGCACAGACACCACCGCGATTCGCCAACCGTTGAAGCAACACTTCGAGCGGTTCGATGGAAGGATGACGGGACCCCTTTTCCGGCGTGCCAACTAACTTATGATACGAAAAGCTGCAGATTGCCCTGATCACCGACTCCAATGATAGCGCAAACCGCGGCAGTGCGGCTGTGGATAAGAGGGCATCGTTTCGAGGGCTTTGCTACAGCGCCCGGGTGGGCTAAGCTTTTTGAGCATTCAGTCTTTTACCGCTACTGGCAGTTGGACATTTGGGCTACGGCCTTCACCGGGAGATTTCTTGCGTGGACAAACGAGATCGCGAATTGGGAATGGATCGGCCCATCGCGCGCCGCGATTTTCTAAATGGAGCGAGCATTGCCATCGGCGCGTCATTACTAAGCCCGGGGACATTTTGGACCGATGTACTTGCGGGAGATGCGGTTTACGCCCCAGAGAAGGAGCCTGGATACTATCCCCCGTCGAAAACCGGGATGAGAGGCAGCCACGACGGATCGTGGGAAGTGGCGCACGCCATGAGGGATGGAAAGACTTATGACAATCCCACGCGCGACGCGGATTCTTATGACTTGATCGTGGTCGGAAGTGGAATCAGTGGCTTGTCCGCAGCTTATTTCTATGGCCAGCTGGCAGGACCGAGCGCCCGGATCCTAGTCTTGGACAATCACGACGATTTTGGAGGGCACGCCAAGCGAAACGAGTTTCAGGCCGGGAAGCGCTTGATTATCGGTTACGGCGGAACGCAGACTATCACAGGTCCGAACTTGTACAGCGCTCAAGCAAAACAGCTTTTCAAAGATCTGGGAATTGAGGTGAAGAAGTTCGAAAAGTACTACGACCAGAAGTTCTATGAGTCGCGGGGAATGGGTCAGGGAATTTTCTTCGACAAGGAAACCTTCGGGGAAGATCGCTTGGTGGCCGGCGCGTATGAGACGCCGTGGCCGGAATTTCTGGCGAAGACACCGCTCTCTCCTGCTGCGCAGAAGGATCTGGCGCGCTTGTATAGCGAAAAAGTGGACTACCTGGCCGGGATGAGCCCAACGGAGAAAAAGGCCTACCTGGCGAAAACCAGCTACCAGGATTATCTGCTGAAAAATGCGAAGATCACCCCAGACGCGATCCCGCTCCTGTTTACTTCGATGTATGGGCTGTACGGCGTGGGGATTGATGCGGTGCCGGCAGGAGACATGGCGGGCCTTGGCTACTTGCCCGGATTCGCGGGGATCGGGATTACGGACAAAGACGGGCCGGGAATGGGCCTTGAAGTCACGCGCCAGGATCACGAGCCGTACATCTACCATTTCCCCGACGGCATCGGGTCCGTTCCGCGACTGCTGGTGCGCGCCATGATTCCCGCGGTTGCGCCGGGCCACACCATGGAAGATGTGGTGATGGCGAAATTCGATTACGCAAAGCTAGACGATGATAGCTCGCCGGTGCGTGTGCGGCTGAATTCCACGGTGATCCATGCCGTGAACACAGGCGGCCCGGGCAATTCCAATGGTGTAGAAGTGACGTACGTGCGCGGAGGTCAAGCGCGGGTTGTACAGGGCAAAACGTGTATTCTGGCGTGTTGGAACATGGTGATTCCGTACATGTGCCCGGAGATGCCGGAAGAGCAGAAGGATGGACTTGCGTACAACGTGAAAGTGCCCCTGGTTTATACCAATGTGCAGCTGAGGAATTGGCAGGCGTTTCAGAAGCTAAAGGTGCACAGCATCCACTGTCCTGGGTCCTTTTTCTCCAGCGTAGACATGGATTTCCCGGTGAGCATTGGCGACTACCGCTTCACGCAGCACGCTGATGAATCCTGTCTGCTGCATTTGCAGTACGTTCCGGTGGGTACAGGCGTAACGGCGCGCGACAAGCAACGCGGCGGGCGTGGCCGTTTGATGCGAACGAACTATTCCACATTTGAGAGGAATATCCGCGAGCAGTTGGCGCGAATGCTCAACAGCGGGGGTTTTGACCCTGCGAGTGACGTCGAAGCGATCACCGTGAATCGCTGGCCCCATGGCTACGCCTACGAATACAATTCCTTGTTTGATCCGGTCTGGCCGCCGGGACAGGCTCCGAACGAAATTGGCCGAAAGCCATTCGGTAACATTCACATCGCGAATTCTGATGCGGGGGCCTTTGCGTACACAAATGAGGCCATCGACCAGGGTTACCGGGCGGTGCAAGAGATCACCGCGAAGAAGAGTTGAAATGAGCCGAGCGAGGAAAAAGAAGCTGGACAAAGGCGTAGAGGCCAGAAGACGGGCGCGGAAGGTCGGGCTCAGTCCTCTAACGACGCGCGTTGTCCCCGACAAGCGAAAGAAACCGGAGAAGCATAAGCGTGACCTCTTGCGCGAGGACGTGTAGGACGCTCAGGCTGAGTTGTTGATAGGTCCGACCGGACCTAGTTTTTTGAGCCTCATCCAGGTTTGTAGTCCGGTACGACTTCATTCTGACGGAATAGCGGCGCCGGAGTTAGCGCGCGATGCTGCGCCAGTTCGGCCGCGATTTTCTCCAAGTCGCCTTTGCTGAAGCCCATGCACTGAACTTTGATGCTAGCGTCCGGCGCAACCAGAAAAATAGTCGGCACATTTGTTAAGCCATAGGCGTTCGAAGCCGGATACCCGTGCTCGTCGATGAGCGTGGGAAATCTTATGCCGTATTCGCGATTGAATTCCTTTGTGCTGCGCGCATCGTCCTGAGAGATGCCCAGGAAAGAAACGCCGTCGCCGCCATAGCGTTCGAACAGGCGCTGAAGAAAAGGGAACGTGAATTGGCAAACCGGGCAGGAAATTTTGAAGAAAGCCAGAACAACCGGGCCTCGTTCCAGAAGTGACGTGAGCGCATACTCTTTGCCATCCAGGGCTTTCAATGAAAAGCCGGGAGCTGATTGACCTACTTCAATTGTTGTCAAAGTTGCCTCCGAATTGATCCAGCGCGTTAGCTTGTTCATTAAAGACATGGGCTTATTTTATCGCAGGAAGAGCCGACACGGCGCGTCAGTGAATCGTCTTGGTTTTGCGCTGCATATAATCCATCAACAGATATTGGCCCAGGGTGTAGGGCGTTGTGAAGTAAGCCTTGCCCTTGCACATTTGCGTGATCTTCTGTACGAATTGCACTAGGCTGTAGTCCGTCGCGAGCATGAAGGTGTTGATCATGATGCCGGCACGCTTGCACTTGTTCACTTCCTCTAGCGTTTCACCGACTACGAAGGGGTCCAGGCCGAAGGCATTTTTGTAGATACGACCGTCTTCGAGCGTCAAAGCAGAAGGTTTGCCATCGGTGATCATGACAATCTGGCGCATATCCTTACGCTGGCGAAGCAGGATGCGTTGTGCCATGCGCAGGCCTTCGCGCGTGTTGGTGTAGTAGGGACCGACCTGCACGCGCGCAAGCTGGTTCAGCGGGACTTCTTCCGCAGAATCATGGAATAGCACCAGGCTGAGAGTATCGCCAGGGTACTGCGTGCGAACGAGATGGGAGAGAGCCATGGCGACGCGCTTCGCGGGAGTGAAGCGGTCTTCACCATACAAAATCATGCTATGGCTGCAGTCGAGCAGGAGAACCGTGGCGCAGGAGCTCTGGTATTCACACTGGTGGACCATCAGGTCGCGATACTGCATGTCGATGGGCACCTTGGCTCCTTCGCGCCGAATGGCGTTGGAGAGCGTCTGGCTGATGTCGAGATTCAGCGTGTCACCGAATTCGTACGGCCGCGAAACGCCGCCGGACTCGACGCCCGTGGAAAGATCGCGTGTATCGTGGCGGCCAAAGCTGCTGCGGCCGAGCGAACCCAACAGATCGCGAAGGGTCTTGAAACCGAGGAAGTCGATGGCCTTGTCGGTGATCTCAAAGCGCGCATCGGGACTGCGCTCTTGCGCATTACCCAATTGGCCTCCAAGCGTGGTTTGCGGCGGGGGAGTGATTTGCGGGGGCTGTTGCGGATTGATAAAGCCTTCCTGAGAGAGGCGTTCAACGAGTTTATCGATCAGGTCGCGGACCTCGCGATTGTTCAGCGCGCCGGGATCCTGTAACATTTTTCGGATTTCCTCGCTCATGGCGTCGTCGGGCATTAGGTCGCCTTCTTGCAGCGCGCGGAGAATGGCGTCGCGCAGGGCTTCCATCGATTGGCTGGAATCGAACTCGGACAGGCCGTAGTACTGCGACTCGAAGCCACTCTGCAGGAAAAAATCGCCCAGGCGCTTCATCAGTTCGTCGAGGTCGACAACGTCAGCGGGCTCGCCTGTGTATTTTCCGTATCTTACGACTTTCATGCGCGCCTCAATTGTAATTGCGCCGCGGCCTGTTGGGCGATTCGCGCGGTTCCAGCGCGCGCTGCGGTTTCTCCGCGTAGAAGCCGCGTTCCTCGCTGCGACCGATACGACGATGCGCCCACAAGCCTTCAAGAATCATTTCGGCAGCGGCAGCGGCCTGAGGCTCGTCTTTACGGCTACGCACGCCAAGTTTGCCCACATGGTCTAGTAAGCCCTGAATTCTGGCCAGTTGCTGGTGACGTTGGGGCGTGGAGATGATGTCCGGCATCTTCAGTTCACCGCCGAGTTCAAACCATTGCGTGACTGGCTGGAGATTGACGTCGCCAAAATGCTTGGTGAAGACACGGCCAACCGCCGCGCGAATGAGTTCGCGAGCGATAGTTTCAGCGCCCTTCAGTTCGCCCTCATATTCGAGTTCGAGCTTGCCGGTAATGGAAGGCAGGGCAGCGTAGAGATCGGCGACACGGGCGACGCCAAAAGATTCACCAGTGCGGGCGGCGCGTTGTTCGGCGCTGCTGACAAGATTTTCCAGCGTGGTGATGGGAAGACGCTGGCTGACGCCGGAGCGTTTGTCGACGCGCTTGTCCTCACGAGCTTGAAATGCAATTTCCTCTACCACTTCGCGCAGATAATCAGGCACTTCGACTTTGACGGAGGAATCGCGCTGCGTCCAGGCTTCCTGCGTGGTGATGGTGATACCTTCCTCAATGGAACTGGGATAGTGGGTGCGAATCTCCGCGCCGAGGCGATCCTTGAGCGGCGTGATAATCTTACCGCGAGCGGTGTAATCCTCGGGGTTGGCGGTGAACACCAGCAAAACATCCAGGGGAAGGCGCAAGGGGTAACCTTTAATCTGAATGTCGCCTTCCTGCATGATGTTGAACAGGCCGACCTGAATTTTTCCGGCGAGGTCGGGGAGTTCGTTGACGGCGAAAATACCGCGATTGGCGCGCGGCAGCAGGCCGTAGTGAATGGTCAACTCATCGGAAAGGTCGCGCCCACCACGCGCGGCGCGAATCGGGTCAACGTCGCCGATAATGTCCGCGATCGTAACGTCGGGAGTAGCAAGTTTCTCCACGTAGCGCTGGTCGCGCGCAAGCCAGGCAATGGGCGTATTGTCACCCTCGGCGGCCAGGCGTTCGCGGCAAACGCGGCAAATGGGCCGCAGAGGATGGTCGTTGATCTCGCAACCAGCGATCACCGGGATTTCCGGGTCCAAAAGTTGCATCAAGCCGCGCAGAATGCGGCTTTTGGCCTGCCCGCGCAGCCCCAGGAGAATGAAATTGTGGCGCGACAGCAGGGCATTCACGATCTGAGGAATGACGCTGTCGTCGTATCCATGCACGCCGGGAAATAGCGGCTGATTCCGTTCGATGCTGCACAGCAGGTTGCGGCGGATTTCATTTTTGACGGACAGTGCTGTAGTGCGGGCATCGAAATCCGGGATGCGTTTCCACTCGTCAATCGTGCGCGGCTTGGGTTGTCCGGAGTGATGAAGAGAAGTGCTCGCTGTCATTGGGCCTCTATCCGCGAACCAATTGCCAAAGCTCGCCGAAACTTAGTTTAAACCTTGACCGTTGCCTCCGGCGCGATGTCGCAAGGTCTCTACTTTCTGTAGATGCGGCGCCCAGTCGCGAAGGTACGTCGAAAGCCGATGCTGGCGTTCAGACTCGGTGCGAAGTTCCAGGAGCTGCTGTTTCCACAAGAGGTCCAGGGGAAGAGCCGCAGCGATGGTATAGGACAGTTGGTCTGGAGGGACGGAGTCGAAGTCCTTGGGAATGCCGCTGAAGAGCAGCGTGTGGCAGGTCTCATAGAGTTCAACCAGTTGCTTGATCGATTGAGGCGCCGCGGCGGAGTCGGTGTCTTCCAGATAATCGATGTGGCCCTCGAGAAGCGGATCGCCGGAGAACAGTTTGACGACGCGAAACGGCTCGCGGCCAACGGTGATGATATCCATGCGGCCGTCCTCGTAACGCTTAATCACTTCTAGAATTTCCGCCGTGCATCCCACGCGCACGATACCGTCAGGAAGCGCCAGAAGCATTCCGAACGGAGATTTTGAATCCAGGC
>Ga0126369_10004255_pt1 | contig 10470 bp, 10 predicted proteins | sample PanSoiMetaPlot_1_FD_109646 | JGI IMG/M metagenome (GOLD analysis project Ga0126369, IMG submission 109646) | Tropical forest soil microbial communities from Panama - MetaG Plot_1 | ecosystem: Environmental > Terrestrial > Soil > Tropical forest > Bulk soil | place: Panama | collected 2016-02-17
CGAGCGCTTGCCGTGGATTGCGGAGGACCCGGCGTCCTTGCGCCTGCTGGAACTTGCCAAAAAAGTAGCCGCTGCGCCCACCACGCTTTTGATCACCGGAGAGAGTGGCACCGGCAAGGACCACTTGGCCCGCCTGGTTCATGAATTGGGGCCGCGGCGCGATGCACCTTACTTGAAAATCGATTGCGCAAGCCTGCCGCCACAGCTTGTCGAGAGCGAACTGTTCGGCCATGAGCGCGGCGCGTTCACCGGGGCGGTGGAGCGCAAACTGGGGCGGTTCGAGCTGGGCGGGAACGGCACGATTGTATTGGACGAGGTGGCGGCGCTTTCGCCGGACGCCCAAAGCAAGCTGCTGCGCGTGTTGCAAGAACGGGCATTTGAACGGCTGGGCGGCACGGAAACGCTCAAGATCGAAGCTCGAATCATTGCGCTAACGAACGTCGACCTCCCCGCCGCGGTCAAAGCCGGCAGTTTCCGCGAAGATTTGTTTTTCCGGTTGAACGTGCTCACGCTTACAGTTCCTCCGTTGCGCGAGCGGCGCGCTGATATTTTGCTGCTCGCGGACCATTTGCTGGCGGGACTTCGCTTGACTTACGGGCGTCCCCACGCGCAATTGAGTGAGTCTGCGCAACGCATGCTTGCGGCCTATTCGTGGCCGGGAAATGTGCGCGAGTTGAAGAATGCTCTTGAACGCGCGGTGGTGTTCTCTGGTGTGGGCCGAGGCGGGGCGGGCGGCAAGCAGGACATTTTGGAACCGGAGGGGTTTCCCGAGACGGTGCGGGCGGCCGCTCCGGGTGCGACCAGCCCGGTGGCCGGGTTGCGTTCGCTGGAGGATGTGGAACGTGAAGTCATCGCTGCGACGCTTGAGGGTACGCATTATCAAATCAGCCGGTCGGCGGAGATTCTTGGCATCAGCCGCAAAACGTTGCTGGAGAAGCGGAAGAAATACGGATTGAAGTGAAGTTGGAGCATTGGAAAGTGCAAAATAACGAGCGAAATTCCCCTTCCTTTATATAAGACTGCTAGCTGACGACTGACGGTTCGGCATGCGCCTGCAACTGCTCATGATCGGCAAAACGCGACGCCCGGAAATGCGCGCCATCATTGATGATTACGTGAGCCGCATTCGCCGATCGTGTCCAATTGAAATCCTGGAAGTTCGCGATGCGGAAGCAGCTCTCAAGAAGCTCGACGCCGACCGCGCAGCTACAGGCATTCTTCTTGATGCGGGCGGCAGGGCCTTTGATTCGAATGCGCTCGCACGGTGGCTGGGTGAACTGCGCGACCGCGGCACGCGCCAAGTCATTTTCATTTGCGGAAGTGCTGGCGGCTTTCCGGAATCGCTACGAGAACGCGTTACCCAAAGGCTTGCGCTTAGCGCCATGACGCTTTCGCACGAACTGGCCCGCGTGGTGCTTGCCGAGCAGCTCTATCGCGCCTTCGCCATTCTCTCCGGCAGCCCCTACCCGAAATAGCCCCGCTGGTGTAAAACCTTAGCTGCCATGCCCATGCGCATTGTTCCGGACGAGAACCAACCCTCGGTGGCCATTGAAATCCCGCTCGAAAAGCCGTTGCCCGATTACGATTTGGAGGAACTCGAACAGCCCACACCGCGGGACGTGGACGGCATTCTGGTCACGCAAGGGTTCCGCGACTTAGTGGATGACGCTCGGGGCATTTTAACCGAATTGATTGCCGCACCTCCGGCTGAGCACCACAAAGACGAGGGTGTTCTCGAAATTGATCTCGAGCCGCGCCCGCATCCGCTCGAAATTACGCAACTCACCGGGGCCATCTGTCCAACAGACGATGAGGTTTATCGCCCGGGTTTGTGGATTGTTTTGTTCGATCCCGTGGCGCGGCCAAGGTTTTCGCTTCCGGAACCGACGCTGAGGCGGATCTCAGCAATCGCGGCTGAACTGGTCAAGCGCCTGCAGCTGGCTTAAGGCAATTACCTCTTTGGAGGAGCACGTTAAGCCTCGTCAACTCGCAGGTCCGTGGAGGTCATCTATACAAGAATCTTTGCGATTCCCCGGTGTGATCGGTCGGACCTCGACCTTTTCATTGGTCTTCCTGATCAAATCTAAAACTTGTACGAATTCCTGCATTGTGATCTCCGTGTTCGCTTCAATGTAGAGAGCCGGCTGAATACGCTCCTTCACGATCATGTCAAGCCTTAGAGGCAGTTGTGCTTGATTTTCAGGTTCGTCGTTTAATCGAAAGGTGTGATCGTTGGAGACACGCAGCACAAGAGGGAACTTAAATTCGCAGTTCTCGGGCGGGCTAAAATGCCCCACTCGCAGCAAAAACCCTTTCGCGCGAGGGTGCGAGTAAAACTGCTTAAGTCGAAACGCAAGAACAACACAAAAGACAACGATCAAAACCGCCAATAATGTCTTCGAGCGCATAATTGCTCACCCCTTCGAGGAGACGCCACATTGGAGTGAATAGTTGCCAGCGGTTTGGGCTGTGCTTGACCTTTGCTCCTTGACTCCTCAAACTCAAGAGTTTTCGAGCGAAGTAGTGTCGCGATGAAGAAAGGCTATGCCGGAAGAAAAGGGATTGCTGATCGTTTACACCGGGCCGGGCAAGGGGAAGACCACTTGCGCGCTGGGGACTTCCTTTCGCGCGGTGGGCCAGGGCTTGCGCGTGATGATGGTGCAGTTCATCAAGGGTTCGTGGCATTACGGTGAACTGGATGCAGCCAAAATGCTGGGGGACGACAAGTTCGAGATTCGGCCGATGGGACGGGGATTTGTGAAAATTGGCGGCGCGGAGACCGATCCCGAGGACATCAAGCTGGCGCAAGAATGCTGGCAGGCCGGACGTGACGCGATTTACAGTGGCAAGTACGACCTGGTCGTTCTCGACGAGATCAATTACACGATCAGCTACAAAATGCTGGATCCGGACGAGGTTGTAGAAGCCCTGAAGAACCGGCCCGAGCGCGTTCACGTGATTTGTACTGGCAGAAATGCGCATCCGAAACTGGTTGAACTTGCGGATCTGGTTACGGAGATGCGCGAGGTGAAACACCCGTACACCAAGGGTATACTGGCTCAACGAGGAATAGACTACTAGAAGGCGCAGATCGGGGTTGGAAGTTAGCAGGCAACGTAAAAGCCGACTTCCCTATTTCTAGAAGCCGGCGGTTTGACTGGAAAACCAAGGACTAATCACTGCCTCCATGGCCTGGTTTAAACGCGAGAAGAAATCGATCGAGCAGACCACACCGCCCGAAGAGCGCCGCGTGCGCACCGAGGGCTTGTGGGTTAAGTGCGAGTCCTGCCGCACAATTGTCTTTCGCAAGGACCTGGAAGCAAACCTGCACGTGTGCCCTAAGTGCCAGTTTCATTTCAAGATGGGTGCGCGTCCGCGGCTGGAAATGCTGCTGGATGGGCGCTGGACTGAACACGATGCCGGAATGACTTCGACCGACCCGCTGAAGTTCGTGGATACCAAACCATATGCGCAGCGCCTCAAGGAAGCCCGGAAGAAACTGGGCATGAACGACGCCATCATAACCGCGGAGGGCCAGTTGAATGGAAGGCCGGTGGTGTTGTGCGCGATGGAATTTGGATTCATCGGTGGCTCGATGGGCGCGGTGGTGGGCGAAAAAGTGACGCGCGGGATCGAGCTGTCTATCGAGACGCGCCAGCCGTTTATTGCGGTTTCCTGCTCCGGCGGCGCGCGCATGATGGAAGGCACCATCAGCTTGATGCAGCTTGCAAAAGTTTCCGCGGCGCTCGCGCGGCTCGATGATGAAAAACTGCCGTACATTTCGGTTTTGACCGATCCCACAACGGGCGGCGTCACCGCGAGCTTCGCGATGCTAGGCGACCTCAACATCGCAGAACCTGGCGCGCTCATTGGCTTCGCGGGGCCGCGCGTGATCGAGCAGACCATACGCCAGAAGCTCCCCGAAGGCTTCCAACGTTCGGAGTTTCTGCTTGAGCACGGCTTTCTCGATGCCGTGGTTCACCGAAAAGAGCTGAAAGCTTACCTCGCCAACGCACTCGAAATGCTCATGAGTTGAGATGAATTACGACGCGGCGGTTCGGTATCTTTTGACCTTGGGCAAAGAGCTGGCGGCACCCACGCAGGCTGCCACGGCGAAGTTTGACCTCGAAAACATTACAGTTCTCACAGAGCGGCTCGGCCGCCCTGATCGCTCTTATCCGAGCGCGCACATTGCCGGAACCAATGGCAAAGGCTCCACGGCGGCGTTTCTTGAATCCATCCTGCGGCACGCCGGCTTTCGCACTGGACTGTATACCTCGCCACACCTGGAAAGAATCAACGAACGCATCCGGGTCAACGGCGAGGAAATCGGTGATGAATCCTTCGCAGCAATTTTCAGGCGCTTGCAAGCGCTCATCGAGGAGCTTCTGGCTGCGCGCAGGCTGCGCGCGCATCCCACTTATTTCGAATGCGTGACCGCCATGGCATTCGAATGTTTCGCGCGGGAACGAGTGGAATTTGGCGTCTTTGAGGTCGGCCTCGGCGGACGGCTGGACGCCACGAATATTCTTTCTCCTGTGGCTACGGTCATTACCCGCATCGATTTCGACCATGAGAATTTTCTCGGCCACTCGTTGAAGGACATAGCCGGCGAAAAAGCGGGAATCCTCAAGCCGGAAGTGCCGGTGATCCTTGCCGAACAGCGGCCAGAAGCGCGCGACGTCATTCTTGATCGAGCTAATGAACTGCACTGCCTGGTCATTGAAACAGCAAGGGCGTTTCAAATCGCGCAGGAGTCCTCGCGGGACGGTTTCTTCCGTGCGCGCGTCGTGGAAACTGCCTCCGGGGAATCTTTCGAGCTTGCTCCCAGCCTCCCTGGCCGATTCCAGTTGCAAAACTCTTTGGGCGCTTTGGCCGTGGCGCGCTACCTCGGAAGCCGAGGCTTCCGCATTTCAACCGATGACGAGGCCGAAGGCATTGCGAACACAGCTTGGCCTGGCCGCATCGAGAAACTCCAATCCAGCCCTGACGTTTATCTCGATGGTGCACACAATCCCGGCGCCGCGCGCGAACTCGCGCAATTTCTCAATCAGAATTTCACGGGACGCAAAATCTGGCTGATCTTCGGAGCGCTGCGAGACAAGGCAGTGGATGAAGTCGCAGGCCAGCTATTCCCTCACGCCCGAGAAGTCATCTTCACCGAGCCGCGTACTTCCCGCGCCATCTCCGCTCCGCGGCTCGCGGAGATCGCGTCGCACCACGCTTCCAGCTTCACGGTCATTTCCTCGGCCGAGCAGGCACTCGACCAGGCGCTTGCCGAAGCCACTCCTAGTGATGCGATTTTCATTACCGGCTCACTCTATCTGGTCGGCCAGCTTCGTCACTATTGGAAGCAACGTGAGCAGGTCGCAGCGCGCTGAAAAAAGCCGTAAAATATCGCCTTCCATGAATAACCAACTCGACCGCAAGGACACCAATCCCCTCGTCGGCATCATCATGGGTTCCACGTCGGACTGGGAGACGATGGAGCATGCTTCGAACATTCTCACGAGCCTTGGCGTTCCGCACGAGACGCGCGTCGTCTCAGCCCACCGCACCCCAGACCTGCTATTTGAATACGCCTCGTCCGCCGAGCAGCGTGGGCTGGAAGTCATCATCGCCGGGGCAGGCGGGGCCGCGCATCTGCCCGGCATGACGGCTTCGAAAACCGTTCTCCCGGTGCTAGGCGTTCCTGTCGAGTCGAAGGTTCTCAAAGGCCTGGATTCTCTGCTCTCCATCGCGCAAATGCCAGGAGGAATTCCCGTCGGCACGCTGGCTATTGGCAGGGCCGGAGCTGTTAACGCAGCGCTGCTGGCCGCGGCGATTCTCGGCAACAAGCACGCCACCATCCGGGAAGCCCTGCGAAAATTCCGCGCCGAGCAAACCGACCGCGTTATGGCGCAGCCCGATCCTTCCGTTTCCGCGGTGGCAATTCCTTTCAAAGATTCCCTGAAAGGGAAGCGCCTGTGACTATCGGCATCCTTGGCGGAGGACAGCTCGGTTACATGCTCGCGCTGGCGGGCTATCCGCTCGGCCTGCATTTTCGTTTTCTGGATCCTTCCCCGGAAGCGCCCGTCGGCCGCATTGCCCAGCGCGTCACCGCGGACTATACCGATCACTCCGCACTCGAGAAATTCGCCAATGGCCTGGAACTCGTGACTTATGAATTTGAAAACGTGCCTGTCCAGGCCGCGGAATTCCTCGCCGAGCGCATTCCCGTGTATCCGCCGCCCGCTGCTCTGGAAGCCGCGCAGGATCGGATCGCCGAAAAGACGCTGTTTCGCAATCTGGGCATCAGCACGACCGATTTTCTGCTCATTCGGAAGCCTGCGGAGTTTGAAGCCGCGGTTAAGGAGCTGGGCCTTCCCGCCGTGCTCAAGACTTCGCGAATGGGCTACGACGGCAAGGGCCAATGGACACTTCGGACGGCCGAAGACGTCACCAAAGCCAAGACCGAACTTCCCGGAGTGGATCTGATACTCGAGCGCTTCGTGCCGTTCCGGCGCGAGCTCTCGGTTCTCGCGGTGCGTTCGCGCAACGGGGAAACGGCCTTTTACCCGCTCGTGGAAAACCATCATCGTGGCGGCATTCTTCGCCTCTCTCTCGCTCCCGCTCCAGGGCTTGAAACGTCCGTGCAACGTGAGGCCGAGGACATTGCCCGCCGCGTTCTCGAATCGCTGAAGTACGTCGGCGTTCTGGCCATCGAGTTTTTTGAGCACGAAGGCCGTTTGCTGGCCAACGAGATGGCACCGCGCGTCCACAATTCCGGGCACTGGACCATCGAAGGAGCAGTCACCAGCCAGTTTGAAAACCATCTTCGCGCCGTTCTGGGTCTGCCGCTTGGGTCGAGCGGCGCGGCAGGCCACTGCGCGATGCTAAATTTGATTGGCGACCTTCCCGAGCCCGCCGAAGTCCTGGCGGTCCCCGACGCGCATCTCCACTTCTACGGGAAAGTTCCCCGGCCGGGCCGCAAGCTCGGCCATATTACCCTCCGCGCCGCCTCTCCGGAGCGCCTGGCGCTTCGCCTCTCCGAACTCCCCGCCTTCTTCCACCGTCCGGAGTTCTGTCTTGACTCGGCCCTTGTGCAGTCCGCCTCCCACCGGATTTGACTTTCTCCATATTTTTTCTCCCATTGCGATTTCAGGGGAAAAAGAAGGCCTTGATTTAGCATCAGACAAATTCGTGTAACGACGTCGTTTGTCGCCGCACTATTCAAAGGGGCTTCTTCCCAGAGAGGGGTTTCTCGAAATGGCGAACTATCGATTTGGAAAGCATCCACCGAAGACGGACTATCGCACGCTGCGCTTCCGAGACTACGTAAAGGCCGGGCTCGCCGCACCACCCGCCGCTTACAACGTGCTGGACACCGTCTATCAAAACCTTAAAACCAAAGACCCAACGAAGCTTTTCCCCATGGACGGGAACGACACGATCGGAGACTGTACCATCGCGGCAGTGGCGCATGCGATCACGGTGTACCGTGGACTGCTGAAGACCAAGAAAATCATGGCGCAGGCTGCGGTGAAGAAATTGTATTACCACCTGACAGGCGGGCCAGACACCGGTCTGAACGAACTGGACGTGCTGAATTACTGGCGTTCAAACCCTGTGTCCGCCGACGAGATTCTCGCATACGTTAAGATCGACCCGAAGAATCACACGCACGTGCAGCAAGCCATTCAGATATTCGGCGGCGCGTATCTGGGGTTCCAAGTGCAGCAGAACTGCATTCAGGATTTCGACAATCACAAACCGTGGACGCCAGGACCGTTGAGCAATGACGGCCACGCAGTCTATGCAGTGGCGTACGATCCGAACGGAGCGACCGTACTGACCTGGGGAAACACCCAGCAGGGTACCTGGGCCTGGTGGGACGAATGTGTGGACGAAGCGTACGCCATCCTGCCACCCGAGGCGCAGAAGCCGGGATTTGCAAAAGGCTTTGATTTCGCGCAATTGCAATCAGACCTGAACGACGTCGCAGGTTAAGCAAAAATCCGAGGCCTAGCTAAAAAATTGGTCTTAACTCGAAGGGAGCCCGATGGGCTCCCTTTTTGTTTTTGCCTGAGTTATCCCGCGAAGATGGCGCTCGGCTGTTGCATGGAAAAGAAGTTTGGGGCAAGCTACGCGCGTTGTGAGGAGGCGGTAATGAGAAACAGGAGTTTACGAGCGGGAATCCTGCTTCTGTGCGTAGGCATATTCGGATTGACGTCCAAAGATTTGGTTCTTGCGCAAGGTACGCCTCAGGCCTCTGGCGCTGTGACCGTGATTCGCGCGGGAACGCTGATCGATGGAGTGAGCGAGACACCGAGGAAGAATCAGCTGATCTTCGTCCGCGGCGAAAAGATTGTAAAAGTAGCCGGGTCGGGAGAGGCCATTCCCTCAGGCGCGAACGTAATTGACCTTTCAAATGCCACGGTCTTGCCTGGACTCATCGATTCCCACACGCATATTTTCTTGTGGGGCGAGGAACCGGCAAAAGGAGGTTACGACGCGAACATCCTGAAAGCCGGAATTGCACTGCGGGCTGCACGCGCAACGGCGGCTTGCCGGAGAGCGCTGGAGCAGGGGTTTACCACACTGCGCGATGTGGAAACCGAAGGAGCGGGATTCGGGGACGTGGAGATCAAACAGGCGATTGAAGAAGGGACAATCCCTGGGCCACGGCTTTTCTGCGCGACGCGCGCTGTCTCCACCACGGGCGGCTACAACCTAGAAGGCTACGCGCCGGAGCTGGACATGCCTAAAGGAGCTCAGTTGGTGGACGGTCCAGTGGAAGCGCGCAAGGCGGCGCGGCAGCAATTGGAACACGGAGCGGACTGGATCAAGGTGTACATGACACATAGGTCGTGGGTGGACAAGGAGGGGAGGCTCATTTCGCAGCCGACACTCACGGTGGAAGAATTGAAGGCTATCGTGGACGAAGCTCATGGCTGGACAAAGAAAGTTGCCTGCCATGCGTATAACGGAATCGGGCTGCAGCGCGCGCTAGACGGCGGGTGTGATTCAATCGAACACGGGCTGGAGATGACCGACGCGCAAATCGAACAGATGAAGCGGCAGGGCACATGGTATTGTCCGACGCTCTCGCCCTATTACGGAGACTGGGCGCCGGCGGATACCCCTGCCGGAAAACGCGATCGTGCGCGAGCCGCGGTGCACGAAGATACCTTCAAAAGGGCGCTTAGAGCCCGCTTGAAGATCGTGTTTGGAACCGACATCGGGGGGATGCCTTGGACGGAGCCGATCGCGCAGGAATTCAACCGCATGGTGGAAATGGGCATGGCGCCGATGGACGCGATTCAGTGCGCCACTTCGCGGCCCGCCGAAATGCTGGACATGAAGGGAGAAATCGGCGTGCTGGCTACAGGGGCGTACGCGGAAGTGATTGCCGTTTCCGGGGATCCCTTGAAATCCATCGGCGAACTGGAGCACGTAAAATTTGTGATGCACAACGGCTCGGTGCTCAAAAACGAGCTGACGAAGTAAGCGTAAGGGGAGGAACCCATGGCAGAGCAAAATCTCAAGAATCATGGAAGGGTTGTTCCCATCTTCCATTTTTTCGCTATCCCAGTTTTTGTAGCCAATTTCGTTTGGTCGCTCTACCAATTGAAAACGCTTGGGTTTTCGTTTCGAGGAATCTTCGGCATGCTATTGGCGGGGGGACTCGTCGTGCTGGTCTTTGAGGCTAGGCTGTTTGCGCTAGCAGTCCAGGATCGTGTCATCCGACTAGAGGAACGCCTGCGCTACGAACGGGTGTTGCCTGAAGAGTTGCGCCGGCGAGCGGATGAGCTCAACGTCAACCAATTTGTTGCCCTGCGGCTTGCGAGTGATGACGAATTGCCTGCGCTGATGAAGAAAGTTCTGGATGAAAAGTTGACAAACCGCAAAGCGATCAAGCAGCTAATCAAGAATTGGCGGCCGGACTATCTCCGCGCTTGAGAGCAATTCCATTTTCGCCGGGCTTTCCCTTATTGAGAAACAGCGGTAACAGCAGCGCCCTCGATTTCCGCGATTTCCGCACCGGTGAGCTTCACCTCTCCCGCGCGCATGATGCCTTCGACTTGCTTGGCGTCCCGCGCGCCGACAATGGCACCCGTGATCGCGGTATGCCGCAGCACCCAGGCGATGGCAACCTCGCCGGGCCCGCTGCCGTGGGGCGCTCCAACCTGGCGAAGCCGTTCCACGAGCTCGATGTTTTTGGAGAGCCGCGGCTCGCGGAATTCTGGGTTGCGCGTGCGAAAATCATCTTTGGGAAGGGCCGCCGCACGCTCTCTGGTCATCGCGCCGGTAAGCAGCCCCGAAGCCATAGGAGCATAAGAGATCACCCCGATTCCGCGCTTTTGACAATGGGGAAGAATTTCCCCTTCAACCTTGCGGCGAATCAGCGAATACGGCGGCTGAAGAGAAGTCACGGGGGCAATTTTCTCAACGTGCTGGATTTGCGCCACGTTAAAATTTGAAACGCCA
>Ga0126369_10004256_pt1 | contig 10469 bp, 13 predicted proteins | sample PanSoiMetaPlot_1_FD_109646 | JGI IMG/M metagenome (GOLD analysis project Ga0126369, IMG submission 109646) | Tropical forest soil microbial communities from Panama - MetaG Plot_1 | ecosystem: Environmental > Terrestrial > Soil > Tropical forest > Bulk soil | place: Panama | collected 2016-02-17
AAGGTCGAGCACCCGCGCGGCGATCCGGAGAACTTCCCGGCACCGGCGGAGATGGAGGCGAAGTTCCGGAAGCTCGCCGGACGCGTCCTCACCCCGGGGGCGGTCGAGCGGCTCGCTGCCGCGCTCGACACCTTCCCCGACGCCGAACGCGTCGTGACCGTGCTGGCGGCGGCCGTCCCGAGCGGCAAGTAATCGCCGCTCCGTCACCTCCGCGGCCAAGTACCGTCGCGCCCGACGGGACGGAAGTCCGCGGATCCCCTCGACTCTCGCACCGCCGGCCCCTGGCACCCGCGTTGCAGAAGACACAGCGCTCGCGGGCGCGGGCCGCCGGCAGAGGGACCGTTGGGGATGAGGGAGAGGATCGCCGTCGCCGTTGCACTCGTCGCTCTCGCCTCGCCGGCAGGGGCGACGACGTTCGTCGGGATGAACGAGCGCACGCTGGCGCGCAGCGCCGACGCGATCGTCATCGGCACCGTCGCCGCGATCGAGATGGTGGCGAGCCCGGAGGGCGCGATCAGCACGCTCGTGACCGTCCAGGTGGAGCAGGAGTTTCGCGGCCACGTGGGCGCGCTGGTGACCTTGCGCCAGCCGGGGGGAGAGGTCGGCGGTCGGGGCTTCTGGATCCCGGGTGGAGCGCGCTTCGCGACCGGGGAGCGCCAGCTCCTCTTCCTCTCGGCGCACCGCGACGGCACGCTGCGCACCACCGCCCTCGGGATGGGACAGTTCCTCCTCGTGCCGCATCCGCGCACCGGAGCCACCATGGCCGAGCGGCGACTCGACGCACTCCTCGTCGACAGCCAGCCGGTGCACCGTGTGGCACTCGCACGTCTCCTCCGGACCATCGCCAGGGCGGTCGCCGCCGACGAGGGAGCGCCGACGCCCGCCTTCGTCACCGTTCCCTCCGAGCTGGTGACGCCCGGCCTGGAGCGCGAATCGGTGGACGCGTTCACCTACATGGACCCGCCGGGACGCTGGTTCGAGGCCGACAGCGGCCAGACCGTCGTCTACGGCGTCGACCCGGCAGGCGACGCGACGCTCGGTACCGACGCCTCGAATGCCGCGCTCGATGGCGCGTTCGCCGCCTGGACCAACGTGAGCGGCGCCTCGATCGTGCTCGCCCGGGGCGGCAGCGTGGCGCCCGCCCCGCTGCAATGCGACGGGGTATCCCAGATCGTCTTCAACGATCCCTTCCACGAGATGTCCAAGCCCGTCGGCTGCAGCGGCGTGCTCGCGCTCGGCGGCTTCTGCACCTCGACGGAGACCGAGACCGTGAACGCGGTGAGCTTCTTCCGCATCACGGAGGGCAACGTCACCTTCAACTCGGGCTTCGGAGCGTGCAGCTTCTGGAACGAGACCAACCTGGCCGAGGTCGCGACGCACGAGATCGGCCATACGATCGGACTGGGTCACAGCTCGGAGGCGGACAACGCCCCACCCGACCTGAAGGACGCGACCATGTACTATCGCGCGCACTTCGACGGTCGCGGGGCCTCGGTTCACGCGGACGACATTGCCGCCGTGCGCTCGATCTATCCCGGCCCGGGGGGCGGCGATCCGACCACGGAAGACAGCGACCAGGACGGCTTCACCGACGCCGTGGACAACTGCCCGTCGATCCCGAATCCCGCGCAGACCGACGCCGACGGCGACGGCATTGGCGACGTCTGCGATCCGTGCCCGCTCGTGCCCGACGGCAGCAGCGCCGGACCCTGCCAGCCCATCTTCGGGAGCACGCTCACCGCCCGGCTGGGCGGAGCCCGGAGCCGCCTCGTGTGGCGCGGCAGCATCGACCTTCCTGCGGGCGTGGCCCCGGGTGGCGCCCGCGCGCTCCTCGTGAGTGGAAGCGGTACGGTGCTCGACACGTCGCTCGGCGCGAGCCTGACGCACGGTCCGGCGCAGCACCACGCGCTCCGCTACCGGAGCGACCAGGCGCTGATGACGCTGCGGCCCGGCGTGAGCGGCAGCTACCGCGTGCGCGTGGCGGTGAAGAACGTCGACCTCGGCACGGGCGCGCTGCCGCTGATGAGCGCGAACCTCCAGGTCGGCGGCACGACCTTCAGCGACTCGCTCAGCTGCGGGCGGCCGCGGGGTCGCCACCTGCGCTGCGGCGGCTAGCCCCTCGCTGCGTTGCGGGGGGTCGGGCTGCGCAGTAGAAGGGCGGCCATGGGCGCGCCGGTCGTCCGGGTGCGGGGTCTCCGGCACGTGGCGCTGCGCGTCCGCGACGTGCGGGCTGCCACCGCGTTCTACACCGACACCTTCGGCATGCGCGTCGTGTGGGCGCCGGACGCGGAGAACGTCTACCTCAGCTCGGGCGACGACAACCTCGCGCTCCATCACGCTCCCGACGTGTCGGCCCAAGGCGCGCTCGACCATCTCGGCTTCGTGGTGGCAACGTCCGAGGACGTCTACACCGCGGCCGCCGCGCTGCGGGCGAGGAACGTTCCCCTGGTGCACGAGCCCAAGACCCATCGGGATGGCTCGGTGTCGTGCTACTGCCGCGATCCGGACGGCAACCTCGTCCAGATCCTCTATCTGCCCGGGCCGGGGGCGTGAGCGCGGTTTCCGCGGGGCGGCTCCGTCAGAGCGCGGCCTGGGGCGTCCATCTCTTCACCGCCAGTGGCGCCGCCGCGGGCGTGCTCGGCATCCTGGCCATCGAGCGCGGCGACGCAGCGGCCGCCTTCGGCTGGATGGCGTACGCCCTGGCCGTGGACGCGGTCGACGGCACGTTCGCGCGCACCGTCGGGGTGAAGCAGGTCCTGCCCACGTTCGACGGCACGAAGCTCGACGACATCGTCGACTACGTCACCTATGTGATCTTGCCGGCGTTCTTCCTGCTGCACTTCGACGTCTTGCCGGCCACGGTGGCGGTCCCCGTGGTGCTCTGCCCGGTCCTGGCGAGCGCCTACGGGTTCTGTCGCACGGATGCGAAGACGCCCGATCATTTCTTCACCGGGTTCCCATCGTACTGGAACGTCGTCGCCTTCTACCTCTACGTGCTCGACTGGCCGCCGGCGCTGAACGCTGCCGTGGTGGTCGCGTTCTCGGTCGCCGTCTTCGTCCCGGTCCGCTACGTCTACCCCTCGCGAACGCCCACCTGGCGCGCGGCCACGGTGGGGCTCGGGATCGTGTGGGGCATGACCATGCTCTACCTGCTCTTCTGTCTCGCCCGTCAGGCGAGCACACCACGGCACCTGGTGCTCGTCTCGCTCGCGTATCCGGTCTACTACTGCGCGCTCTCCCTGGCCCTGACCGTGCGGCGGAGCACGCCCGCGGTCACCTCCTCGGCCGCGCACCCGAGATAGCCGTTCGCGGGCGGGTGGCGCCCTTGCCTTTCGGTGCGATCGCCGGAAGAAGGGCGGCGATGGACCTCGCGCGCCTCGCCGGTGGTGTGCTGCATTGCCCCGCGGGGGCACCGGCACCGGTGACCTTCGCGGCGACGGAGCTCACCGCCTATCTCCGCCGGATGTTCGGCGCGGCGCCGGTCCACCGTACCCATGCCGCCGACTCCGACACCTGGCTCTGTCTCACGCCGCCGGGTGGCTCCCCTTCCACTCGCGCCACCGGCCTCCCCGCGGGCGCCGAGCACGCGGTGCGCCCCGCGGGCGAGAGCCTGATGCTCGAGGGCGCGACCCCGCGCGCTTTGCTCGCGTCGGTCTACGCCCTGCTCGAGAACGCGGGCTGTCGCTGGTCGCCGGGTGGAGCCGCGGAAGAGCACGTCCCGGCACTGGGAGCGGCGGGCCTCGAGCTGCCGACCATCGTCGCCCGACCGGCGTTCCTCCGCCGCGCGTACGCCTCCGACCTCAACACCTGGCACTACACGATGCCGGAGCGCCTCGCCGAGCGGCTGCCCGCCGACGTGGCGTTCGTCGACTGGATGGCGAAGAGCGGCGCCACCGGGATGCTCTTCATCCGACACGCGAACGACACGCAGTGGGTCGTCCCCGAGCTCGTCCCGGAGTTCCACCGCCGTGGCCTCGACGTCGAGGGAGGCGGACACGCGATGGTCGAGCTGCTGCCGCGGGCGCTCTTCGCCCGGCATCCGGAGTACTTCCCCGTCACGTCGGACGGCCGCCGCTCCGATCTGGGCAACATCTGCGTCTCGAGCCCCGAGGCCCTCGCCGTGGTCGCTGAGCGGGCACAGGCCGCGCGCGACGCCCTCCCCGGCGCTACCGACCTCCACCTCTGGGGCCTCGACCTCTTCGGCGGCGGCTGGTGCACCTGTGCGCGCTGCACGTTGCTCACGCCGAGCGATCAGGCCCTCCGGGTGGCGCACGCGGCAGCCGATCGTCTGGACGGGGCCGGGCGTGTCTACCACCTCGCGTATCATGACACGATCACGCCGCCGCGCGCGCGGCCTGGGCTGCGGGTATGGGCGGAGTTCGCGCCCCGCGAGCGCTGCTATGCCCACGCGATCGACGACGCCGGGTGCGCGACGAACGTGCCCTACTGGGAGGCCCTCGCGCGCCACCTCGAGCGCTTCGAGGGACGGGTCGACGTGTTCGAGTATTACGGCGACGCGCTCCTCTTCGGAGGCTGCGCCGTGCCCCTCGTCGAGGTGATCGCCCGCGACCTCGCCTCCTATGCGGCGGCAGGCGTGCGGGGTGTCTCGTGCCTGCTGTTCGGGAGCTACTGCCTGTGGGCCTACGGCGCGAACGTCGAGGCCTTCGCCCGCGGTGCGCTTCGACCGGAAGCGGCCCGGGAGGCGCGAGAGACCTATTGCCGGCGTCGATACGGCACGGCGGCCGCGCCGATGAGCCGCTACCTCACGCAACTCGAGCGTCTGGTGGCCGGGGCCGTGCAGCACGGGGACGTGCGCCTTCCCCCCCGCGACCCGACCCGAGCGCGGGGCGTCCGCGAGGCGCTCGGCACGATGCTGGCGGACGCGCAGGCCGTTCGCGACCTGCTGGCCGCCGTCGGCCCGGCCGAGGCGGGCAGCGCCCTTCACGTCGAGACACCCCTCCTCGCCTACACCCTCGACACGATCGCCGCGGTCCACGCCTGGCTCGGCGCGTTCCCGGAGCGCGAGGCCACGGAGCGTGCCCTCGTGGCACTCACCACCGCCGTCGATCACATCCGGGCGGTACCCGCCAGCGTCGCGGGCACCTGGGGCCGCTACGACCTCGAGATAGTCACCGCGGCCCAGGTCGGCATGCTGCGGGCACGGAACGAGCCGTAGCCGCGCACACCCGGCCGCGCGGCCGACTCAGCCCAGCAGCCACTCGAAGAGCTGGCGGATCTCGCGCTCGCCGAATGCCGGCGTCTGCGAGGGATCATCGTCGCCCGCCTTGCGCGACCAGCTGCCGTCCTCGCGCAGCGTGATGTCGTACCAGTCGGCGCCGGCGGGGTCGGCCGGGTCGTAGCGGATCACCGAGGCGGTCGCGAGCGCCCCCGCCGGGACGGGACGTCCGCCGATGTTGACCAGCGGGTTCACCACCACCTCCAGCCGTCGCTCGAGGAACTTGAGCACGAGGCGCGCCCCGTCCGGCACCTCGATGCCGCCCAGGTTCTTCGCGTTGAGCATCCGCTCGACGGCGAGTAGCGGCCGGCCGATCTCCTTGTTGATCGCGCCCGCCATGCCCTCGACGGACCGGAAGAGCGTCCGGACGTGCTGGGCACGGAGCGCGAAGCGTTCCTTCTCCCGGTTGCTGTTCCGTCCGGGGCGGGGCGGCGAGCCGGCACGGTAGACCGCCCGCTCCGCCACCTCCTTCACCCACTCTCGCAGCGTGTCCGGGCGGGCGTCTGCGCGGACCCTCTCACTGCGCGGCGCCTCAGCCACCACGGCTCAGAGTACGAGAGCATGCCGCGCGGTGTCAAGGCAAGGCACCATTGGGTGCCGGCCGGGCGGATGGGGTTCGAGGCCGGTCCCACCGGCTCCCCGGCCGCCGGTCAGGGCCGGAGCGTGTCGATGAGACTCGACTTCAGGTGCTGCAGCAACACCTCCGGACGCTCGTCGGTGTCGCGGCCGGTGTTCATGAAGCCCTGCACGAGGATGCCGTAGAGAGCGCTCATGATGAGTCCGGCCTCCAGGCTGGCGACGATGGTCGAACGGAAGATGCCCTTCTGGCGACCGCTGTCGAGGATGTCGGCCAGGAGATTGCGGTACATGCGCTGCAGCTCGTTCATGTGCCCGACGAGATCGTCAGGGTGCTGCTCCTCGCGCAGGATCAGGCTCAGGAAGAACTTCACCGAGTACAGGTTCTCGGAGACGAAGCGGTAGTAGCGGTCGATCAGCAGCTTGATCTGGTCGAGCTCCGAGAGACCTTCGAGCTCGTCGAGCACGTTGATGATGTAGGGTTCGAGGGTCCGCTGCACGGCGCTCCGGAAGAGCTTCTCCTTGTTCTCGAAGTGCCAGAAGATGAGCGCCTTCGAGACCTGCGCCTCCTTCGCGACCTGCGAGAGCGACGTGCTCGTATACCCGTGCGCCGAGAAGAGTCGGGTGGCCGTCTCGAGGATTTTTTCCCGAGTATCCACGGGCCCCGTCACCCTGCCCCAGCCATCCCGATCTGTCAATTTTATTTCCACCTCAGGTCCAGCCGGCGGGCGCCGCGCGTTCGCGCAGCGCCGGCGCGAGGACCATGCCCGCCAGAAACCCGCCGATGTGTGCCCAGAAGGCCACCCCACCCACCTCCGACTTCCCGCCCAGCGTCGCCACCCCCGAGACGAACTGCCAGACGAACCAGATCGCGAGGAAGAAAACCGCCGGCACCTCGACCACCTGCAGGAAGAGGAAGATCGGCACCAGGGTCACGACGCGCGAGGTGGGGAAGAAGAGGAAATAGGCTCCCGAGACCCCCGCGATCGCGCCGCTCGCGCCGACCATCGGCAGGCTCGAGTGCGGGCTCGTCCAGGCCTGCACCGCCCCGGCCGCTGCACCGCAGAGAAGGTAGAAGACCAGGTAGCGCCCGTGGCCGAGACGGTCCTCCACGTTGTCGCCGAAGATGTAGAGGTACAGCATGTTGCCCAGGAGGTGGAACCAGCCCCCATGCAGGAACATGCTGGTCATCAGGGCCAGCAAGGTGAAATGGCGCGGCACGAGACCGTAGGTGTGGAGAAATGCCTCGAAGTGCGGCCCGAGCGACAGCTGGTAGAGGAAGACCAGGACGTTGGCAGCGATGATCGCGTAGTTGACGACCGGAAAGGTGGCCGAGGGGACGGTGTCCCGCAGCGGAATCATCGGAGCCTGCAATAGATGCATGCCCCGCCCGGGCGCGACAACATGGCGGGCGGGCTTGGTACGTTGACGGTCGTCCGGCCCCACAGTAAGAATCGCGCCGTGCTGCCGCAGACCGCGCGCGCGACCCGGGTCGCCGTGGGCATCGTGCTCCTGGTGATCGGGGGCATCCTCGCCCTGCCGCTCGTGCCCGGGCCGGGAGTGCTCGTGATGTTCGGTGGCCTCACGGTGCTGAGCAACGAGTTCGCCTGGGCTCGACGTCTCCGCGAGCGGCTGCTCGGCATGCTCCCCCACCTCGGCAAGGGAACATCCGATGGCGGATGACGAGAAGGATCGCCTGGGGGACCATCTCCACCGGAAGGAGAAGGGAGAGGAGGAGCGGTTCTTCGCCGAGCGCGAGCGGAAGCTGCTGGAGCGGCTCCGGCAGCCGCGGGCCGAGTCACCGCAGGCCCACGCGGACACGTCGCACGGCATGCGATGCCCCCGCTGTGGCATCGCGCTCGTCGCCGTGCCCCACGAGGGCACGGCCGCGGCCGAATGCCCGTCGAGACACGGCATGTGGCTCGACCAAGCGGACCTCGAGAGGCTGGCTGCCAGTGAGCGCGACTCGTGGCTGGGGCGCTTCTTTCACCGCCCTCGAAGGTAGCGGCGTGTTCACCGGCATCATCCAGACGATCGGTCGCCTCGAGGAACGTCGGCGGAGCGGAAACGGTGCGCGGCTGACGATCGCGACTCCTCGGCAGCTCCCGGGTCTGGTGGTGGGAGAGAGCGTGGCGGTGAACGGCGCCTGCCTCACCGTGAGCGGCCTGGCGGCGAAGCGGTTCGCCGTCGACGTCTCCCCGGAAACGCTCCGGCGGACAACGCTCGGAGGAATTGCCGGCGGAACCCGCGTCAACCTGGAGCGGGCGCTCCGGCTCGGCGACCGTCTCGGCGGTCACCTCGTGCAGGGTCACGTTGACGGCGTCGGGCGGTTGGCGTCGATCCGCCGCGAGGGCGACTGGCGCGCCTACCGGTTCCAGGTTCCGGGGGCGCTCGCTCCCTACATCGTCCGCAAGGGCTCCATCGCCGTCGATGGCGTGAGCCTCACCGTCGCCGCTTGTCGAGACGGCAGCTTCACCGTCGCCCTCATCCCGCATACCCTCGCCGAGACCACCCTCGGCGACCGGCGGCCAGGCGACCGCGTGAACCTCGAGGCCGACGTCATGCTGAAGCAGGTCGCGGCCCTGCTCCGCTCCTCTGCGTCGCGCGAGCGCGGGGCGAAGCCGCGTCGAGCGCGAGAGCGCGGGCGGCGGGCGTAGCACTCGATTCGCGAGTCCCCCCGGATCATCACGAGACCGTAACGCGCGACCGCGGCGGTGTATGATGGCTCGATCGCCGGTTTTTTCCGATCTCACGTCATCAGGGGCTTGCCCTGCTCGCTCGCGTGCGTGACAGTCACCTCGCTTCCCAAATCGTGGGGGAGCAGGTTGGGCATGCGAGAGGGCGACCGAGGAACGGCTCCGTACTCCGTGCTGCTGGTGACGGGCGGCTCGCTGGTGCTGTGGTGGGCACTTCTGGCCAAGGGGGCCTTCGCGCTCTTCACCTCGGTGTCGCACCTCTGGCACTGACACTACCCGGCGTCCGCCGTCCGGGTTCGATTCAGGCCAGGCGAGCGAGATAGGGCAGGAGCGTCGCTGCCAGGTCGACCTCGGAGCCGAGCTGCTTGCCGATACCGGAGAGCAGCCCGAGGACGCGGCCCACGAGCAGGACGTCCCCCGGGATCTGAACGAGCGGATCGGCCCGCATCACGCGCGGCATCTCCGCGCCGAAGCGCGCCAGCATCTCGGGGTCGGCATACGCGCGGCCGTTGCGGACGGCCCAGCCGAGGAAGGCGTCACCCAGCCACTCGAGGCTCTCGTCTGAGTCCTCGCGAGTACGAAATCCGAGCGCGCGAAAGGCGGCCGCCACGCCCGCCCGATCGCCGCGCACGATCGCCGCCGTCAGCCGGCCGAGCCCCTCTCGGACGGCGGGCGGGAAGTCCTTCGCGAGCCCGAAGTCGAGCAGCACCAGCCGGGGTCCGGGCTGCACGAGGATGTTCCCGGGATGCGGGTCGGCGTGGAAGAAGCCGTGGACCAGGATCATCTCGCAGAAGACGTCGATCAGGATGCGAGCGACCGCCTGCGGATCGACGCCGAGCGCCCGGATCGCGGCTACGTCGGTGATGCGCACCCCCGGAGCGTAGTCGAGGACGAGCACGCGCCGGGTGCTCACCTCGCGCACGACCGCGGGAACGATCACGTCCGAGCGGGCGCGGAGGTGGTGCGCCATCCGCTCGGCGCTGTCCGCCTCGTGGATGAAGTCGAGCTCGAGCGGGACGTACTTCTCCACCTCGGCGGTCAGCACGCGGAAGTCGAAGTCCGGCTCGAGCCAGCTCAGCAGCCGGACGAGGAGCGAGAAGTTCTTGAGGTCGATCGCCACCAGGTCGGCGATCTCGGGGTACTGGATCTTGACCGCCACCTCGCGCCCGTCGCGCAGCCGGCCCCGATGCACCTGGGCCAGCGAGGCGGACGCGAGGGGTACCGGGTCGAGCGCCGCGAAGACGTCGTCGAGCGGCCGGCCGAGCTCGGCGCGGACCAGCGGGGCGAGCCGCTCGAGAGGCCGCGGGGGCACCCGGTCCTGGAGGCGCGACAGTACCTCGACGTACTCCGGCGGCAGGACGTCGGCGCGCGAGCCGAGGAACTGGCAGATCTTGATCGGCAGTCCCTCGAGGCGCGTCGCGAGATCGAAGGCGGCCTGCGCACACCAGCGATGATGGCGTGCGTAGCGGCTCTGCTGATCCGCTCCGCCCCGACGTTGGATCAGCTTGTAGCCAACGTAGACGCGCGCCACGAGCGTCGCGAGGGCTGAAAAGCGTTGCGCGCCGACGAGCACCGGCGGATTCTGCGGAGGGAGACGGGACGACGCAACGCCTTGCATTCCGCGGCGCCGCCCGGCAAGCTCCGCCGCCGATGGGTGAGGCCGGCCCGATCCGCGAGGGTGACCGGGTCGTCAATCTCCACGTGCCGGGCGTGTTCACGGTGATCCGGCGCCGCGGGCGGTTCCTCGAGCTGGAGAGCGAGCGAGGACTGCGCATGACGGTGCTCGACATCGCGGTACGCCGGCTCGACGGGCCCCCGCCCGTGCCGAAGGACGCGTAGGGGGGGCGGGGTCTCCCTCGCTGCTCCGGTCCTCGGCCGCCCACCGACGGTGGATCGGGCGCGTGAGCGTTCGGCCTGCGGGTCGCAGCGAGGGAGACCCCGCCCCCGCGCCGGCCCGGTGG
>Ga0126369_10004257_pt1 | contig 10466 bp, 6 predicted proteins | sample PanSoiMetaPlot_1_FD_109646 | JGI IMG/M metagenome (GOLD analysis project Ga0126369, IMG submission 109646) | Tropical forest soil microbial communities from Panama - MetaG Plot_1 | ecosystem: Environmental > Terrestrial > Soil > Tropical forest > Bulk soil | place: Panama | collected 2016-02-17
CCCGTCCCGTCGACGTGGAGAAGGTACGGGCCGTACTCGTCCGAGATCCAGAACGTCCCGTCGGGCAGCGCGACCAATCCTTCCGCATCGATGCCGTTTGCTTCGTCGAGCCCGCTGCGTGGATGGCCGTCGGCGTCCTTCAGCACGATGGTCGAGAGGAGCGACAGGGCGCCGTCAGCCAGACGAAACCGGCCGATGTGCGGCGTGAACGATTTCAACGCGACGATTTTCGTGCCCGACGGACCGTCGACCGTCGGGCCGCGATCGGTGAGAAGATAGAACTCGTCCGGCGCGCCGGGGACGGGCGCGAGGGCGGAACCGTACCCGTCGAGGATTGGCGTGCCGCCGTACTCGCCGATGATCGACGACGGCACACGCACGGCCTGGAGCGCGTTGCTCGCCGTGTAGGTGAACGTGTCGCGTCCCGTGAAGCCGGCCGCGGGCGTGTAGACAACGCCGAGGCCGCCGGCTGCGATGGCGACGGTTCCGTGCGCGGGCTGAGTGACGGCGACGACCGATAACCGGCTGCCCGGAGATCCCGCGTCGTCGTTGTCGAGCACCCGCACGAGCGTCGGGCCCGCGCCGGACGCGATGGTGACCGCGTCCGGCCGAGCGAGCGGCGCCGGCGAGGACGCGGTCGCGACCGTCGCTGCCGTCAACGCAGCGGAAACGAGCGCCGATCGGCCGGGCACGTCGAAGCCGTTACGGCGTCGAGCGCGGCGAGAAGCCGACGGTGAACGTCAGCGACACGCTGCGCGCGGCCATCAGCGTCAGCACGTCGCCCGGTGCCGGAAGGCTCGATCGCGTCGAGGCCGGCGCCACGCCAATGATTGCGTGGCTGTCGAACAGGTTGTTCACGCTGAAGCGGATGCGGCTCTGCGCGAACTGCGACGAATTGCGCAGCGTGTAGTTCAGGAAGAGATTCGTGATGTTGAACGGATCGATCGCCACCGCCTCGTGCACGGAGCCGTTGTCGTTGAACATCTGGCCGACGCGCTTATTGAAGAAGCCGACGTTCCAGCGATCGAGCGTGTAGTTGATGCCGACGGTCTCGGTGTCCTTCGGCGCATTCTGCGCGAGCAGTCCGGTGTCGGAGTATCGCGCGCGGCCGACCGTTCCATTGAGGTAGAGGCTCAGGCCCCGCGACACCAGAATCGTGCTCTCGGCCTCGACACCCTTCGTGGTGGCGTCGCCGTTGAGGAAGTACACCGGCTCGCCCGTGACGGGATCCGGCGTGGACGAGTAGTCGTTCTCGAACCGGATGTTGTAGACGTCGACGTCGAGCGTCGCGCGGCCGGCTTTCCACACCGATCCCACCTGATAGGTCGTCGTCATCGTCGGATTCGGCAGGACGGCGACCGCGGCGTTCTTCACGTCGAACACGCTGGTCGGCGGGATGTTCTGGCCGCGGCCGTACTGCGCGTAAACCGACCAGTTGCGCTGCAGCATGTAGTGCGCGTCGAGCGACGGCAACACCGCGTGGTACTCGGCGGCGTGCTCGATCGACGGCGCGCCGTTCAGGCTGCCGACGGTCTTGCCGTTGTCGGCGAACTGCGTGAAGTCCTGCTTGTAGTAGGCGAACTTGACGCCCGGCGTGATGCGCAGTTGCGGCGTCACCGTGAACTCATACTCGGCGAACGGCTGCAGCGTGGTCGTCGTGAACTTCTCGTGGAAGTTCGGGAGCGCCTGGTCCACCCAGGTGCGCGGATCGGACGGCGTCTGGTAGCGATCGGTGAACGCGACCTCGGACCAGAGGCCCGTGCGGAAGATGCCGGTGCTGGAGATGTGCGTGAGCGGGACGAGGTTGCCGAGCTTGCGATAGCTGTTCAACTTGTCGGTCGCGCTGGTCGCCGAAATCGCCGTGGTCGAGTTGTAGTTCTGCTTGTTGTAGTAGCTGAGCGTGTAGACCTTGTCGTCGATCGTCCAGCCGCCCCCGAGCTCGGACTTGATCCCGACGTACTCGAAGTCGGTGGGGATGTGGTAGAAGTTGTAGCCGTAATAGAGCGGTGACGCCGGATCGCCCGTCAGCAGGAAGTTGTCGCCAAACTGATCCACCTGCGCGCGCGTCGAGCCCTTCTGGTTTGGCGTGTTGCTCCGCAGATCGATGATGCTCGCGAAGGCCGTGATCGCCGTCCGCTCGGACGCCGCGTACTGGTATTTGGCCGAAAACGCATTGCGCCGCTGCCAGTTGTAGGTCTGGTAGCCGTCCGATTCCATCTGATGGACGTCGACGAGCAGGCGCGATCGCCCGTCGCCGCCGCCGAACCGCCCCGAGTCGAACTCCGCGTCGAGCAGCCGCGTGTTGAACGACCCGTACGACGCGGAGCCCCGCAGCATCGGCTGCGATCCCAGATTGCGCGAGAGGAAGTTGACCGATCCGCCGTAGGTCGACGGCCCGATCGTCGACGCCGATCCCGGGCTGCGGTCGAACATCGTCGATCCGATCGTCTGCGCCGGGAAGAACGCCCACGAGTGGTGGGTCGGATCGTTGGTGTCGTGGAACGGGATGCCGTCGAACGTCATGTTGTACTGGCCGTCCTTGAAGCCGCGGAAGAACGTCTTCGTGTCGCCGAGGCCGACGCCGTTCGGCGAGACGCTGAAAGTGCCCGGCGCCATCTGAATCACCTGGCTGTAGTCGGCGACCGGCGACGTGTAGTTGCGGATGAACTCGCCGCTGATGAGCGACTGCGCCGACCGCGCCGTCAGCGAGCCCTGCGAGGGCGCCGACGCCGCTGCCGCCGGCAGCGCGGCCGATACGGTGACCTGCTCGGTCAGCCGGCCCACGCCCAGCTGAAACTGCAGTGAAATCGGCTTGCCGGCCGACGCCTGCACGTCGGTGCGCCGGTCGTTCGCGAAGCCGGGCGCCGACGCCTCGACTTCGTACCGGCCGACCGTCAACAGATCGATGGCGAAGTGCCCGGCGGTATCGGTCACGGCGGCGCGAACGTCCCCCGTGAGCACGTTGCGGACGACGACCGCCGCGTTGACGATGGCTTTGCTGTCGGGATCGAGCACCGAGCCTTCGATTGTCGCCATGTCGGCGGTCGGCGTCTGCGCGAGCCCAGGCGCCGCCAGCGCCAGCAGCGTCAGCATCCACACACACAGTCGTCGGACCTGCACCATCGTTCACCTCGAGCGCTGGAAGGCAGCGCAGCCGTAGGGACGATAGCGACGAGGCGTGCAGCTCCTGTAACGGGGATGTGAATTCGGTGTGTACTACGGCTGGCGCGGAAACTGATCCGGATTGTTGGTGAAGAGCGCGTCGATGCCGAGCGTGTAGAGAAAGTGCTTCATCTCCTCGCGGACGTTCGAATATGAGGTCTTTTCGTCGGCGCGGAACGTCCACGACGTGACGGTCAGCTTCGCGGCGTGCGCCCGCGCGACCATCTCGGGATGGCGCGCGATGACGTGCTTGGCGGGTGCGATGCCGGTCGAGAACGTTGCGAGCTCGCGGATGCGCGCCTCGGTGACGTCTTCGTCTTTTTCTGTGAGGAACACGCGCGGAATCGTCGGCAGATCGACGGCGACGCGCCGGATGGCCTCCTCGTCGAACGACTGAATGATGACCGGCGTCGTCCGCAGCGACTCGGGCTTCTCGAGGCCGTTCTTCCTGATGACGTCAACGAACAGCCTCACCTGGTCGACGCCGCGTGATTTGTACAGCTCCGGCGATTTCAGCTCCGGATAGAGGCCGGCCTTGCCGCGCACCAGATCGATCGCGTCCTGGAAGCTCTGGACGCGCTGGCCGGCGAATTCCGGCTTGAACCACTTACCCGCGTCGAGCCGCTTGATTTCCGCCAGCGTGAAATCGTTCGCGAGCCAGTGCCTGCCCGGCTGGAGCGATCGGTCATTCGCCGTCGGCCGATCGGGATAGACCTCCACGACGTTCGTCGTGCGCTCGAGCGTGTCGTCGTGGAGGCAGATCAGCACGTTGTCTTTCGTGACGGCCAGATCCGGCTCGACGAAATCGGCCTTCTGCTCCATCGCGAGCTTGTACGCCGCGGCTGTGTGCTCCGGCGCGTAGCCGGAGGCGCCGCGATGCGCGATCAACTGCTTCGCCGATTGGCCGACGAGCGCGGAGTGAACTGTCACGATGGCGCCGCACAGCAGCGAAAGGAGAGCGAACTGCGGCCGAACTGTGAACACGATCGCGATTATATAGGTGCCGATGTGAAGGGCATGTAACGCGCCGCCGATAACCCAGATTGAGGATCTCATGAACAAACGGGCGGCGGTGGCGGTTCTCTTCGCATTGACCCTGCCTCTGACGGCTGCGCTTGACGCGGGCCAACCGCTGCGCATGCAGGTGTCGCCGTCGATCGCGCGCGCCCCGGCCGATCTCGTCGTTCGCATCAGCCTCGACGCCGACGCCGGCGATCGCTTTCTGCGGGTCGTCGCCGAATCGGCCGACTTCTATCGGTCGAGCGAAATTCCGATTGACGGCGATCGCGCGCCCGCGCTGAACGTGTTCGAGTTTCGGAATCTGCCCAGCGACCAGTACGCGGTCACAGGTATCCTCGTCGGCCTCAACGGACCGCGCGCCAAGGTCTCGCGAATCGCAACGGTCCAGCCGACGTTCGGGCGCTGACGCCGCGCAGAAAAAAGCCCGCGCTCGTGAGCGCGGGCTCCCTTCCTGTCCGCCAGTGCTAGAGAATTCGGTCCGAACCCGAACGAAACCTGCTCAGTCGTTAGAAGTTGAACCGGAACGCCAGCTGAACCTGCCGACTCGTGCCGAGGCCGACCGTCGTCCCCACCGTTGACGCCAGTCGCCCGAAGGTGCCGGCCGACGCCGCCGAGAACGGCTGCCCGGGTTGTACGCGATTGCTTTGCGTCGGAGTTTCACCGGCGCCCGGCAAAGAGTTGGGAAGCGTACCGCCGGGGTTCGTGTAGTTCACCCAATCGAACAGGTTGAACACCTCCAGGCGAAGCTCACCGTTCGACCCTTTCCCGGTCGGAATTCGCTTGGAGACGACCAGGTCGACCTGCTTGAAGCCGGGACCGTGAATCGAGTTGCGCGTCAGATTGCCGACCGTCCCGGGTGCCGGAGTTGCGAATGCCGCGGGGTTCAGGAACAGCAAGCCGCCGTCCTGAATGAACGGATCCACACCGGGGATCAGGTCGGGTCGGCTGACGTTTCTCGATGCGCCGCCGCCCGGCTTGTTGATGATCGGCGTGCGGCCGGCGGCGGGGGCATTCCACACCACGCCGTTGGCGTCTACGTAGACGATGTCAGGACGCGTGATCAGCACCGGAATTGGAAGTCCGCTTCGCGCGTTCATGATGCCGCCGAACGTCCATCCGCTGAGGAGGGCATCGGTCCCCCGAGTGGTATAGAGGAGGCTCAGGTTGAAGTTGTGACGAACGTCGAAGTTGTTGTAACCGTTGTCGTAGTCGAAGTCCGACAAGTTCCGCGCGTTGTTGGCGGCGGTCTGCGCCTCGTTCGATCCGCCCGAGTCGCCCTTGCTGTAGCCGAGCGTGTATTGGGCGTTCAGCGCGAGGCCGGAGTTCGAACGGCGCGTCATCGACAGCTGCAAGCCGTTGTAGCTGTCGTAGCCGCCGCTCGTTTTGTAGTCGACCTCTGCGTACGGCGACTGCCTGCTGAGGGCGGTTGCGCCGGATCCGCAAACGGCGCTCGTGATGGGCGTTTGCGTGCCGTTGAGGACCGTGCCGTTCGAGCACGTCACGATGTCGAACTCGCGGATGTTCGCCGCGTTCGCCGTCGGGCTGGTCTGCAGGATGCCGACAGTCCGGTTCGCGATGCTGCGCAGGAACAGGTTCCGGCCCTGCGCGCCGATGTAGGCAGCCGAGATGGATGTGAACGGGGCGACTTCCCGCTGGACGGTTGCGGTGTACTGATAGAGCTTTTCAGGAAGCGTGTAATTGGTGTCGTAGGCGCGCGGCTGATACGAACGGTTGTTGGGGTTCCCGGTAAAGTTCAGACGGATGGCGGCCGGGTCCACTGGAAACGCGCCGCCGGAGGCGGTCGTGCTGATCCGCTCGGCTTCGACCGGCTGAATCTGATCTTCGACCTGCCCTGGGCCCACGTAGAGGCCGACTCCACCCTTTATGACGGTCTTGCTGTCCGGCGCGTACGTGAGCGCGAACCGCGGCTGGAAGTTGTCCTTCTTGGACTGGTAGAAAGGAGTCGTGTCCGGATCCAACTGACCAGTGTAGATATTGAATTTCACAATACGGTTGTCGGTCTCACGCAGCGGCGTGTAGTAGTCGTAGCGCAGGCCGTAGTTCATCGTGAGCTGTGGATTGATTCGCCATTCATCCTGCACGAAGGTCTGGTACCACTCCTCGGCGGTGTGCTTCAGACCGGTCGCGCCGTTGTGAAACGGGCTCGGCTCGCTCAGGTCGCCGAAATACTGAATCGTCGTCGCCGTGTTGTTCAGGAAGGCATTCAGGTTCGAGAAGCTGTAGGTGATGCCACCCTGCTGGTCGTTGCTCATTCGGATCAGCCGAACGTCGGCGCCGACCTTGACGCTGTGGTTGCCGGATGTCTTCGTGACCGAGTCCGCGAACGTCAGGCTGTACGGGTTGTATGGAGCCGATTGCCCGTTGCCGGCGCTGTTGACGCGAACCAGGCCGCCGGGAATCGCCACGCCCGTGGAAGCGCCCTGGCCGGCGATTCCGGTGTTGGCGACCGACCCAGTGAGGTTGATGATGATGTTTTCGAAACCCGCGGGTGCAAGGCCCACTTCGGTCGAGTTCGCCGAGTTGTAGCCGAACTTGAACTCGTTGACGGTCGTTGACGACAAGATGCCCTGCAGGTTGAAGACCGCGTTTCGGGGTTTGGCCGTCGTCTCGAAGAAGCGGCCGGTGACGCCCTGAGGATCGTCATTGGTTCCTGAGTCGCTGAGGAACCTGACGTAGGTTGACCAGAAGTTGTTGATTTTGAGGTCGAAACGACCGCTGAACGCGTTCTCCGACACGTGCTGGGTGGCCTGGTTCTGGGCAATATCGAAGTCGGGATCCCTTGATACGCCCGGCAGGATGGACGCCCCGGGCGCGAGGAATCCCGACCGCAGGCCGGCAACCGCCGGCACCGCGCGGGCCCACGCCGCCGAGCTCGGGATGGCTTCGATGAAGTTCTTGCCGGCGTCGAGGCGATATCCCTCGTAGCTGCCGAAGAAGAACGCCTTGTCCTTCACCAGGGGACCGCCGAGCGACCCGCCGAACTGATTCTGCTTGAGGGGCGATTTCGGCACCGTCGGAGCGCTGCCGGCTGCGGCGATCACGCTGCCGTCGGCGTTGCGCTGTGAGTCGAAGTAGTTCGCGGCGTCGAATCGATCGCTGCGCACATATTCGAACACCGCGCCGTGGAAGTTGTTGCTGCCCGACTTGGTGATCACGCTGACCTGACCGCCGGTGCCGCCGCCGTATTCGGCCGGGTAGTTGCTCGACTCAACGTGGAATTCCTGTACGTTCTCCAGGCTTGCCTGCAGCTTGAACGGCGTGTTGTTTTCGCCGTTCACGTTTCCTGGTGAGGCGTCGATGATGGCAGAGCCCTCAATCCCGTCAAACTTGATGACGTTCTCCTCGTTCGCAACCCCCGAGAAGCGGATGTCCTGCCAGGTGCCGGTGCCTGCGTTCTGCGCACCAGGCGCCTGCAGGAGCAGCTGCGACATCTGGCGGCCGTTCACGGGCAGGTCGTTCACCTCGCGCTGGCTCACGCTGACGCCGACCGACGCGGAGCTCAAGTCGATGGTCGGCGAGTTGCCGACGACTGTGACGGCTTCCTGCACGCCGGCGGGCTTGAGCTCGAAGTCGAGCGTCAGCTCCTGGCCGGCCGCGATCGGCATCCCGGTGTACTCGATCGGCGCGAAGCCGGGCCGCTCGACGCGAATCGTGTAGGTCGACGGTCTCAGCGGCGTGATCAGGAAGTATCCCTGATCGTTGGTCGTCGCCGTGCGCTCCTCGCCCGTCCGCTCGTTCTTGACTTTGGCGATGACGCCCGGCGCAAACGCGCCGCTTTGATCGCGGACGATGCCGGCCATGCGGCCGGTGTCGCCCTGCGCCCATGCGGACGACGTACACAGGGCGACGAGTGCAGCGCCCGAAGCCAACCACCTCAAGAGTTTCATCGCTCCTCCAGATTCCGGCCGAGCCGGATGCTAGTCGCGGCAGAATTCAATCCGCGAGCGTAGTGGGGGCGTGTATGGCGGTTGTGACGAATGTGTTACGGGTGTGTTAATTAGCCCCGTCGGTGGGCCAGTCAGGCACGGGTTCCGGGCCGAATGACGCCGTTTTTCGGCACGATGATGATGCCGTCGCGGACGTAGAAGCCGTCGCCGTCGGCCTGCTGGACACCGGCCGCGTTGGTCAGCGACGCCTCGTCGCCGATGCGCGCGTTCTTGTCGACGATCACGCGGTCGAGCGTGACGTTGCGGCCGATGCCCAGCCGCGGGAGCTCTGCCGGGGGCGCTTCTTCGTGGTAATCGGCGCCCAGGAGGACCGAGCGCCGGACGATCGCCCCGGCGTGAATCTGCGACCGGACGCCGACGATCGAGTCTTCGATCGTCGCCCGATCGACGTAGGTGCCCTCGGCGACGATCGCGTCCCGGATGGAGCAGGTGCTGAACCGCGCACCGGGCAGGAAGCGCGCGCGCGTAAAGATCGGCCGCCGCGGATCGTAGAACCGGAACGGCGCGTCGCGGCGCGTCAGCATGACGTTCGCGTCGTAGAACGACGCGACCGTTCCGACGTCCGCCCAGTATCCACGGAACAGATACGCCGTGACGCGGTACTTCCCGAGCGCCGCGGGGATGATCTGCCGGCCGAAGTCGGTCGCGCCTTCCCGGTTGATGGCCTCGAGCAGCACGTCGCGCGAGAACACATAGACGCCCATGGATGCGACGAACGGCTTGTCGGGCGGTGTGCTGCCGAGCGGCGACCCGTCGGGGATGCTCTGTCCCATGGCGTCGAGGCTGTCGCGCGTCGGCTTCTCCTCGAACGCGACGATCTGCCCGGCGCGATCGAAGCGGAAGATGCCCATCGCGGACGCGTCGGCGGTCGTCACTGGCTGGGCGGCAATCGTGATGTCGGCCCGGCTGTCGCGATGCGCGTCGATCATCTCGCAGTAGTCCATGCGGTAGAGATGATCGCCCGCGAGGATCAGGTAGTGATTGGCTTCGTAGCCGACGAAATGCCTGGCCGCCTGCCGCACCGCGTCGGCCGTGCCCTGATACCAGTTCGGGTTGTCCGGCGTCTGCTCGGCGGCGAGGATGTCGACGAAGCCCTCGCTGAACTGATCCATGTGGAACGCCCGTGACACGTGGCGGTTCAGCGAGGCGGAATTGAACTGCGTGAGCACGAAGATCCGGCGGATGTCGGCATGCAGACAATTGCTGATCGGAATGTCGATGAGGCGGTAGCTGCCGCCAATCGGTACTGCCGGTTTCGACCGGTGCTGCGTAAGAGGGAACAGCCGCGTCCCCTTGCCGCCGCCGAGGATAATCGCGAGGACCTCGGCACGCATCGCCATACGCCAACGTAAAGCGTACACCCACCTCGCGTTGCGCGCGTCGGCGGGCCGGCCCGCCCGCCCGGGGCCGTCAAACGGATCTGCTAGAATCGTGCGCTTTATGGCGTTTCGACTGATCCCGCGGGAGGAGAAGTTCTACACCGATTTCCAGGCGATGGCCGACGAACTCAAGCGGGGCGCCAGGCTGCTGGAGGAGATGCTGGCGCCCGACCGACCGGACTGGGCGAAGGCCGACGAAATCAAGGAAGTGGAGCACAAGTGCGACTTCTTGACGCACGATGTCATTCAGCGTTTGAACCGCACGTTCGTCACGCCACTCGACCGTGAGGACATTCATGCGCTCGCGCGCTCGCTCGACGACGTGATGGACGCCATCGACGCCGCCGCCGCCATCGTCCGGCTCTACCGCCTCGATTCGGTTCGCTTCGGCGCGCGCGAGCTCGCTCATATCGTCACTGCGTCGACCGACCAGGTCGGACTCGCGGTCGGTTCGCTCGAATCGCACAAGGGAGTCACGACCCACGCGATCGAGATCAACCGCCTGGAGAACGAAGCCGACCGCGTCCATCAGCAGGCCGTCGGGCGGCTGTTCGACGAGGAGCACGATCCGCTGGTGGTGATGAAATGGAAAGAGACGTTCGACTTCCTTGAAGGCGCGACTGATCGCTGCGAAGACGTGGCCAATGTCATCGAGGGCGTGATGGTCAAACACGGCTGAGGCGCGATGTTCTGGATCGTCGTCGCACTCATCTTCGTCGCGCTCTTCTTCGACTACATCAACGGCTTCCACGACGCGGCCAATTCGATTGCGACGGTGGTGTCGACGCGCGTGCTGTCGCCTGGCAAGGCGGTCATCTGGGCCGCGTTCTTCAATTTCGTCGCCGCGTTCACCTTCGGCACGGCGGTCGCCCGAACGGTCGGCGCCGGCATGATCGACATCAACATCGTCACCTTCTCGGTGATCTTCGGCGGCCTC
>Ga0126369_10004258_pt1 | contig 10463 bp, 6 predicted proteins | sample PanSoiMetaPlot_1_FD_109646 | JGI IMG/M metagenome (GOLD analysis project Ga0126369, IMG submission 109646) | Tropical forest soil microbial communities from Panama - MetaG Plot_1 | ecosystem: Environmental > Terrestrial > Soil > Tropical forest > Bulk soil | place: Panama | collected 2016-02-17
AGCGGAGCGCCTGCGCAATCATGAATTATTTCTCGCGCTCAGATCAATTGGCGAGGCGGGGCTCGCCGACGAGGTCGATGCGTTGGTTGCTCCTGCGCCTCGCTGTGCGCGAGCTGCGCGGCGGCATTCGCGGCTTTTACGTATTTATCGCTTGCATCGCCATCGGTGTGATGGCGATCGCAGCCGTCGGCTCGATCGCCCAAGGTCTCGCCGAAGGGCTCGCGCGTGAAGGCCGCGTGATCGTCGGCGGCGACATCGCCTTTTCTCTCATCCATCGCGAAGCCAAGGTGGAGGAGCGCGCCTATCTGCAGAGCCGCGGCGACGTTTCAGCCGTAGCGACCATGCGTGCCATGGCGCGCAACGCGGACGGACGTTCGACGCTCGTTGAAATCAAGGCGGTTGATGCCGCCTATCCGCTCTACGGCGCGGTGGTGAGCGAGCCGCGCGAGGATCTTGCACGGCTCCTCGCGCCGCGCGACGGCGTGTTCGGCATCGTCGCCGATCCCGCATTGTTCACGCGGTTCGACCTGAAGCCGGGGATGCGGTTGAGCATCGGCGGCGCGAGCCTCGAAGTGCGCGCAGCACTCAAGGCCGAGCCGGACAAACTCGCCGCCGGTCTTGCGCTCGGTCCACGCGTGCTGATGAGCGAAGACGCGCTGCGGACCACCGGTCTCATCCAACCTGGCAGCCTCGTGCGCTGGCACTATCGGGTCAGGCTGCCGGAAGAGGCGACGGCGGATCGCGCGGTAAAAGCGATGATCAAGGAAGCCGGCGAGCGGTTCCCCGAGGCCGGCTGGGAGGTCCGCACGCGCACCAACGCATCCCCGCAGATCGAACGCAACGTTGAGCATTTCACCGAGTATCTCACTCTCGTCGGATTGACGGCGTTGCTGGTCGGCGGCATCGGCGTTGCCAATTCAGCAAAACACTATCTCGATCGCAAACGCGACGTCATCGCGACGATGAAGGCGCTCGGCGCGACCGGCGGTTCCGTCTTCCTGATGCATTTCGTCGAGGTGCTGCTGCTGGCATTGGTCGGGATCGCCATCGGCTTGAGTGCGGGCGCAGCCCTTCCTTTCGTCCTCGCAGCCGGTTTCGGTGCGCTCATTCCGCTGCCGTTTGTGCCCGCGCTCTATCCGGTCGAGCTGATGCTCGCTTTGGCATACGGTTTCTTGACGGCCGCTGCATTCGCATTGTGGCCGCTTGGTCGTGCCCACGACATCCCGGTCTCCGCGCTATTTCGTGATCACGTCACGCCGGGGCGTCGCTATCCGCGCGCACGCTATATCGTTGCCACCATTGCGGCGGTGGTTTTCCTCGCCGTGCTCGCGGTGGTGGCGGCGTATGATCGCCGCATCGCCATCATCTTTGTTGTCGCCGCGGGCTTCGTCCTGCTGTTTCTGCGGCTGGTCGCGGGGCTGCTGATGTTGGCAGCGCGCAAACTGCCGCATGCGCGCTCCGCCGTGCTGCGCATCGCGATCGCCAATATCCACCGGCCGGCGGCGTTGACGCCGACGGTCGTTCTCTCCCTTGGGCTCGGTCTTGCTTTGCTGGTCACCGTGCTGCAGATCGACGGCAATCTTCGACACCAATTGACGGCGGCACTGCCGGAGAAGGCTCCGTCTTTCTATTTTCTAGATATACAGGCCGCCGACGCGGATCGTTTTGATGCATTCGTGCATGAGCGGGCGGCGGGCGCGAGGTTGGAGCGCGTCCCGATGCTGCGGGGGCGCATCGTGAGCGCGAACGGGGTCAAAACCGAGGACATGAAGCCCCGGCCCGATACCAGTTGGGTGCTGCAGAGCGATCGCGGCATTACGTTCACCGACGAGATCCCGGCCGGCTCACGCGTGGTCGCTGGCGAATGGTGGAGGCGCGACTACGAAGGTCCGCCGTTGGTATCGTTCGAAAAGAAAATCGCGGAAGGGCTCGGTCTCAAACTGGGTGACGAGATAACGGTCAATGTGCTCGGTCGTAACGTCGGAGCGCGGATCGCCAACCTGCGGACAGTCGACTGGCAATCGCTCGGCATCAACTTCATCATGGTGTTCTCGCCGAACACCTTTCGCGGTGCGCCCAACACGGATATCGCCACCGTCACCTATCCGGGTGGGGGCAACGGCGAGCAGGAGCAGGCGTTGCTCAGGGCGATGCCCGACGCCTTTCCAACCATCACGACGGTGCGCGTCAAGGACGCGCTCGATGCGCTCGGCGGCCTCGTCGCCAACCTGGTGTTGGCGGTGCGCGGCGCGAGCAGTGTGACCGTGATTGCGGCGATCCTCGTGCTCGGCGGCGCGCTCGCGGCCAGCCACCGCCACCGCGTCTATGACGCGGTTGTGTTGAGAACGCTCGGTGCAACGCGTGTGCAGTTGATCGCCGCCTATGCGCTCGAATATCTGATGCTTGGGCTGGCGACTGCGGCCTTTGGAGTGGCCGTCGGCTCGCTCGCGGGCTGGGGCATTGTCAGCAAATTGATGACGTTGCCGTTCATGTGGTTGCCGGGTCCGGCGTTCGGCGCGGCGTTTGGCGCACTGATCGTGACGTTGATCTTCGGACTCTGGGGAACGTTCAGCGCGCTCAGTCGCAAGCCGGCGCTCGTGCTTCGCAGCTTGTGACAATTCGAGAAATAAACGCGTCGTAAATTTTGCGACATATGGCCGCGAAACGCGCGGTGCGGCCATGCGTCCTGTGTCAGCGTCACGAACGCGTTGTAAAATCGCTAATATGTTAGTGGTGTCGTGTGGCCGAGGGGGCCGCAGCTTGGGGCGAAATTGGGGCGATACAGGGTGAGGTTTTCGAGGATGGTGGAATCTGATCGCAAGATCGCTGACGCTCCTGGTTACGCCGCGACCATCCCCCACGCAGAAGCGATCATTATCGATGCAGGCCTGCGGGCGTACATGCTGCAAATCTACAATTACATGATGCTCGGGCTCGCCATCACCGGTTTGGCGGCACTCGGCATCTATCTCGTTTCTGTCACGGACACGTTGAGTAACGCCGCCTATCTGGTGCGCGGTTCCCGCGTGATGGTTGCGACCTCGGATGTGGCGTTGCAGAGCCGGGACATCCTACTCACGAGTCTCGGGTACGCGGTCTTCGTCGGTCCGCTCAAGTGGGTATTTTTTCTCGCACCCGTGGCGCTGGTCCTGGCACTGAGTTTCGGCCTCGGTCGCTTGCGGCCGGCCACCGCGCAGTGGTTATTCTGGATCTATGCTGCGCTGGTCGGCCTGTCGCTGGGCTCGATTTTTCTCGTCTTTACCCACACGTCGATTGTTCGCGTGTTCTTCATCACCGCCGCGTCGTTCGGCGCGCTCAGTATCTGGGGCTACACGACCAAGCGCGATCTGACCGGAATGGGCGCGTTCTTGATGATGGGATTGATCGGAATTTTTATCGCCGGTCTCGTCAACCTGTTCCTGCACAGCTCAAGCGTGCAATGGATCGTTTCGGTGGTCGGCGTGCTGGTGTTCGCCGGGTTCACTGCTTGGAACACGCAACAGTTGAAGAACGAGTACCTCTACGGGGCCATGGACGGCGACACCATGGAGCGCTCGGCCATCCTGGGCGCTTTGTCGCTCTACCTCAATTTCATCAACATGTTTCTCTATCTGCTGCAGCTATTTGGTGAGCGTGACCAATGAGTTGCTTGGTGTGGGGAACCGTCCGAATCAGGTGGCTGCCGTTAAGGAAATCAGCCGGGGGTATCTTCCACCAGTCACAAACAAGCACTAGATTCCCCCACATCTGGTATTCGCGGCGTTTGCGCAGGCGATGCCATCACCGTCCGCCAGCCTGTCGTACCGCGGCCGGACGTTAGAAAGGACACTTCGATGTCGGACTTCGACCGGAACTATTCGGCCGTGCGCGGCGGGGCCGCCGACCGCGCGGTCGCGATCGATGCAGGCCTCCGGGCCCACATGATCCGCGTCTACAATTACATGGCGAGTGGCGTCGCGCTCACGGGCGTTCTTGCTTGGGTCACGTATCAGGCCGCAGGCGGCGATGCGATACAGTTGCTTGGACGCGGCGCCTCCGTAGGTCTCACACCTTTCGGGCATGCGATCTTCGAGACCCCGCTTCTGTGGGTGTTGTTCCTTGCGCCGCTCGCCCTCGTGTTTTTCCTGTCCTTCAGAATAGGCTCGCTGGAGGCTGGAACCGCCCGCGTTCTGTTCTTCGTGTACGCCGGCCTTCTGGGCGTCTCGCTTGCACCGATCTTTATCGTCTACGTGCAAAGCTCGATCGCGCGCGTGTTCTTCATCTCGGCCGCCTCGTTCGGTGCGCTGAGCCTGTGGGGCTACACGACCCAGCGCGATTTGAGCGCCACGGGGTCGTTCCTCATCATGGGGGTGTTCGGCATCATCATCGCGATGGTGGTCAACATCTTCCTGAAGTCGAGCGGCCTCGATTGGGCGATCTCGATCATGGGGGTCGGCATCTTCGCAGGCCTGACCGCGTTCGATACCCAGAAGATCAAGGAAATGTACGACGCGTACGATGATGGCACTGTCGCCGGCCGCAAGGCGGTGATGGGTGCGCTCACTCTGTACCTGGACTTCATCAACATGTTCCTGTTCCTGCTGCGCTTGATGGGCGATCGACGCTAAGCGCGGTTGTTGAGCTTAACCTGAAAGGCGTCCCGGTTTGTTCCGGGGCGCCTTTGTGTTTGGCCAATGCCTCCGAGGTCATGCGCGAAATCGATGGGTCTTTCCTGGGCTCGTGATTTTGCGCTATCGCGTTGGAGATGACGGACACGTTGAAAGGCGCCGATTCTGCAACGATGGTGGTTCGACCCGCGGAAACAGCGGACTTGTCCGCGATCACGGAGATTTACCGCAATGCGGTGTTAACCGGGACCGCGACCTTCGAAATCGAGCCGCCGGATGAGGCGGAAATGCTGCGGCGGTGGCGAGCGATCAGTGAGGGCGGCCATTCTTATCTGGTTGGTGAACTGCAAGGTACCGTCGTGGGCTATGCCTATGCCGGGCCCTACCGGCTGCGGCCCGCCTATCGCTGGAGCGTGGAGGACTCCATTTACGTGCATCCGCAGATGCACCGACGGGGCATCGGCCGCGTTTTGCTTGAGCGACTGATCGCTGACTGCGAGGCACGCGGTTTCCGGCAGGTGATTGCCGTCATCGGAGATTCGCAGCAGGTACCATCAATCGAAGTGCATCGCGTCGCCGGCTTTCGCCTGATCGGAACCTTCGAGGCAGTTGGATTCAAATTTGGCCGCTGGCTCGACACCGTGCTGATGCAGCGGTCGCTAGGGCCGGGTGCCGCGGTCGCGCCATAGCCGGTACGCGGCGCTGGACTTTCGTGCAACGCCTAGTTCACCACCAGGCTCAGCGACTTGTCGAGCGCGTGGAGAACACGTTCGAGCTCATGCCCGCGGCGCAGAATCAGACCCGTCGCCGAAATGACGCTATAGGCGCCCTGGCGGCGGGCGAGTCGCGGGCTTTTTTCGATGCGATAGATAGGGACCTCGGCCGCGCGGCGAAAAACTGAAAAGACCGCCCGATCCCTGAGAAAATCGATGGCGTAATCACGCCATTCGCCGGCGGCGACCATGCGGCCGTATAAGCGAAAGATGCGGTCGAGTTCGCGCCGGTCGAACGTCACTCGGGCTGCGGGGGCAAGGGCTAGTCCGCCCTGGACGCTGCCCCCGAAAGACTCGCTTGGATCAGTTTCGCCGGGCCCAACGGACATGCGGCGCCTCCTTGTCTTGAAGTTGTCATGATCACCCCGAATGCCGACCTCGGCAAGAGCTTGCAGTTGCGAATGTCCACATCTCGCGATCGAACAGCGGCCCTTCCGGCCGAAATTTGGTTCGGACGTCGCTCACCGCGAATCGGAGCCGGCAAAATCGCATGCTGTTCCCGTCGGGCTTGCATTGGAGCGACGGGGTCAGTTTGGCTCGATTGGTATCAAGGGATGGCGCAAGAAGCGCCCGGCGGCATTGAATTACCTGCACATTGAAGGCTTCGCCTTGATGATCACGGAGACGTTAACTGATTCATAAAGCGGCCCTAATTCGGCCTACGACGCGCCCACGTGCCCTGCGATACGTGCATTGTTGCCTCAGGGTCCGGTCCGGCATGAGTGCCGGATTCCTCAGCCCCCCAGCCCCCCGGGCTCGTACGGGCCGGACCTGTTGTTCCGTGTACGGTTCAATCCCCCAATGTTCTCGGGCCGGCGTTAGCCGGCCCGTTTTTGTTGAGCATGCTTTTCATTGACCGGGGGGGACTGAGGCAGAACCTGGGTTAGACCAGCTCTGAAGCGCATTCCCAATTCCATCGAAAAAGCGGATGCGTTCCATGGTTCATGCCTTGCCGCATATCCTTATCGAAAAACCACACAAATAGGATGTTTCCGATAGGTGCGCATTGATGCGCCGATATCGGGTAGACCCGATATCGGCCGGCCACTTTTTCGGGATATGCGCTAATGCAGGGAGGTCATCGCAGCGCCGATGATCGAACCAGGGCTCTTGGCAGTGCCTGCCTGCACCACGACCGCCACCTCGTCGACCTCGTCAGTTTCAATGTCTTTGAGCGGAACGGTCCAGCTTCCAGCGGCGCCGGTCCATTCGCCGAGTTTGAGCCAGCGGCGCACCACGTTGTGATAGGTGACGGTGCGACCATGATTTTCACCGCGGCCGATGGCAACCGAAACCGTTTTCGATAACGGGCAAAGCCAAATCTCGCCCCGACCTGTCTTCAAGTCGTGGTCCTGCGCCGAAACCTTGATCTCGCCGTTTGTGATCGAGAGCAGCAGCGGCAGCGACAGCACATCCGGCTGTTTGCGCCCACGCTCGATCGCCGCCTCGATGGCGGAGCGATCGCTGCCGATCGCTTGAATGGTGCCGTCGACGACCACCTGGGGGGTATAGACTTGGCCGTCGCCACGCTCGCGCGAATACGCGCGCTGACGATTGGTGTGTCCTTCGCTCGCCAGTGTATCCTTCCAGCCCAGATAGTCCCACAGAGTGATAGGGAGGCTCAGGGCGATGACCGAAGGATCCTCGCTCAAATCCCCGAGCAATCTGTCCGCCGCCGGACACGACGAGCAGCCTTGACTGGTGAAAAGCTCGACCACGGCCCTCGGCTCGCCGTGCGCGGCGATGGGGACGGTAACCGCCGCCCAAGCGGCGATGACCCCCAACAACGCCACGCGGCCCTCTGCCATTTCTGATCTCCGCTCCTAGGGTCAGCCTAATACCCCAGCACCCTGAGTGCCAACACCTCCGGTGCTTTCGCGGCTGAGTGTTTGGCCCTCAGTAGAGAGCTTGCCGTTCACCCGCCACTCACTTCGCGGTGAGGAGCAATGCGTTCCGGCGGGCGGAATTGCGACATCGTTAAGAATGCGCTGACAGCAAGCTCTGCCGCCCGCGCCGAGCTTGATCTTGGCGTTTTGGCGCTCAAAAACGCAGTCCATAGCGATGGTTGGATATCCAACAAAACAAACCGCCGAACCGAGGTCGGGCAGTATTCAAGGCCTGAAATGGAACCCGATGGAAGACATTGGGGCAAAGGATGCGGAAAGATCTTTTGCCCTCATTGCAATTTTCCAACGCGCTGCGCGGAGTCCCGGCCTGCGCAGGCTGTGCAGACTTGCCGCGCCAACGACCACCTCAAGGGGATTTCAACAACGGTCAGGCGGCGAGATGCCGAAGCACGTATTGCAGGATGCCGCCGTTCTTGAAGTACTCGAGCTCATCGAGCGTATCGATCCGACAGATCAGCGGCACGCGTTTCAGCGTTCCGTCTGCGGTGACGATCTCCGCGATCAGGCGCTGATGCGGTTTGAGGTCGCCGTGCAATCCCCGGATCGTGACCGTTTCGCTGCCTTTCAATCCCAGCGATTGCCACGACGTCCCTTCCTCGAAGCAGAGTGGAATGACGCCCATCCCGATCAGGTTCGATCGGTGAATGCGTTCGAATGACTGCACGACGACTGCGCGGACGCCGAGCAAAATCGTACCTTTCGCCGCCCAGTCGCGCGAAGAGCCGGTGCCGTATTCCTTGCCGCCGAACACGACCAGGGGAACTTTTTCGCTCTTGTAGCGCATCGCCGCGTCGTAGATCGGCATCTGCTGGCCTGAGGGATAGTGAATGGTGACGCCGCCCTCCACCCCGGGCACCATCTGATTCTTGATGCGGATATTGGCGAAGGTGCCGCGCATCATGACTTCGTGGTTGCCACGCCGCGTTCCATATTGATTGAAGTCGATCGGTTTTACCTTGTGATCGATCAGATATTGTCCTGCCGGCGAATTCTGCTTGATCGAGCCTGCCGGCGAGATGTGATCCGTAGTGATGGAGTCGAGAAAGAGCCCGAGCACGCGCGCGTCGATGATGTCGGTCAACGGTTGCGACATCGCGGTCATGTGCTCGAAATAGGGTGGGTTCTGCACGTAGGTCGACTTCTTGTCCCACGCGTAGGTCATGCCGCCCTGAACGCTGATCTTGCGCCAATTGGCATCGCCTTTGAACACGTCGCCGTATTTGCGCACGAACATCTGCTTGTTGATAGCCTTGCGCATGACCGAGGCGATCTCGCGATTGGTCGGCCAGATGTCCTTCAGGAATATCTTTTTGCCCTTCGCGTCGACGCCGAGCGGCATCTTGACGAGATCGACGTTCATCGAGCCGGCGATCGCGTAGGCGACGACGAGCGGCGGCGAGGCGAGATAATTCGCCCGCACGTCCGCATTGACCCGCCCCTCGAAATTGCGATTGCCGGACAACACGGCGGCGGCGACGAGATCGTTGTCGTTGATCGTCTTTGAGATCTCCGGCGGCAGCGGTCCAGAATTTCCGATGCAGGTGGTGCAGCCGAAGCCGACGAGATTGAACCCGAGCTTGTCGAGATCCTTTTGCAGCCCGGACTTGTCCAGATACTCGGCGACGACTTGGGAGCCCGGCGCGAGCGACGTCTTCACCCACGGCTTGACCGTGAGCCCTTTTTGCGCCGCCTTGCGTGCGAGCAGGCCGGCGCCGATCATGACACTCGGGTTGGACGTATTGGTGCACGACGTGATGGCGGCGATGACGACGTCGCCGTGGCCGAGATCATGGTTGCGACCGGCGACGGGGATGCGCTTGTCCGCTTCGGCGGCCTTGTTGAATTCCTTGTCCATCGCTCCGGCGAAGCCGCTCTTGACGTCCTTCAACGGCACGCGGTCCTGCGGCCGCTTGGGGCCAGCGAGCGACGGTTCGATCGAAGCCAGCTCGAGCTTGAGCACGTCGGTGAACACCGGGTCGGGCGTGAATTTGGTGCGGTACATGCCCTGCGCCTTGGCATAAGCGGCGACGAGCTTGACCTGTGCCTCCGGCCGTCCGGTGTCGCGCAGATAGCGCAGCGTGTCGTCGTCGATCGGAAAGAACCCGCAGGTGGCGCCATATTCCGGCGACATGTTGCCGATGGTGGCACGGTCGGCGATGGTGAGGCCCGACAATCCCGGGCCAAAGAATTCCACGAACTTGCCGACCACGCCGCGCTTGCGCAGCATCTGCGTGACGGTGAGCACGAGGTCGGTTGCGGTCACGCCTTCCTTGAGCTTGCCCGTGAGCTTCACGCCGATGACCTCTGGCAACACCATGGAATAGGGCTGCCCGAGCATCGCCGCTTCCGCCTCGATGCCGCCAACGCCCCAGCCGAGCACGGACAGGCCGTTGACCATCGTGGTGTGGGAATCGGTGCCGACGAGCGTGTCGGGGTAGGCGAGTTCGGTCGTCACCATCTTGCCGTCGAGCTTGATTTCGCCCTTCGCCGTCCACACGGTCTGCGACAGATATTCCAAATTCACCTGATGACAGATGCCAGTGCCGGGCGGCACGACGCGGAAATTCTCGAACGAGCGCTGCGCCCATTTCAGGAAGCGATAGCGCTCTTCGTTTTGGTTGTATTCCTCCTCGACGTTCTTCTTGAACGCGGAATTGTCACCGAAGAAATTGATGATAACGGAGTGGTCGATCACGAGATCGACGGGTACCAGCGGATTGATCTTCTTCGCGTCACCGTCGAGATGCTTCATGGCGTCGCGCATGGCCGCCAGGTCGACGACCGCGGGAACGCCGGTGAAATCCTGCATGAGCACCCGCGCCGGACGGAAGGCAATCTCCCGCTCGGAAGTCTTTGTCTTCATCCATTGCGCGACGCCCTGAATGTCCTCCTTGATGACCGAACGGCCGTCCTCGTTGCGCAATAAATTCTCGAGCAGGACCTTCATCGAGAAGGGCAGTCGGGCAATCCCTTTGAGTCCGCCCTTTTCAGCCGCGGGCAGGCTGTAATAGGCATACGTCTTGTTGCCGACCTTGAGGGTCCGGGCGGATTTGAAACTGTCGAGGGAGGGCATGGCGGCGGTTCCATTCGGAGCGGCGAGGAAGGTCGGATCGGTAAGGTAGGTCTATACCGTCCTCCCGCACGGGGCGTGCGTTTTCGCCGGGTCGCGGTTGAAT
>Ga0126369_10004259_pt1 | contig 10462 bp, 10 predicted proteins | sample PanSoiMetaPlot_1_FD_109646 | JGI IMG/M metagenome (GOLD analysis project Ga0126369, IMG submission 109646) | Tropical forest soil microbial communities from Panama - MetaG Plot_1 | ecosystem: Environmental > Terrestrial > Soil > Tropical forest > Bulk soil | place: Panama | collected 2016-02-17
AACAGGCACCGCCATGGTAAATATTGTGGGTAACGGGACTGATTTCTACGGTGTCGATCTTACGCTTGCGTTCCAGCCTGGCGCTTTCAACATTAAAGAAGTTCGTGAAGGCGGATTCCTGAGTCGCGATGGGCAAATCGTGGCTTTTGTGCAACGAATGGAGACAGATCGCGGAATGCTCCAAATATCCCTTGAGAGACCGCCCGGATCTCTACCAGTCTCTGGAACGGGGAATCTCGTCACACTGGTGTTGGAGCGCGGAGACCGACCTGGAAATTCAACTCTGCGAGTTACGGACTTCCGAATTCGTGATCCGCAGCAGAATGTCTCAATTGGAAAGCCTACGGAGGTAAGTGTTTCGGCACCATGAAGTTCGTTCATTATCGTGGGTTCACACTTCTCGAACTGATGATGAGTGTGATGATTATCTCGATACTGGTTGGGCTGGCTGTCCCGCTGGCCCGTAACTCCATCAAACGTGAAAAAGAAGTCGAATTGAGAGTGGCGCTGCGAGAAATGCGGACAGCGATCGATAAGTACAAGGATGCGGCTGATCGTGGATTCATCATGGTCAAGGTGGACACGGAAGGCTACCCTGAAAAACTGCAGGATCTAGTCGATGGTGTACAGATGGTCGGAGCAGTGGACAAAAAACTGAAGTTTCTGCGGCGTATTCCGAAGGATCCGATGACGAATTCCACAGAATGGGGCCAACGGTCCTATCAGGACGACCCAAAGGCTACTTCGTGGGGCGGCCAGAATGTGTTCGACGTGTACACTAAATCAGAGGGAACGGCTTTCGATGGAACTAAATACAACGAGTGGTAACAGCCGCGGCTTTACGCTGCTCGAATTGATGATCGTAATCACGATCATCGCCATCCTGGCCGCAATCTCCGTCCCGATTTACAAGGCGGTCGTGCTTAACGCCAAAGAAACGGTGCTGAGGGACAACCTGCGGGACCTCCGGAAGATCATTGATCAATACACTGCGGATAAGAAGAAAGCACCGCAGTCATTGCAGGACCTCGTGGACGCGGGTTATTTCCGCCAGCTACCTATTGATCCGATTACGAATTCGAATTCAACCTGGGAACCGGCTACCGACACGGCCGTTGCTGCACCGGATCAGACGGAAAGTGGGATCGTCGACGTCCATAGCGGGTCGACTGCCATTTCGTCCCAGGGCACTCCATATAACACGTGGTGACACAGCCGCGCGCAGAAACAAAACCGACGCTACGGTTACTCCCCTAAACCAAGGCTTTTAAGGGTCTCCTCGTCGTCGCGCCAGTTCTTCCGCACTTTGACGTGCAGTTCAAGGAAGATCTTTCGCCCGAAAAATCCTTCTAAGTCCTTTCGCGCCTCGGTGCCGATCTCTTTCAGTTTCTGGCCGCCCTTGCCGATCACAATCGCCTTCTGCGAATCGCGCTCGACGAAGATCGACGCGAAAATACGGTGAAGCTTCTCACCTTCTTCAAAACGGTCAATCACCACGGCGGTCGAGTACGGCATTTCCTCCTCCGTGAGGATAATCAACTTCTCTCGGATCATCTCGGCGGCGATGGCTCGTTCCGGTTGATCGGTGATCTGATCCGTCGGAAAGAACATCGGACCTTCCAGCAGATGCAGGAATACTTGTCTGACAGCTTCCTCAACGTTTTCCCCTGTCAGAGCCGATATGGGGACGATCTCTTCAAAACTCGCTAAACGCGAATAGCGATCCATGATCGGCAACAGTTCCTTCTTGGCGATCTGATCGATTTTGTTCAACAAAAGTATTTTCTTCGTGGAAAGAGAGTTCAGAAGCTCAAGTGCAAACTCGTCACCCCGCCCGAATGCGGCTGAAGAATCCACGATCAGGAGCATCAGGTCAACATCAGCCATAGCCGAGCGCACGGACTTCATCATTCGTTCGTTCATGCGATGAATCGGCTTATGGATCCCCGGCGTATCCAGGAAAATAATTTGTCCTTCGGGCCTTGTGACGATCCCGCGAACTACGCGCCGTGTTGTCTGCGGCTTGTCTGTGACAATGGAAATTTTTTCGCCGACGAGACGATTCAGGAGTGTAGATTTTCCGGAGTTCGGCCGGCCCAAAATCGAAACGAAACCGGACTTACTCATGTGTCTTGGGCGCGAGAATCTTCAACCTCAAACGTTGCACACGCCGTCGGTCTGCATCGAGCACTTCGATTTCAACCCCGCCGTGCTCGATTTTTTCTCCAGGTGACGGTAGTCTCCCGAACAGCTCGACCACGGCGCCCGCCACTGTGGTGCAGTCGGTGTTCCCGACGAGAGGCATACCTAGTTTTTCCTCGAGCAAACCTAATTCCAAGCTGCCTGGCACGACAAAGACGCCTTTGCCCTCTTCCACCAGCTTTTCGCCGTCGCCTTCGGCCTCGTCATGGATCTCGCCCACAATCTCCTCAATGAGATCTTCCATTGTGATCAAGCCGGATACGCCTCCGTATTCATCGACCACAACAACCATCTGATCTCCTTTTTCTTTCATCTCCTTCAGAAGATCATCGACGGGCTTGGTTTCAGGAACGAAATACGCAGGCTTGATCAGAGGGCGAAAGCTTTCGAGCTTTTCTCCCTTTTGCCATAGACGCAGCAAATCGCGCTCGTGCACAAGGCCTTCGATGTTGTCCAAATCGTCACGATAGACGGGGATACGCGCGTGACGCTTTGCCACAATCACCTGTAGTAGTTTTTCGACGGGCGAATTGATATCGACGGCGACAATTTGCGTCCGCGGTGTCATGACTTCTCGAGCAACTTTGTCGCCGAAATGCACGATGGACTGGATCATCTCGCCTTCACCGTGTTCAAGGATTCCCTCTTCCTGCCCGGCGTCAATGAACGCCTGGATCTCCTCTTCAGATGTCTCTTCTTCCTTGACCGGCTCGACGTCTTGCTCCCATTCGTGAAAGTAGTTCAATGCCGACATCAACAGCCGCGACACGGGACGAAGGGTGGTATGCGCGATTTTGAAAAGTGGAAGGAGCCGGAGCAGAACCACTTCCGGCTTTCGCATCGTGATGATCCGCGGCAAGAGTTGCCGGAATAGCAAAATCACAAGCATCATCACGGCGACCGTTCCCAAGACGGACAGCCAATACCGAACTTGCCGGCGCTCGAAAACTGTAAAGGCGACCACGGCGCCGGCAACAAGAAACAGTTGGATGATGATGTGAATCGAAGTAAGGACTTCAGCTCGCTTCTCGAGCATAGCCGCGAGTGAGGCGGCCGCTTTTGCTTTAGGCCTGTCCAGCAGACGACGAACGGCCACTTTATTCACGTTCGTGAACGCGACGTCGATGATCGACATCGCCAGGAGCGCCACAATGAATAACGCGCCGATCAGCAACTCAGTGCCGCTTAGCATTGGAACCTGCGCCGCAGACGACGTTCGATGGCCCGCATTTGTCCGTCGTCGGTTTCGTGGTCATATCCCATTAGATGCAGCAGTCCATGCAGAATAAGACGCCGGAGATTCCTTTCAAAACTGAGCGTTCTGGATTTGAGTGCTTGATTATATGCGGTCTCGGAAGAGATAAGAATATCGCCGAGATAAAGTTGATCTCCGGGGAACGACAGCACGTCGGTTGGTTTATCGAAACCCCGGTATTGATGGTTGTAGCGCCGTATCATCGCATCTGTGACGAACACCACCGAGAACGAGCCTTCCTGAAGGCCGAGTTGCTCTACTAGGGCCGATACAAACCGCCGCAGCGTCTTGTAGTCGATTGCACGCTTCCGCTGCTTATTTATGAAGGTATATCCAGCAGAACCCTCAGTCCGCGTTTTGGCCTGCTTGCCCAAACTGTAGGGGTTGCTGCCGCGCCGTGCTTTGCGCGGAGTATGTCTCATAGGCTCGGACGATCCGCTGCACCAGGGGATGGCGAACAACATCTCGTTCGCTGAAGTCGATAAAAGAGATGCCTTCGACACCAGAAAGGATGTTCCTCGCCCCAACCAGCCCGGACATCTTTCCAAGCGGCAGGTCAACCTGCGTAACGTCTCCCGTAATGACCGCCTTGCTGCCGAAACCGATTCGCGTGAGGAACATTTTCATTTGCTCAGGGGTCGTGTTCTGTGCCTCATCGAGAATGACGAAAGAATCGTTCAGTGTTCGCCCACGCATAAACGCGATAGGAGCAATCTCGATCACACCTCGCTCCAAATGCCGATCGACACGCTCGACATCAAGCATGTCATAAAGCGCGTCATACAGTGGTTTCAAATACGGATCGATCTTCTCCTGCAAAGTCCCTGGAAGAAACCCAAGCCGCTCGCCGGCTTCAACTGCCGGGCGGGTCAGAACGATCCGGCTGACTTTCTTCTCCAGCAAGCACTTCACAGCCATGCTGACAGCCAGGTAAGTTTTGCCGGTGCCCGCAGGACCGATACCGAAAACCATGTCGTACTTTTCAACCGCCTCGAGGTAGAGCTTCTGATTGAGCGTTTTCGGCGTGACGTTCCGTTTTCCGGCCTGCAACGCCTTCGAGCTGGATACCACTCCCCGCAAACTTTGTGTCGTGTCCTCGGAAATGATGCGAATGATCGATTTCAAATCGCCGTTGGCGAACTTCACCCCTTCCGAACGAAGCTGCGCGTAATCTTCCACGAGGCGTTCGACGAGTTCGACATTGTGATCGTCCCCGTCAATGGTCAAATTGTTCTCGTTGTCGATGTGAACTTGAACTTTCAGGAGGGATTCGAGGTATTTGATGTTACCGTCGTGCGTTCCAAAAAACTCGGCGACCCCGTCGCCGATCCGAATGCTTTTCTTCATCCTTCGTTTTGACAACCTGGGCGCATTATAGCATGTGTTATCATAGACGTTTTTGGGCGAAGCGCCGGCACGACCGTGCGCAGCCTGAAGATGGCGAAGCGCTAGCACGACAGTGCGCAGCCTCAAGATAAGGAGAACAGATGGCCAATCATCCATCCGCAATTAAACGACATCGACAGAGCCAGAGGCGACGACTTATCAATCAGATGAATCGCCATCGCCTCAAGACCCAGCTAAAGAAGCTGCGCGCCGCTATCACTGGCGGAAAGGCGGCGGACGCTAAAGCAATGCTTCCAGAGACGTTCGGTGTGATCGACAAGTCAGTAAGGAAGGGCGTAATCAAGAAGAACACAGCCGGCCGATACAAATCCCGCCTCACAAAGAGAATCACCGCGCTTCCCGCCTAATTCATCATTTTCCAAAGCATGATATCGAAATAGGCTTCGGGATTCGGCGTCGAGGTTTTGAAAGCACGATCGGCATTCAACAGCAGACGAAAACCCCCGGCAAGCTGCTTCCAATCAAATTCCTTACAAGACGCTGTGAAATCCGCCGCCTTAAAGGGCGGGACCAGCGCGGCCGCTGCGACATCTTTAGCGCTCCTCTTCCCGACCAGGGATTTTCCAACAAACAGCTGCCGCCATACCCTCACGATGCGGGACAACACGATCAGCGGCTCGAGGCCGTCATCAAGCATGGCGCCAAGCACTTGAACGGCTCTCTTATAATCCCGGCCCAGGATCGCATCGTCCAACTCAAAAGGCGCGTACTGCTCTGAACGAAGAATGAGAATATCGACGTCGCGCACTTCGATCGCACGGGTCCCACCAACATATGTCTGCAGTTTTTGCATTTCGGTGTTCAGTTGATATAAATCGGTGCCCACGTTATCGACCAAATAGCGCGCGATATCCGGCGCGAGCTTGTAGCGATCCATCAACCAGCGGGCCACATCGGCGCTCTTTAACGCGTCGATTTCGATGACTGGAAAGATCTTTACCCAACTATCTGTCGCTTTGCGCGAACTTGCGGCGAGAACAATTCGCAGCGACGCATTCGCCACGCTCTGCAAGGCCGATAGAACCTCTAGGCGGCCTTTCGTGGTTTTCTCGGCATTCGTTACGATGATGATGCGGTTTTGCGTAAACAGCGAAGGCGTCAGAGCGTCATCCATAAGGCGCTCGCGGGAAATTTCCTCAAATTCCTTCACGGGATATTTTTCAAAAACCCAAGTGCCCCCGAATATGCGCTGCCAAACTGGCCGCGATTCCTCCAACAGAAAATCGTCTTCACAAACGAAACCAAAAACGTTCGAGGGCTGCTTCGGCTGATACTGTTTGAACTCGGAAAATCTCACTTTGAATGCATGAGTGACGCAACGAGTGAAGAGGCAAAACGACGAGAAAGGCGATCCAATGCGGCCGGATCTTCCGGCACGAACTCCGATGACGTTTGCGACAGTTCGAATATCTCGCGAAACGCCCAGTTGTCGTTCTGGAACACAACCTTCCCGGTTTTTGTGTCCGTAAGCCGCACACCCAAGCCGACGAGCATGGCGTACACGGAACCGCGGCCTTGCTGATTGAAAATCACGGGCACGGCGCCGTAGCTGAGCACCTGCCCCGCCATAACCAAATCACCGTTGTTGTCAGGAACGACTTTGAATCTCGTCCGGCGAATCAGTTCCTGTCGAACGGCCTCTGTCAGACGCTGCTCGATGCGGTACGTCGTCGTCTGGTTGGTGAACGTCGGCACTGCGATGGTTCGGCCCTCACCGCCGCCGAGGTTTTTGTTCGCAAGCCTGTATCCGCAACCGGAGAGAGCCGTTAAGAAGAGATAAACGACAACTATTTTCCGCAAGACGGCCGTATCATAGCACGTGAACGAAATCTACATTTATGCTCTCAAACTTCTGAAGAAACGTGACTACACAGTTTCAGAGCTCTGCAAGAAGCTCGAAGGCAATTTCCACACGATCCCAGCTGGCCTCATTGATCAACTTACAGAGAAGAACTTCCTCAGTGACCGGCGCTTTGCCGAGAACTATGTGCGTAAACGAATAAACCGCGGCCCGCGAGCGTTACGTGACGAGTTGTTGGCCCGTGGCGTTGCCGAGGATCTGGTCGATGAGATCCTGAAACAAGCAGAGGGGCCCTCGCTTCGTGAAGTTTTGACAGATAAAATGAACGATTGGAAGTTGCGCGCCCCGCTCCAATCGCGCGATGCCGCTCGTCTTTATCGGGCATTGGTACGTCTTGGATACGATGAGGATGCCATTCGAGAGGAAATAGAACAAAAATGAACAGTAACGATATCCGAAGGCGATTCCTCGAATTTTTCGGCGACCGTGGCCACACGATCGTCAAGAGTTCGTCATTAATCCCGGCTCAAGACCCGACATTGCTGTTCGCTAATGCCGGAATGAATCAATTCAAAGACGTTTTCCTTGGACGCGAACAACGGCCCTATACGATGGCCACGAGCAGCCAGAAATGCGTGCGCGCCGGGGGAAAACACAACGACCTGGATAACGTCGGCCACACGCGCCGTCACCAGACATTTTTCGAAATGCTAGGCAATTTCTCTTTCGGCGCCTATTTCAAGAAAGAAGCGATCGATTACGCATGGACTCTCTTGACTCGTGAATTCAAGCTCCCGATCGGGAACTTGTGGGTCACCGTTTTCACAGAGGATGACGCCGCGGCTGAAATCTGGACTGCAGGTGCCGGCGTCGCGCGCGACCGCATCATTCGCCTCGACGAAAATTATAACTTCTGGCAAATGGGCGAGACGGGTCCCTGCGGTCCATGTTCGGAGATCCATTACGACCTGGGACCTAGTGCGAGTGAGTTGGGGCATGCGAACTGCGCGCTCCCGTGCGATTGCGGGCGTTATGTCGAAATTTGGAATCTGGTCTTCATGCAATATGATCGTGACGCACAGGGACACCTTACACCGCTGCCGAAACCATCTATCGATACGGGCATGGGACTGGAGCGGATCGCGTCGGTTATGCAAGGCCAGATCAGCAACTATGAAACTGATCTGCTGCGCCCACTGATCGATGAGGCTTGCCAAATTTTCGGAGTGGAGTACGGAGCCTCGAGCGCATCCGATATATCGCTGCGCATCATTGCGGATCACATCCGGGCGACAACATTTCTGATCAGCGACGGCGTCGTTCCATCCAACGAAGGCCGCGGCTACGTTCTTCGGAAGATCATGCGGCGCGGCATTCGTCAAGGTACTCTGCTTGGCCGTAAGGAGCCATTCCTTTACAAGCTGTCCGGTTACGTCGTCGAGATGATGAAAGACGCCTATCCGGACCTCGTGAATACGCGGGAGTACGTGGCAAGGGTTATCAAGACGGAAGAGGAACGGTTCGCTTCGATGGTCACCGTCGGATTACAAAGGCTGGAAGACGTCATCAACCAACTCGTGAAGTCCGGCAAGGACATCATTCCTGGAGTTGAAATCTTCAAGCTCTATGACACATATGGTTTCCCACTCGACTTCACCAAAGAGATTGCCGATGAAAAGTCCATGCGGCTCGATATGGACGGCTTCAATACAGAGCTCGAAAAACAACGAGAACGGGCGCGGCAAAGCTGGAAAGGCGAGGAAGGTACGATCAATCCGGTTCACGAGCGTTTCGTGGAAAAAGGGACGCCGTTTCTCGGGTACGAAGCATTACGGTCAACAAGCCGCATCGCGGGGATTCTCGTAAATGGTTCGCTCGTCGATTCCGTCGAAGGCCATGGAACGTCGGCTGAGATCCTTCTGGACCAAACACCATTTTACGCGGAATCCGGAGGTCAGGTCGGCGATACGGGAACCTTCACTTCACCAAATGGCGCGGCTCGAATTCTAAACACGTACGCGCCGGTTCGCGGCGTTATTGTTCATAAAGCTCAAATTGAATTCGGAAAGCTGACCGTTAAGGACGAAGTCCACGCTCAAGTAGATCAGGAGCGCCGGCGCCGTATCGCAGCCAACCACACGGGCACGCACATCTTGCACGCCGTCTTGCGTGAAACGTTAGGAACCCATGTAAAACAGGCGGGATCATTGGTCGCCCCTGACCGGCTGCGATTCGACTACACGCATTTCGCGCCCCTTACTGATCGAGAGATCGAAGAAATCGAACAGAAGATCAATCAGATCGTATTCAAGAATTTGCCGGTTCAAACGCAGGTAATGGAAATCAATCAAGCGGTTGCAGCGGGCGCGCTCGCATTTTTCGGAGAAAAGTATCAACAGGAAGTTCGAGTCGTTTCGATTCCCGAGATCAGTATGGAATTGTGTGGTGGAACTCACACAACGATGACCGGAGATGTCGGCCTATTCAAAATTGTGGGTGAATCCAGCATTGCTTCCGGAATACGCCGGATCGAAGCCCTGACCGGTTTCGGTACATACCTGCGCTTGGAAGAAGACGAGACGCTGCTCGGTGAGATCGCGCACACGTTGCATGCGCCGCGAACCGACCTGCCACGCGCCGTCGCGCGATTGCTTGATCAGCAGAGGCAATTAGAAAACGAATTGGAAACGCTCAAGCGAAAGTCCGCAAAGTCGCAGGTCGGCCACCTGGCGGAGGCGCGACAGGACGTTAAAGGTATTCCCGTTATTTCGCACAAAGTCGATGGAGTCGACGCCTCAATGCTTCGGGAGCTTGCTGAAAACACTAGTAGAAAAATGGGTTCCGGCATTGTTGTCCTCGGTTTAGCCTCTAACGGCAAGGCGTCCCTGGTAGCCGTGGTCTCGCAAGATCTGCAAGACCGTCTCCACGCGGGCAAGATCATCAGGAAGGTGGCAGAACGAGTTGGAGGCAGTGGCGGGGGCCGGCCGGATTTTGCGCAGGCAGGCGGAAAAAACCCGGAGAATTTGGATGGGGCTTTACAATCCGTGTACAATATCGTGGCTGAGTTTCTTGGGTGAGCACTTCAGGTTGTGGGTGACGCGGACCCGACCAGTTCTCATTCCACTTATCACGATTCTCATGGTCAGCATGTCGACAAGCCCGGTTAGGGCCGAAGATAAGATTCAGGCCTTTGTGAATCCGAACGGGAAGGTTGTCTTTACGAATCTTGTCGACAACACGTCGACACCAGCTTCCAGACCTGCTACAACTGAAGCTGTTGCCCAAGAGATGCCCGGATCGCTGAAAGCCCTCGTTGACTCGATTTCGGCGAACCACGGAGTTGATTCCGAACTGGTTCGAGCAGTCATGAAAACGGAGTCGAACTACAACCGCTGGGCCGTATCCAACAAAGGGGCTCTCGGCCTGATGCAATTGATACCGAGCACTGGACAACGTTACGGCGTGCGAGACTTCTTTGACCCGCAGCAGAATATCGACGGCGGTGTTCGCTATCTAAAGTTCCTGCTCGAAAAGTTTAACGGTGATCTGGACCTTTCGTTAGCTGCTTATAACGCCGGCGAGAATCTAGTCGAAAGGCTGGGGCGCATTCCTGCGATTCCGGAAACGACCGATTACGTGCGAAAGGTCCGAGCCATTTACAGAAAGAAGTCTGCACCTGTTACTGTTCCTAACGCTTCGCCTGCAGTAACCGCCATTTCCGCGCAGGCGCCGTCGTCGAAGATTTTTAAGACTATCGATTCCCGGGGTGTTGTTCACTTTTCCAATATCGAGCCATC
>Ga0126369_10004261_pt1 | contig 10460 bp, 6 predicted proteins | sample PanSoiMetaPlot_1_FD_109646 | JGI IMG/M metagenome (GOLD analysis project Ga0126369, IMG submission 109646) | Tropical forest soil microbial communities from Panama - MetaG Plot_1 | ecosystem: Environmental > Terrestrial > Soil > Tropical forest > Bulk soil | place: Panama | collected 2016-02-17
AGCTCGCCGCGGATGCCGAAGCCACCGCCCACATGACCCTCGTGAAGGTGCACTGACGACGGCGCGCGGCCCAGCATGCGGGCGATGTTGTCGCGGTTCCAGTGCGGCACTTTGGCGGCGCCGTACATTTCGAGAATATCGCGGGAGGCATCATAACGCGCAATAGCGCCGCGGGCCTCGATCGGCGCTCCGGAATGGCGGCCGATGTCAAGCGTAAGCTCGACGACAGTGTGCGCGCCGCGAAACGCATGTTCGGTGTCGCCGTAATGCTTCTCAACGATTGCGGCCTCCGTGGAGCGGCCGGGCTCAAACTCGCCAGGCGGCCCTTCGGCCGCAAGCACGGCAGGGAGCTCTTCGCTCTGGATCATGATCAGATCGGCCGCATCCTCCGCCACATAAGGATCGACCGCGAAAACGGCCGCAACCGGCTCACCCACATAACGCATCCGGTCGCGCGCCAAAATCGGCTGCCGATAGGCCGCCAGTCCCTCGATGCGCGACAAGCGGAAATCAATCGGCGGAATGTCGGTGACATCCGCAGATGTCCACACTGCAACGACGCCCGGCAGCGCCCGGGCGTCGTTGGTTTCAATCCGGACGATGCGGCCGTGCGCGACGGCCGAGCGCACCACCCGCATATGAAGCTGATGCGCGAAGGCAATGTCCCCCGCATAGGCGCCGCGTCCGGTGACCAGCGGGCGATCTTCAAGGCGCGGAACCGATTTTCCGACGAAGACCATGGCGGCGCCAATTACACTACAGCAGTGAGGCGCAATGCAGCGCGAATCCGCTGCGGCGTGGCAGGCAATTCGTCGATCGAAACGCCGAAAGGCGCCAGCGCGTCGTTGATGGCATTGAGGATCGCGGCCGGCGCCCCGATCGCCCCGCCTTCGCCGAGACCTTTCGCCTTGGTGATCGAAAACGCCTCGGACAGGGTCTCCAGATGATGGATTTCGATCACCGGTAGGTCCCTCACCGTGGGCAGAAGATAGTCAGCGAAGGTCGCAGTCAGGACGTTACCGCTGTTGTCATAGACGATCTCTTCCAGCAGAGCATTGGCGATGCCCTGGGCGACGCCGCCGTGGATCTGGCCCTCCGCGATCATGGGGTTGATGAGGCGGCCGGCGTCCTCGGCCACCAGCAGCTTTTCGAGCGTGACCTTCCCGGTTTCGATGTCGATTGCCACGACCGCAATGTGGCATGCGTTCGAGAACGTGCCGGGCGGGTCGTAGGTGGCGCTTTCGCGCAGGCCGGGCGTCAGGTCGCGGTCGAACCGATAGGCTTGGTGGTAGGCCGCACGCGCCAGCGTCGCGATCGGAAGCTCGCGATCAGTGCCGGCGACACGAGCGACGCCATCTCTGAGCACGATATCGTCGACGGCGGCTTCGAGCATGTGCGCAGCCATGATCCGCAGCTTGGCACCGACCTTGCGGGCGGCGGTCAGGGCGGCGCCGCCCGCAATCACCAGCGAGCGGCTCGCAAAGGTGCCGAACCCGTAGGGCGTGCGGTCGGTGTCGCCGTGATCGATCTTGATGCGGTCGGGAGCGATTCCCAGTTCGTCCGCGATGATCTGGGTTAGCGTGGTGCGCAAGCCCTGCCCATGCGGCGAGGCGCCGATGCGGGCTTCGACGAAGCCCGACGGGTCCATGGCGAGTTCGACAGTCTCCCAGCCCGGCGTAATCTCCATGCCGCGCGCCGCGAACGCAGGCGTGCCGTATCCGGTGCGCTCAGAGAAGGTAGCGATGCCGAGCCCGAGATAGCGGCCTGCGGGGCGCGCCGCCGCTTGGCGCTTGCGGAAGGCCGGCAAGTCGGCTTCGCAAACCGCTATCTCCAGCGTCTCCGCGTAGCTTGCCTTATCGAACGTGAGGTCGGTCGCCGACACGTAGGGAAAGCGCCTGATCAGGTTGCCGCGACGAATTTCCGCCGGCTCGAGCGCGAATACGGCGGCGGCCTTGTCCATCAGCCGCTCCATCGCCATGGTGATGACCGGTCGCGCGACGCCGCGGTAGGGCGCCATCGGACAAGTGTTGGTGGCGACGCCGCGTGCGCGGCACACATATTCCTGCACGTCGTAGGGACCAGGCAGTTCCGCCATCGCCATCAGGGGCTCGACGCCGCAGGTGGTCGGATAGCACGAATAGGCGCCGATGTTGGAAACCACGTCGGCGTCGAGTGCGAGCAGCCGGGCATCGCCATCAAATGACCCTTCCAACGTGATGGAGAGGTCGCGACTGTGATAGCAGGAGGTGAGATTTTCGCGACGGTCCTCGGTCCACGCCACCGACGTGCGCAGCCTGCGGGAAAGCCAGGCGACGAGAACAAATTCCGGCCCGAGCGACATCTTCTGTCCGAAGCCGCCGCCAACGTCGGGCGCAATTACGCGCAGATCGGACTCTGGCATGCCGATCACGTCCGCGATGGCGGTGCGCACAAGATGCGGCATCTGGGTCGCGCAAGTAAGCGTGATGCGTCCGCTCGCGGCGTCATAGGCGGCGTGAGCTGCCCGCGGCTCCATTGGGGACGCGTTCTGGCGCCGGGAGCGGATTTCGATTTTCACCCGCCGGTGCGCGCTGGCCGCCGTGGCGTCGAAATTTTTCGTCTTAATGCTGCCCTCGACGATGACGTTCGTGGATGTGCTGGGGTGAATCGCGGGCGCATCTGCGGCCAGCGCCGCCCGCGGATCTGCCAGCGGCGTCGTTTCCTCGATCTCGAGGGTGACGCTTTCGGCCAAGTCTTCGGCGGCCTCGCGGCTATCCGCCACCACGGCGGCGACCGGCTCCCCGGCAAAACGCACAATGTCGCGCGCCAGGATCGGTTGGGCGATCGGCGCATATTTGAACTTGTGCAGCATTGGAACGATTGGGCGCAGAGCGGCGACCTCGGCGGCAGTTACGAGCATTACGCCACCTGGTGCCAGTACGCGCACGACGCGGCCGGACGCAACCGGACTGCGCACAAATCGCACCCACCTGGCGGCCGGGAAGTCGGCGGTGAAGCGGCCCTGTCCGGTCAGGAGCGCCGGGTCTTCGACCCGGCGCAGCGAGCGGCCGACCCAGCCGGTTGGGGTGGCGCGGGAGATCACGGGACGCGGCTCTGTACCTCTCCCCGTTTGCGGCGAGAGGGAGAGGGACGTTCCGTGCTGTACGCGATTTGCATCGCTTCTCAATTCGTTGGCGGCTTCGCGGCGAACTTTGAGCCCCGTACGCACATGCGGCCGCGGGGATCCTGCCACAGCTTTTCGGTCGAATGCAGGTGGCCGATTGCTTGGGCAATGGTGCGGAAATTGTAGGCCGCGAACCGCTCTGCGATTTCGGTGTAATAAAGCGGCGATTGGTCGATGGCGGCGAGAATTTTTGCAGCCAGTGCCTGCACCGCGGCTTCGTCGCCGGCTTCGCCGGCCTCGTCCGCCTTGCCGCTCGCGTACTCGCCGATCTTTGCGGTTGCCGCGTACGCGTAGGTGATGCGCTCGTAGTGCTCCTTCGGAATCCCCTCCGGGATGGTGGCATCGATGCCGATCTTGGCGCCTGTGGGCACCACGCCCGATCCCTGCGGCAGACTCGGATCGAGCGGCTTTGCGCGGGCATTGTTGACGATCATGACATCGCGGTCGCCTTGGACGCGCGTCGCGATCGCCCATTCGACTTCGGTTGGATCGAACACGTCGATATCGTCGTCCACCACGACCACGTGCTTGAGATCCATCACCGACAGCGCTGCGAGCAGCGCATTCTTCGCCTCGCCGGGCTGCTTCTTGATGGAGATCACCGCGTGCCAGAACGCGCAGCCGCCGAGCGTGACGTTGATATCCTTCACCTGTACGCCCGCGGTCTTGAGCGCCTGTCGGATCGCCGTGTAGCGGGTGGGCGCCGCGAGCCAAGTGTTTTCCCACGGCATGTGCAGATTGTAGTAGATCGCATCCCGGCGCATGGAAATCGCCTTGATGCGCACCAGCGGATTCCAATGCAGCCCGCCCATCAGGCGGGTGAACTCGCCGAAGCGGCCTTCCGGCCACGTCCACCCAGTCGGCAGGATCTCGGCCTCGAGCACGATTTCGGCGTCCGCGATATACGGCACGTCGATGGTCTGGCACGGCGCAAGCTCGACCGGCGCGCCTCGCAATCCGCCCGCGATTCCCATCTCGTCGACGCCGAGCGGCGCCCGATAGCCTGAGCCGGTGATCTCGATCGGATGGGTGCCGATGCTGATCGAGATCGGCAGGACTTCCTTGCGCTCCAGCGCCCGCTGCGCGAACAGACGCATGTTGTTGGGCGTCACGATATCGATGCCGGTGAGGCTCTTTTCCTTGACGATGAAGCGGTAGATGCCGCTGTTGACGCCGAGTTCGGGGTCGCGCGCGATCACCACGCCGGCAGTGATCATCGGTCCGCCGTCGTAGATCGACGACATCGGGATCGGCAGCCCGTAGAGATCGACCTCGTCATCCACCAGCGTGACCTCGCGGGTCGGCGATGACGCCACATATTTCGGCGGGATCGGGTTGTCGATCGCGGCCTTCAGCTTGTGCTCGATCTCCGTGTAGCTGTCGCAGCCAAGCGCCATCGTGGCCCGCTCGCGCGAACGGATGATGCCGGAAACGACCGGCATGTTGTAGCCGATGACGTTATGAAAGAACAATGCAGTCGTGGCCTGATCGACCAGCGTGGAGATATGGCGGATGTCTACCGGTTGATGCAGGTCGACGAGCTCGCCCGTCTGGCGCAGGCGGTCGAGGAACTGACGGAAATTCTCCTGCATCAACGATCTCCCGGGGAACACAATGCAGATTGCTTCCAAACATTGATCCACGGCCATGACGGCCAGCGCGTAACACTTGGCGCTACGTTACCCAGCGTCGGGGATCAGGGCAATGCGGCCTGGCGGCGAGGTCTCCGGTTTGCGCATGGGCGCGATCCAAATAATTCCGTAGATTGCGGTGGCACGTCCCCTTGGTGATGATAAGAACACCGGAGCCGATATGGAGAACGCGCGTGAACAAGACCAAGATGAAAGCGCTGGTGCTGCGCCGGCATGGTGGACTTTCGGACCTGGAAGTGGTCGAGGACTACCCTGTACCCAGGGCGACTGAAGGCCACGTGGTGATCCGGGTGCGGGCGTCCTCGTTCAACTACCACGACGTCTTCACCATGCGCGGCATGCCGGGCATCAAGGTCCCGCTGCCGGTGGTGATCGGGCTCGACATGGCCGGCGAAATCACGGATGTGGGAAGCGGCGTGCGGGTCTGGAAGACCGGCGACCGGGTGCTCGTCAACCCGCTCAACAAGAAGAAAGGGCTGATGGGCGAAATGCTCGACGGCGGCATGGCGGAGTATTGCCTGGTGGCCGCCGATCAGCTCGTCGCCATCCCGGCGGATGTCGGCTTCGAGGAGGCGGCGTCGCTGCCGGTCGCTTACGGCACCGCGCACCGCATGCTGATCACCCATGACACCATCCGCAAGGGCGAGCGCGTGCTTGTGCTCGGCGCCTCAGGGGGCGTCGGCACCGGATGCGTGATCCTCGCCAAGCACCTCGGCGCCGAGGTGATTGCTTGCGCGGGCAGCGCCGACAAGATGGGGCGTCTCAAGGAACTCGGCGCCGACGAAGTGATCAATTACCAGGAAGTCGACTTTTCCAAGTGGGCGATCGAGCGCTACGGCAAGCCGCAGCGGCGCAGCTACGACGGCGGCGTCGACGTTGTCATCAACTTTACGGGCGGCGATACCTGGCAGCCCTCGCTGCGGTGTCTCAAGCGCGGCGGCAAGCTGCTGGTGTGCGGTGCGACCGCCGGCCACGATCCGAAGGAAGACCTTCGCTATGTGTGGACCTTCGAGCTGAAAATCATTGGATCCAACAGCTTCTACGACGACGATCTCACGGGGCTGATGGAGCTCATCGCCCAGCGCAAGATGAAGCCGGTGATCGACAAGGTGCTGCCGCTCAATGAGGCTGCCGTGGGCTTGCGCCTGATCCAGGATCGCGAGGTATTCGGCAAAGTCGTCGTGACACCGTGATGCGGACAGTGCGACGGAAATGCCTAATGGGACGGGTCAGAGTAGCCCGGATTGAGCGCCAGCGAAATCCGGGTCGGCCTTGCCAACATGCAGCGCCGCCACGGGGTTTCGCTGGCGCTCAACCCGGGCTCCAGCGCGTGCAGCGATAAATGCTTAATGGGGCGGTCATGCGATGAGCGAAGAGATAACGCTGGAAAAAGTCCAGGAGCTGGTAACCCGCGCGCCTTACCACAAGTGGCTGGGCCTGAAGGTCACCGCCGTGCACGACGACGGCATCGAGCTGACGGCGACGTGGCGTGAAGAGTGGGTCGTCAGCCTGGACCGCCGCTATACCCATGGCGGCGTGCTCGCCGCGCTGGTTGACCTTGGCGCCGACTGGGCGATGGTGAGGAAGACCGGCCGCGGAGTTCCGACCGTCGATCTGCGAGTGGACTATCACAGCGCCGCCATGCCGGGCAACCTTACGGTACGCGGCAAGGTGGTGAGGATGGGAGACCAGTTTTCCACCGCCGAGGCCCACGTCTATGATGCCCAGGGCAAGCTGCTGGCGAGCGGCCGCGGCACCTATTTCACGGCGCCGCCGAAGGTGTGAACTTGTTCACCAATCTGGGCGACCTCGTCCGCCGCGACCACGATCAGGAAAAGCTGGCCATTATCGATCTCGGCGGCAAAGGTGAACGGCGCTTCACCTTTGCGGACCTTGATGGAATGGCGCGAGGTGTTGCACGCGCCCTGTCGGCGCGCGGATTCGCGCGCGGTGACCGCATCGCGATCCTCTCTGCGAACCGCACCGAGTTCATCGCCGCCTGCTACGGCATCATGCGCGCCGGGCTGGTAGGGGTGCCGGTCAATCATCGCTTTCGCGGCAACACCATCGAATTCATTGTGCGCGATGCCGGTGCGCGGCTGGTGTTTTGCGATCCCGAACGGCGGGCGCAATGTCCGCCTGGAATTCCGGCGGTGGTCTTTGATGCTGATGGCGCGGATGGCTTTGCGCGCTTCCTCGATCCCGGCCCGTTCGATGCGTGGCAGGCGGGCCGCGACGAGCCCGCCATGTTTCTCTATACCTCCGGCTCGACCGGCGTCCCGAAGGGTGTCGTGCTGTCCCACCACAGCCACATCTGGGTGGTCGAGACCCGACTGGAGGGGCAAGACCTGTCGCCTCATCGCTTTCTCATCGCAGCGCCGCTTTACCACATGAATGCATTGGCGCTGGCCATGCTCGCCTCCGCGGCGCACGCCGCGATCGTGCTGGAGCCGCAATTCTCGGCGCCCGGCTATATCGCAGCCATCGCGCAGCATCGCTGCACCTGGCTCACCGCCGTGCCGCCGATGATCGCCATGATGTTGCGCGAGCGGCATCTGCTGGCGCGGACCGATCTTTCGAGCGTCGCGTTCGTGCGCATGGGCTCCGCACCGGTGAGCCAGAGCCTGATGGCGGCGCTGCACCGCGCGTTCCCGGACGCCAAAGTCACCAACGCCTATGGCACGACCGAAGCCGGGCCGGTGGTGTTCGGCCCTCATCCGGATGGGCTGCCACAGCCGGAGATGTCGGTCGGCTATCCTCACCCGAAAGTCGCGCTGCGCCTCATCGACGACAACGGGCGCGTGGGCGATGAAGGCGCGCTCGAAATGAAGTGCCCGGCTGTGATGCTCGGCTATCACAACCGGCCCGACCTGCCTCCGCCGATTACGGCGGATGGCTTCTACCGGACTGGCGACGTGTTCCGGCGCGATGCGGACGGATTTCACTATTTCCTCGGTCGCACTGACGACATGTTCGTATCCAGCGGCGAGAACATCTATCCTGGCGACGTCGAGCGCATGCTGGAGCGACACCTGGCTGTGGCGCAGGCCTGCGTGGTGCCGATCGCCGACGACATCAAGGGCCAGAAGCCGGTCGCCTTTATCGTCGCAAAGGCCGGTCAGAAGCCCGATGCTGAAGACATCAAGCGCTTCGCGCTCGCGAATGCGCCGGCCTACCAGCATCCACGTTTCGTCTGGTTTGTGGACCGGCTGCCGCTGTCGACCACCAACAAGATTGATCGGGCGGCACTCAAGCGGGAAGCAGCGGAGCGGGTAGCAGCCGTGGAGCAAGTGGCGCGATGAGCGAGAGGGAATCCACAGCCGAAGTCGATCGCCGGCTGCCAATCGATGGCGAACTTTTCCTCGATCACGTCGCCCATTTTGTCGCCGACCCCGAAAGCGCAGGTCGCGCTCTCGCTCGCGCGGGGTTTGCCCCGACACCGGTTTCGGTTCAGGTCAACCCTGATCCCGGCGGCGGGCCGCCGCTTATGACCGGGACCGGAAACGTCACCTGCATGCTCGATCGCGGCTACCTCGAGGTGCTGTTTCGCACCGCCGACACGCCGTTGGGCCGGGAGTTTGACACCGCCATCTCCCGCTATCGCGGTGTCCACCTCGTCGCCTTTGCGGTCGCGGATGCGCCCGCAACCCATGCACGGCTGGCGCAATCGGGATTTCGCATGCAGCCGCTCGTCGCGATGCAGCGTCCGGTTGAAACCGAGACCGGCGAAGACATTGCGGCATTTTCAGTAGTGCGTCTCGCGCCCGGCGAAATGCCCGAAGGCCGCGTCCAGGCGCTAACGCACCTTACCGAGCGGACGGTTTGGCAGCCACGATGGCTCCGTCAGCCTAATGGGGCGATCGCTCTCCTCGACGTTGTCATTGCGGAGGCCGACGCGCAGGAGGCAGCCGGCCGCTTCCGGCGCTTTCTTCGCCACGACGCACGGGCCAACCAGTTCGGCCCGACCTTTCATCTCGATCGCGGCCGTGTGCAACTGGTCGAAGCGGCGCCCCTCGCGCGGCTTTTCCCGAACCTCGAAATTCCTGGTCTGCCGTTCATGGCGGCCTATGGAATTGCCGTCTCGTCTCTCGAACAGGTGATCGCCTGCCTGCAGGCTGGCCGTGTTGGGTTCGATCGGGGTGCCGATTACGTCATAGCGCCGTTTCCGGACGATCTTGGCGCCGGATGCTGGGTGTTCGCAGAGAACGCGTCAGCGTTGCCGTGGCGCAGTCAGACGCGAGGGTGCCAGCCGTAGCCCGGGTTGAGCGCTAGCGAAACCCGGGGGAAGTGTTTGTTGCGACAGACAGCCCCGGATTTCGCCGGCGCTCAATGCGGGCTACGCAATCGTTGCCGCCGCCTCAACCACGTCGCGCACGTCTTGACATGCCTCGATATCCCACAACCGATCTCCAAGCGCCGCTGCAGACGCGGGCGACAACACCGGACTCACGAGTTCATCAAACTTCAGCCGCAGACCGTCATCGCCCAGTGGAACCAGCCGCGAGCCGAGCGCTTCGTCGGCATTGCAGGCGAAGACGCCCCGTGCCGTCGTCACCTTGACTCGCGCAGGGCGCAATTGCGGATACAGGCGGTCGACCTCGGGTGTCGCAACCACATGCACCTTGCGGGCGATCCCACCGAAGGCCGGATCGCGCCTGACATTTTCGTCGAAATGTTCGAGCCGGATCGCGCGGAAACGCAACGCGAGGCCGATCAGGTACGGGAAGCTCAATTGCGCGCTGGCGAAGTCTTCCCAGCCCGTATGGGCATGCTCGGCGGCGATCCGGTAGGTATCGACGTCGATGCGTGTCACCTCGTCCGGCGAAATGTCCTCCTCGTGGCACAATCGCATCAGCGCCTCGACGGCGGGCTGCAGATGGCGGCAGCATGGGTAAGGCTTGACATAGCAGTCTGTGATGCCGAATGCGACAGCTGGCGGCAGAGCAATCGGCCGCGCCCTGTCGATGCGCCCGAATGCGAACGCCTGCAGGAAACCGTCGCGCGACTCGATGACGTGCGGGGGCCCTTGTACGCCCTGCTCGGCCAGCAAGGCCGCCTGAACGCCTTCGCGTGCGGCGTGCCCGGCATGCAGGCGCTTGATGTCGGCGCCGCCATTCACGAAGGCAAACAGCCCGGCCGCGCTGCTCGCCGCGATGCCGAATGCGTCGGCAATCCGTGGGACCGGCAGGCCGCGGAGCTTGGCTGCCGCCGCCGCGGCACCGAACACTCCACAGGCGCCGGTCGGATGAAATCCGCGGTGCCGCAGGTCGGGATGACACGCGCGCGCGATCGCGATTGCCGTCTCATAGCCCGCGACCATCGCCTCGATCACCGCCTTGCCGTTCGCCCCGATGTCGTGGCCGACCGCCAGCACGGCGGGCACCACGGCGCAGCCCGGATGCACGGAGCCTTGCCTGTAGCCGTCATCAAGCTCGATCCCGTGAGCCGCTGTGCCGCCCAGAAAAGCGGCGTCGAGCAGATCGGCGCGGCGCGCTCGGCCCGGCACCGGGATTCGCCCGCCTCCGCGCACCGCAGCGAGCGTGGCCTCTGCACGCGTTGCCACATCGCCGGCAGCCCCGGAGATCATTACACCGGCGGTGTCGAGGAGATGCCTGCGCGCGTAGTGGCGCACCTCCGCATCGAGG
>Ga0126369_10004262_pt1 | contig 10459 bp, 10 predicted proteins | sample PanSoiMetaPlot_1_FD_109646 | JGI IMG/M metagenome (GOLD analysis project Ga0126369, IMG submission 109646) | Tropical forest soil microbial communities from Panama - MetaG Plot_1 | ecosystem: Environmental > Terrestrial > Soil > Tropical forest > Bulk soil | place: Panama | collected 2016-02-17
GGAATGATCGAGCCACGCTGGATTCGTCCCCAGCGGTTCACCAACAGACAACGGCGAATCGCCATCCATGGCGACATTGATAAACGCGTGGACATGCGGATATCCGCGGAAGTAGAAGACTGCCGAAGGACCCTCTACACGAAATACTTGACCCTCGGGAATGTCGCCATCCTCGCCGTGCTGGTAATAGCTCAGAAAAAGTGCGTCCATGCCGCCGTTTGCGACGAGACATTCGCGGGCGTACGATACGTCGCCGGGCGGATACGTAGACAAGAGACTTTCGACGAGGTCATGGGCAAGAGCTTTGCCTTCCGGCTCCAGTTCCAGCACGGGAATTCCGGCAAACACACCATGCCGTCCCTGAAGCTCGATTTTTGTCTGAACCGGAGCTTCTTCCAGAAGCGCTTGTTTCCTTCTGCCGGAATCCAGGCTTTGCAGCATTCGATGCGCGATGACGAACTGCTCTCGATACACATTGCCCGGCAATCCGACACGTCCATTACCGCGCTGGTCGCCGTAAACTTGGGGCCCCCCGAACGCCGCGCCTTCGCGACTCTTTCCGCCGAGGCGGAGGTTCAGATGCACACCTGTCAGGATGATTTGATACGGAGGTGCTGTGGGATCGCCGCAGATCAAGACGTGCATCGTGTGCACTCCGGCCCAACGTGTCAAATCCTGTTCGGGCACCCGCTCGCGACCGGTGGAGGACAAACCTGCGTATAAAAGATCCGTCAGAATCTGTCGTTGCTCTCGAGTGAATCCGCCGAGGATCGAGCGACCGCCGCCGCTGACTCCGCGGTTGTGGTATTGCCGGAGAGGATGATCGTAACCAACGCACGTTTCGGACCGCTGTTGTAGATCGAGGCTGGTGTAAAGGCGCTGCGCTAGCGCATCCACAGACTCCAGCACGCGACTGCGCCCCGGCGGCAGTAGATGATAACCACCATAGAGGCCGGTTCCGGCAACTGCGGCGAGACTCGCACCAAATTTGAGCGCCGTGCGTCGATTCATGCAGCGGCCACAATTGTAACAGACGCGCCGGATCAACCTGCGAGCTGCAGCACACCTTGCCGGATGCGTTCGGTCATTTCGGCGTAGTTGGTTTCTCCAGCGACAGGAAAAATGGGTGGGCCCAGGTGAATCTTGAAGTCGAAAGCTCTGCTGCCGACGAGCGATCGGGAAGCGGCTTTCAACAGGTCGAAAGGACCCCAGTGATAGGGCAGGCCTTCAATATAAAACGGAATGACAGGCGCACCGCTTTCACAAGCCGCTACGGCACCACCCGTGTGCCATGGCCTGTTCATCTGGGCTTCAAAATCGCTGTCGGCGGAGCCCGCCGGGAAAATGCCGAGGATGGGTTGCTGCCGTCCGAACGCTTCCGGGTTTCGAAGGAACTTGATCATCGTTTCCGTGGTCAGACCCTTCTGAATTGGGAGAATGACTCCATCGGCATTCCCCATGAGGCGGAGGAAATGTTTCAGCATCCGGTCGGGTGGATTCGGTTGCGACACAAACTTCGCAAGACTGCCTCTCTCAACAAGGATCTTCGAACCCATCAGCATCGCATCAGCGGCAGTTTTGTTGATGTGGTTACCGGCGAGGATCACTGGGCCGGCCCTCGGGAGATGCTCAAGGCCGAAAATCTCGACGCACCTGTCCAGCGCGAGCTGGTATAGCCCTACGAACGTGATCGTCGGCCAGCGCTGCGCCCACATCTGACGTGGGCTCGGTTTCAGTGCGACGGCCAGGAAACCGACCCAAGGCGCCGCGAACAAGCCAAGTAGGGCGAGACTACGTGTGGCGTTCTTGCCTGCGATTCCTTTCGACAAGCTCTCTCTCTTTCGTCGGCACGTTAGCATGGTGCCATTTCTTACAGACGTAAAATCCATCCGGACGATAGCGGCTAATGCAGGCCCAGCCTGGGTTTTAGCTTGGGGCGGCCGGCAGGGTGCCGGTGTGAGGTGTTACGGGGTTCGCCCCATCCGGCGCCAAGAACTCACTTGCGTTTTGCAAGTGATGTGCTAATCTTCGGTGGTGCGTGGCAATAGGAAATCGCAACGCCGGTCTGGCTGCCCAGTAAGCATTTCCCTCGACAGGTTCGGAGATCGTTGGTCGCTGCTAATCATCCGGGATCTCATGGTTCGCGGATTTCGAACGTTTAAGGAGTTCCAACAATCGGGGGAAGGCATTGCTACGAACATTCTGGCGGATCGGCTCCAGACCCTCGAAGCAGCCGGGATTATCACAGCGGAGATTCAGGAAACCGATGGACGAAGGGTGAACTATCGACTGACGGAGAAAGGGATTGATCTGGCGCCGGTCATGCTGGATTTGCTCATTTGGGCAGCGCGGTACGAGCAAACAGCGGCGCCCCATGATCTGCTCGTGGACATTGAGAAGGATCGTGACGCGTTCCTCGCTGAAGTCCGGCGCCGCTGGCGAGAAGAGGATACGACTCCGTTGTTACCTAAATTCATTCACGGTGAAGTTAATCGGAAAACGAGGAGGAGAAAGAAATGAGTAAGGTGCGAGTACTGGTTGGCACACGCAAAGGCGCATTCATAATGACATCGGACGGCAAACGTCAACAGTGGGAGGTCCAAGGTCCGCACTTCGCAGGCTGGGAGATTTATCACATGAAAGGATCGCCCGCCGACCCGAATCGGCTCTATTTGTCGCAGTGCAGCGGATGGTTTGGCCAGTTGATCCAGCGCTCGAACGACGGCGGTAAAACCTGGGAGCCTGTAGGCAATCAATTCGCTTACGTCGGCGAAGCCGGCACGCACCAGTGGTACGACGGAACGTCCCGTCCATGGGCATTCAAGAGAGTCTGGCACCTGGAGCCATCACTCTCGGACCCCAATACCGTCTACGCCGGCATTGAAGATGCCGCGCTCTTCCGCTCAGCTGACGGCGGTCAAACCTGGCAAGAACTGCCCGGACTGCGCGGCCATGGCTCGGGGCCGCGGTGGCAACCTGGCGCAGGTGGGCTATGTCTACACACGATCCTGTTCGATCCAAGTAACGCTCGCAGAATGTTCATTGCCATCTCCGCTGCGGGCGCCTTTCGCACCGACGATGGCGGCGATACCTGGCAACCAATCAACCGCGGTCTGGTGTCCCAATATATCCCTGACCCGAAGGCAGAGGTCGGCCACTGCGTTCACCGCATCGCGATGCATCGGTCACGTCCGAATGTATTGTTCATGCAAAAACATTGGGACGTGATGCGCAGCGGCAACGCCGGTGACTCATGGCAGGAAGTGAGCGGGAATTTGCCGACCGACTTCGGATTTGTTATCGACGTTCATGCACATGAACCCGAAACCATTTACGTCGTTCCCATCAAGAGCGATTCCGAGCACTTTCCGCTCGACGGTAAACTGCAGGTTTATCGCAGCCGGAGCGGTGGAAACGACTGGGAGCCGCTCACGAAAGGTCTCCCGCAGAGCAACTGTTACGTGAATGTTTTGCGCGATGCCATGGCCGTCGATTCGATGGATACGTGCGGCATCTACTTTGGCACCACCGAGGGCCAGGTGTACGCGTCCGCCGATGCAGGAGACTATTGGTCGCCAATTGTCCGGGATCTTCCAGCCGTACTCTCCGTTGAAGTTCAGACGTTGCCATGATTCGAGTTGTACTTCCAACACATCTACGGAACCTGGCGAAAGTCAGTGGAGAGGTGGAACTCGAGGTCGAGGGAACGATCACGCAACGGTCCGTGCTCAATGCACTCGAGGCTCGTTATCCAATGCTTCGGGGAACCGTTCGCGACCATGCCACTCAATTGCGCCGTCCTTTCGTGCGCTTCTTCGCATGCGAGCAGGATCTCTCGCACGAACCACCGGATTCGCTATTGCCCGAGGCGGTTGCCTCGGGCAGAGAACCCTTGTACGTCGTCGGCGCGATTGCCGGCGGAGCCTACTCTCGCGCGCGATAGATGATCCTGCCGCTGCGCAGCGTGTATTTAACGTCCGACAGGGCTCGAATATTTTTCGAAGGATCCTCTTTCAAAACGACGAGATCAGCGTCCAGACCTGAGGCGATTCGCCCGAGTTGTTTGGCTTCTCCAAATCGTTCGGCCGGCGCAGTGGTCAGTGCAGCGAGAATCTGGCGAAAACTCATCCCGGCCTCAGCCATTAACGCGTATTCCTCGGTCGGATCATAGTCAATGGCGCCGAGATCGTTTCCGAATAGGACCGTCCCTCCAGCCGCGACCCAAGCTCGAAGCTGACCAACCTCGGTGTTCGCGACTTGCTCTTGAGCGGATATACGGTCGTGGCGCATATAGTACTTCCATATCGTCAGAGTCGGTATGAGGGCAACTTTTCGCTCCTTCATTGCGGTAAGTATTGATTCGTCCCACGGACCGGAATGAGGAGTCGTGTGCGCGATGACATCCACTCCGCTTCGAACCGCAGCCAGTATGTCCTCACTACGATCGGGGTGAAGAAAGACCAGTTTCCCTGCTCGATGCGCCTCGTTTACCGCAGCTTGCAGCGCGTTGTCCGGAAGCGACGCACTACGCGGTGAAGAGCGAAACAGCTTTATGCCGTCCACGCCATCATCCAGCAGCTTCCTGGACGCGGCAGCCGCTTCCTTAGCGTCCGTTATCTCGGGCACAGGTACATTCATCCACCCCATCATGTTGACGACTGTTTCGGAAGGAAGAGCACCCTTCGGAACGAGACCCTCGCCTGTCGAACGAATTCTCGGGCCAGGTACTTCCCCTGATTCGATACGCTCGCGAAGAGTGCGCGTGTTCTTCCATAGGGATGAGAGATCGAACACGCTGGTAAATCCATATCGTGTGAGCATGTCCTGCAGCTGCCGGCCGAGCTCGGCTGCTGGGATTTCCCCTGCATTCGCCCACTTTCTTTCAGTGAAATGTACGTGGCTGTTCCAAAATCCTGCCGTGATCGTCAGCCCCGAACAGTCGATCAACTGTGCAGTCTGAGGAATCTGCACGACTGCACTACTGCCGACAGCGACTATCTTCCCGGCACGGATGAGCACCACTCCATCGCGAATAGGCTGTTCTGTGGGACTAACATAGATCGTCCCGCGCACTAACGCTAAATCGCCGTTCGTGGAGTATGGAGTTTGACCAAAGAGCGCTCCAATGACAGGAAAAATTGTCGACCCCAGCAACACTGTGAGGAATGGCAAACTACCACTCATATCGCTCTGTTCCCGTCCCGGATTATATGCCGCCGCGCGCCGTCCCGAGAGCGGCGCTCCACGCTTCAATGTATTTGTAACCGCTGCCTGTGTTGAACAACACGACAGTTTCGTTACGCTCGACCTTCTTCTGCCCGACAAGTTTTTGGACCGCAACAACTCCAGCGCCACCTTCAGGAGCGGCGAAGATAGCTTCGAGAGACGCCATGTCACGGCAGGCTGCAAGCATTTCGCTGTCGCTCGCTGCAACCGCCTCGCCTCGGCTGGCATAAAGGTCCGCGAGGATCAGAGAATCGCCGAGCGGTCTGGGAACTCTCAAACCGGAAGCTACTGTGGCGGCGTTGGTCCAGAACTCGGCACTTTCGCGGTGCTGCTCGAACGCCTTCACGATTGGTGCGCAACCTGCTGCTTGTGCGGCAATCATCCGCGGACGCTCGCGACCGATGAGACCCATGATTTCTAGTTCTTCAAAAGCTTTCCACATACCGATTAATCCGACACCGCCGCCAGTGGGGTAAACAATCACGTCCGGCAACTTGCCGCCGAGTTCCTCCCACAGCTCATAACCCATCGTCTTTTTACCTTCGATGCGATAAGGCTCCTTTAACGTGGAGACTTCGAACCAACCTTCTTTGATTCTGTTTTCGGCAATAAACTTTCCGCAGTCGGAAATCAACCCGTCGATCAGACGCACATCGGCGCCAAAGGCGCGGGCTTCCATGATATTCACCATTGGCGTATCTGCCGGCATCGCGATCACGCATCCAATGCCGGCCTTTGCCGCGTACGCTGCTGCCGCACCACCCGCATTTCCCGCAGTAGGAAGAGCGATGGTTTGTACTCCAAGGTCTTTAGCCATCGTCACAGCAGCCGAAAGTCCCCGCGCCTTGAATGAAGCCGTCGGATTAAGTCCCTCGTCCTTTATATAAAAATTGCTCAGCCCCAGCCGCTCGCCGAGTCGTCGCGCATGAATCAGTGGTGTCATACCTTCGCCGAGAGTGACGGGGGGCGCAGCAGGTAGCACTTCCTCATATCGCCACATCGTCCTTGCGCGGTCACGCAGGGCATCAAGAGTGAGCGTTCGCGCTGCCAGCGCGAGATCGTATCGTGCAAGCAATGGCGAGTTGCAGGCAGGACAAAGGTTCTGCAATGAAGAATAGGACGCGGCTTTCTTACATGCTGCGTTGGAACATTGGAGATGAGTCATGGTCGAAGGCATGATAGGAATTTATTGTTTATTTGGGAGATTTGGGTAGGTCAAATTTCAAAGTGCGTGCTCCGATATCTCCGGACTTCGACTTCAAGTAACACTTGAAGTCGAAGATTGGAACTGTTGGAGTAGGCGATCGTGTGTTATCGTCGGGCTCGATATGTCGGAGCTCGCACAAGTCGGCGTGTTGCCTGAGCGGAATCCCGTTGCTGTACGGTCTCCGCGGCACTCCGGTATTGTCCGCATTACGCATTGGGTCAATTTCCTTGTCTTCCTCGCACTACTCACGAGTGGTGTGGCGATCCTGTTAGCTCATCCAAGGCTCTATTGGGGTGAAACGGGCGCGTTCGGCAGACCGGCACTCATCGAACTGCCTCTGCCCTTGAACCTCGATCAGTCGGGATGGGGCAGAAGTTTGCATTTCCTGGCGGCATGGCTCTGCGTCCTGAACGGAGCAGTTTATCTGGTTTACGGAATGACTTCTCATCACTTCAAAACGCACATGCTGCCGGATCGGGCCGAGATAGCATTCAGTCCAATCTTGAAAAAAATCTCGGACGCCGTGCACTGGAGGAAGCCGAGCGAGGAGCAGACGACATACAACGTGCTGCAGCGGATTACATACCTGACAGTTGTCTTCGCGCTCTTTCCATTGATGATTGTCACCGGCCTGGCCATGTCGCCGGCAGTAACCGCCGCAATACCGATGATTGTTGAAATCTTCGGCGGCCATCAATCGGCGCGAACCATTCACTTCTTCGTGACGAATCTTCTGGTCCTTTTCTTGATCCTTCACGTCGCAATGGTACGTCTGGCCGGATTCTGGAATCGAACGCGTCCCATGATCACGGGTCGCGGGGCCGGAGCAACGGAGAGCATATGAGCCATTCTTTAACACGACGCAGGTTCATCACCGGCGCGATCGCGGCCTCAGTGACCGCGACTGCATCAGGAGCCGCCGCGGTACTAGCGAGGCGACACGGACTGGTCCCTCCTGACTACGGTGGTTTATTCGGGGCTGGAGAAACGTTGACCTATGCCGCGCATCGTGTCCTGTTATACCGGCAGCCGTTGGCGCGAGAGTTTCGGCGGGATCAGATCTCCGAGAATTTTCCGGCAATCAACACGACGTTCCCGGAAGGCGATTTGTACCGGCAGGACGTCCTTAGTGGTTTCCGCGAATGGAGGCTCACGGTAGATGGTCTGGTAGCGCGGCCGTCCGAGTTAACTTTGGCGCAATTGAAAAGTTATCCATCTCGCACGCAGATCACACAACATGTGTGCGAGCAGGGTTGGTCCGCAATAGCGGAATGGACCGGCGTTCCGCTTTCGACTGTACTCAACGCCGTCGGGATTCTTCCGGAAGCGAAATACGTTTTCTTTAATTGCATCGATGGTTGGTGGGACAGTCTCGACATGGCCGATGCATTCCATCCACAAACGCTGTTGGCTTACGCCATGAACGGTCGCGATCTTCCCATCGCGCATGGCGCACCGGTACGACTTCGCGTGGAGCGCCAATTAGGCTACAAAAATCTGAAGTACATCTCGAGCCTCACAGTCACAAACACTTCAAAAGAATGGGGAAAAGGACAAGGTGCCCAGGGAGCTGAAAACGGCTACTCGTGGTACGCGGGGATTTGAAGAGCTTATAAGAATCGAGCGACCAGCGAGGTTGCCCGTCGCCAGTTCTCGACTTCAGAGTCGAGTTCCTTCTGTCCTTTTGTCGTGAGTGAATAGAATTTCGCCCGCCGGCCGTTTTCCGAAATTCCCCATTTCGTGGCAATCAACCGTCTCTGCTGAAGCCGCAACAGAGCTGGATACACAGAGCCCTGGTTCAAACGGACTAAATTCTCGGCGACCTGCTCGATTCGGCGGGCGAGCCCAAAACCATGCATTGGGCCGATCGTGTCGAGCGTTTTCAAAACAAGCAGGTCCAACGTTCCGTAAGGTATATCGGTCTTTTTGGCGCTCATGTCGACTTACAACATGACAGTACAGTCCGTCATGTAGGCTGTCAACACAAAAAGGCTCACTTTTGCGGCTTGTTGCCTAACGTGGCAACGCTTGCAATCATGCTAACCAACTCGACAGGCTCGATCGGTTTTGCAACATGCATCTGGTATCCGGCAGAAAGCGCTTTGACGCGGTCTTCAATGCGGGCGAGGGCGGTCAATGCCACTGCCGGGATATGGGCGTTGCGTAGCTTTTCGTCGCTTCGAATCCGGCGCATCAGTTCATAGCCGTCGACCGCGGGCATGCCGATATCGCAGATCAGGACATTCGGACTCCAGGTTTTGAGCTGTTCCAATGCGTCGGTCGCGGAATTGGCCGTTCGTACCTCAGCGCCACATCCCTCGAGCAGGAATGACAGCATCTCGCAGGTGTCGGGTTCGTCGTCAACGACCAGGAGTTTCAAGCCAACCAAATCGCGAGCATACGTCAGCGGTTCCTCGAGCAGAGCTTCAGCCGAGGCGAATTCTTCATCCCGGCGAGCGGCCTTAGTAATCAAAGGCAGCATGACGCTGAAAGTTGCACCCTTCCCTTCCCCGGAACTCGACACGCTTACCTCCCCGCCGTGGAGTTCAACTATTGATTTAACTATGGACAAACCCATCCCGAGACCGCCGTGAAATCGAGTTATCGAACTGTCGGCCTGACTGAAGCGATCGAAAACATGTGGGAGAAACTCAGGGTTGATCCCGATGCCATCGTCAAGCACCGAAATCCGGGCGAGGGATTCTGCCCGATCCAAAGAGACCTGTACGTGTCCTCCTGAAGGCGTGAATTTCAACGCGTTCGATAAAAGGTTCCAAAGAACCTGTCGCAACCGGTCCTGGTCGCCGACAACATACTTCACCGCTGGATCGATCACGGTTCGAACGCGAATAGATTTCAATTCCGCTGTAGGCCGATGACTTTCGACCACGGCCGCAATAAGCGTGGATAGATCGACTTGGGTCATCGTCAGCTTCAGCTTGCCGGAAATAATTCGAGACATGTCGAGCAGGTCTTCAATGAGTTGCGCCTGCGATCTTGCGTTTCGTTCGATAACCTCGAACGCCTTTTTTTGACCATCAGGTTTCAGTTGTCCGCCGGCTAACATACGGACCCAACCCAGGATCGCAGTCATGGGTGTTCTCAATTCGTGGCTGACTGTCGCGATGAATTCGTCTTTTGAGCGGCTAAGAGCTTCGGCCCGTTGTTTCGCTTCGCGCTCGCGGACTTCAATACGTTTTTTTTCCGTGATGTCACGTGCAATCTTCGATGCCCCAACAATGTTTCCTTTGCTGTCACGAATGGGGGATACCGTCAGCGAGATGTCGATGATCCGGCCGTCTTTGGTTTGTCGTTTCGTTTCGTAGTGTTCGACAGGTTGGCCATTGCGTATACGTCGAAGAATATTCGGTTCCTCGTCGGGCTGGTCTGACGGAATCAGCATCGAGAGTGGCTTGCCGATCATTTCGGCGGCTTCGTACCCATATATTCTTTCCGCGCCCGGATTCCACGACGTGACAACGCCGTTCAGATCTTTTGTGATAATCGCATCGTCGGCCGATTCGAAAATCGCAGCCAACAACATTTGTGGGTCAAGCTGAGACTCTTTCCAATACCACCGAAGAACGTGTATGGCGCCGAGAAGATTACTCGTCTCGTCCACAACCGGCGTCACGCTCAAATAAACCTCGATGAGTTGACCATCCTTCCGGAGGCGCTGTGTATGCCAATAGGAAATGGCCTCGCGGCGTGCAATTCGGTCCAGCATGGGTCGTTCTTGTTCGAGACAATCGGCGGGAGTTAGGGTAGTGACTGGTTGGCCAACGATCTCTTGAGCACTATACCCAAACAATTCTGCGGCAGCGTCATTCCAGTGGGTCACGATGCCTTCTGAGTTGCAAACGAGAATCGCGTCTCGAGCGGATTCGAGCACGGCCTGCATAAAAGCCATGCCCTGCGATACTTGATCTGGCATGAAGTCTCCTTTTTCAGCCTATACAACTGATCGCCAAAGTACAACGGGCCGTGGAGCCGCGAGCGGCAGTCCCCTCCTCGTGAGGAGGGGAC
>Ga0126369_10004263_pt1 | contig 10458 bp, 9 predicted proteins | sample PanSoiMetaPlot_1_FD_109646 | JGI IMG/M metagenome (GOLD analysis project Ga0126369, IMG submission 109646) | Tropical forest soil microbial communities from Panama - MetaG Plot_1 | ecosystem: Environmental > Terrestrial > Soil > Tropical forest > Bulk soil | place: Panama | collected 2016-02-17
CTTCAACGACCGCCACGCAGCCAGGGCCAGCGTCGGCTTCGCGGCCAGGGCGGTGCTGGGCGGCGGGCTGGGTATGCTCGCGCCCGATCGGGCCATCGACCCCCACGACCCCTACCACAACCAGGAGATTGCGGGCGCGGGGCTGGTCGGCGCGCTGGCACTCGTGGGCGGCGCGCACATGGTGGGGGGCATAGCCAAGTTCTTCGACACCAGGGCGCGTGCGCTGCTGGCGCCCACCTCGCTGCTGACCGACGAGGCGCGCGCGCTGTTCCGCACCTGGGCGGGCAACTACACCTACGCCTCGCTGGCAGGGCAGCACCTGGAGCAGGAGATGCGCGCGGTGTTCGGCAACCTGCCCGACTACCAGTGGCAGGGCCTGGCCGACTACATCGAGACGCACAACGCCATCCCGCCGCGCTGGGCCAAGGACCCCGACGCGCAGGCGTTTTTGCGCAAGTGGCAGAAGGTCACGACGTGGGCGGTGAAACACGAGATCATCCCCAACGAGATCAACTTCGTCAGACCAGGCTCCAAGGCCAAGCAGTACGTGCCCCACGCGACCAGGGAAGAAGTCAGTCGCGTGATGCAGGTCGGCAGCGAAGCGCAGGCTCGTCGTCCGGGTAGAATGGCCATCAACCCGTTCGACTACTACAACAAGCCGCGCACCTTCGAGACGCTGAGCGAGGGCCGCGCGGCGATGGGCCAGGACTTCTACGAGCCGTACCTGCCCAGGGTGTGGGGCAACTACCTGACCTCGGGCGCCAAGCGCAAAGCCAACCAGGAACTGGTCGACGGGCTGATCGACCTGGCGGGCAAGTCCAACCCCGCGCTGGTCTCGCCGTCGGGCCTGCAAGCCGCTGTGCTCAAAGCCTCGGACCTCTTTGAGCTACCGACGGGCATGACCGCCCGGGACCTGCCTGCCGCCGCGCGCAAGATCGACTTCATCCCCAACCTGGCCAACCAGAACATCTATGCCTCGGACCGCCTGTACGGGGTGATGCACAACCTGTTCCGGGACACCAGCGTGTGGAACGAGCGTGGGCTCAAGGATGTGGCCGACCTGGGCGGCATGTTCAAGCACAACGTGCTATCGGGCTCGGCCTTCCACCTGGTCAACGAGGTGCGCCAGTTGATGACCACCCAGGGCATCAGAGGCCCCAAAGCGTTCGTCAAGATGCTGAGTGACGCAACCCTGCCAGGCACCTGGGCGCGCTGGCAGAACGAGCCCCAGAACGCATCGCTGATTCGGGAGGCGGTGCAGGCGGGTCTGAACCTGAACCTGACGGCTGACCGACCGGGCATGGATGTCAAGACGCGCGCGGTGACGATGCTCATCAACAGTCTGGGCGGGGGGGTGGCGGGCTACGGCGCGGCGGCGGCGCAGGGTAAGAGCGAGGACGAGCGCTGGCACGACGCGCTCACGCTGGGCCTGATCGGCGGCGCGACGACCCTTCCGCTGATACCTGATATTGCTATCGGGAAGGGCGGGGTGACGCTGGGTCCCGAGATGCGCTCGGCGCTGGAACGCTTCTCCAGCATGATGTGGAGCCGCTGGATACCCCACATGAAGCTCAGCACGTACGCTATGTACGCGCCCGCGTTCGGCAGGGAAGCGGCGGCGGACTTCGTCAACAGCGTGTACGGCGGTCAGAACCTACTGGCCATCGCGCGTTCGCCCACGGTCCAGGACTGGCTCAAGGTGGCCATGCTGGCCCCCGACTGGCAGGAAGGCTGGGCGCGGCAACTGGGCTACGCGGCGTTCGACTGGCGCGGGCCGCAGGGCAAGATGAATCGTCAGTATTGGGCCTCGGCGGGGCTGCAGTCAGCCATGTGGCTGGAGGGCGCTAACCTGGCCTTTGGCGGGCACTGGTCCTGGGAGAATGACCCGGACGCCACGATGATGGTCGACATGAGCCGTGCTTACGATGGGATGGGCATCAAGCACGTCGACCCGACCACGGGCCAGCCCTACAAACCCTACCTGGACCTGCTGGGTCCGTACCGGGGCATTTTCGAGGTCTTTCAGCAGATCGGTCGCTGGGGCACGGCGGCGGCGATGCAGCAGGCGGGCATGGCGCCCATCCCCGAAGTGGCGGGCGAGTTCGGGCGCATCCCGGAGCCGCTGCCGCCGCAGACGGTGCTGGGCAACTACCTCAAGACGCGCGTGGGCATCCTGCCCGCCACGGCGTGGGAGGTCGCTACCGACAAGGACTGGCTGGGTCGACCCATCAACCGACCCACCGACACGGGCGCACAGTTGGCGGTCAACCGCGTCAACCAGTTGTTCACCCACTTCCTGCCCACGGGCGAGAGCGAACTCAGCGCCGCCGGGGTGCGCGGCGACCCGATGCCGCTGGCAGTCGGCAGCGCGGTAACCGGGATGCGCATCAGGCACGAGAGCGCCACCAACCAGTATTTCCAGTTCCAGGACCAGTTCTCGCGCGATCTGGGTCAGACCACCGACAACTGGAATCAGCGCCGCGCGACGGCCAGGGCCAAGAACGACCAGATCAACCAGACCATCGAGGCCATCCAGAGCGGCACCGGGCAGTGGGCCGACCAGACGCACAGTCAGCGCGAGCAGGCTATCGTCGATCAGGCCAAAGGGCGCCAGACGCTGGCCATGGATCTGCAGGCGGAAATCAACGAGGCGCACCTGAGTCCCGAGGACAGGCTGAAGTACGACCGCCAGTTGCAGTGGCTCAAGGATCAGTCGATTGCCTACAGCGGCCAGGGCTCCGCCGACCTGGATTTCAAGCAGCGCACCGACCTGGACCCCGACGAGATGTTCCGGTTGGCGTGGAACAAAGATCCCGCGCAGATCGCCACGCTCAAGGGCCAGAACCCCAAGCCCACGTCGCTGGCACAGGGGGTGTGGGAGGAGGCCCAGGCTGCTATGGCGCACCGCCCTGGCTCTAGCCAGGACGCCGACCTGGCCGCGCTGCGTGCGCGCTGGACCCAGGAAGTCGCCGACCAGTGGGGCGTCGACCCCGCCGTGATGGAAGATTTCGTCAAGGCGCACCTGTACCAACTGCCCAACAACACCCCACCTGTGCTCACCAAGAGCGACGGTACGAGCATGACCAGCGACAACCTGGACCAGCTTGTGACGCAGTACCAGTCGGCGGGCGAGGACCTGGTGCCCTCGCTGCGCTCGCAGGCCAAGCAACAGGTGCTGTTCGACTACGCCGCGCAGACGGGCGTCGACCCGCAGAACCTGGCCGCGCGCGTCAAGCTGCGCACGCTGCCCATGGTCGACAACACCGACGCGGGTATCGAGCGCTCCAAGGCCCTGGACCTGCAGACCTCGACGCGGGAGGTGCCCTACGTCAAGCCCGACGGGACGCCGCTGGGCGGACCCGCCGACTGGAAAAAGCTGGACGCGGCGCTCAAAGCCGCCGATGATCCGCAGCACCACCGTGGCGGCAAATACTGGACCGGTCCTGACCTGCTGCAGCCCAACACCGCACTCAACGACATCCAGGACGCCAAGACCCGGGCCACCGTAAAGCGCTTTCAGGACATCCAGAAGGCGCCGCCCGACCAGCGCGGCGCCTGGGAGAAGTGGTTCGGCGAGGGCGCGCAGATGACCGACGCCCAGTACGAGCAGTTCAAGAACGGCACGCTGGATATGTGGACCGACAGCCCCACTCCCGACGAGGCCCAGAAGCGCAACGCGGCGATGGTCGCCCAGCGCTCGCTGACGCCCCAACAGCGCTTCGCCCTGGACGAGGCGCAGAACCAGGGCCGTTCGCCCAAGATCAGCGCGACCATTACCAATCTGGCCAACGGGCAGAAGCAGACGGTGAAGATGAACCTGGGCGAGTACCTGGCCTACATCAACCACCACAAGAGCAAGAAGTGGGAGACGGTCGGCGTAGACCCGCTCGCAACTCCGGGAGTACAGTAAGGAGGCTCCATGGCCAAGCGTTCAACCGGGAAAAATGACTTCTCGGCACCTGCCCAGAAGTACGCCGGTAAGGTCAAGATCGAAAGTGGTCCGGTACCGCTGGAGAACTGGTACCGACCCCTGACGCGGGCCGAGCGTGACAAGACGCCTGGCCCGGAAGGAACTGACATGCGTCCCGAGCGAGCGCCCTACCGCACCGGTCGGGTGCCCGAAACCCCCAGCGGCCAGCAATACAACCGCCGCAAGGGTGGGGATTCCAGGTGAAAGGGGGGTACGTGATGTACGAGCGTCGTCGTCGCGGTGGTCGCCGCAAGAAGTGACTCACTCTAGCCCCTAGCCTGGGGGAAAGGAGGACTCCGCAATGTACGAACGTCGTCATCGCGGCGGTCGCCGCAAAAAGTAACCGCTGTCCGGGCGGGGCGACACAATCCTTTCCCGGAGGCCCCGTCCGGTAGCCAGGGAGGAATCCATGCCGCAGAACATCAACAGCAAGCACCAGAAGGTCGGCGGCAAGTCGACCGGTACCAACGCCGAGTTCAAGAAGGACGGGTACGCCCGAGGACCCGTGCCCAAGAGCATGATCGGCACCAAGGAAGGCCTGACCAACCACGTTGGCTACACCGGCCCGGACGTGGCACAGGGTACGCATAACGGGTGACCGAAGAACCGCAAGACAACGCGCCTGAGCAAGAGATCCCCGCAGGGCAAGAAGCGCCCCCTGCGCAGGAGGACTCAGGACCGGAGACGGAAGCGGATGCACGCGAGCGCGAGATCCAGCGACGCCTCACCCAGCAAGGCCGAGAGAACGCCGAACTGCGCCGACAGATGCAGGCTGCCCAGGCAGCCGCCGTCGGCCAGATCAACGAACTCCAGTCCACTGTGCGACTGCTCGCCGAGAAGGCCAGCGCCGACCAGCGCGCGCAGGCCGAGGCTCAGCAGCGCCAGTTCGAGGCCGAACTGGCCAGCCTCCCCCCAGCCGACCGACTCGAACGCAGAATCGAGATCCTGCAGGGCCAGATCAATACCCTGCGGCAGCCCGCTGTGCAGCCTGCACAACCGGTGCCCCAGCAGCGTCCCCCTGCCCAACGTGAGCCCACCGACGACGAGCGCGCGGCCTACATGGAAAAGCGCGTACGCGAGATCATCGCTGAGGCCAACACCGAGTTTGGTGTGAGCGTCAATCTCGACCAGATCCCCGATCAGGACTGGGAATCCGAGGAGACGTTCTACAGGTCGGTAATGAAACAGGCTGCTCAGGGCAGCCGCACCGGAGGCGGAAACGAAGATATGCCAGCGAAAAAGGCTGAGACCCCCGCGCAGATGCGCGAACGCATCCGCCAGGAGGAGCGCGAGAGGCTGGGCGCCAATTCGCCCGCCGCCCCTCGTGCCGCCCCTGCCAGTAGCTCTCGCAAGAAGGCTGCCACCGAGGAGGACGTGCGCGCCGCCGTGCAGACGTACGACTCGAAGCTCGGACCCAAGGCCAACCTGAAGCGTATGCAGGAGCTACGCCAGTCGATGGGCTGATGGCAGGCACCACCGGATCCAAGGCGCTCGGCGCGCAGGTCAAGCCGCTGTACCCCAAAAAGAAGAAACCCAAGAAAAGGAAGTAACCAATGCCGCAGGGTACAACCGGCACGGTCGCTCTGGCCCCAGAGGTCAAGGCGATGTACGACGCTGACTTCTACATGCAGGGTCAGAGCGTGCTGTACTGGGACCAGTTCTGCGACCTCAAAGGCCCGATTATGAACGGGCAGCGGGGCATCAGCCAGAACTTCCCGATCATCGAATCTCTCCAGCCAAACCCGGTGGTGCTGGACGAACTGATCGACGTAGCGCCGCAGCAGATGCGCGGCTCCGAGGTTGTCGTTACACTGTCCGAGTACGGCAACTGCATCGAGGTCACCAAGTTCCTGGTGGCCACGGCGTACGCGGACGTGTACAAGCAGGCCGCGTACATCAACGGCTATAACCTGGCCGAGTCCTATGACTACATCGCGCGTGCGGTGTTCGGCCAGGGCAGCCGCGTATGGTTCCAGAACAAGCACACGGCCCGAAACCAGTTCACGGGACAGACCGTCAGCAACGATGTCATGGGCATCAAGTTCATCGAGTTGCTGTCGCTGGTCGCCGCGCGCTCGGCCAAGATGCCGCTGTACGAGGACGGCGCCGTGGCGACCGCCCTGCACCCGTTCGTGTTCTACGACCTGATGCAGGACACCACCAACGGCGGCCTGCGCACCATGGCCCAGTACAGCCATCCGGAGCTTCTGTTCAACGGCGAGCTTGCCTACTGGGGCGGGCTGCGCATGGTCGTCACGGCCAACGCCAAGGGCTTCTGGGGCGCGGGCGGCGCGGCTACCTCGGCGGTCGCCACCACGCTGTCAGCGGCAGCCAACCCTGGCGACACCCAGATCAACGTCACGGCGGGTACCAACATCACCGTGGGCATGTGGCTGGCTATCCAGGACGCGACTGAGCCTGGCAACACCTGGAGCGACTCCAATGAGTTGTTCATGGTCACCGGCGTGGCTGGCACTGTCATCACCGGATTCGCGCTGGACCCTGGGCCTGGCGATGCAGCGGGTCTGCGCTTCGCGCACGCTTCGGGCGCTGCCGTCACCAACGCCAACTCCGTCTTTCCCGTGCCCGTCTTTGGTCCAAACTCTGTTACCAAAGCGGCGTCTGATTGGACCGGACCTTACGGTGAGACGGTTGTTACCGGCCCGTTCGACCGCCTGGGACGCTTCCTTACCTTTGGCTGGTATGGCATCGAGGGGTACAGCCGTACGCGGAACGCTTGGCTATTCAGAGGAGAGGTTGGAAGCTCACAATCTTGACAGTTGGGTGGTACAGTGGGTGCATGAACCCGCCCGCTGGCCGACCCAAGAGTGTCGCCAACTCGACATGCGAAACGTGCGGCAAGCCCATCGTTCGGCATCCATCGCGGATGCGTCGCTTCTGCTCCAGCAAGTGCTACGGCCAGACTTTGAAGCGACTTGCGCCCGACTTCTGGGCACGTGTCGAACAGCATGGACCCGACGAGTGCTGGCCCTTCCAGGGCTCTATCAACCGCAAGCTGGGCTACGGCACCATTGCATTCGAGCAACAGCACGACTACGCACATCGGGTAGCGTATCGACTGACCTACGGCGAAATCCCCGAAGGGGCTTTCATCCGCCATTCGTGCGACAACCGGCGCTGCTGCAATCCGCGCCACCTGAGCGCAGGCACGCATAAGGAGAACATGGACGACGTGGTTGAACACAACCGACGCCAGGCTTCCCGAGACAGTCTGGTCAGCGAGATAGCCGCTGCCAGGGACCGCCTGGAGCGGCTGGAGCGTGCCCTGGAGCGATTCGATGGCTAAGGACGGCGACTACTACGACCGCTGTCCCGAGGACGGCTGCCTGGAGGTCGACGCCGCGCACAGGTCCGAGGGGTCACAGCCTGGGCCGCGCGAGATGTACCACGACTGGAGCATCTTCAGCGCCGATCAGCGGCAGGGAGGGTGCGGGGCCACGTGGACCCGCACCACCACCACGGGCGCCCGCAAGGACCGTGCGCGCGGCGTCGAGCCCGCCAACCTGACCGCCAGCGCGGGCAAGGAGCGCTATGTATCGGTTCCTTCGGACAGCTATCGCAATAACTACGAGCGGATCTTTGGACACGCATAACGCCTATCCCGGGCACATCGGGCTGCAGACGGTGGACACCAACGTGGACCACACGCGCTGGCCGTGCGTGTCCCACCCCCCAACTGTGCGCTGCGAGGACGCCGTCCGAACGGCCAGCAAGAAGGGCTTCCGGTCTCTTAACCCCGCGCCCAGGGTGATTATGGATCGGGAGTGGGTGGGCAGGTGATCCAGTTCCCCGAGAGCATTGCCGACGCCTACGTCAGCCCGTCGCGGAACGTGGCGCTGCCTTCGATGCCAGGTCGCCAGGTCAAGTTCCTGCAAGGCCACGCGGTCATCAAGGACGGGCGCGACCTGGTAGCCATGATGCGCAGGCCCGAGGTCAAGATCGTGATGACCCCGTACGCGCTGTCCTGGCTGGAGACGTTTATGAAGGAGGCGGGCGGCAACATCCGCGCTGAGGTCCAGTGGCCCGAGGACAAGACCAAGCCCCTGCGGGGGTGGGACCCCAAGGTAGATGGCGCAGACAGCCCAGACCCTGGTACGTGAGCTAGGCGAGCGCATCGGCGACATCATCGTCAGCACGCCCCAGTCAGGGGGCAACCTGACGCTGGTTGACGTGAGCCTGGGCCAGTATTTCCCCCAGCCTTTGTCACAGTTCAACGGCTGGGTGTACTGCACTCAGGCCAGCCCCGACCTGCTCAATCGTGGACAGGAGCGACGCGGTCAGAACTGGCAACCGTCCAACTCGCTGCTGCAGCTTTACCCGCCGGGTTTCCCATCGTCGATCTCGGCGGGCGAGTACGAGATCCACATGCGCTTCCAGCGCAGGCGCAAGATCGCCGCGCTCAACTCGGCCATCAGCCAGCTTGGGCTGACCTGGTTCAGGCAGATCGTCGACGAGACGATCACCACCCAGCAAAGCACCTGGATCTACTACCCGGACCCCCTGGAGAACTGGTCAAACATCTACCGCATCGAGATCCAGATCAACCTGGCTCCAGGACAGATCGGCTACCCGTACGCCGACGCGGAGTACCTGAACTGGCGCCCGCGCCGCTGGGTGGACGAGACGGGCAAGGAGACGTGGGCCATCGAGTTCGGCATCCTGCCGCCCATCAACCGCAAGCTGCGCATCTTCGGCGAGGGCTTCTACCCCAACCTGCAGAACGACACCGACATCCTGGCCATCGCGGGCAAGTGGGAGGGCGGCGCGCTGGAGTGGATCTATGACTGGGCCGAGTTTCGGCTGAACGACTCGCTCTCGAACCGCCAGCCGACGGGTGAGGCCGAGCGCATCCGCCAGCAGGCAATGGACCGCCTGGAGCGCCAGAAGAACGACATCCTGACCAGCGCCCCGTCGCATCTGCCGGGGAGGATTGTGACGCCTGGCCACGGCGATGCGATGGCGTTCCCGAGTCCCGAGGACTGGCGCTACCTGGGCGCCTTCAGGTCGAGCAGCTTCATCAGGGGCGGGTAAGTGGTCGTCGTCCCCTGGCCCAACCCCATACCGGGGCAGCCCGACCAGGTACGCATCGACGGCATGCCGCTGCAGCTTGTGCCAGGCAAGTACAGCGTCGAGGAGGCCGACCGCTTCGGCGAGAAGGTCAGCCAGGGCACGCTGCGCTACGCGGACTTCAACCCCTACGAGAGCGCGCACGCGGTCGCCGCCCTTACCGGAGGGGCGGGACTGAGGCGCTACTCCGACGCGGGCGACGACCCCACCCAGGTTGCCACGCTGTACAAGGAATCGTCCAACGTCAACTGTTGCTTTGCCCCCACTGTGCTCAGTCCCGAGATCTTCCTGGAGGCGCTACCCAGCGCCACGGGGCCAGCGGTGTGGATCGGCGACGACCTGCGCCTGAGCAGCCCGGGAGTGATGACCGCGCGCCAGCTTGCGGTCGGCCCTATCGGGGGGTCCACAGGGGTGTGGGGCAGGACCAGCAACGGCCCGTGGTCGCTGCTGGTGACCATCCCCAAGCAGACGGCGCGCACCTCCGCGTGTGGCATCTTCGGCACCCACCTGATCATCGGCTTCGGCTCCACGGCGACGGCGGTGTGCGTCGACCCCGCAGGGCTGGTCACCGACGTGATGCAGTCGGCGGGCGAGCCAGGTGGGGCGGTCCCGATTTATGTATGGGCATACACAAACGACCACGCCGCGAACTACATCGCGGGCGGACCGACGACGAACAGTTACGCCAACGTGATGTCCTCGCTGACGGTCGACGTGGGCTATGCCCAACCGGTCTCGACGGGCGACTCGCTGATAACGGCGCTGGCGCCTGGCGGTGGCCTGGTGCTGGTGTACGTGGGCAAGATCGACGAACTGGGCGAGATCGACAGCCAGGCGGTGTACCACTCGCTGATCCCGTTCGACGCGCACATGACCACCAACTGTGCGCCTCTGCGCTGGCTGCTGTCCTCCAGTGCCCAACCGCAGCGCGGCACGATGAATCTCGTGTTCCCCAGAGAACGGTCTCTGTGGGAATACGCCCCGGCGGATCAGTTCTCGGGCCAAGCGTCGATCATCGCGCCGTGGTCAAACCAGTATCGACGCCCGCCCAACGCGCGCGGCCAGATCACTGCCATCCAGGGCACCAGCCGCTGGCTGTACTACTCGGTGACCAACAGCGCGGGGCACACCTGGATCTATCGCAACGACCAGTCCACGGGCGCGCCGCACACCTACCTGGACCTGGGGGTCGGTGGAGTGGGCGACATCTCGGTCACCCACCTGTTCTCGGGTAACCCGCTGCTGTGCTTTTCCTACGGCACCAACATCGCCCAGATCATCCTGCCGCTCGACGGCGACATGGAACTGGACGACCCCAACTGCAGGTACCAGCAGACCGGGTACGTGGACATCCCCGACATCGACCTGGGCTTCCCCGACGAGGACAAGATCGGCTTCAC
>Ga0126369_10004265_pt1 | contig 10456 bp, 7 predicted proteins | sample PanSoiMetaPlot_1_FD_109646 | JGI IMG/M metagenome (GOLD analysis project Ga0126369, IMG submission 109646) | Tropical forest soil microbial communities from Panama - MetaG Plot_1 | ecosystem: Environmental > Terrestrial > Soil > Tropical forest > Bulk soil | place: Panama | collected 2016-02-17
CACCGAGATGCCCGATTTTTTCCCGATCCCGAGCGGTTTGAGCCGGAGCGGTGGCGGGACGATCCCGTGCGGAAAGGAAGGATTCCCCGGTTTGCGTATTTTCCGTTTGCCGGGGGACCGCGCGTATGCATCGGGGCGGGGTTCGCAATGATGGAGGCGACCCTGCTGTTGGCGACCATTGCACAGCGTTACCGCTTCACGCTGGCGGCGGACGCGAAAGTGTCGCCCCTCTTTTCGGTCACACTGAGACCGAAGCGGGGGTTGCCCATGCGCTTGATAAAGCGTTAGACCGGATCCACTCGAATTTCCTTCTGGGGTGTCGTCAGAGCAAACCCTGGGGCGCCTCTTGCAGGCAGCTGCACACAAAGATGTCGGACCGCCTGCGAGGATCTCCTAGAAGCCGGGCGGGTTTTCGTTGACAACGCTAAAGGCGCGCTCGAGGACCACGCCCACCGTGCCGATGGTGCCTTCATCGAAGAGGCGGCCAATTAGCGTGATGCCGTGCGGGACGCGGCGCGGCGGCGAAAATTTAGGCAACGGACGACTGGGATCGGGAGCCCAGTCGGTGCGGGCTTCGGCAACTTCGACAAAGCCGGCACGCATGGTGAGCGATGGGTGACCGGTGAAGTTGGTAATGGTGAGCATTTCGTCGCGCAAGGACGGAACCAGAAGCAAATCCACCTCAGACATCACGCGGGCCATTTCTTCCCCCACGCGGCGGCGCATGCGGTCAGTCTGTACAAAATCGACGGCGGAGAGAAAGCGCGATTGGCGGAAAAGACTAGGCCAGGCATCATAGGTCTGGACTTTGAGTTGGTCCGCTTCACCGCTGAGCGTAAGTTCTTCGAACGCCGCGGCACTTTCGGCAAAGAGAATGAGGTTGAGGGACTGGTAGGGCCAGTCGGGAATAGAGACTTCGACAGGTTGCATACCGAGTTTTGTGACGGTTTCAAGGGCCGCGCGATCAACGTCGGTAGCCGGCGGCTCTTTCATCCATTTCGGGAAATAGCCGACCCGGAGACCTTTCACGCTGGCATTGGCGTCAAAATCAAGTTTACTGGGCACGCTTTGCAGATCGCCGAGATCAGGTCCAGTAATCGCCTGGAGGACCAGGAGCGTGTCTTCCACGCATCGGGTCATCGGGCCGAGTTTGTCGAGCGACCAACAGAGGGTCATGGCGCCGGTGCGCGGGACGCGACCGTAGGTGGGACGCAGGCCGGTGACGCCGCAACGCATACTGGGCGAGACGATGCTGCCGCCGGTTTCGCTACCGATCGAGAAGCCGACCAGTCCCGCGGCAGTGGCGGCGCCCGGGCCGGCGCTCGAGCCAGAGGCGCCTTCTTCCGGAAGCCAGGGATTTACGGTTTGGCCGCCAAACCAGATGTCGTTAAGGGCGAGGGCGCCAAGACTGAGTTTGGCGACCAGAACCGCTCCGGCAGCGTGCAGGCGTTTGACGACGGCTGCGTCGTCTTTGGGAATGCGATTGCGGAAGGGTTCGGCGCCGTAGGTTGTAAGAATGCCTGCCGTGTCGAGGAGATCCTTGCCTCCCCAGGGGATCCCGTGAAGCGGACCGCGATACTTCCCGGCCGCGATTTCGGTGTCAGCTTGCTTGGCTTGTCGAAGGGCAAAGTCTTTTGTCAGGGTAATGACACAACGGAGCTTGGGATCGAACTTCTCGAGGCGTTCGAGATAGATCTCTGTTAGGCGCTGCGAGGTAATTTGCTTGGTTTCGACCCACCGGGAGAGATGCTTGAGCGGGGCGAACGCGATCGCGGCGTCGTCGTTTGGACGCGGCGGGACCGCAGAGCTGCGAACGAAGCGATTTTGTTTTGGCCCAGCCTCCAGACCGGGCAGGACAGGGTTCCAGCTGGAGTACGGGACGGCTGACGCGGAGAGCGCAACTTTACGCGGACCGCTGCGGCGCTCGTAAACATTGGAGAGATTGCTGCGCCAACTGGAGGCGGCTTGATCGAGTTGTGGCTTGGTCAGTTCGATCTGCACGAGCTTTTCGGCTTCGGCGAAAGTGTTGACGGAGACTTGCGGACCGACACCTGCTCCGGTCCCGAAGGCCGGGGGCGCGCCGGCGGGCGGTTGCGAAGGCGTTTGCTGCTGAGATGGGTCCTGGGCTGCTGAGGGGACAACGCTTACCGCTGCTGCTGCCGCACCTGCCAAGCCGACGGCTGCTTCGGTCAGAAATTCACGCCTGGTCTTCGCCATGATTCCTCCGGGCGACATTCTACAGTACACGGGGACGGGCATCGAAATTACGCGGGAAGGAGGATACACCTTATTTCGGTTGGCTCGAACCCGAAGGTGGCTGCTACGAGGATTCCCGCTGTTATACTGGAGTTTTAGGCGCCTTACTTCGATCTGAACTGAGGGAACGTGTATCTGACACTTTTGCAGCGGTTGCGGGAAACGCTGGCGACGCACCTCCGAGAGAAATATGGTGTGGAATTGACCGTGGTACTCGAGCGCCCGCCGAAGCTCGAGATGGGCGAGGCGGCTTCGCCAGTTTGCTTTGAACTGGCGAAGCGGTTGAAGAAAGCGCCGCGGCTGATTGCGCAGGAGATTGCCGGATCGCTGCCGAAGATTGAAGGAATTGCGAAGGTAGGGGTGGCCGGCGGCGGGTATCTCAACGCCTACTTCGATCGAGCTGCTTTTTTTGAAGCCATGCAGTCGGAAACAACTGACGACTGGCTCTTCGGCTCGGCCGAGAACCAGCGAGCGGCGCTTCCGGAAGGCTCCCGACAAGCTGGTGACGATAAAGAGAAGAAGAAAGTTATCGTGGAGCACACCAGCATCAACCCCAACAAAGCGGCGCACATCGGGCACCTTCGGAACGCGGTGCTGGGCGACACGATGGTGCGGCTGCTGCGGCACACGCAGCACGACGTGGCGGTACAGAACTACATTGATAACACGGGCGTGCAGGTGGCGGACGTGGTGATCGCCTTCGAGCACATGGAGCGAAAATCACTTGCAGAGGTGAAGGCGCTGGCGGCACAGCCGCAGTTTGATTATTTGTGCTGGGATTTATACGCGAGAGCAACGCAGTTTTTTGAAGAAGACAAACAGCGAGCGGCAAAGCTCCGCGGCGAGACATTGAAGGCCATTGAACAGGGGCGCGGCGATACGGCAGAAATGGGCGCGGCGATCGCCGACGCCATTGTCGGATCTCACCTGCGCACCATGGCGCGGCTCGATATTTTCTACGAATTGTTGGCGCGCGAGAGTGAGATTCTGCATCTGCATTTCTGGGAAGCGGCGTTTGAAAAGTTGAAGGCAAGCGGGGCGATCCGATACGAGACCAGTGGAAAGAATGCGGGTTGCTGGGTGATGCCGTGGAGACAAGAGGCTAAGGAAGCAAAGGGCAAAAATGCCGCGGCTTCAGCTGGGACAAATTCAGGGGAGACACCTGGCGGCGGCCGGACCGAAGAGGACCTCGACAAGATTATTGTACGCTCGAACGGGACGGTGACTTACGTTGGGAAAGACATTGCCTATCAGCTTTGGAAGTTTGGGCTGCTTGGAAAAGATTTTCACTATCAGGAGTGGCCGAATCCGCCTGGGGGCGGCGTGCTCTGGGCGACGACGGCTGGGGCGAGCGAGCCGGGCGCGCCGCATTTTGGCGGGGCCGAAGCGGTGTACAACGTAATTGATACCCGGCAGGCGTATTTGCAGGATGTGGTGACCGAAGGGTTGCGAGCGCTGGGGCATGTGAAGGAAGCGGAGAATTCGATCCATTTTGATTACGAGATTGTCGCGCTGACTCCGCGCTGCGCCCGGGAACTGGGCTATGAACTATCGCCCGAAGATGCGAAGCGGCCCTATGTGGAGGTGAGCGGACGCAAAGGCTTCGGGGTTAAGGCGGACGACCTGATCACGCGGATGCTGAAAGCCGCCGAAGGGCGTGTGCTGCAAAAGCATCCGGATATGACCGGTGCCGAGCTGCAGCAAACGGTGCAGGCGCTGGCGGTTGGAGCGTTGCGCTTTTTCCTGTTGAAGGTGACGAGAAATACGATTATTGCGTTTGATTTTGATGACGCATTGAGCGCAGAAGGCGAGACCGGGCCGTATTGCCAGTATGCCATTGTGCGAATTTGCGGGATCCGACGGAAGGGCGCGGAGGCTGCGGGAAGCCGGGCGCGGCTTACGCACGAAACGCTGACGAAGCTCCTCGAGAGCGCCGAGAGCATCGCGATTTGGGACGTTTTGCTGGCCGCCGGATCGCTCGACTATGCCGTGGATGCGGCAATCGCCACCCAGGAACCGGCATTTGTGACGAAGTACGCTTTTCAATTGGCGCAGGCGTTCAACAATTTTTATCATAAGCATCATATTTTGTCGGAGGCAGGTGCGGAGAAAAGGGCGTTTCTTTTGCGATTAACGGAGTTGGTGGAGACACAGCTGGTGCGGGCGTTGCGATTGTTGGGAATTCGGGCGCCGGAGAAGATGTGAGAAATCGCGGGCGCAGAGCGGGAAACAGTGGACGGCCTGGAAAAGCCGTCCCTAGACACTCAGAGGTAAGGCGCTCTTAGAGGGAAGAGACCAGGTGGACGAGGGTTCGGAGGGAGACGCCGGTTGGGCCTTTGGCAATCCAGGGTTTGGCGTCGTCGTTCCAGGCGGTTCCGGCGATGTCGAGATGGATCCACGGCGTGTCGCCGGCGAATTCGCGGATAAACCATGCCCCGGTGATGGAGCCGCCGCCTTTGCCGCTCCCTATATTCTGAATGTCGGCGAAGCTGCCTTTGATGAATTCGCGGTATTCATCGTCCATCGGGAGTTCCCACATTTTTTCGCCGGTGGCTTTGGCACTGGCCAGAAGTTTGTCCGTCCAGGAGCGGTCAGAGCCGAACACGCCGACGTTCACATTGGCGAGGGCCACGACGATAGCCCCGGTGAGCGTGGCGGCATCCACAAGGTGCGTGGCGCCGAGCTGCTTGGCGTAGTGCACGCCATCGGCCAGGATCAGGCGTCCTTCGGCGTCTGTGTTAAGCACTTCGATCGTTTTGCCGGACATGGCCGTCTGGATGTCGCCAGGTTTTTGCGCCTTGCCGCCGGGCATGTTTTCTGTGGCAGGGACGACGCAGATTACTTTGACATTGGGCTTAAGTGCCGCGAGGGCCTTCATTACGCCGATCATGGTTGCACCGCCTGCCATGTCGTACTTCATTTTTTCCATGCCGTCGGCAGGTTTGATGGAAATGCCGCCGGTGTCGAAGGTGACTGCCTTCCCGACAAGGCCGATCACGGGAGCGCCGGGCTTGGGATTTGCGGGCGCATAGGTGAGAACGATCACGCGTGGCGGTTCAACACTGCCCTGCGCAACGCTGAGCAGGGCTCCCATTTTCAGGTCGGCAATGCGCTTTTCGTCGAGAATATCCATGGCGAGTCCGGCTTCCTTGGCCATGGCCTCAGCCTTTTGCGCAAGAATTTTCGGCGTGAGTTTATTGGAGGGCTCATTGACGAGGTCTCGAGCAAAATTTTGCGCTTCCCCAATGATACGGCCGGTAGCAATGCCCTTTTCGCCGGCAGTTTTCTCCGTGTCGGAATAGCCGGCGATTGTGAATGTTTCAACGAATTTGTCGTTTTTCTTGTCGGTCTTGTATTTGTCAGTCTCGAAATCGGCGACAATGGCAGCCTCTGTGATGGCCTGGGCGGCACTTTCGTTGGCGTCGCCCTCTCGAACCAGGAAGACAACCTTGTGTGCACTGCGCGACTTCAAATAGCGCAGCGCCACCCCAGCCACTTTTCGCAAGGTTATGGGGTTATATTGCTCGCGCTTCCCTGCCCCGACGACGAGCAAGCGGGCCGCCTTCATGCCCTGTGGAGCGTGGACGAGCGTCGTCTCTAGCGATTTGCCGGCAATTTCACCGCTCTTGGCGAGACGCGCCACCAAGCCACCAGTGAGCTTGTCAAGTTCAGCTACGCGGCCCTGAATGGGGTCGCTCTCGTCGAAGATGTAAGTGACGAGGGCGTCGGCTTCCAGTGCCAGAAACGATTTGGTATCGAGTGTGATTTGCATGATGGGTTTATCGCCTCCGATTGCGATAGAGAGCTTGTTCGGCTTCCCTGCGGGCTTCTTTGGTGCGTTCATCCTGGCGGCGGTCCCAGGATTTTTTCCCCTGAGCCAGCGCGATCTCGACCTTGGCAATGCCGTCGCGGAAATAGATCCGCAAGGGAATGACAGTCAACCCTTTGGATTCGGTACGGCCAGCAAATTTATGAATCTCGCGTTTGTGAAGAAGCAGTTTGCGCTCCCCGAGCGGCTCGTGGTTCCAGGGGCCGCCGGGCATGTATTGGGCGATATGAGCATTGACCAAAAACGGGCCGCTGGGTTTGAAGTCCACGTAGGCGTCGCGGATGTTGGCTTTGCCTTCGCGAAGGGCTTTTACTTCGGTTCCGTGAAGCACCAGGCCGGCCTCGAGTTTTTCGAGAATATGGTAGTTGTACGAAGCCGAGCGGTTCTGGGCCACGATCTGTTCACGAGGCCCCTTGGCCTGTTTACTTTTCGGTTTCTCGGCGCTCTTGGTCGGCTTGGTCACAATCTTTCATTTTACCTGATGACACGTCTAATACGGATGTCCGGAACAGCTGCCTCGCCCGGCGCACTCCTTGCCAGCTACCGGCCAACCGAGTGGGGAAAGGTTGCGGGACTGGCACATGGGACGGTATGAGCCACGCTACGGCAGGGAGCTGGCGGCTTGCCGGGCTGATCAGGCCGATGCTAGACTCCATGAGCAAGGAAAGACACGGGTTGCCCCCCGTCGAGGTTCCGGAGAGTTCATGCGGCGTTGGTGTCAATTCATGGTTTTGCTCGGCGTCGGCATGTTCGCGGCCGGGTGCCCGAAGGGCAATCAGGACTACAAATCGGCCCGCCATGCGGTGGATTTGCAGGACTACGACGCGGCGGTGGACTATTACCTCAAAGCCACCAAGGCCGATCCACGGAACGTCAACTACAAGATCGGATTGGACCAGGCGCGATTTGAAGCCGGGCAAAATCACGTACGGACTGGATTGAAGCTTCGCGAAAAAGGCGACCTGCCGGGCGCGGTTTCGGAATTTCAACGCGCGCAGGTGTTGGACCCTTCAAGCACGGCAGCGGACCAAGAATTGAAGAAAACGCTGCAAATGATCGCGGATCAAGCGGCCGCGAATGAAGTCGGTGAGCAGCCACTGATGGAAAACGGGCAGCCCGTGCTGGCAAGCCAGCCCCCGGAATTGAAACCTCTTTCGCGCGCACCCATCAATCTGCGGATGTCGAACGACATCAAGGTTGTCTACGACACCATAGGGAAACTGGCCGGATTGACCGTGATTTACGATCCGGATTTGCAGGCGCGTCGAATTGCGGTCGATCTGAACAACGTGACGTTGGAGCAGGCGCTGGATATCGTATCGCTGCAAAGCAAGGCGTTCTGGAAGCCGGTGACGGAAAACATCATCATGATCGTTCCGGACAACACACAAAAGCGGCGCGACTACGAAGAACAGGTAGTGCGTACGTTTTATTTGAACAACGTGGCGATCGCGCAAGACCTGACAGAAATCACCACGGGCCTGCGCCAGTTGCTGGACCTGAAGCGCATCCAGCAAGTGAACGCGCAGAATGCGATTATTGTTCGCGATACGCCAGACAAGATCGCGCTGGCGGAAAAGATTATTCGCGATATTGACAAGGCCAAACCCGAAGTTGTGATCCAGATGGAAGTGCTGCAAGCGCGCACCGACAAACTTCGCAATCTCGGCATTTTGCCGGGACAAAGCGCTTCGATCGCCATCAATCCGAACGCTACGACGAGCACCACCAATAACAACACCGGAACCAGCACTTCGAATTCTAGTCCTGGCACGGTCACGCTGCAGCAATTGACCCACCTGAATCAGAGCGACGTGGTACTGACCCTGCCTGGGGCGACGGCAAACTTCGTACTGACCGATAGCGCGACGAAGATCATTGATAATCCGGAGATTCGGGCGATTGACGGGCAGCCGGCAAAGCTGCGCGTTGGTGACCGCGTGCCGGTGGCAACGGGTAGCTTCCAGGCTGGCGTTGGCGTGGGATCGACGGCTGGTGCGGGCTTTGTGAACCCCCTGGTGAACACGCAGTTCCAATATATCGACGTTGGCGTAAACGTGGACATCACGCCGCACGTGCACGCGAACCGCGAGATCAGCTTGAAGGTTTCGGTGGAAGTGTCGTCGGTGACCGGACAAGCAACCATCGGCGGCATTCAGCAGCCGATCATCAGCCAGCGCAAGATCGAACATGAAATCCGTTTGAAGGAAGGCGAAGTCAGCATCCTCGGCGGATTGTTCGAACGCGTCGATACGAAAACCCTAAACGGCTGGCCGGGTTTGGCGAACATTCCGATCATGCGTTACCTGTTTTCGACCGACAACGTCGAACACCAGGAGAACGAGAACCTGATCGTGCTGATTCCGCGCATCGTGCGCATGCCGGATTGGACTAAGGCGAACCTTCGTGCCTTGTATTCCGGAACGGAAAGCTTCCCTGGCGTGAGGCGCGAGATGGATATCAAGACACCCAGCGCAAATCCGAGTCCGACGCTGCAACAAACGCCACCCGCGCCGGGCGGAGTGCCTCCGGCAGCGCCGGCAGTCGTTGCCCCAACGGCACCGACCCCGGCCGCTCCAGCTCCACAATCACAGACAAGCGGGCCGCGCATTCGCTTCGAGCCCGCAGCACTGAATTTGGCGCCGGGGCAGACGGCGACGATCGGCGTGGTAGTGGAAAATGTCACGGACCTGTTCAGCGTGCCGATGCTGCTGCAATACAATCCCGCGATCATCAGCGTCGACGAAGTGCGGCATGGTGGATTCCTGACTGGCGGCTCACAAGAAATTGCCCTGGTGCAGCGCGTGGATAAGGAGCACGGCCAAGCCATCATTTCTGCGACGCGACAGCCAAATACTCCCGGCGTAAATGGTTCGGGGACTCTGCTGGGCGTGGTGGTGAAAGCTCTGGCTCCGGGGACAACGAATTTATCGATCGTGCAAGTGAACGCCAAAGATTCGCAGCAGAAGCCCATTCCGCTGGTGACCAGCGAAGCAACGCTACGCGTGCAGTAACCGTCTGATAGTGAGGGTTGCCTCTTCCCATGCAACGGCAGACAAAGAAATCGGCGCAGGCAGGCATGACGCTGCTCGAGTTGATCATCGCGTGCACAATTCTACTGATTCTTTCGTCCATGGCCTTGCCGGTGGCACGATTCACAATGATTCGCGAGCGGGAAAAAGAGCTCCGTTACGATCTTCGCGAGATGCGCAACGCCATTGACAAGTACAAAGACTTGGCCGATCAGCAGAAGATCCGCGTGGAAGTGGGCAGCGAAGGCTACCCTCCGGACCTGGATACACTGGTGAAGGGCGTGGCGCTTGGCGGTTCGGGAGCTGGGGGCAAAAACATTCGCTTCCTGCGGCGGGTTCCCGTGGATCCGATGACGGGACGGGCCGAATGGGGCCTGCGGTCGGTGCAGGACGATCCGGATTCGAACAGTTGGGGTGGTAAGAACGTGTTTGACGTTTATTCGAAGTCCTCCGGCACGGCCCTGGATGGGACGAAGTATTCGGATTGGTAGTCCAATTAAGTGAAGGGGAAGGAATGAGAAGCAGAATGAAGGTCCGCGGGTTCACGCTGATTGAGATGATGATCGTGCTGATGATCATTTCGATTCTAATTGGCATGGCCGCAGTGATTTATGACAAAACCGTTAAGCATGCTCGCGAATCGGTATTGAAGCAAGACCTGCAGACCATGCGGCAGGCAATTGACAACTACACTCTCGACAAGCAGCAGGCGCCACAGTCGCTGGAGGATCTGGTTGAGGCGCATTATTTGCGCGAGATTCCTGTCGACCCCGTGTGCAACCAAAAAGATTGGGTAACCCATGTTGGAGACACGGTGCTGAGCCCGGACCAAACGAGCACAGGCGTCGATGACGTGCATTCCGGTTGCGAGCAGAACGCGTTGGACGGGACTTCCTATACCACCTGGTGATGATTTCGAAACGATTCGAGGATTATTCTAGATTGGCAAAGATTTGACGGGAGTACGCTGCTCCGCTATAGTGAATGTGCGGGGTGGAGCAGCCTGGTAGCTCGTCGGGCTCATAACCCGAAGGTCGTCAGTTCAAATCTGACCCCCGCAACCATTTTTAGTTGATTCGAAACGGCTTAGAGGTGCTCCCCTCTAGGCCGTTTCCCTTTTTGCGTCCATTTACGTCCAAAATTCCCCAAACTGCCTCTCCCAACTGAGCCGCGACTTTCCGCGAATCTTCGCTGGCGACGTGTGTGTAAATCGCCTGAGTGATGCACGGATCGCTGTGGCCCAAACGCTCTTGCCGCACCTTCAGCGGGGTTCCGAGTCTGTCCATCATCGTCGCATTGGCGTGCCGGAACGCATGGAAGCCGTTGCCTCGCGGAACTC
>Ga0126369_10004266_pt1 | contig 10456 bp, 10 predicted proteins | sample PanSoiMetaPlot_1_FD_109646 | JGI IMG/M metagenome (GOLD analysis project Ga0126369, IMG submission 109646) | Tropical forest soil microbial communities from Panama - MetaG Plot_1 | ecosystem: Environmental > Terrestrial > Soil > Tropical forest > Bulk soil | place: Panama | collected 2016-02-17
AAATCACCAGCGCGGCCGATTGCTTTCCGCGCTTGTCGCCGCCGGCTGCCTCGCCCGCGCGCAACGCGGCGATCAGCCGGCGAGGAAAAGGGAGCGGGGTATTCTTGGCATAAGCCGCAGCCGTATCCTCGATGACTGCAGCGCCGAGGAGCATGTTGCCTGCGACCGAGACATTGTCGCCTGCAAGATGCCCGCACCAACCGACGCAGGCTTTTCCGGTATGCGCGGCGATGCGTGCCTGCGCGTCCAGCACATGAACCTGCCGGTGGTCGCGTCCCGCGTCGACGGCGGTGATCGCGCGCACAACGTCGCGCGCGCTTTTGCCCTGTTCCAGAAGCCGCAAGCCCTCGGTGCCGTAAAATGGATTGACCAGCGCCTGGGTCGCGATCGCACCAATGCGCGACTTGGCGTGCGGAACGAGCGCCCCCACAGCGAAGAAACGTGTCGCAACGGCAATTCCGAATTGCCCGGTATCCCGATCACGGGCAAGGATCGACCAGGTCATGTCAGCCATCCGCGACCGCGGCGACCGCCCTATCAGGGCCCTGCTTGCCGCTCTGTTAGCTAAACAGATGAACAGATAGAATCGCAAGTCATCAGCGCAGCGAGTAGCCGGATTGAGCGCAGCGAAATCCGGCCAGCACTGGAGCTGACAGCCACAGGAGAGGGCAATGGATGACGCGGACTACAGGTACACGGTCACGGACATCGACGTTGCGTTCGATCCTCATGGACTGCGCGCATGGCTCTCCTGCGCGTTGGATGACGGCAAAATGCTGTTGCTTGCCACCGATCGCGTGACGCTCCAAGACATGTGCCGAGCGATCCAGCAGCAATTGAACAGGTAATTTGAACCGTCACGGTTCGAGCCCCTCTCTTGCCAACACGCTGGGTCAAATCCATGATCCGTGCCGACGGACAGCCGCTTTGGACCGCAGCGGATAGCAAAATCGCCGTGCCGTTTCCGCGAAAACGCCTGCATAACCTTGGGGAGGAATAGCCATGCGTGGTATTGGCCCGCTCAGTTTGCTGATGGGCGTTTCTTTGGCGCTCGTCACGTGGGCATCAACGGACACCTATGCCCAAACCACCGCTCTTCGTGGCGCCCGCGTGATCGATGGCAGAGGCGGCGCTCCGATCGACGATGCCGTCATCGTCATGCGCGACGGCCGCGTCGCCGCCATCGGTCCCTCGGCCGCAACGGCGGTTCCGCCCGATGCGCAGGTCGTCGACTACACCGGCAAAACAATCATTCCGGGTCTTGTCTCGGACCACTCGCATATCGGCATCTTCATCGGTCTTAAGGCGGCCCCCGAGAATTACAACCGCGATGCCATCCTGCGGCAGTTGAAGCAGCTCGAGGCCTACGGCATCACCACCGTGATGGCGCTCGGCCTCAACGGACCGCTGTTCTACGAACTGCGTCCAGAGTTGCACGCGGGGCGCGTGCCCGGCGCCGATCTCTTCGGTGCCGATCAAGGCCTCGGCGTGCCCGGCGGCCAGCCGTCGACGACGGCTGTTCCGATTGGCGAGAGCCGCGTCTCGCGACCGGACACCGTCGAGATGGCGCGCGCGTCGATCCGTGAGATGGCGGCGCGCAAGACCGACATGGTCAAGATCTGGCTCGATGGCGCCGGCGGACTGATGCCCAAGCTCAAGCCTGACATCTATTCCGCCGTGATCGACGAGGCGCACAAGAACGGCTTGCGGGTCGCCGCGCACATCTACGATCTCGACGACGCCAAAGCGATCGTGCGCGCGGGTGTCGATGTCATCGCGCACGGGGTGCGGGACAAGCCGGTCGATTCCGAGTTCATCGACATGATGAAAGCGCGATCGGTTTGGTACATCTCCACCATCGTGCTCGACTACACGAATTTCGCCTTCGCCGACCAGCCGCCCTGGATGCGTGAACCCTTCCTGCAACGGGCGTTGCATCCCGCGGTTCGCGCGCAATTCGATGACCCGGAATATCGCGAGCGCACGCTCGCCTCGCCGGCGACGCCGAAAAACAGAGCAGCGGTGGCGACCAACAAGCAGAATCTCAAGGCGGTCCATGACGCCGGTATTGGGGTCGGCTTCGGCTCCGATTCCGGCGTGGGTCTGCGCATTCCGGGCGTGGCCGAGCATCTGGAGCTCGCACTGATGGTGGAAGCAGGGCTTACCCCCATGCAGGCAATCACCAACGCCACGTCGAATGCAGCGGCGTTGCTCAAGCTCGACGATCGCGGCGCGCTGGCGCCCGGTAAGCTCGCCGATCTCGTCGTGCTCGACGGCGATCCGAGTGCGGACATCAGTAATTCGCGGAAAATTCACGCGGTCTGGCATCGCGGCAAGCAGGCGGCGGGACCTATTGCGACGTTCACGCCGTGAGCAACGGCGCGGATGGAGCACCGCGAAATCGGAAGCAAGTCCGGCTGCAATCAGCAGCCCTCTGCTTGCAGGCCAGCACGGGGTGGATGTTAGGCAATTGAGGGGCACCTCATGATGCATAGAGGCCGTCTTTTCGTTGAACGCGGTGCCACGATCGCCATCGCCGCCGCCACGTTGCTCCTCTCGCTTGCGCCCGCGCGCGCGGCCGATCCGATCAAGATCGGCCTGAGCTTGAGTCTGACTGGCGCGACCGCGCCGGCGGGGCGGCAAGTGCAGGCCGGACTCGACATCTGGCGCGAGAACGTCAACGCAGCGGGCGGCCTGCTCGGACGCCCGGTCGAGCTCATCTATTACGATGATCAGGCCAATCCCGCGAATGCGCCCGGCGTCTACGCCAAGCTGATGGGAGTCGACAAGGTCGATCTGCTCATTGGCCCCTACAGCACCAATATCATCGCTGCCGCGCTTCCCGCGATCATTCAGAACAAGCGCATGACCATCGGCATTTTCGGGCTAGGCGCCAACAAGCAGTACAAGTATGCGCGATATTTTTCGATGAATTCGCAAGGCGCGTCCCCGCGCAATTATTCGCGCGGATTGTTCGAGCTTGCCCTCGAGCAGCAACCGAAGCCCAGGCGGGTAGCGCTGGTCGGCGCCGACGTCGAGTTCTCGCGCAATGCGCTCGACGGCGCGCAGGAGAACGCGAAGGAGCTCGGCTTCGACGTGGTCTACGAGCGCACTTACCCCCTCGCCAACACCGAATACACCGCGACCGCGCGCGCGATGCAGGCGGCCGATGCGGAGGTGGTCTATGCCGCAACCCTGCCGGTCGACACCGTGGGGCTTCTGCGAGCGTCGAACGAGGTGCAGTTCAGGCCGAAGCTCTACGGCGGGGCCTTCCTCGGCCTCTTGGTCATGGGCATCAAGCAGCAGCTGGGGGCGCTGATCAACGGACTGGTCAACCACGAGTTCTACATTCCGGCCGCGAGCCTACAATTCGCCGGCACCAAGGAATTTCTCGACGAGTACCAAAAGCGGGCGCCGGGCCTGGGCATCGATCCGCTGGGCTTCACCTATCCTCCATATGCGTACGCCGCGGGACAGATTCTCGCGAAGGCGGTCAGCGAGACTAAATCGCTCGATGACGAGCGGCTTGCCGAGTACATCCGCGGCCATGCCATTGACACGGTGATCGGACCGATGTCGTTCGGCGAGGACGGCGAATGGAAGACGCCGCGCATCATCTATGCGCAGTTCCAGAACGTCAGCGGCAACGACATCGGCCAATTCAAGGACATGTCGCGCCAGATCGTGGTCTGGCCGGCGCAGCTCAATGACCGGCGAGCTGATATATCCATATGCTCAGGCGCTGAAATGACAAAGGCGGCCGCCGCGCGCAGTAGCAGCCCGGAATGAGCGCAGCGAAATCGGGGCAAGTCCGGGTTGCCAGGTTTCCCTCTTCGCGGGCTCAGCCGCGCCACAACCCCGGCGGATTACGCCGCACTCTGTGACGATGTGGTAGGGTGATCGGCAGGCAAGCGTGAGGGAGCAAGCCATGGCGCTACGTAAATTCATTATCGAGAGGGACATCCCGAAGGTCGGCACCTTGGAGCGCGAGCAGCTTCGCGGGGCTGCGGGAAAATCGAACGCAGCGCTGCGTCAGCTCGGTCCCGACATCCAGTGGGTCGAGTCCTACGTCGCCGACAACAAGACGTTCTGCGTCTATCTCGCCCAAGACGAGGACATCATCCGCAAGCACGCGGAGATCAGCGGTTTTCCGGCGACGAAGGTCACTGAGGTGCGCAAGATGATCGACCCGACGACGGAACGGCCTGACCGACCAACGAACGAGTAGCAGCTAGTCGGATGAAATATTCTTCCCCAACATAGAGGCCCGTAGATGAAAGCTCTAATCCATTCATTGATCGCCGCCACTCTCGTTTCAGCGCCGGCCTTTTGTGCCGACGAGCCCTCACTGGTCGGAACCTGGACCGGACAGAGGGATCGCATTGCCAAGGTCGAAGGGCGGCGCGGCGGACTTGCCACGCTGGTCATAACGGAGCAGCAGGGGAACACCTTCGTCGGGCACTTGAAACGTTCAAACCCGACCGGCGATGAGGATGAGCCCCTCTGGGGCGCGTTTACGCTGGGCGCCCAGCTGATGATGGGGGCGGACGAGGAAGGGACTTACATTTTCCGTCTCATCGACGCGAACACGCTCGACTATTGTTACACCGAGGCCGGCCCTTCTGCGCGCGCTGTGTGCGCCAGGCTTGCCCGGCAGCGCTGATTTTCGGTGCCGGCTCAGGCGCCGCTCGCCGCGGCGATCGGCACCAGGAGGTGATCGCATGAGACGCTCCCGGCTCATCACGCTCACCGCGGCTGCGTGGCTCTACGCGGCGGCGTTCGTCGGCACATTGCTTTGGGCAAGCGGCGATGCAGCGGCGCAGAGCTATCCCAATCGCCCGATCACGCTGGTGGTACCGTTCCCGCCCGGCGGCGCAACCGATGCGATCGGCCGCACGCTTCAGGACAGCATGTCGCAAGCGCTCGGCCAACAGGTCGTCATCGAGAACATCGGCGGCGCCGGCGGTATGATCGCAGCGGGCCGCGCGGCGCGCGCCGCGCCTGACGGCTACACGGTGCTGCTGCACCAGGTGGCGCTGGCGGCCGGCATGACGCTCTACCCGAACCTTGGCTTCGACGCCGAGAAGGATTTCGTCACGGTCGGACTTATCAACACCGCGCTGACGACGCTTGCCGCGCGTGCGAACCTGCCACCAAACAATATCGCGGAGCTCGTGCGCTGGATGAAGGAGCCAGGACAGGATGCCAAGATCGCGCATCCCGGCGTCGGCTCGTTCGGTCACCTGGCAGGCGTGCTGGTCGCCGAGGAGATCGGCGCGACGGTCACGCAGGTTCCTTATCGCGGCGCCGGGCCCGCGCTCAACGATTTGCTGGCGGGCGTCGCCGATCTGAGTTCGATATCGGCCGTGGTCGCCGGACCTTTGGTCAAGGCCGGCAAAATCAAGGCATACGCCATTATTGGTCGCAACCGCTTCGCCGGGCTGCCTGATCTCCCAACGATGGGCGAGGTCGGCTACAAGAAACTCGATCTCGATTTCTGGCACATGCTGCTCGTGCCCGCCGGCACGCCCGCGCCGATCATCGAACGGCTCAACGCGGCGCTGCGCCACGCGCTCGCCGACGAGAGGGTGCGCAGGACCTTCGCCGACGGCGGCATGGACGTGTTTGCGAGCGAGGAGCTGACGCCAGACGCCGCGCGCGCGTTGCTCAAGCGCGAGGTCAAGCTCTGGGGCGAGGTGATCCGCGCCAACAACATCGCGGCCCACTAGCCAGGCGCGCGACTGTAGGATGGGTTGAGGGCGCTGCGCGCGAAACCCATCGACCTTGTCGCGAGCCGAGAGGTTGATGGGTTTCGCTTCGCTCAACCCATCCTACGGGACCTACGATGCAGCAGCGGCCACCTTCTCGTTGGTGCCCGACTCCGGCACGAGCGCGGCGGCTTTCAGTCCTTCTTGCACCTTAGGGACGGTCGCCTTCACGTCGGTAATCGGCAGGCCATGTGTGGGCGCGATGGTTTTGACGCCGAGCCGTTCGATCAGATGGTCGAGCCGCTCGCAATAGGCGTCCATGTCGGCAAACTTGGTCCAGAACAACGCGAGATCAGCGAACACCGCCGACACGTCCGGCAGATCGAGCGAGACCGCCTCCTCGGCGAGCAGACCGCAGTGGCAGTCGAGGTGATAGTGGCTGTAAGCAAAGCCGTCGCCGGGAAACAGCACCCGCTCGCGCGTATCGAAGCCCCACCAGGTCGTGCGCAGGTCACGGATTACCGGCTCGACCGCCATCAGGCTGCGTCCGCCGAGATCGATCGCGTCGTCCTCGTTCATCGACCGCATGCGATGCTCGTATTGCGGAAAGGCGAGGTGATAATCGCTGACGTCGCCGCACAGCATCGTCTCTGGAAAGCGCGCGAGGATGCGCCCGAGCCCGCCGCAATGCGGCGTCTCCTGGTGGGTTACGAAGAGATATTTCAGCGGCGCGATGCCGCGCGCGAACAGCTCCGCCAGGTGCCGCTCGATGACTGGAAAGTCCTTTGGGTGTCCGGTCTCGACCAGGGCCGAGGCGCGCTCGCCGGCGATGAGGTAGGCCGCATTGTAGCCGTGATAGACCTTGCCCTTGTGGCGCTGCGCCAGGCAGTCGCCGATCCAGAACACGCCGGGTGCGATCTCGCGCGGCATCTTGTGGGCCATGCTTCAGCGCTCCTCGTCGCGACCGACGTAGCGCGACGCCGCCACGCTCTTGTCCAGCCTCGCGAGAACATCGTCGAGCATCGCGACGTGGCGCGCCACGACTGCACGGCCGTGCAGGATGCAACCGTAGCCCGGCGCGATCGTCTCGACGTCGCATTTGGCGAACACGTCGGCGATGCCGCGCCGGATCGAGTCGGTCGGCGCGCCTTCGAGCCACCAGTAGCGCGTGTTGAGCAGGAACGAGCGCAGCTCGCGCGCGGACGTCGTGTCATCATCGTCGGTGACGATCCAGGGACCGTCCGCGCGCGGGCGCCAGACATGGGTGAACATGTCGGAGGAGAACAGCGTGCGGGTTGCGCGGTCGTAGAGCCAGCGCGTGGCGATAAGCCGAATCGGCGCCTGCATCACGTCGATCGCGCGGCCATGTTGTCCAAGCTTGATGGTATCGGCGCGGGTCACCGCGGTGACCTTCATCGATTCGAGGATGCTGCGGCCGTTCGCCTTGGCGCCGAAATCGAACCACAACGCCGCATCGACGTTGCTGGTGTAGCAGGTCTCGACATTGAAGTGACCCGCGAAAGCCTCGACGTTGTTGATCGACATGAATTCGTTGAGACGCAGCGGAAACAGCGACAGCGGCAAGCCGGGCGCGATCAGCGAATCGATCTGCGCGCGGATCGCCGGCTCGTCCTTGCCGAAGCCGGTATCGATCAGCATCGCCGCGTCGCTCTGCGTGAGCAGATAGCTGTTCGCCACCGAATAGCCGCGCGCGCTGGCCGGATAGGAACTCACCCGGCCGTCGAGCGCAAACAGGTTCTGCAGCGCGTAGAGCTCGCCTTCGGCAAGCGCGGCAATGCCCCCGGCAAAGCCGCCCGTCTCGCCAGTTTTTTGGGGCGCGTGCTGCGTCAGGACGGACATGGTGCCTCGACCTTACCGGGCGCGGGCGGCGAAGGGAACAGGCCCGCGCGCCACTGTTCGCGCGACTATGTCCCGCCGCGAGTTTCATCACCTGCGCCGGTGTACGACGCTACTTCGATTGCCAAGCCGACCGTGCTGCTGCGCACTGCGCGCATCAGGTAAGGTACTTGTCGTTGTCGGCGCCCAGCGCCGGCGAGGCGATCGCCGCTGCGGGGCTGGCGCGAAAGGCCGGATCGAGCGGTAGCGGGAGCGCCGGCATAGTGGCGCCCTCGGGATTGGCCAACACGTGGCGGAACACACCGCGCGCCGCGTAGTGCGGATCGCGAAATGCATCGGCGAGGCTCGCAACGATCGAGCAGCAACAATCCTTGCCGGCGAAACGCGAACGCCAGACGTCCGCCGTCTCGGTCGCAATGATTGCGGCAACCCGTGCCTTGGTCGCCGCAGCGTTTTTTCTATCGTCGCGGAACTCGGGCTCGAGGCCGATCATCTCGCAGAACGTCTCCCAGAATCGCCGTTCGAGCGGCGCCGCCGCCAGCATCTTGCCATCCTTGGTCGGGTAGAGCCCATAACGGGGCGAGCCGCCGGTGACGAAGCCCGCCCCATTTTCCGGCCAAGCCCCGGCAGCGAGGCCCTGCCCGATCGCCCAGAACATGAGCGGGAAGAGATTGTCCGCCATCGCCACATCGAGGTGGCGGCCACGTCCCGTGCGGCGACGCTCCTCGAGGGCGAGCAGGATGTTCAGCACGGCAGGGTATGCGCCGCCTGCGACGTCTGCGATCAGCGCCGGCGGCAGGACCGGCCGCGATGGATCACCCATCGACAACGCGAGCAGACCTGCATCGCCAATATAGTTGAGGTCATGGGCCGCGATGTCGCGTTTGCGACCGGTCTGTCCGTATCCCGAGATCGAACAGTAGACGACCATGGGATTGAATGCGGCAACCGCGTCATAGTCGAGGGCGAGCCGCGCCATGACGCCGGGCCGGAATTGCTCGACGATGATATCGGCGCGCTTCAGCAAAGGCTCGAGGCGCTTGCGCTCGGCGGCGTTTTTCAGGTCGAGGGCGAGACTGCGCTTGCCGCGATTGAGGAGCGCGAAGCTCGCGCTGTCCCGCCCCCAACGGGGCGCATGGCCGCGCATTTCCTCGCCGCGTCCCGGCGGCTCGATCTTGACGACCTCCGCGCCGGCCTCGGCCAAGAGCAGGGTCGCCAACGGGCCCGGCAGCAATGTCGAGAAGTCAAGAACAAATAGACCTTCGAGCGGCCGCATCGCTCTTTTCCCTACTTGGAGGCGCAATACTTATCGTGGAGATCGATTTGCTTTGGAAGATCCGCGGGCCGGAACTCGTTACTTCCCAGCGGCGAACTTCACCACCTTCGCCCACTTCTCGGTGTCGCGCCTCCAGATCGCACCGAACTGTTGGGGCGTCACCAGAATGGGCCGCCCGCCGACCTCCGCGAGCCGGGCGGCGATGCGCGGATCGGCGAGACCGGCGTTGATCTCGCGGTTGAGGGTGACGATGACCGCGGCAGGCGTGCCGGCGGGAACGGCAATGCCGGTCCAGCCGCTCACCTCGTAGCCCTTGAGCGTCTCGCCGACGGTCGGAACGTCCGGGACCGCGGCCGATCGTGCAGCTCCCGTGATTGCGAGCGCGCGCAGCGCACCCGAGCGGATGTGCGGCAACGAGTTCGGCAGCGCGTCGATCCCGGCCTGCACGCGGCCGCTGATGAGGTCGGTCACCATTGGCGCGCCGCCGTGATATGGCACGTGCACCATATCGACGCCGGCTTCGAGCTTGAACAGCTCCCAAGCGAGATGGCTGATCGTGCCGGTGCCAAACGAGGCCATATTGATTTTGCCGGGATTGGCCTTCGCATGGGCGATGAACTCGCCGACGGTTTTGACCGGCAGCGAGGGCGTCACCTCCATGACGAAGGGCAACTCGGCGAGTGCCGCGACCGGGGCGAGATCGCGCAGGAAATCGAAAGGAAGCGCGTCGTGGAAGCTCGCGTTGATGGCGTTGGTGGTGGTGACGAAGAGCAGCGTGTAGCCGTCGGGTGGTGAGGCGACTGTCGCCTGCACCGCGATATTGGTGCCGGCGCCCGGCCGATTCTCGATCACGAAGGATTGCCCGAGCCGATCGCTGAGCCACGCGCCGAGGATGCGGGCGACGAAATCGGTCGAGCCGCCGGCGGGATAACCGAGGATCAGGCGCACCGGCCGCGCGGGATAATTTTCCGCGCGCGCGCTGCGCGGCAATGCCGCGAGCGCGGCGGCGCTCGCTACGAGACGCAGAATTTCGCGGCGTGGGTGGTGCATCGTGTGTCCTCGGCGCTCCGAGGTGCTTTGCTACTGCGTTCCGGCAATGCCAGCGAGCTTCACCACCTTGCTCCAGCGGACGATCTCGGCGTCGATGAAACGCTGCTGAGCGTCGGGCGGCGGGCTATCAACCGGGATCGTGCCCAGCGCAATCATCTGCTCCCGAATCTCCGGGAGCGCGGCAATCGACTTCAACTCGGCATAGAGCCGCTCGACGACCGCGCCCGGCGTATGCGCGGGCGCCACGATCATCACCCAACCCACGCCTTCATAGCCCGGCACGCCGGATTCCGCGATGGTTGGGATGTCGGGAGCAGATGGAATTCGCGTGCTCGATGATACGCCCAGCGCACGCACCTTGCCAGCGCTGACCAGTGGCAGGGTTGCAACGACATCGCCGAGCATCAGGGGAACCTGTCCCGCGACGACGTCATTCAGCGCGGGCGCCCTGCCTTTGTAAGGGACGTGCAGCATTTCGATGCCGGTCATACTCTTGAACAACTCCGTGAAGAGATGATGTGGCGAGCCTGGCCCGCCTGAGGCATAAGACAGCCGGCCCGGTTCG
>Ga0126369_10004268_pt1 | contig 10453 bp, 8 predicted proteins | sample PanSoiMetaPlot_1_FD_109646 | JGI IMG/M metagenome (GOLD analysis project Ga0126369, IMG submission 109646) | Tropical forest soil microbial communities from Panama - MetaG Plot_1 | ecosystem: Environmental > Terrestrial > Soil > Tropical forest > Bulk soil | place: Panama | collected 2016-02-17
CCGGCAGGATACGGCGTGGATGCCGCGTTCATGCAGCTCAGACGACATGAACGCGGCATCCACGCCTTTAGCCTGCGCGTCGGCCCCCTCGCAGCAGGCAGCACGGCATCCCGCCGCCCCCACCAGCCACGCAACCCCAAGCATCAGGCCGTAAAGGACGGTGAGCGCTGATCGTGTGTGCCGCAGCACCAGGAAAACAACTGCCATGGCGGCGAGCAGCGCCAGCGCGGTCGCTTTGGGTCCATCTCGCAAGATGGCGGAGATGATGTCGCTAAACAACAAGGACTGCCCGACCGCCTGCGCATCGTCGCCGGAACTGGAGATCGAACTTCGAATCAGCGTCGACAATTGCTCGAGGTCGTGCGAGTCCAAAATCCCCACTTTCTTCGGAAAGGCCAGCCCGACCCGTCCTGCAGTGCCGTCGCGCAACGTGAGCGGAAGCCGGATCGCTTTGGGCAAGTCTTCCAGCGTCACTTGACGCAAATCGGGCGGAGGCCGGAACTTCTCCACTTTCTCGCGCAGCTCGGGCTTTAGCAGCGCCAGCCTCACGTCGGTGAGCGCGGCTCGCAGTTCGCGCAAAAGGCGAATCTTTTCTTCCTGATCGTCTGGAATCGCGGTTCGAAGCGTACGCACTTCGCGGATCGGGTCCGTGTCCTTTAGAGCTGCGCGTTTTTGATTCAGCACCGCAACCACGCGGTCGAGCTCACCCGCGGTGTTCCCGACGATGACGATCGGGGTGAGATACGCGTTGAAGATTTGATCGAACTTGCGACCCCAGTACATCGAGCCGGACTTGATGCTCTTTCTGGCGCGCAACTTGGTGAGGTCGTATTGGATCAGCTCGCCCCGGTAGGCGAGCAGACCGGCGAGCACCGCGACCAGCGAAAGAATGGTAGCCCGCCGAATCAAGCGGCGATTACGCTGGACGCCTTGAACCACTCGAGCGCTCAAGGCAAACGCTCGGCGAGCGTTTTCGAGCTTCAGCGGACGCCAGCCCTCGATGACCGATAACAGCGGCGGAAGAAGGAGGATGGCCGCGATCCAACACAGCGACATCCCTAGGCCACCGATGCTGCCGAAGTCCCTGAAGCCTCGGAAATCCGTCAGCGACAAGGACAGGTATGCGAGACCGGAAGCGAACGCCGCGACGAAGGTGGCGCCGAAGGTTCGGCGCAATGCGATCCGGGCGGCCTCCTCGACGGTCAGCCCGCCACGCCGCTCCTCCATGTACCGGGCCACGATGATGATCGCGACGTTGATGCCGTTTCCCACCACGATGGAACCGAGAAAAGCCGTGTTGGCATTGAGATGGCCGATGAAAAAGTAGCTGAGACCAAAGGTGACGGCGCACCCCGCGGCCAAGGCTCCAACAATCGCGGCGATTGCCGTCCAGCTACGAAAGTAGATCCACAATGCAGCGAACACCAGGCTGAGCACCATCACGGTCGAGGAGGCCAGATCCGCGACCAAAGCCTCCTGCTCCTCGACAAGGGCGGCCACTTCTCCGTCGTATCCGACTTGCACGTTCGGATCGTATCGACGCGGATTGAGCCGCTGCACCTCGCGCTTCACCGCCTCCCACAACGCCTTGTTGAACGAGTACCCGGTGCCCGACTCTGGGGGTCGGACAAGCAGCGCCAGCAACCGTCCATCCGGAGTTTGGAAGTAGCCCCTGCGAAAGTTCGCCGACCGTAGGTTGTCGGCGTACTTGGCTTCGATGTCGCCGAACTCCAAAGGCGGCGGCGGTTCGCGCTCCTCCTCCACTAAGCCCAGCAGCGGATTGGCGTTGCGCTTTTCCCAGGCGACGCGCTCTTGAACGCGTTTCAGAATGGTCCGGACGTCTTCGGTCGAGAGATACAACAAGCCGAAGCGCTTCAAGAACGCCTGCTCCTGATCGGTGCGGTAATCGACCGTGTCCACCATCGTGAGCGGCAGCTTGCGCAGCGCCGCGGCAAGGTCGTCCGCGAAACGGTCCATCGCATCGGGATCCGAGCCTTCGAGGATCACCGAAAGGTGGTTTACGTTGTGCAACAAGGGGCCGACGGTTTTCGCGGCGACCACGCTGGGCGCGTTCACCGGCAGCAGCTCTTCCACGTCACTGCGCAAGTCCTGATAAAGGCGGACCGCGTAATAGGTGCCAACTGCCGTCAGCGCCAGAGCCGCACCGAGTACTCCGATCCGAGCCCGGATTAGCCAGCGCACCAACCGGCCAGAGATCGACTCCAGGTCGAGGCTCACTCGGCCTCCTGACCCACGCGGCTAGCTACCGGCCGATCGGGACGCGGTTGTCTGGAAACCACCTTTCGGCCCAGCCGATTTCGGTGCTCAGCGGAATCTCTCGACAGCTGTCCGCCGCAGAGCGATACGCGGCGGAAATCACCTGGATGCAGAAATACGCCTCACGCGCTTCTTTGCCGACGAAAGCGTTGGTATCGATGGCGCTCTTGAAATCGTCGAACATCGAGTTGAACCAGTTGATGTGGCTCGCATCCATCCAGTGGGACTGAATGCAGCGACGCTCCACCTTCCAGTCGCCGGTTCGGGCTTTGCCATTGGCCGAGCGTTGTAGCGTCGCGATCTGAAGGTCGTCGTCGTCCACGGTGATCGCTCCGAGCTCCCCGTGCAGGGTATAGATCACCTTGCGCACTCCGGCCGTCCAGCTCAGGTGCGCCTGTGCCAATCCATTGGGGAAGGTGAGTACGGCGCTGAAATTGTCTTCGGTGTCGAACGGCTCTGGACCGAGCGATGCCATCTTCGCGCTAACCGCGGTCGGGTAACCCCCCATCCACTCGAATGCCAAGTAAAAGGTGTGACTGCCATGATCCATGGCGATTCCACCCCCGCCGTACCTCTTTTCTCGTCGCCAGTCGGGTCTCCACTCTGCAACCCCCTTGGCATGTGTACTTCGGAAGGTACTCAAGGTGACCGATTGGACCTCGCCGATGACACCGCTTGCGAGAAGATCGCGAATTGCCTTCACCACCGGCGCGTGCTTGTAATTGTGGCAAGGAAAAATCACCCGGCGAGCGCGCGCTGCATGCTCCAAGAGAGCGGACGCTTCGCTGAGCGTGCAAGTCAAAGGCTTTTCGCAGAGCACGTGAAGACCACGGTCGAGCCCGGCGTGTGCAATTTCAGCGTGCAGGGACGGCGGAGTGCAGATGTCGATGAAATCCAGCTCGAATCCACAGTGCTTCAGCAGCGATTCGTAAGTGGGATAGACGCGAGCGCCGGAGAGATCCCTGCGAGCCTGCGTGCGTCGAGCCGAACAGATGTCCGCCACGGCGATGATTTCCACATCGCCCTTTCCTCGGTTGCGATGCAGGTAGGCAGGGACATGGCCCTTGCTCGAGATGAAACCGTAACCAATTACGGCACCTTTCAAGGGCCTGTGAGCCCGACGCGAATGTGACATCAACGTCAACGCCTACTCGATGAGCCGCTTCGGCTCAAGGAAAAGGGAATGAACGGTGAGATAACCAAGGGTTAGCTTCCCCATGAGCCGTCCTTGTAAAACTTCGCGAATAACTCGTCCAAAATCGAAAGGCCTTCCAGTGCGGCCTCTCGGTCGATGGTCAGCGCCGGTTGAAGCCGAATGTGTGGACTGTAGATCATTGCCAAGAGCCCCCGTTTCACGCCTGATAAGTAGAACTCCTTCATCACCGTGCCCGGCATTGCCTCCTTGGTCTTGCGATTCTTGACGATCTCGATGCCCAACAGCAGGCCTGCGCCGCGGACATCCCCAATAAATGGGTAACGCTCCTGCATTTTTTTTAATTCCGTCAGCATTTCACCGCCGACTCGCGCCGCGTTTTCCCAAAGCCGCTCCGCGCGTATGACGCGAACCGAGGCGAGGGCAGCGGCGCTCGCCAAGGGATTCCCGCCGTAGCTCGATGAGGCTCCGGAAGGATTGGCCCAAGGCTTGGCCTGAGCCACTTGGCTGCTCGTCAATACTCCACTCACCGGAAACCCAGAACCAAAGCCCTTGCCGAGGGTAGCGATGTCGGGGCGGGTACTGGAGTGATCGACGCCCCACATCTTCCCGGTTCTACCCAGCCCGGTAATCATTTCGTCGGCGATGAATAGGGCCCCGACTTCATGCGCAGCTTCGGCCACCGCCGGAATGAATTCTGGCGGGGGGATCACATTTCCGGCGGTACCCTGCATCGGCTCTGCAATGACCGCGGCGACTGGGCCTGAGCTCTGGGCCTTGATCGCCTTGCGCGCGAAGTCGGCGCACGCCACTCCGCAGGAGGGGTAGCTGAGGTTGAAGGGGCAGCGGTAGCAGTCCGCGTACGGAATCAAGGTAGTGTGCGGAAGCAAGGGCCCCAAGCCATGCTTGGCCTCTGAGCCCATCAGCGACATCGCACCGGCGGTCTTTCCGTGGAACGCCCCCCAAAAGCCGACCACGTCCAGTCGGCCTGTGTAGCTGCGCGCAAGCCGAAGGGCCGACTCAACGGCTTCCGCTCCCCCGGAGTAGAGCTGCAGCCGATCGAGTCCCTCCGGCGCGACTTCCGCGACTTCGTTCACCAGCTCCGCCCTGGGCTCGGAAGTCAGGCTCCCCAGCGTCAGCTTGTGCATTTGCTGGGTCAATGCCTGCACGTACTTCGGATGACAGTGCCCGAGCGAATTGACGCCGATCCCGCCGATCAAATCCACGTAGGTATTTCCGTCGACGTCGGTCAAATAGCTGCCTCGGCCACGCTCCATGGCAACGCCAGCCCACAGGGCAAAAGCCTGAAGTCCAGGTGCCAAGTGGCGTTGCTCACGCGCCACCAGCTCCCTAGATTTCGGACCGGGAATCTCTGACTGGATGTGGACTTTGCCCATCGCTAGGACCTCTCGTTCCCTGAAACACGAACAACCGGTGCAACGGATAGTTCCAGGCGATCCCCACCAAGGCGGATGCTGCGATCACCCCCGGCGTCTTGGGAATTCCTAGTCCATCCACGAGGGCGTATGCCAGCAGGCAGTTGAGGCCGGCGGAAGTGGCGCTCACCAGAGTGTAGCGCGTGACTTCGCCCTCGAACCGGCCGCCGCGCGGCTTGAACACCCACCATTTCTTCACCGTGAAATCGGTCACTGCACCCGCCACGGCGCCGCAGAGAATCGCCAGCAGGTAATGGACACCCACGGCAATCAGCAACACCAGCAGCACCCAATCCACCAACGTTGCCAGGCTCGAGGACAGCTGAGCTTTGACGAACTTGATCAGCTCTGATAGCCGCCACGCAAGCCGCTGAGATGAGCGCAATACTCAGCGCCCCTTCCGGCGCAATTCCGCCCGGAGGATTGCAAAACGTTGGATCGCCGTCGCATTGGACAAAATAGCGATCAGCGCGAGTGCGGCCAAAAGCACATAGTGGCGCGGGTGTGGATTGTCGGGCTCCCAAAAGAGCGCCCCGATTGCGGAGATCAGCGTTCCGCCGCAGAGGTACACCGCTCGTTCATGACGCTGCATCAAGCCCACCCGCAGGTCGATGCCCATGGACTCGCCTTTCGCGCGCGCGTAGCTGACCATTACGGCGCCGATGCAACTGGCCGCCGAGAGGATAAAGCCGAGCGGCATGTCGCGGTAGTACCAGGCGTATGCAAAGAACAGGGCCATTTCGGACCAGCGATCTACCGTGGCGTCGAGCAATTCGCCGGAATCGGACGAGAGCCCTCGGGCGCGGGCGACCGCACCATCCAAGGAGTCGCACATTGCTCCCAGCAACAGCAGCCACCCCCCTAGCCCAAAGTGCCCGGTTGCGATGCCCACTGCGGCGCCCAGCTGAAGGGCCAGCGATGTCCAAGAGAGAACATCGGGGTGGAGGTTGAGCCGGACGCAGGCACGGGCGATCGGCCGAAACAGCCACAGCCCGTATTCCATCAAGTATTCGTTAAGCAGAAACGTGCCGCCCTGCTGGGAGACTCTCTCGGTGCGGGGGCGACCCCCGATCGCGGTTTTCACTGCGAAACCCAAAAGCCCGACAACGAATGCGCTTACCAGGGCCACCAGGGGCACCAGCGCGAAAGTGGGTGAATAAATGTTGTAGGTTTCGAGAGCGCTCATAGACGTGCGATTTCCAACACATACTTTGAGTTTGCACGCTCGCCAAGGTATATGCTCCGCGGCCTCAACCGGCCAGTCTTTCCCGGAGCGATGATTCCATTTATTGCCGTTGCGATGGCCGCCGCTCCTGCCCCGTGCGGCCCATTGGATTTGCCCACCACCATGGCACTGGCCGCCGCGCGAAGCGACGAAGTTGCGCTGAGCCGCGCAGAAGTTGCTACCGCAGAGGCCGTTCTCGCCATCGCCCGAGCCATCGGAATATTGCCGATGTCGACCGCGACTCTGCTCGTCGGACCGTCACCCGAGGCGCATGGGACTGTGGTGGAATCCGACAACAGCAACCGACACATTGCCGGCCTGGGAATCTTCAGCAGGGTCGACGTGACATTGGTGCAGCCTCTGTATACTTGGGGACAGATCAGTTCGGGGAAACGAGCGGCAGAAGCGGGGGTCCGGGCCAGGGAATTGTTGGTTGACGACTCCCTTCAGCAAGTCGGATTTCGCGTTCTACAAGCGTATTGGGGTGTTTCGCTGGCGCGGCGCCTGCTGGCGATCTCAGACGACGTCCAGGGTGCATTGGCGGACGCCGACAAGAGAATTTCCGACGAACTCTCCCGCCGAACGGGCGAAGTGGTGCTGGAAGATAAGTACCGTGTCGCGATTTTCAGAGCCGAGATTCTTCAGCGGACCGCCGAAGCCCAGAAGGGTCGGAACCTGGCCCGCGTTGCGATCTCGGCCATGCTGGCAATTTCGGAGCCGGAGCTGGTTCTCAAGGACGAGCCCTTGCCGGTTTTGGAGCAGGAGTCCAGTCCTTCGCGGGAGCAAGCCATCCAGTTGGCCGAGCAAGCGCGCCCAGATTTAAGGGGACTGGATCAGGGCGTAAAGGCGTTGGAGGCTCAAGCGGATGCAAACCGTGCTGCCCTTTGGCCCCAGATTTTTGCGGCCGGTACCTTTTCCTGGGCGTGGGCGTCGAATCGGGACCGTCAGACCAATCCCTGGGTTAACGATGAGTTTCAGCATCTTAATGGAGGGTTGGCGATCGGCCTGCGCCAAAATCTCTCGATTCCACTCCTGAGTTCCCAAGTCCGGAAGGCAGAGGCGGAGCTGAGCTCACTTCGGCAAAAGCGAGAAGGACTGGTGCGGTTGATCCAAGCGCAGACCGACCAGGCGCTGGCAGATCTACGGGCAGCATCAGAGAAACATGCCGCTACCCAGGCAGGCCTCTCGGCGGGGCGCTCCTGGTTTCGGTCGGCGGGTCTGAATTTTGCGATTGGAGTTACCGACGCGCGTGGGCTGATCGATGCGTACGCCGCGTATGTCAAGAGTCAGGCCGACGGCGCGCAGGCGACCTATGAACTACTCTTGGCTCGAGGTCATCTCGATCAGGTCACTGGTAAGCCGCTGATTACCGGAGAGAGCACGTGCGTCTTGCGCTAGTTGCTGTTGGGCTGTTGATCTCTGCCCCGCCGAACGCGACCGAGGCGCTCAAGGCGCGGGACGCGGAGGTGCGGAAGCAGCTGCCCCCGCCGGGCTCGCCCGTGACCCCAGAGGTGCGATCGAAGATTGAAAACACTCTAACCCGGACCGTGGATATGGAGTCGATGGCAAAAGAAGCGCTGGGCAAGCACTGGGACGAACAGCCGCCCGCTAAGCGACAGAAGTTCATGCGGGCGTTTGTCAACCGGTTTAAGCGGGTGAGCGGAGACCAAATCGAGTCTTATCGAACCTCAAAGACAGAATTTCTGCCCGAACAAAAGCAAGGGGATACGGTCCAAGTACCGACCCGGCTCGTCGTCAAGGGTGAGCCCACCAATGTGGTCTACGTGATGCGACGCGAGGGCAACGAGTGGCGAATTGTCGACATCGTTGTCGACGACGTCAGTACGGTGGAGAACTACCGCAGCTCGTTTTCGAGGATCATCGCCAAGGAAGGATTTGACGCGTTGATCAGACGCCTGACAAGTACCGCTTGAGCTCGAGGGCGTTGCCTGAGCGCTCTCTTACGAGCCAGCTTGCCCAGAGGCAACAAGGGACCGCAACCAGCACCCCCGCCAGCACGTCCACCACGTAGTGGTGCGCCAGATAGACGGCCGCGAACGAGACCCAGAAAACGAAAGCGACGGTGGACAGCCGCCAGATCCAACCTCGATTCCAGGTGTACCAGGCCACCAGCACGGGGTAGCAGACGTGCAGCGATGGCATCGCCCCGAAGACGTTCGGATTACGCGAGTAGAACGACGAGAAGTAGTGGATGCCTAAGAGCGCATCAAAACGCGCGCAGCCAGCGGCGCTCGCCGCCACGTTCGGATTCACCGGGCCCAGACCATGCTCGATGACGTACCAGGGCGGCGCAACCGGAAAAAAAACGTACACCACGATCCCGATCAGGTTCGCAGCGAAGAACGCCCAGGCGAGCGCCGCGAATCGGCGCCTCTCACCCCGGAAATAAAGGAAGACCTCGGCCGCGAAGAATTCGAAGAGGTAAACGGCATAGGCAACACCGCAAACCAGATCGAGAACCGTGTTGGGATGTGCGTTGAACCATTCTGGCCAGGAGACGCCCCCAGCTCGGAATAGCACCATGTCCAGCGCTCGCACCTTCTCGCTGTGGATCGGGCCGAGCATCGGCAGATAGCGCTGGTTGTCCACCAAAACGCCGGTGATCCAGAGCGGTAGAGCTGCCTTTGCGAATTGGAGAGACCGCGGTCCGATCCAGGGTAGTATCAGGATTAAGGCGTCCGCCGCGACGTGCTCCCAGCGAAGCCCCTGGAACGATGCGACAGTAAGATGCACCACGCCTAGTACCAGCGTGATCGCCTTGAACAGTCGATCGCGAGCACCTGCCTCGCTGCTTCGAGCAACTTGGGTCTGAGAAATGGTTTGGGACAAGTGGTTCTGCTCCTCGCAGGGGGCGGGCTTCCTATCAGCTTCCAATACACACCTCAAACGGACCTTCGCCGCGCTTCGACCTCGGTCTGTCTTTCGGGGATAGGTATCGAGACACTTTTGTATACAGCGGGAGACTATCGAGAATCGTCAGAAACTAACCGCGCCGCTTCCGACAGTCACGCGACCGCCTTTTTGGCAGGCGGAGCTCAATGAGTGCCGGTTTTGCCGGAGCCCGGCTGCTTGGAAACAGGCTCAAGCGCGATCGTCACCTGGGAAAAGGTGACCTCGCCCTTTCCGCGAAAAGTGAGTGGGTTTCCAGCGTAAGCTCCAAAGAGAACCAGCTTCCCATCCTTGTCAAACCCGGCTCCACAGACGTGTCCCTTCGAACCTTGGGGGACGAAAATTTCGAGGAAGAAATTCGTTGAGACGTTCGGATCGATGGCCACCGATCGGAGAGCGTGATGGACCCCCTTTTTCGGATCACAAGGGTCGGTTCCCACAAAGGCGATCAACTTTTGGGTGCGCACCGGGGCCTTCAAGGTTCCGGTGATCTCCACCTCGGCGGAATCGCCAGCAGCACCCCGAGAACTGCCGCCGTCCGAGTTCGGCGGGTTCCTCTCGCTGCGTTGGGCAGATCCTACGAGGCAGAAAAGGAGCACGGTCACCATCGGCAAGGCCTGATTGATCATCAAAGCCGATGGTTGCACCGATCCAGACGCGGGTCACGAAACCTTACTTCTGAGCAGTCTGAGCTGCTTGGCCCAACGAAACGACCTTCCGCGACAGCTCCTGGTCTACATGCGAAAGGAAAATTCGGAAAGCTGGATAGTCCTCGGCTTTGACGCGGGAGACGGTGATCGCCACTTCGGCACTGCACACCAGCACGCCGTTCTCGACGCGGTAAGCGGTCCGAAGCCGTCCGAACTTGCCGTCCTCGGTCGTGTTGGCGGGAAGATTCGCCAGGGCATAGCCGGACGGAAGCTTATAACGCGCCGAATATTGGTTCACCCACGGCTGGGGCAGAATCAAATCGTAGTGCCGCTCCGCGAGCTGAGCATAGGCCTGGGTATAGGAACCCGCTTGACCGCTGAACGGCTGAAACCGAAGCGAGGAACCGGCCAGGACCTCCGCGTAGCGAGGAACGTCCATCTGGTATTCCAGCGTAACGTCCTGGTTCAAGTTGGTCGGGTCGTTGAGCGTCACCCGCCGGACCGTCAGGCCGGGAAAAGTTTGGGACCAGCTTCGTTCGAAGCTGGACCTGCGCGTTGCGGCGGATTGATACGCGCGTCTGAACTCCGGGGCGTAGGCTCCGCTCACTTTGCTTTGCCCCCGAATCTGCCCGCTGCCGTCTTTGTGAAGAGCGATTTCGAGCGACAACCCAGTCACATTTTCCTCAGCAGCTGAGTCCGGTATGGTTCGGAACACGCTCTTGCCGCCGGGGTCAACCAGCAAAATGCTGGCCCCTCGATCCGAGCTCGGCAATTCGGTCGCGCCGTGGAACTCGGCGGTTCC
>Ga0126369_10004272_pt1 | contig 10452 bp, 7 predicted proteins | sample PanSoiMetaPlot_1_FD_109646 | JGI IMG/M metagenome (GOLD analysis project Ga0126369, IMG submission 109646) | Tropical forest soil microbial communities from Panama - MetaG Plot_1 | ecosystem: Environmental > Terrestrial > Soil > Tropical forest > Bulk soil | place: Panama | collected 2016-02-17
TGCCCACGCGGTAGTTGCCGGTGAAGCACGCGTGGCAGAACTGCCCGGGATCGGTGCCGGTCGCCTTGAGCATGCCGTCGAGCGAGAGGTAGCCGAGCGAGTCAGCGCCGAGGTAACGACGGAGCTCCTCGGGGCTGTGGCTCGAGCCGATCAGCTCCTTCCGCGTGGGCGTGTCGATGCCGTAGTAGCAGGGCCACTGGATCGGCGGTGACGAGATCCGCACGTGCACTTCCTTGGCGCCGGCGCTCCGGATCATCCGGACGATCTTGCGGCTGGTCGTGCCGCGCACGATCGAATCGTCCACCACGACCACGCGCCGGTCGGCCAGCATCTCGCGCATCGGGTTGAGCTTCACCTTCACCCCGAAGTGGCGGATGCCCTGCTTGGGCTCGATGAACGTGCGGCCGACGTAGTGGTTGCGGATCAAGCCCATCTCGTAGGGCGTGCCGGACTCTTCGGAGTAGCCGAGCGCGGCGCTCGTGCCGGAGTCCGGCACGGGGATGATGATGTCCGCCTCGACCGGATACTCGCGCGCGAGCTGTCGGCCCATCGCCTTGCGCACGGTGTGGACGTTCCGGCCCCAGAGGATCGAATCGGGCCGCGCGAAGTAGACGTACTCGAAGACGCAGTGCAGCCGCTCCGCCGGCGGGAACGGGCGCAACGATCTGAGGCCCGAGTCGGAGACGATCAGGATCTCGCCCGGCTCGACGTCGCGCTGGAACGAAGCTTCCATCAGGTCGAGCGCGCATGTCTCGGAGGCGACAACGTGGCCGTCCCCGAGGCGCCCGAGGCTCAGCGGCCGGAAGCCATACGGATCGCGGATGGCGTAGAGCGCGTCGAGCGTCATGATCAAGAGCGAGTAGGCTCCCTTCACCTGCGCGAGCGCGTGGGCGATCTGCTCCTCGAGCGGCCCGGCCGGCGCGCGCGCCAGCAGATGCAGGATCACCTCGGTGTCGGAGTTCGACTGGAAGATGGCGCCGTCACGCTCCATCTCCCGGCGCAAGGTGTCGGCATTCGTGAGGTTGCCGTTGTGGGCGATCGCGATCGGCCCGCGCGCCGTGGTGGCGGTGATGGGCTGAGCGTTGCGCAGATTCGAGCTGCCCGCCGTCGAGTAGCGCACGTGACCGATGGCGCGGTGACCCGGCAGGCGCCGCAGCCGCTCGGGACTGAACACGTCCGCCACCCAGCCCATGTGCTTCTCGGTGTGGAACGCGGTGCCGTCGGTCGCGGCGATGCCCGCCGACTCCTGCCCGCGATGCTGCAGAGCATAGAGACCGAGATACGTGACGTTTCCGGCCTCTGGATGGTTCCAGATGCCGAAGAGCCCGCACTCGTCGTGGAATCTGTCGTCACGCCACGTGACGTTCAAATCCAGTCCTCCATGCCCGCTCGAGTTCTGTCGTCGCGACGTCGACGACGATCCGGGTCCCGATCCGGATTACCAGCCGCTCCCCGCCGGTCGTCCCGACCCACCGCCAGGGGATCGCCGACTCGGCCATCAGGGCCTCGAACTCACGCGCCCGCGCCGGCTCGACCGTGACGATGACGCGCGACGGGCCTTCGCCGAAGAGCGTGAGGTCGGCGCGCGCGTCGCCCGGCAGCGCCGCCACGCACCCGACGAGCTCGCGCCCGGTGACGCATCCCTCGGCAAGCGCGACCGCCGCCCCACCTTCCGCGCAATCGTGCGCCGACGTCGCCAGCCCCGCGCGCACCGCCGCCCGCACGGCCGCCTGGACCCGGCGCTCCATCTCGAGGTCGAGCGGCGCCAGAGCGCCGGCGAGCTGCCGCTGCCGCGTCCACAGCAACTCGCTGCCGCCGAGGCTCACCGTGTCCGGCCCCAGGAGCGCCACGCGATGACCGGAGCCCTTGAACCACTGGGTGGCGCGCCGGCCCGCGTCATCGAGCACCCCCACGACCCCGATGACGGGCGTCGGCAGGATCGCCCGCCCGCTCGTCTCATTGTAGAAGGAAACGTTACCGCCGACCACGGGCAGCTCGAGCGCCCGGCATGCGAGCGCGATGCCCTCGACCGCCTCCGCGAATTGCCACAGGATTTCGGGTCGCTCCGGCGAGCCGAAGTTCAGGCAATCGGTGATGCCGCGAGGCTCGCCGCCCGAGCACGAGACGTTGCGCGCGGCCTCGCACACCGCCATCGCCGCGCCCTGTCGCGGGTCGAGGAACACCTGGCGGCCGTTGCCGTCGGTCGACACCGCCAGCGCGCGGCGCGTGCCCTTGACGCGCAGCACCGCGGCGTCCGAGCCGGGCAGGACCAGCGTGTTGACGCCGACCTGCTGGTCGTACTGGCGAAACGCCCATTCCTTGGACGCGATCGTCGGCGAGCCGAGCAGCTCCACCAGGGCCGCGCCGTGATCGGACGGCTCGGGCACGCTCAGCGGGTCGAAGGCGCGGCGCTCGGCAAGCCACGCGGGCTCGACGGTGGGCTTCTGGTACTTGGGCGCTTCGGCGAGCAGGTCGACGGGCACCCGCGCCACGACCTCGCCGCGCAGGCGGGCGATCAGCTGACCGCCCTCGGTCACGCGGCCGATCTCGACCGCGTCGAGCTCCCACTTCGCGAAGACGCGGCGCACGTCGTCCTCGCGGCCGCGGGCGGCGACGAGCAGCATGCGCTCCTGCGATTCGGAGAGGAGGATCTCGTACGGCGTCATCCCGCTCTCGCGCTGCGGGACACGCGAGAGCTCGACGTCCATCCCGGTGCCGCTGCGCGCCGGCATCTCCGAGGTGCAGCACGCCAGCCCCGCGGCGCCCATGTCCTGGATGCCGACGACCGCGCCGGTGCGCATCACCTCGAGGCATGCTTCGAGCAGGAGCTTCTCGGTGAACGGATCGCCGACCTGCACGGTCGGGCGGCGCTCCTCGGCGTGCTCGTCGAACGTGGCCGACGCCATCGTCGCGCCGTGAATGCCGTCGCGGCCGGTCTTGTTGCCGACGTAGAAGACCGGGTTGCCCGGCCCTTCCGCGCGGGCCCGGAAGATCTCATCGCCGCGGACGAGACCGACGCACATCACGTTGACGAGCGGGTTGCCCGCGTACTCCGGCGCGAACGCGATCTCGCCGCCCACCGTGGGGCAGCCGAAGCAGTTGCCGTACCAGCTGATGCCTGACACGACGCCGCTGACGAGCTGGCGTACTTTCGGATCGTCCAGCTCGCCGAAGCGGAGCGAGTCGAGGATCGCGATCGGCCGGGCGCCCATCGTGAAGATGTCGCGGAGGATGCCGCCCACGCCGGTTGCCGCGCCCTGGAACGGCTCGATGAACGAGGGATGGTTGTGGCTCTCGATCTTGAAGACCACGGCCCAGCCGTCGCCGATGTCGAGCGCGCCCGCGTTCTCGCCCGGTCCCTGCAGGACATGCGCGCCGGTCTGCGGCAAGCGCGACAGGAAGACGCGCGAGTGCTTGTAGGCGCAGTGCTCCGACCAGAGCGCCGAGAACAGGCCGAGCTCCGCGTAGGTGGGCTCGCGTCGGAGCCGCGAGAGGATGCGGTCGTACTCTTCGGCCGTGAGGCCGGTTTCCAGGGCCAGGTCGAGCGTGACCTTCGGCTCGGCCCCCGTCAACCCTGTCTACCGCTTGAGGAAGGTGCCATCCTCGACGAGGCTTCCGAGGAGGGACTGGAACATCAGGAGCCCGTCGGTGCCGCCCATCGCCGCTTCGGAGGCCCGCTCCGGGTGGGGCATCATGCCCAGGACCGTGCCCTCGGGATTCACGATGCCCGCGATGTTGTCGAGCGAGCCGTTGGGATTGCTCTGCTTCGTCACGCGGCCGTCGGCCTCCGCGTAGCGAAAGACGATCAGGTTCTGCCGCTTGAGCCGCGCGAGGGTCTCGGCGTCGGCGTAGTACTTCCCTTCACCGTGCGAGATCGGCATCGTCAGCACCTGGCCGGGCCGCAGCCCGCGCGTGAACGGCGTGTCGATGTTCTCGACGACCAGATGGCTCGACTGACAGCGGTACTGCAGGCACTCGTTGCGCGTGAGCACGCCCGGCAGGAAGCCCGCCTCGCACAGGATCTGAAAGCCGTTGCACGAGCCGAGCACGAGCCCCCCGCCCGCGACGAAGCCGCGAAGCGCGTCGACGACCGGCGAGCGTCCGGCGACCGCACCGGCGCGCAGGTAGTCGCCGTACGAGAAGCCCCCCGGCAAGATCACGCAGTCGAGATCACGCAGCTCGCGCTCGCGATGCCAGACGTAACGCACGGGCTGGTGCAGCACTTCGGAGACCACGTAGTGAAAATCGCAGTCGCTCCACGTCCCGGGAAATACGACGACGCCGAATCTCATAGGGCACTCATCTTAGCGTGCGGCTCCGCGCGGGGCAAGGTCGTCCACGGTTTCGATCGTGTAGTCCTCCAGGATCGGGTTCGCGAGAAGCTGCCGGCACATCTCACCCACGCGCGCACGCGCGCCTTCGGCCGTCGACTCGGTCAGGTCGATGTCGATCACCTTGCCCACGCGCAGGTCGTTGAGCTCGGAGAAGCCGAGCCCGGCCAGGGCGCGCATCACCGCCGCGCCCTGCACGTCCATGATCCCCGGCTTGAGCCGCACCAGGACGCGCGCCCTCATGCCTCGCCGGTGACCAGGCGACGGTAGACCTCCTGGTACGCCTCCTCGACGCCGCCCATGTCGCGGCGGAAGCGGTCCTTGTCGAGCTTCTCCTTGCTGCCGCTGTCCCAGAGCCGGCACGTGTCCGGGGAGATCTCGTCGCCGAGATAGAGCTTCTTGCCCTTGCGCCCGAACTCGAGCTTGAAGTCGACCAGCAAGAGCCGCCGCTTGAGCATGTGCGGTCTCAGGATCGCGTTGATCTTGAGCGCGGTGCGCTTCATCCACGCCACCTCGGTCGGCGTGGCGAGCTTCAGCATCCGCACGTGGTCCTCGTTGAGCATGGGATCACCCAGGGGATCCGACTTGTAGTAGAGCTCGACGATCGGCTGCTTGATCGGCGTGCCCTCCTCGAGGCCCGTGCGCTTGGCGAGGCTGCCGGCGACGATGTTCCGCACGATCGTCTCGATCTTGATGATGTCGAGGCGATGGCACAGCATCTCGCGATCCGACAGCGTCTCGAGGTAGTGCGTGGGGATGCCGCCGCGCCCGAGCCGCTCGAAGAGCGTCGCGGACATCCGGTTGTTGACGACGCCCTTGCCGACGATGGTCCCCTTCTTCAAGGCGTTGAAGGCGGTCGCGTCGTCCTTGAAGTACTGGACGATCACGCCGGGCCGGTTGGTCTCGTAGACGATCTTGGCCTTGCCCTCGTAGAGCTTCTCGCGTGTCTCGATGTTCATCGGCTCCCTCGCGCTCACCGGGTGAGCCCCAGGCGTTTGAAGATGGCGTCGACGTTCTTCAGGAAGAACGCCGGATCGAAGCAGCTCTTGAGCTCGTCGGCCGACAGGTGCTCCATCACCTTCGGATCGGCGGCGATCAGCTCGAAGAAGGAGCGGCGCTCCTTCCAGGCGCGCATGGCGTTCTTCTGCACGATCTCGTAGGCGGTCTGGCGCGGCAACCCTGCGTCGGTGAGCTTGAGGAGCACCCGCTGCGAGTAGACGACGCCGTGGCTCAGCTCGAGGTTCTCGGCCATCCGCGCTGTGTCGACCTCGAGCCCCTCGACGATGAAGGTCGCCAGATGCAGGAGGTAGTCGAGCATGATCGTCGAGTCCGGCAGGATCACGCGCTCGACCGAGGAGTGGCTGATGTCGCGCTCGTGCCACAGCGCGACGTTCTCGAGCGCCGCCTGCGCGTTGGTCCTGACCAGGCGCGCGAGGCCGCAGATGCGCTCGGCCAGTTCGGGGTTGCGCTTGTGGGGCATCGCGCTCGAGCCCTTCTGCCCCTCGCCGAAGGGTTCCTGCGCCTCGAGGATCTCCGTTCGCTGCAGGCTCCGGATCTCCAGCGCGATCTTCTCGAGCGAGGCGGCCGCGATCGCCAGCATCGAGCAGAATTCGGCGTGCCGGTCACGCTGGACGATCTGCGTGGACACGGGGGCGGCGTCCAGACCGAGCTCGCGGCACACCTCGGCCTCGAGGTCGGGCTCGACGTGCGCGAAATTACCGACGGCGCCCGAGAGCTTGCCGACCGAGATCGTCGCGCGCGCTCGGCGTAGCCGCTCGAGATTCCGTCCCGCCTCGGTGTACCACACGGCCACCTTGAGCCCGAAGCTGGTGGGCTCGGCGTGGACGCCGTGCGTGCGGCCGATCGTCAGGGTGTCCTTGTGACGGACCGCCAGCTCGCCGAGCGCCTTCGACAGGCGCGTCTGGCCCGCGATCAACAGATCGATCGCATCACGCAGCTGGAGCGCGGTCGCGGTGTCCCAGACGTCGCTGGTGGTGAGCCCGATGTGGATGAAGCGCGAGTCGGCGCCCACCTGCTCCTCGAGACTCGTCAAGAGCGCGATCAGCTCGTGCTTGACGCGCTCCTGGATCGCGAGGATCCGCGTGATGTCGACGCGCGCCTTCGCCCGGATCCGCGCCATGGCGTCGGCCGGGATCCGGCCCCGCCGCGCGTAGGCCCCGCAGACCGCCAGCTCCACCCTGAGCCACGCCTGGTACTTGGACTCCTCACTCCAGATGCGACCCATCTCCGGGCGGGTGTAGCGGTCGATCACGCCCCCACCATAGAGCAAAACCGCAAACGATGGAAGCGGGAGTTGTGGCGGATACTACCGGTAGCGGCCGCCCCTTGAAAAGGGGCGCGTTTCACCTCATCGCTGCGATTCGTGGTGATTGAGCCAACCCAGCGCCGTGCGCCGGTCCTTGAACACTTCCACGTCGAGCGGGCCGAAGTCGGCCATCGTCTGGAACTGGCGGGCAACCCCGAACGTGACGGGCTTCGGCGCGACCATTGCGACCTTCTTCTTGCCGATGGCTTCGGCGTGCTCGTCGATCTTGGCGACGAGCTCCCGCAGCTCCCGCATGGTCGGCATCGAGGTGGCCTCGGAGAAATCGCACAGCGTGTTCAGGCCGGGACGGAAATCGGGATCGCGAAGCCACGTCTCCATGGCGGAGAGTCGCTCGGACTGGGTGATGAAGCCCTCGCCGACGATCAAGAGCATTCCGGCGTCGGCGTCGATGCGATAGCTCAACGGCATGCGCTGCGTCTCCTTCGTTGGATTGCGGCGGTCGCGGGCTACGGCCCCGCCGGCGAGGCGTGTTGCTATCAGCTCAGTGGTGCAGAAGCTCTCGAGGCAGGTTACGACGGTCCAGCGGGCCCAGCGTCGTCAGCGCGAGGCGCTCCTCGTCGAGGAGCTCGGTGACGAGCGCTTGCACTTCTTCGTGACGGACCTTGTCGATCGCGCTCAGCATCGCGTCCATCGAGAGGAACGTCCCGTGGTGCATCTCGTGCTTGGCCAGGCGATTCATCCGGCTCGAGGTCGACTCGAGCGACAGCATGAGGCTGCCCTTCAGGTGATCCTTCGCGCGCTTGAGCTCGTCCTCCGTGACCCCGGTCTTCTTGAGCTCGCGGAGCACTTTCAGGGTCGATTTCAGGACCTTGGAGAAGTTCTTCTCATCGGTCGCCGCGTAGACGTAGAGCGTGCCGGTGTCCGTGTAGGCCTGAACGCCCGAGTGGATCGCGTAGACGAGGCCCTCGCGCTCCCGTACTTCCTGGAAGAGCCGCGAGGACATGCTGCCCCCGATGATGTCGTTGAGCAGGAACAGGCCGTAGCGCTCCGGCGCCGAGTGATGCAGGCCCGGAAAGCCCATGATCAGGTGCACCTGCTCCAAGGTCTTGTTGACGATATTCACGCCCGGCTTGAGGGCGGGCGGGCTCGCGGTGCGCTCCCCCGCCGTCCGGGAGAAGCCGTGGAAGCCCGCGCTGAACAGCTCCATGACCCGCTCGTGGGTGACGTTGCCGGCGACGGCGATGATGATCCGCGGCGGCACGTACTCGTCGCTGAAGTAGCCGAGCGCCTCGGTCCGGTCGTACGCGGTCACCGCCTCGCGGCTGCCGAGAATCGGCCGGCCCAGCGGATGCCCCGCCCAGATCTGCCCGGCGAACAGGTCGTGGATGATGTCGTCGGGCGTGTCCTCGACCATCTTGATTTCCTGCAGGACGACGGACTTCTCGCGCTCGAGCTCGTCGGCGTTGAAGAGCGGGTTCAGCAGGATGTCCGTCAGGAGGTCGACCGCCAGCGGCAGGTGCTCGTCGAGCACCTGCACGTAGAAGCAGGTGTGCTCCTTGGTGGTGAAGGCGTCCATCTGGCCGCCGACCGAGTCCATCGTGCGGGCGATCGCCTCGGCGCTGCGCGTGGCGGTGCCCTTGAACACCAGGTGCTCGATCAGATGAGACATGCCGCCGCGGTTCTCGGCTTCGTGGCGCGACCCGGTCTCGACCCACACGCCGACCGCGACCGAGCGCACGTGCTCCATGCGCTCGGTGACGACGCGAATGCCGTTGGGCAGGAAGCCCTTCCGGTAGCCTTCGGTCACGCCATCACCTCTCAGGCCCGGGGCGGATTCGCCGCCATCGGGTTCTTGAGCTTCTCCTTGTCGGCCAGCGCCGGTTGATCCCGCAAAGCCATCTTACGGCTGAGCCTCATTTTCCCATTACCGTCGATTTCGATGACCTTGACGAGCACCTCGTCGCCCTCGGTCAGCACGTCCTGGACCGACCGGATGCGGGACTCGGCGATCTGCGAGATGTGCAGGAGGCCTTCGGTGTTCGGGATGACCTCCACGAACGCCCCGAACTCGACGATCTTCTTGACCTTGCCGAGGTAGATGCGGTCGAGCTCGACCTCGCGGCAGATGTCCTGGATGATCCCCAGGGCCTTCTGGACCGAGGCGCTGTCCGGCGAGAACACCGTCACCCGGCCGTCGTCCTCGACGTCGATCTTGGTGCCGGTCTGCTCCTGGATGCCGCGGATGACCTTGCCGCCTGGGCCGATGATCTCGCGGATCTTCTCGGGCCGGATCTTGATCGTGACGAACCGTGGCGCGTACGGTGACAGCTCCGCGCGCGGCTTCTCGATGGCCTCGCGCATCTTGGCCAGCACGATCATCCGCGCCTCGCGCGCCTGCTGCAGCGCCGCGCGCATGATCTCGATCGAGACGCCCGCGATCTTGATGTCCATCTGGAGCGCGGTGACGCCCTTCTCCGTGCCGGCGACCTTGAAGTCCATGTCGCCATAGTGGTCCTCGGCGCCGTTGATGTCGGTGAGGATGCCGACCTTCTCGCCTTCCTTCACCAGACCCATCGCGACACCCGCCACATGAGACTTGAGCGGTACGCCCGCGTCCATTAGCGCCAGCGAGGCGCCGCAGACCGAGGCCATCGACGACGAGCCGTTCGACTCGAGGATGTCGGAGACGACGCGGATCGTGTACGGGAACTCTTCCTTGGGCGGGAGCACCGCCTCGACCGCGCGCTCGGCGAGCGCGCCGTGGCCGATGTCGCGGCGGGAGGGCGAGCCGAAGCGGCGCACCTCGCCCACCGAGAACGAGGGGAAGTTGTAGTGCAGCATGAAGTTGCGGTAGTAGTCGCCCTCGATCGCCTCGATCTTCTGCTCGTCGGACTTGGTGCCCAAGGTGGCGGAGACCAGCGCCTGCGTCTCGCCGCGCGTGAACACGCTCGAGCCGTGGGCACGCGGCAGATAGGCCACGTCGATCGAGATCGGCCGGATGTCGCTGGCCTTGCGGCCGTCGACGCGGAGGTTACGCTCGACGATCAGCCGCCGTACCTCGGCCTTCTCGACCGCCTCGAAGGCCTCGCGGACCGCGCCCTTCTCGGTGTCGTCGACGCCCAGGCTCTGGACCACCTCGTCGAACACGCAGCCCACCGCCTCGGCACGGCCCTGCTTTTCGTGCGTGGCGAGCGCGGCCGCGAGCTTGCCGGAGGCCAGGCTCTGCACGCGCGACTTCAGCTCGCCGTCGTGCGCCGAGGCTTCGATCGTCCAGCGCGACTTGCCGGCGCGCTGCACGAGATCCCGCTGGGCCTTCGCGAGCTTCTTGCACTCGGCGTGGCCGAACGCGATCGCCTCGAGCATGGTCTCCTCGGAGATCTCGCTGGCGCCCGCCTCGACCATCAGCACCGCGTCCTCGGTGGCCGCGATGACCAGCTCGAGGCTCGAGAGCTTCTTCTGCGCCGTGGTCGGGTTCGCGACCAGCTTGCCCTCGACCAGGCCGACGCGCACGGCGCCGACCGGCCCGTCGAACGGGATACCGGATAGGCTGAGCGCCGCCGAAGCGCCGTTCATCGCGAGGATGTCCGGATCGTTCTCCTGGTCGCCCGAGATGGTGAGGCAGATCACCTGCACCTCGTTGCGGAAGCCTTCGGGGAACAGGGGCCGGATCGGCCGATCGATCAGCCGCGACGTGAGCGTCTCTTTCTTGACCGGCGCGCCTTCGCGCTTGAAATAGCCGCCGGGGATCCGCCCGCCGGCGTACGCGCGCTCGCGGTACTCGACGGTCAGCGGAAAGAAGTCCTGTGATTCCTTGGCGCCCTTGGCGGCGACGCA
>Ga0126369_10004273_pt1 | contig 10452 bp, 9 predicted proteins | sample PanSoiMetaPlot_1_FD_109646 | JGI IMG/M metagenome (GOLD analysis project Ga0126369, IMG submission 109646) | Tropical forest soil microbial communities from Panama - MetaG Plot_1 | ecosystem: Environmental > Terrestrial > Soil > Tropical forest > Bulk soil | place: Panama | collected 2016-02-17
GGGCGCCGTACGCGAAGCCGCCGCCGACCGAGACGATTTTGACGTCGGCCTGCGGATAGCAAACGTCGTTGCGAATCTGTTCGAGACAGCGGAGAGTCGAAAAGTTACCGATCGAGTACGTGAAGACAACCTTTCCGCACAGTGCGAGGCCCGCGGCCACTCCAGTCATGCTCTGCTCGGCCACGCCAACATTCAGGAACCGGTCACCGAATCGCCGGGCAAACGGCTCAACCGCCCCGAATCCGAGGTCGCCGACGACGAGATGAATGCGGTCGTCCTCGCTCGCCAATTCCGACAGCGCGCTAAAGAACGCCGACCTCACGAGCCCAAGTCCAACTCGACCAATGCGCGCGCGACCTCGCTCGCATCGGGCGGGCGATAATGCCAGAGTAATTGGTTCTCCATAAAGCTCACGCCCTTGCCCTTCACGGTGTGCGCGACGATACAGGCTGGTCGGCCCCTCGCCAGAGGGATCGTGGCGAGCGTTCGGGCAATTTCGTCGACGTCATGCCCGTCGATCTCGCGAACAGCCCAGCCGAACGCTTCCCACTTTTGGGCCAAAGGCTCTAGGTCGAGTACGTCTTTGACGGCGCCAAGGCTCTGGATTTTGTTGTAGTCGACGATCGCGATGAGGTTATCCAGCCGGTGATGAGCCGCGAGGAGAGCCGCTTCCCACGTGGCCCCTTCATCGCACTCGCCGTCGCTCAGCAATGCGAACACTCGGTTGGACCGTCGATCTCGTCGAGCCGCCAGGCTCATCCCGCACGCGATGGGGAGCCCGTGACCCAGCGCGCCGGTGGACACCTCGACGCCGGGCACGGCGCCGTGCGTGACGTGGCCGGCCATGCCGGTGCCGTCCTGATAGAACTCCGCTAGCCGGGCGACGGGGAAAAAGCCGCGTTCCGCCAGCACCGCATAGAGGCCGGCGCAGCCGTGGCCCTTGCTGAGGATGAATCGGTCGCGCTCTGGCCACTGCGGCCGCTCCGGATCGACACGCAGGAGACCTCCGTACAGCACTGCCAGGATGTCGGCCATCGACAGTGATGAGCCGACATGTGAGGCCCCACTTCGATGCGTCATCATCAGGACGTGCCGGCGTATCTTCCGCGCGAGCGTCCGGTATTGCTCCGCGTTCATCGTCAATCGATCACCGCGTATGCGATGTATGGATCCCATTCGAATCGGCGAAGGTTCAGTCGCGACAGCCCAATCGTCTCGATCAAGGCAGCCGTCTCGCCGGGCCAAATGGGGTTGTCGAGCTCATCGAACGCCACGATCGCCCCTTTGGGCATGCGTGGGATGACGTGCTCTAGCGTGACTCGGGTCGGTTCGTACAGATCGCAATCGATGAACAGCAAGCTCACCACTAGATGCTGGTGCTGGGCGATGAAGGCCGGCAGCGTCTGGGCGATGTCGCCCTTGATGAGCTCGACTTTGCCGATGTGGCCGAGAAAGCGATCCGCGTCGTACTCCTTGATGAGTTCGAGCAGCTCGCCGTAGCAATCCGCCTTGAGATCGCCCGGTTGCGCCGTACCGAACTCGTTCGTGTCCTTCGCGTCCACCAAGGGAAAACCCTCGAATGTGTCAAACCCATAGATCCGTCGCGTGAGATTCTCTGGTTCGAGCATCGCGCTCAGCTTCGCCCACGCCATGAGTCCGAAGCCCTGGTATACGCCACATTCGATGACCGAGCCTTTGACGGGTAGAACGAGCTTGAACAGCTCGTGCATGGTGATGAACCGCTTGAGCTGTTGTCGGCGCACGTACTTGGTGAAATTCTCGAGCTTCGTTTCGACCGATTCCGGTGACTCGAGGAAGATCCGCTCGATATTCTGTCCGACTCGTCGCTCGGTCTCCGTACGCAGCGGTTTCATCGTCATCTCTCGATTCGAGCGGCTCGCACCTCGGCACGCTCGCTCGACGGGCCGGGCACGTGCAGGATGGCCGAGTGCTTGATCCCAACCAGCCGGCACAGGGTCGCGGCGAGAATGCGCAGGTCCAGGCCCAGCGAGCGGTGCTCGACGTACTGCAAGCCGAGCCGGATTTTCTCGGGAGCAATCGTCTCGAGGTACCGACGGTCGGGATCAGGACTCCCGCGCAGGACCGCGGCCTCGTCCGCAAAGACGATCGAGGCGTAGTCCGTGATGCCGGGACGCACCCACAGCAGCCGTTGCTCCCGCGCCCCGTAGAGCGCGGCGGCCCACGGGACCTGCGGTCTGGGACCGACGAAGCTCATGTCGCCGCGCACGACGTTGATGATCTGGGGGAGCTCGTCCAGCTTGAATCGTCGCAGTGCCCGGCCGCGTGGCGTGATTCGCGGATCGTTCTCCGCAGTCGACGACGGTCCGATCTTGTCGGCGTTGACGCCCATCGTCCGAAATTTCCACATCAGAAAGGGCCTACCGTCGCGGCCGACTCTGACCGAACGATAGAAAACCGGGAGGCCGTCGTCGAGCCAGACGGCGACGGCGACGACCAGGAACAGCGGACTCAGCAGAACCAGAGCCATGACGCCTACGGACAGATCGAATGCGCGCTTCATGCGCATGGTGCGCTGCTGCTGGTCTCGCATTGGTCCATGACGAACCGATCCAGGAATCCCAGGCCGGGGCGCCGGCAGCGCGTACCGAAGCCGACCCGACGGAAGCCGAGCTTTTCGACGATGCGGACCGAGGGGAGATTGGCCGACTCGACCACATACCAGATGGAACGGCCGGGTTTGGCCTTGGCACAGAGAATCTGCTGGATGGCGAACGACGCAAGCCCCCGATGCCGACTGGCGGGATCCGTCCATACGTCGCCGATCTGCAAATCGTCCTTCGCCATGAACGGAAAGCGCTGATAGCGTGGAAACACGCCGCTCCGATGTAGCAGCCGCTCGCCGCGATAGATCAGGAACACGCCGTATTCCCTGTTGGCGAACAGTCGAAGGTGATGCATGCCCGTCCAGATGATGAACGGCCACAGCGGCAGGCCGATCGGAACGATGCCGCCCTGCATCGGTGTCCACAGTCGCCAACGGTGGAGCGGGTCGAGGCAGGACTCGGCGGGCAGCGAGCCGCCCCCACCGAAACGGTAGAAAGCGACGGTCATGTCGACGTGACGCACTCAGACCTGTTCGTCCCCGACCGCGCCACGTCGTGGAGTAACCGATCCATGTACCGGCCGCCGAGATCCAGCGACATCTCCTCGACGTAGAAGCGTCGACCGCGCTCTCCCATGGCGGCCAGCTGGCTCCGATCAGCAGTGGCCATTGCGACCATGGCCTCGGCGAGCTGGCCCTCCTCCTCTGGCGCGCACGTCAGCCCTGCGCCCGCTCTTCTTACGATATCCGCAGCATCCCCGTTCGCCGCCATCAATAGAGGCCTGGCGCAGGCCAGCGCCACCAGGGTCTTGCTGGGGATCGTGGCGCGCAGGAACGGCTGGTTTCGCAGATGCACCAGATGCGCGTCGGCGAGCGCACAGATCCGCGGCATCTCCGGATACGGGCGACGTCCGGTAAACAAAACATTGTCGGCGCCGAGCGATCGCGCGAGCCCACGAAGCTCGATTTCCTGCTGGCCGCCGCCAACGATGACCACCTGGATCCCGTGCATTCCTCGGACTCGCGCGGCGGCGCGGATCAGAGTCTCCACGCGTTGGAAGGGCCCGAGATTGCCGGCGTAGAGAAAATTGAAGCGGTCCCCGAAACCAAGCTCCCGGGCCAGCGTTTCATCGCGCGGAACCGGCCTGAACATCGTTTCGTCTGTCCAGTTGTAGATCACGTGGAGCTTCTCGCCCGGGACGCCACGCTCGACAAGCATCCGCTTGACGCCAGGCGACAGTACGGTGATCGCCTTCGCCTGTCGATATACGAGGCGGCACCATGCGTCGAGTGGACGCTCGACGAGCCGTCGTATCAGCCCATCGCCGAGCATGTCCGATTCGACGACTGAGTCCGGCCATATGTCGGAGACGTGCAATACGATTGGCAGGCCGCGCAGTGTCCTCAGAATCATCGCGGGCAATCCAACGGTCGCGGGTGGGTGATAGACGAAGGCGACGTCCGCTCGGCCGACGAGCGCGGCGCCGAGGGTCGCGGCGGATATCGAGAAGGTCATGTAATTCGTCACGCGGCCGACTGCCGAGGCGTCATGGCTGGGATAGAGAGGGACACGGAGCACGGGCACGCCGTCCATCGACTCGCGCTGCCAGAGGCGCATGCGGTAACCGGGGTAGAGGCGCCCGCCCGGGTAGTTGGGGACGCCCGTCAGCACCTGGACGTCGTGGCCGTGCTGCACGAGCCAGCGTGCAAGCGGAAGGCCGCGGACCGCGCCGGGTTCGGGGTCGAACCACTGGGTTAAGAAGATCGAGCGCATCGCTGGTCAGAAACGGGGCGTCAACCGTAGCGCGTAGTGGTTAAGCCACAGGTCGAGCATGAGCAATCCGAAAACCTCACGCGAGAACTTGGTCTCTGCTGTCAGATTGAGTCGTCTAAGGTCGTACAGATGGCGGAATGGTGAATCCATCACGCGCTCACGAATTAGATGCGAGGCTCGGTTCACGAAGGTCCCGATGGGCGTCGTGAAGCCCATCTTATCCTGTCGATAGATGACCGCCCTTGGCACGTGACCGGCTGCGATCTCCCGCAGCACGGGCTTCAGCTCGCCGTTTCGGAGAAAGCCAGTCGTGCTCACGCTCTGCACCTGTCGGACCAGGCGCTGGTGCAGGAGGCTGGGACGAATCTCCGCGGAGTGCCGCCCGCCGAGCTTGTCGTCGATATTGAGGAGTCCCTCGAGAAAGTGTCGGCGATCGAAGCGGAGCATGGTTTCGACGTCGTCCTCACCGCTCCGGCACCCGTCATAGGCCGCCGCAAATGTCTTTTCGACCTCGGGTTGGTAGAAACGGTACAGCGATGGGTCGCCCTTCCGGTGTGTGAATTCGAAGCGGTCGGCCACCGACGTCAGCGCCTGCATCCGCTGGTGAAGCGCGCGGTATGAATCCTGGTAACAGTCCCCCAACGCCAGCTGGTACCGCGCGTACCCGGCGAACAGTTCGTCGCCACCGGTCCCGGTCAGAATCACGCGATAGCGGCGCTTGACCTGCGCCAGCAAGTCGTCCAACGGCAGGATGACCGATCCGACCGACAGATCGTCAAAATCCTCGATGATGTCGGCAAGCCGGGTGACCAGATTGAAAGATTCTTGCGCGTTGACAACGAAGAGCCGAATGCCCGTCCCATGCACGACCTGCTGCGCGAAGAACGTTTCGTTGCACTCCGGGTCGGAATAATTGCAGTGGTAGACGATCTCTGGGCGGGCGACGCGCGTGACGAGACTCGAGTCAAGCCCCCCACTGCAGAAGGCGGTGAATGGCGTGTCGCTGATGGTCGAAGCCGTCACGCACTCGATGAGCAGGTCGCGGGTCCGGGCGATCCACTCCGGCGTGACCGGTTGGCGCATCCCCGGCTGAGACGCGAAGATCTCCTCGTAGCACGAGATCGATGTCTCTCCGCTGTCGAGATCGATCTCCACGATATGGCCTGGCGGCACCTTGCGGATTTGCCGGATAAACGTCTTGTCACCAAAAGTGAGTTGATAGCGGGCGTACTCCGACATCGCCTCATAATCCAGGTCTGGCGTTTCGGGCACCGTGGCGAGAATGGTCCCGATCAACGACGAAATACAGAGGTTGTCTTGCGATCGCCAGTAGTAGAGCGGCTTGACGCCGAACTGGTCGCGAACGAGCGAGAGCCGCCGGCGCGCCTTGTCATAGACGACAAACGCCCAAAACCCCTCGAGCTCGGCGAGAGTCTCGGCCCCCCAGTGTCCCCACGCATGCAGCAGTACTTCCGCGTCGCTGAACCCCTCGAGCCTGACGCCCGCGCCGCGCAAGCGTTCGGCGATCGCATTGAAGTTGTAGATCTCGCCGTTGTAGACGAGAACGTGAGTCGCGCTCTCGAGCGGCTGCGTCCCGCGCTCGTCCAGGCCGATGATCGCAAGCCGCGCGTGCCCGATACTCACGGCTCGATCGGACCAAAAGCCGACCTCATCGGGTCCGCGACGCCTCAGCCCGCGCAGCAGTCGATGATGAAAGGGCTGCTCGATTCCCGAGAAGACGAGAATCCCGCACATCACCAGAGCCTGTGCGGGCTCGAGGACACCGCAGCGTCGATTCGTTCGCGATTCCCCCGGAACCAATCGATGGTGTGCTCGACGCCGTCCCGAACACTGACCACTGGTCTGAAACCGAGGACGGACTTGGCTTTGTTGATGTCCGCCTCTCGGTGGATGGACCGATCCCATGGGCGACGCGACGCCAATTCGATACGGCTCGTCGAACGGCAGGCCTTGATCACGATCTCAGCGAGATCGATGATTCGCGTCTGCACGCCTGAGCCAAGATTGATGGCTTGACCCCGGGCGGCGGACGCCGTCGCCGCGGCCAGAAGGCCAGCCACGACATCGTCCACGAAGATGAAATCGCGCGTTTCATCACCGGTCCCGGTGATGACCAGAGGCGCTCCGTGGAGTGCCCGCCAGATGAAGTTTGGAATCACGTTCCGGTAAATGCCCGGCAGCTCACCCGGACCGTAGGAATTGAAAAAGCGGCAGCGCACTGTTGGGAGATGGCGATCAAAATAGTTGCAGTAGAGCTCTCCCAGCATCTTCGTGATCTGATATGGCGTATCCAGCTCGAGGCTCGGAACCATGTCTTCGCGAATGGGCGCTTCGCTTCCATGTCCCGCGATCGAACAACCGGCGGACGCGTAGATGAAGCGCTGCGCCTTCTGTCGTGTCGCCCACGTCAGCGTCGTGAGCGTACCGCGACCATTGGTCTGCAGATCGTCGAAGGGATGATCGATGCTGTTTTGGTTCGCAAAAAACGCGGCAAGATGAAAGATCACCGGCTCCGTCACGTCTAGGCCGACTCTATCCAGGTCACACACGTCCGTCCGTACGAGGCGTACCGATGGGTTTTGCGGCAGGAGCCACGCGTAGCCGGACGAGAGATCGTCGACGACAACAACGCGCGGAACCCCTACGTCGAGCAAGCGCGCCACAAGACGCGAGCCGATGGCCCCCGCGCCCCCAGTGACGACAACTGCGCGGCTGAGCGTCTCGTGAAGACTCATGCTTTCGCGGTTACCCTCGCCGGATCCTGGCCGAAGGGGCGCTTCATGGGAGGACGTCTTGAATCAGAGCGGCCAGGTCACGCTTGCGACGCTCAAACGGGAAGACCGTCTCGGCGCGAGACCGAGCGCTCTGCCCGAGATCGGCTCTCAACGTGTCGTTCTGGAACAGCCCCCACAGGCCCTGTTCGAGCGGCTCGATGCCAGGCTCACGCACCAAGAGCGCCGCGTCGCCGACAACCTCCGGGATCGCGCCGACGGGCCGCGTGAGGACCGCGGCGCCGCAACTCATCGCTTCCAGCAGCGCCACGCCGAAGCCTTCGAACTGGCTCGGTTGGATGTAGACCTTGCAGCGCTGCATCAGCTCGATCTTTTCGCTCCTCGAGACCGCACCCAGAAAAGTTACCGAATCGCCGACTGCCAGCTGATCGACGAGGTCTCGAAGCCGAGGATAGCCGGACGCCTTCTCGCCCACGATGACAAGGCGAACACCGGACTGCCGCCGCCGTAGGCGCGCGGTCGCCAGGATCGAATCGGGCACGCCTTTCCGCTCCGCGCTTCCGGTCTGCAACCAGGCCACTGTCAGAACAACGTCTTCCCGGACGTCGGCGTCGTCGCCGGGTCGATAGAGTTTCGTGTCGACGCCAAGCGGAATGTAGTGCGGCGCCGCGACCATGAAGTGCTGCGTGACTTGAGACTCTTCGAGTCGCGAGAGAAAGACGTTTGCCGAGGCCGTCCGCAGTGCATATCGCATGAGCGCACGATGGATGGCCGGTCGTCGATCAAACAGATGGAAATCGAATACGCCGGTCACAACCAGCGGTCGCGACAACGCCTTCGCCAAGAGGGCCGGTATGAACGCCCACGTCCACCACCAGCAGAAGTAGAGGTCCGCCACTACCAGATCGCGTAGAGACGTCACGATTCGGACGTCGAAGCCAAGCTCGCGGAGAATCCTGATGTCCTGCGCGTAAAACTCGATCTGCTCAATCGCGTAGGCCCGAGGCGTCTTCACGAAGAAGCAGGCCGTCCGATTTTTCATGGAGCTGGCTCTGCAACGGCACGGTCAACTACCCGTGCGTCGCGGTCGGGATCCGTGCGGCGGCGACGCGCGAGTCCGACCCGCAGCATGACGAGCGTCGGCAACGCAAAGATCAGGAGGAGTACCGTCGGCGACACGAGGTCGCCTCGGACATAGTGCGCCATCATCGCGACGATCAGCGCATACTGGGTCACGATGACGGGGTCGCGACCCCGCTCCTTCATCAGGCGGCGCACCCATCCGAGGGCGGCGCCGAACATCGTCAGACCGACGAGAACGCCGGCGACACCGAAGTTCATGTACATCTCTCCGATGAGCCCCGGTGGGAGGGTGGTGCCCCCGACGAGCCATCGATCCGCATCGATCGCGAGCGTGAACACGCCGGGTGCCGTCAGGTATTTATCCGGATACAAACCCGACGGCACCGGAAGCGACAGCAAGGCGAGCAATGTTCGACCGGTCTGAAAATCCAACACGTCGGGGACTCGATCGATCACCAGGGTGAGCGCTTGAAGCTGGACGAAGTTGCCCGCGAACTCCGTCGTCGCGAGCAGCCACAAGAAGATCGGCCAACTCTCGCCCGCATCGATGCTCCGAATCTCGCCCCAGACGACGTATTCACGGACGAAAATCGCATACACTGCGATGAAGAGCGGAAACAACAGCCCGAGCAGGGCAAGCCTGGCGAGTGGCACCCGCCGCCTGAGCGTGTGATAGACGATGACCATGGTCAGCGTGAAGACGAAGAGGACTGCTTTGCTTCCCTGGAAGGCCGCGAGTGCGAGCGCGCAGGCTGTGTAGAGCCAGAAGGCCGGGCGCGGCAGCCGCTCCTCGCACAAGGCCCGGACCCACCAGACGAGACTCACCACGAGCAGCAGGTTGATGGCCGAGAAAAGGTAATTCAGTCCGGCAAACAATGACACCCGATCCGAAAGTCCGATCGTCAGCCTCTGCGGCCCGCCGATGATCGCGACTCCCGCCGCGAAGAGTCCGAGACCGCCTACCGTATAGACGAAGCTAACGGATTGCAGGTTCTTTTTCCGCCATGGCCGGGAATGATCTGCCGCGTCGGAGAGTCGCGTGGCCGGCAACAGATCACGCACGACACCATAGCCGAGATAGAACCCAATCACGCCGAGGACCGTAACCCACAGCGCGCGTGCCAACGATCGCTCGAAGTCGCCGTAGACATTCGTCCACGTGGTCGAGACGGGATCGATGCCCGCCAAGAACGCCGGCATTGGCACGACATAGCCGATGAAAACGCACACCGTGAAGAGGAGGACAGGGCTCAGGACATCGAGCCGGCGGCTCAGAAGCATTCCCACCCACGGAACGAGCAGTAACCCGATCAGACAAGCAAGCGGAAGGCCTAGATCCATGGCGGCTGGGAGTGGCTCACGCCGGCACTCGAGACTCGGAGAGCTGCCGATTGGCCAGCAACCCGTAGAGCACGGCCGACGTGGCTTCCACGCCGACCGTCGCCCACGCGGCGCCGATAATGCCGAAGCTCGGCGTCAGAGCCAGCATCAACACCGCGCCCAGCGACAGGATTACGGCGTTTGTGACGAGCGTCACGCCGCCTCGATCGAGCGCCACCAGCAGCGTACCGGACACCGTCGTCATGGCGCGCGCCGGCACCGTTGCCAGCAGTGTCTGGATCACTGGAATGGACGGGATGTAGGCAGGGAAGAAGTGCCGCACGACCCAAGGCCCTATCGCGATTGCGAGCACTGACACTGGCAACGTCAACAGCAGGGCCATCCGTCTCGACCGAACGAAGGTCGCCCGCAGCATGGTTGGTTTACCAACGCGCTGAACCAGCTCGGGTAACGCCATGCTACCGACGCAGGCGGGCAGAATCAGCAGCGCGAGCACGACCAAAACTCCGATGCCGTAGTACCCGATCTGAGACGAATGAGCGCCGCTGGCCACCAGCGCCAGTGTCCCGAGGTTGTCCAGACTCGTCCGCGTGAGGAGGGACAGGCTGAGCACACTGCCGAGACGTGTCAGGCGCCTACGCGAATAGGCGGCCGCCAGACGAACCGAGCCGCGGAGGATCTTGGCGAGCGGTAGCAGCGCGGCGGAGAGCGTGAGCGTCTCTAGGCCGTAGCGTGCCCAGATCCAGCCGCTGAGGCCGCTCATCCAGACGGCCAACAGAGAAGGCAGAAATGCCCCGAAGGCGACCGAGACGGTCAAAACCGAGTAGTGGTGAATCGCCCCAGCGCCCTGATAGTAGTTGAGCGCTGTTCGGGCGCACGCGGCGACGGGAATGATCCAGGCAAGCCGCTGGAGATAC
>Ga0126369_10004274_pt1 | contig 10451 bp, 9 predicted proteins | sample PanSoiMetaPlot_1_FD_109646 | JGI IMG/M metagenome (GOLD analysis project Ga0126369, IMG submission 109646) | Tropical forest soil microbial communities from Panama - MetaG Plot_1 | ecosystem: Environmental > Terrestrial > Soil > Tropical forest > Bulk soil | place: Panama | collected 2016-02-17
CCACTTGACGTGCGTCATGCCGTACCAACTGGGAACGAGCAGCCGCACCGGGGCACCGTGCTGCGGCTCGAGCGGGCGCCCGTTCATCTCATAGGCGAGGAGAACCTCGGGACGTTGGGCATCGTCGAGGCTGAGACTGCGCGCGTAGTCGTGCTCGCACCCTTTCTCGATCCCGTGATCGGCCCCGACGAAGACGATCTCCACGGTACCGGGCTCGATTCCCGCGTCCGCTAGGACGCCCGCGAGCGGGGTGCCAGTCCATTCCGCGGTGCCGACAGCTTCGTTGAGCCATGGCTGGCTGATCGGACGCGGATGCAGTCGCGCGCGGCCGTTGCCCGCACACTCGAGCGTGACGAGCACTGTCCGGCGCGGCCGGGCGCGGAGGTCGTCTAGGGAGAGCTCGAGCGCGCGGCGGACATTGCCTCCGACGCCTAGACGCCATGCGGACTGATCGATCGCCGGAATGTCGAAGTGAACGAGCAAGTAGTGCAAACCCGCGGGGGTCACGTCGTAGCACAGCGCTTCCAGAGGCATTCCTCTGTTGCGCGTGGCGAGCTGTAGCTCTTCGAGAGTCAGCGGCCCTTCGGTGGGGGGAGGCGCGATCACGTCGGCAAGAATACCTCCAAGGCGCACGCTTTCGCCGGCCGCCTTGGTTCCACGGCACCATCGAACTACCGCTCTCGGCGAGATTGCCGCGCCGCCTGCGCTAGCGGAACCTAGCGGGACTTGAAACGCCGGCAACGGCCGTGCCGGGCATCCGCGCGGGGTCGCCTTATGCCAACAGCCCGAGCAACCGCGCGAGCCACAGGACGATGGCGACCGTCACAGCCAGCTCCGCCGCGCCGACGAGGAAAGCCCGGCCGGGGCGCGCTTCCCCCCCATCCTCGTCCGCCACCACGCGTCGGGCGAGCTCCGCGAGAGCGGCCCGCTCCGCGGGCTGGCCCAACCTGCCCTGCTGGACCGCGGCGGCGAGCGTATCCGCGTCCATTGAAGCGAAGCTCTTCTCGGATGCGCGACGGTCACGGAGATTCAGAAACGCCATAAGCTGCTCTGGACGGATCGGCCGGCGCACGCCGTCGGATATCGGTCACACAGCGTCTTCGCGGAGTTGAGCGGAGAGGACCGGCCGACCGCCGGAGACGCAGGTCAAGAGGCCGGACGCTGCCGACCCCACTAGAGCGCGCCTCGTGATACCGACGCGAAGCCCGAAGCGAGGACCGGCACCAGCGCGTCGGGAGGCAGCACCTCGCAGAACAGTTCTCCCAGAGCCTCGTCGCACCCGTGCGAAAGAACGAAGTCGAGCTGCGCGGTGGTCTCCACCCCTTCGGCCACCACCCGCAGGTCGAGGGTGTGAGCGAGCGAGATGATCGCCTGGGCGATCATGGTGTCCCGTCCCTCCTCGGTGACCCGCCACACGATCGATCGGTCGATCTTCAGGCAGTCGACCGGCAGCCGCATGACGTGGTCGAGGTTCGGATAGCTCATCCCGAACTCGCTGACCGCGATTTGAACGCCGATGGCCTTCAGCTCGTTGAGGACGGTGATTGCTTGATCCCGGCTCGCGACAAGGACGCTCTCGCCGAAATCGAGCTCGACGCGTCGGGGCGCAAGCGCCGCGCGCCGCAGGGCCCCGTCGACGGTCTGCGCGAACCCCTCGCTGCGAAGCTGTTGTGCCGAGACGTTGACCGCCGCGCGGAGCGGCGGCAGGCCGGCGCGGTCCCACTCCCTGATCTGGCGGCAAGCCCGGGCGAGCACGAACTCACCGAGCGGATGGATGAGGTTGGAATCCTCTGCGACCGGAATGAACTCGGCAGGCGGGATCCAGCCCCGATCCCGGTGCGGCCAGCGCGGCAGCGCCTCAACCCCGACGATCCGGCGGCTCGCGACCGCGACCTGCGGCTGGAAGTGGATCTCCAGCTCCTTTCTCGTAAGCGCAAGGCGCAGCTCGTTCTCGAGCTCGGCGCGCTCTGGGCTCGCGGCGGTCATAGTCGGCGCGCGGGGCGTGGCAGTGCGCCGGTGCCATGGCGGCCCTCTGCCGTCGCTGGAAGGGGCGCGCTCAGTCGAGCGATCCGGAACGTCAGCGGGAGCGCGGTCGACGCGCGTGCGTGTTCCGGCTTCGGCTCGGCGAGCCTCGCCAGACCGCGTTCGCCGCGAAGGAGCGGGGGGATCGGACGCGCGTTCTCCGCCGGCTTCCGAGATGCGAGCCCGACGCCGAGCGTGATCAGGACGAGCGCGACGCACTCGGCGAGCGGCGGCTGCTCGCCGAGGATCGGGATTGCGATGCTCGCGGTCAGGACCGGGACCGCGGAGATGAATGCGCTCGTCTTCCCGCAGCCAAGGAGGGCGATGGCTCGATTCAGCGCGATGAACGACACGAAGCCGACGAGCACCCCTTGGTAGAGCCCCTGCAGGGCGAGCTCGGCGGCGGAGGCGCGAACGAAGGGGTTGCCGGCGTACAGGAAGTACCACGGCAGGAACGCGACCGCCGAGTACACCGCCACGAATGCCGCCGCGGCGGTGGCGGGAAGACGGAAGTGGCGCGCCTGCAGGACGTAACCGCACGCGAGCAGTGAGGCGAGGAGGAACATGAAGTCTGCCTGCAGGACCCGGCGGTCGAATGCGGCGCCGGCCCCCAAGACGAACGTCGCGGCTCCCGCGGCGATGAGCGCCACGCCGCCGGCGCTGGCGAGCCGGAAGCGCTGCCCGAGAAAGGCCGCGCCGACGATCAGGACCCAGGCAGGGATGACCCCCTGGACGAGGGCGGAAGCGTGGCTGGCGGGGGCGAGCGTCAAACCGCCGATGACGAGCGCTGCCAGAGCGCCTTGGCACAACGCCAACCCGATCCCCTTGATCCACGCGTCGCCCGGCAGCGCGCCGGCGAACCGCGCGAGACAGGGAACGAACAGTACGGCGCTGATCCCGAATCGCAGGGCGAACAGGTCCTCGGGCGAGAGCGTTTGGGTGACGCTGAGCCGAGTCACGGCCGGGTACGCCGCCCAGATAATCACCGTCAAAGCGGCCCAGAGGACACCGCGGAGCCGGCAGACCGGCGTGACTCGCGCGGACGGCTGACGGAGCGCCAGAGTCATGGTTCCGAATCCGGCGGTGCGCTCGGGCCATCGTCGCGTGTTTGCCGCTTCCTCGTCGCTACCGCGTATGCGCCCGGCTTGCGTTCGGGATCCACGTTCGGCTTGACGACGGTCGCCCGGTACTTTGCCCAGTCGGCGGAGGTGAACGCCGTGAGGTCGCCGACGAACGAGAACTGCCCGAGCACGTCTTCCGCGTACACGCTCCGGTGAATTGGCTGCACCTGGAGCAACGGCAGCTCCCTGCCGAACCGGATCGGAAACTCGGTCCGCGTGAGCCGCACATTGGTGAAGAGCGGACCGAACCACCGGTCGGTCTCGACGATGCCTTCGAACAGCTCGTAGCTTTGGCTGCGCGGGAGGTTGGCGGGCGGCCGGACGAGCAGGCTCCAACCCGGCCGCGTCGTCACCACGTGGCCCGTCCAGATCTGGAGGACGCCGGGCTCGGGGAGGGCGCTCAGGAACGGGGGGGAGAACCCTTTGATCTCCGCGGGCGCAATGTCATCGAAGTAGTCCGCGAACCCTGGGAACTGCGCCGATGTCAGCGGGAACCAAGAGGGGGCACCTTCGTACGTCCACAGCACCTCCGTGCCGTCCCATTGAACGGTGAACTCGAGCGGCGCGAAGAGGTACCAGCCGAACGCCGACGCCGTCGTCACCGCCTCGCAGTATCGGAAAGCGCGCGTCGGCAGCGTCCCCATCGCCGACCGGTCCGCGCGCAGCGGAGGGCGACACTGCGGGATCGCCCGATGGAACGTGACGACGCACTCTTCACCCTGGGCCATGGCATCCCTCTCCGCGAGCGCGGGTTCCCTTCTCGGTCCCTCGTCCGAGCGCTCGAGGCGCGCGACTGCTCCACCACGTGAGGCGGCGGGGTCTCGCATACGCGTCGACGTCGCCGCCGCACGCGCCGGACAATGAAGCGGCACCTTCAGTTCGTTGAACGGTTCCGCGCGCGCTGACACCGCGGGGCTGGACCCCGCGTCGACGGTCCTCGGCGGGGCCAACGGTTACAGCCTCTTGATCACGCCGCCGACCTGCACCTTGCCCTTGTCGCGCGTGGCCGCGTCGGGGGGGCTGACTGGCAGCTTCTTGATAACGCCGCCGACCTGCACCTTGCCCTTGTCGCGCGTGGCCGCGTCGGGGGGGCTGACTGGCAGCTTCTTGATAACGCCGCCGACTTGGACTTTGCCAGCGTCGCGGGTACGTGCGTCGGACGCCCGAACACTTACTCGAACCGCTTGTCCGCGTGCAGTGGAACCGCGCTCCAACGTCATGATCGTCTCCTTGTGTCGGTAGGCCCTTTCCGGTCGGGAAGTCCGGGCAAGGCGAGCCTTTGGCTCAGGGGAATTCGAGCATTTGCGGGGTGCAATCGTCGTGGTCTTTTGGTGGTCTTTCTGTGGTAATTTCGTTGGGGAGGTGGTGGCCGGGAGGCTGCTCATGGACAGGGAGAGGGGCGTCCGGAACGTCGCGGCGAGCATCTCGGCGCTGCATCTAGACGTAGCAAACGAGTGCCTATGGTGGGGCGACCAGCAGATCGCGCTGACCCCCAAGGCGTTCGCCGTGCTGCGGTGCCTGGTGGAGCACCGGGACCGGCTCGTGACGAAGCAGGCCCTCCTCGAGGCAGTGTGGCCCGACGCCTACGTGGAGGAGGGCCAGGTCAAGCAGTTCGTTGCCGAACTGCGCCGGATCCTGCACGATGACGCCGAGGCCCCGCGCTTCATCGAGACTGTGCACCGCCGAGGGTATCGGTTCGTCGGCGACATAAGGGTGCGCGCAGGGGAACTGAACCTCGTGGCGCGGACCAACCGGCCGACGCCGCCCCGCAGTCAGGCCCGCGCGGGCGCTCCGGCCGCAACCGCGGCAGCCCGCGTCGACGGCGCCGAGCGCTCCGAAGGGGCGGTCCAGAACGCCCTGCGGCTCGACTGGAACCGACTCGCCATCGCGGTCCTGCCGTTCCGCAATCTCGGAGGCGATCCGCGCGACGACGCCTTCGCTGAAGGCGTGACCGAAGACGTCATCGACGGGCTCGCGCGCAACCGGTCGCTGTCCGTCATCGGGCGGCACTCGACGCTGCGGTATCGCGACCGGTGCGCCGACGCCAAGCAACTCGCCGCTGACCTCGGCGTCGGCTACATCCTTGACGGGACGCTCCGGCGGCAGGCGGGGGGGTTCCGGATCTCCGCGAACCTCGTCGACGCGCGCGAGGACCGGACGATCTGGGCCGAGAGGTACGAGGGCAGCCACGACGACCTGCTCGGAGCCCAGGATCTGATCGCGTCGAGCATCGCGGCGACGATCGACCCGCGGCTGTGCGAGGCAGAGATCGCGCGCCTGGGGCGCAAGCCGGCGGAGCGCTTCGACGCCTACGACTGCGTGCTGCGCGCGTCGTCGCTGCTCTACACCTTCGACGAGCACGATCTGCGCCGCGCCGGCGGATATCTCGACCGCGCCCTCCAGCTGGATCCCACCTTCGCACGGGCCTACGCGTACAAGGCCTGGTGGTACCTCCTTTGCATCTGCGAGGAACGGTCGGCGAACCCGGCGCGCGACACGTCGCTCGCGGAACGCGCCGCGCGGCGGGCGATGGCGCTCGATCCGATGGACGCCTTCGTGCTCGCCGTTGGCGCACACACACAAGCTCTTCTCCAGGGACAGCCCGAGTGCGCTGCCGAGATGTTCGACGCTTCGCTCAGGCTCAACGAGAGCTCGGCCTTCGCCTGGGGGCTGAGCGCCGTCACGCATTGCTATCTCGGCTCGCCGGATGAAGCGCTCGGCCGGCTGGGAAACGCGTGGCGTCTCAGCCCCTTCGATCCGCTCAACTTCATGTCCTGGACCGTGGCGGGGATCGCGGAATTCCTCGGCGGCCGGTACGACCGCGCGATCGCCTGGCTCGGGAAGGCGTTGCAGCAGAACCCGGGATTCGTGGCGGCCCACCGCACCTTGACGACCTGCCTCTGGCACGCGGGGCGGGAGGCCGAGGCGAGGGCGGCGGCGCAGCAGCTCCTGACGCTCGATCGGAAGTTCCGCCTCTCGACGTTCGCATCGCGCTACCCGCTGCGACGGCCAGGGGATCTGCAACGGTATATGGCCGGGCTGCGGGCCGCCGGCTTGCCCGAGTAGCGACGCCCGAGGGCCAGGCGCTTCGGCGCCGGTCGCGCACAAGGGGGAGAGGGTATGCTCAACCGCATTCGTATTGCCGCGGCCTTCGTCGCCGCTTCCTCGTTGCTTGTCAGCGCCGGGCCGAGCGCTCGCGAACTCGACGACCGCGAGCTGACGCACCTGACCGTCGCCGAGGCTGCCCGCCTCGTCAGGGAAGGAGAAGTCAGCAGCGAGCGCCTCACCCGAGTTCTGCTCAAGAAGATCGAGGCGAACCGGGATCTCGCCGCGTTCATCACGGTCGACCCCAAGAAGGCCCTCGAGGCGGCCCGCCGAGCCGATGCCGAGCGTCGGCGATGCGATCCCCGCGAGCTCGGCCCGCTGCACGGTGTGCCGCTCGTCGTGAAGGACAACATCCACGTCGCGGGGCTGCCAAACACCGCCGGAACTCCAGCCCTGCGCAATTTCGTGCCCGACGACAACGCGCCGGTCGCGCAAGCGCTCCTCGACGCGGGCGCGGTCATCCTCGGCAAGGCGAATATGCACGAGCTCGCGTTCGGCATCACCAGCAACAACGCCGCATTTGGCGCGGTGAGGACGCCCTACGACAAGACGCGGTTCGCCGGCGGGTCGAGCGGCGGCACCGGCAGCGCGGTCGCCGCGCGGCTCGCGCCCGGAGGACTCGGGACCGACACCGGCGGCTCGGTGAGGATCCCCGCCGCGCTGAACGGCATCGCCGGGTTCCGGCCGACGATCCATCGCTATTCGCAGGTGGGCGTCACGCCCATCTCGTCCACTCGCGACACGCCGGGGCCGATGGCCCGCACCGTCTCGGACCTGATCCTGCTCGACAGCGTGATTACCCGCGACTGGCGGAAGGTGTCGCCGGTGGACCGGCACCGGATCCGTCTCGGCATGGTGCCGGAGATGTTTCAGAACATCGATACGGAGACGCTCGAGCTCACCGAACGCGCGCTCGACCGGCTGCGCCGCGCCGGCGTGGAGATCGTCACGGTCCAGATGCCTGGCCTGGCGGATCTGAACAACCAGGCCGCGTTCCCGATCGCACTCTTCGAGGCGAACCGCGACATCAGCGCTTACCTGCTCAGCTATGGCACGGGCGTCACTCTCGCGGAGCTCGCCGCGCAGATCGCCAGCCCGGACGTGAAGGGCGTGTTCGACACGTTCGTCGTGCCGGGTGCGCCGCAGGCAATCCCCGACTCGGTCTACAACAACGCCGTCGGCGTGATCCGACCGCAGATGCAGCAGCTCTATGCGGATACGTTCAGGAACAATCGGCTGGACGCGCTTATCTTCCCGACCACCCCGCTGCCGGCGTCGCCGGTCGTCGGCTCCGATGAGACCGTCGAGCTGAACGGCGTCCGCGTACCGACCTTCCAGACCTACATCCGGAACACCGATGCGAACGCGGTCGCCGGGGTGCCAGGTGTGTCGCTGCCGATGGCGCTGACGAAAAAGGGATTGCCGGTCGGGATCGAGATCGATGGTCCCGCGAACAGCGACCGTCGGCTCCTCGGGATCGCCCTGACGCTCGAGAGGATTCTCGGCCGGCTGCCCGCTCCGCCTGGCTTCTGATTTGTCTTGTTGTGAGGCGGTCTCCAATGACGCCGGACAAGCTACGTTGCACACCCAGCTTTCTAAGCTTGTTGCTGGCCTTCATCCCGCTCTTTGCTTCAGCTCAGGGCGTTCCTCCACCAGCTTCGCTGGCCGACTACGTCTTCAGCTCGCCGCCAGGATGGACCGCCACCCAGTATCCCGACGGGCTCGTGCTCATGTCGCCCATGTCGGCGACCAACGAGCGATGCGTGATGACCCTCTGGCCGATGCGACCCGCGGGCGCCAACCTACTCAACGACGCCAACATGATCTTCCGCGAGGTCTACAAAACGTACGAATTGCGCAACATGACCGTGCGCGGCACGCCCCTGCCGTCATCGCTCGTGCGCGGCACCTCCGGGCAAGGATGGAACTACGTGATCGTGCGAAGAGGCATAGCGCCTCCGGGATCCCCCGAGAGCCGCCTGGGTTTCGTTCTTGTCGCCAAGCTGAGCGATCGCCTGGCCGCGATCTCCGGTGTTTCGAGAGACCCGCTGGTGAGCACGTGCATGGGCGAGCTCGGGTACAACGCGTGGCCGAGGTTTTTCTATAGCCTCGAGTTCAGGAACTGGACTTCGACCGATCAGGGCGCGACGCTGCGGACCAAGATCGTCGGCGTCTGGACAGCTGCCACCGCCACCGCGGGCGATCAGTTCACCTTCGCCCCAAATGGGCGCTACGGTGGTGCGGCCGCAGCCCAGCAGTACAACCGGATCTCCAGCACCGAGATCTTGCGCACGACGCAAGCCTATGCCGGCACGGGCGCGTATTCGCTGCGTGGGAGCACGATTACGCTGACGCCGGATGGCGGCCGCCCGGAAACCGGATTCGTCCGCGTGGAAGAAGAGAGCAGGGATGAAGGGCGAAACTGGGCGGAAGCGCTCTACCTGCTGCGAACCAGCGCGGTGGACGGCAAAGAATACGAGCTGCGTTACACCAAGAGGTAGCTGGCTCTCCAGTTGCTGCCGCATCTCCGAGGCGCCGCCCCGCTCGCGTCCCCTCAGGCACCGGACGCGAGCGGTGAGCGGAGGGCCGGTCGTGCGGCTAGACCAGCGGCGTCAGGTTTCCCGCGTGGATCTGCGGCTGCTCGGGCTTGAGCACGTAGCCGTAGTACGCGTTGTTACGTTCGATACCTTCGCGCTGGTACGCGGTCTTGATCAGTGCGATCTGATCGCCGGTGATGTCCTGGAACGCGGTATTCACTGGATAGTGGTAGAGCCGCGCCGAGTTCTCACCGAGGATCTTGCGCTTGACCGGGCCGTCGGCGGCGCCGAGCTTCGTCTTCCAGCCCATCTTCTTCATCAGGTCATCGGGGATCTCGAGCCGACGCAGCGCCTCGATCTGCCATTGCGGTGAGCCGTACCACACCGCGTCGGAACCGTAGACGACGCGCTCGACGCCCATGCCGTTGACGAGCTGACCCATCAGCGCCGCGGCGAAGCGCGGATTCGCGACCGCCGAATTGGCGAACGCCGTGCCGATCTCCGCGTAGACGTTCTTCAGGCCCTTTTCGGAGACGAGCTTCACCAGGTCGGTCGTCCAGCGGATGTATCCGGTCTTCTCGAACTCGGCGAGGTCGGCATCGGGCGATTCCATGAACGGTCGCAGCGCGGCGTGATAGATGACGAAGTTGATCTGCGGCCAGTCGCGCGCGGCCTTTTCGAGATCCCACACGGTGTTGTATTGCCAGACGTTCGGCCACGATTTCTCGTAGTCGGCGGGGAGTAGTCCCTTGTGGATGCACACGATTCGCGGCCCGCTCTTCACGATGCGCTCGTAGAACGGGTACACCAGCTTTTCGTCGTCGAGTCGCCACTGAGTGTTCTTCTGCGTCGGCGAGAGCGGATCGCCGACGGTGTAGCCCTTCCAGGCGTCGGGCTTCAACTCGGCGATGCCGCGATCGACTTCGTCCATCCAGCCGGGATAGTTCGGCGTGAAGACGAAATGGCCGAGCATTCGCCGCGAGCCCGCGACCTTGTTGACCGAGTTGCGCGCCGCCGCGATCTGCGCGTTGGACATCAACCACCAACTCGGATCGTCGAACGGCGCGCCCGAGAGGAGGGCGACCTTGGTGTCGCTGTCGAGGAAGACCTCCTTCAGGTAATTCTGCATTTTGTAACGCTGGAGCTTGAGCGGCATCCCGCCCTTGCTCGGATCGAGCATCGCCGGGTTCCAGTGCTTCGACGCGTACTCGCCGAGGCCGAGCAACCCCTCCTTGTCGAAGTCGTCGCGCACCATGTGCGTCTGATCGTCGAAGATGAACTGGCCCGAGAGCCGCCGTGCGCGCTCGTCGGCCTTTAATGGGTCGGCAGCCTCCGCCTCGCTCACCATCCAGACGGGACCGAAGACCTGGTTGGATGCGAGAAACGCTGCGGCCATCCCGGATGCGGTCTTAAGAAACCGCCGCCGGTCGAGCCCCTGCCGCTTGCCGTACCCGTCGGCGTATTCGCACACCAGCGCTTCGACCTGTCGCTGCCCCTCGGTCTGCGGCGGCGGATTGAACTCGCCGTTGGAGATCACCTGCGTGGGCATTGGCGACCGGAATGCGGTCTGCTCGGCACCGACGACGCGCGCCATTTCGTCCTCGCTCATGTGGACGCCGATTTGCCGTGGCTGTTTTCCCATGGTTGCCTCCTTTGTTGCGCCGCC
>Ga0126369_10004275_pt1 | contig 10451 bp, 9 predicted proteins | sample PanSoiMetaPlot_1_FD_109646 | JGI IMG/M metagenome (GOLD analysis project Ga0126369, IMG submission 109646) | Tropical forest soil microbial communities from Panama - MetaG Plot_1 | ecosystem: Environmental > Terrestrial > Soil > Tropical forest > Bulk soil | place: Panama | collected 2016-02-17
AAACACAGAAGATGGCGGAGCCATACCATCGCAATTCTGACAGCCACACTCATCGGCTAAACGATGCAGACCGGTGCGCTACAGTTTACAAGACGAACGGCCAAAGTCATCGCTTTAGCAGGTCACTACATCAACTTGTCCGGTCGAATTAACCGAACCGCGGTCGCTAGCCAAGCTCATCCGTAGCGAGGAGGCTGCAGCATGCGAAGGATGGTGGGCTCCAGCGCGCTCGATACGGCGCCCAACAGAACTGCGGAAATACCCAGGGCGCCCAGTGCCACTCGCAAGATAGCGAATTCGCTGCCCTCAAGCAAAGCGTTCACCTCGCGCAACAGCCCAGGGTGGTTGCCCACTTCTCCTCCGAGCAAAACTAAACAGGGATTGAGAATGAGGGCGAGGTCGAGGATTACGTCCGCCAAAATCGTAGCGCGCTGCCGGAGCAGTCGCTTTGCCTCGGCGTTGCCCGAAGCTGCCAGATCCCAGACATCAGCTGCACGAATGACTCGCGATCGGCTCGTCATCTGGCCATCGGAACGCCAACTTTTCAAAATGCCTGAGGCTGAAAGAGCTGTTTCGAGCTTGCCATATTTATGGATGGAAGGATGTTCTCTGGAGATATCAGGAACTCGCAGATAGCCGATCTCGCCGGCTGACCACTGGGACCCTCGATAAGTGCGTCCGTTCAGGAAAACTCCGGCTCCGACTCCTTCGCCAATGGTGATAAAAACAAAGTCGCTTACTCCCCGCGCCGCTCCACAATGAAATTCACCCTGTGCTGCCAGGTTGGTATCGTTATCGACGAGCACCTGGCATTTGAGGTCGCGTGCGAGCATAGGTCCGAGCGGCACTCTGTTCCAGCTCTGCAGCGCGGTGAACGCGAGGACAGTACCCTCATCCACATTTACAATCGCCGGAACACCCACAGTTACGTGAAAAAGCTGGTGTTGTGAGAGGGGTCTCTTTCGCAGCAATTGCCGCAGTTCTTTCGCGATTTGCCGGCGGATTTGGCGAGGGGTACTCTTTGACTTCTTAATAAGAGTCTCCGATTGAGCCAATTCCCTGCCGCTTAAGTCAACCAACAAGAAACGGATCACGCTGCGGGTAATTTCCACACCCGCGACACAACCGTGCTCCGCCTTGAATCGCAAGATGTCGGGCGGCCGGCCCCCGGTGGAATCTGCCTCCCCTACAGTCTCGACCAAGCCGATTGAAATGAGGGTAGCGACGACGTTGGTAACGGAAGGGGCGCTCAATCCGGACGCTCGCACCAAATCCGCTTTGGAGCACGGCCCCGACTCCCTAAGGAGCCGCAACAGAATCTCAGCATTTGTTTGCCGGAGTAGCGGAGGCCGTCCGAGGAATATGGGTTTTCGGGTCACGGTAGCGTCACCGCCCGTTCGTCAACATTGGCTGACACGCAAACATTCTAATGAATATTAATTAAGCTTGGCATACAATCTCGTAGGCTTACTGATCGAACAGTTTTCGTCATCGAAATTGGATTCTGTTGCACCCACACTAGGACGGTAAGCCATTGTTCCCACGACTTTCTTTGTCGATTCGATTGTTGGCCTCTGCATCGCTCCTCGGCGCGCTGTCGTTAGGCTCAGCCATGGGGAGCACAACCCAGAACTCAGCACCTAAGTTTCAGGTCATTGCGCTGGCAGAAGCACATAGCATTCATCGCCCTTTTGTAGACGCCGCCAAGATCTGGTTAAAGAAGGAGGCCGAGGAAAACAAATTTTCGGTGGACTACATTGAGAACACCGAGAAAATTGATGACGCATTTCTTTCCCGCTATCAGCTGTTCGTACAGCTAGACTATCCGCCCTACGGCTGGACGCCAATGGCCGTCGCGGCCTTTACCAGGTACATCGAGGAAGGCCGTGGAGGATGGATGGGGTTCCACCACGCAACGCTACTGGGTGAATTCGATGGCTACCCGATGTGGCCATGGTTCTCGCAATTCATGGGCGGCATCCGCTTTACCGATTACATTCCGAAGTTTTCCACGGCTATGGTGGTAGTGGAAGACGAGTCCCATGGGGTGATGAAGAATATCCCTTCATCATTCGTCGTGGATCAGGAGGAGTGGTACACGTACGACAAGTCTCCTCGTCCGAATGTTCACGTGCTCGCCCACGTCAACGAGGTCACCTACGCGCCCGATAGCAAAATCAAGATGGGAGATCATCCGGTGATCTGGACGAATGAGCATATGAAGGCGCGGAACGTATACATCTTTATGGGACATCATCCTGAGCTCTTTCAGAACTCCGCTTTTACTACAATCTTCCATAACTCCATTTTGTGGGCGGCGCATCAATGAGAGTCCAGCAATGGCTGCAGGTAGTGTGCATAGCGGTTCAATTTGCTGCTCCAGCATTGGTTGCGCAGCAGAGTCGCTTCCGAGTGCTGGTATTTTATTCCGATACAACGGAGCCGGACCACGTTCAGTTCGCGCACGATGCGGTGAGATTTCTGAATGAGAGGGCAGCAAAAGAGCACTTCTCCTTCGACGCAACCAGCAGATGGGAAGATCTGAATGACGAGCGTCTAAGAGGCTATCAACTCGTTATCTGGCTTAACGAGTCTCCCTCGAAAGCCGAACAGCGAAGCGCATTCGAACGCTATATCGAACACGGCGGAGCCTGGCTCGGCTTCCATGCTGCGGCCTATAACGACAAAGACACGAATTGGCCGTGGTTCGTGGATTTCCTGGGTGGCGCCGTTTTTTATATCAACAGCTGGCCTCCCCTGCCAGCACGAATCACCATCGATGATCAGGCTCACATCGTAACGGAGGGAATTCCGCACGACTTCGAATCTCCGTCGAACGAGTGGTACATCTGGAAACCAAATCCCAGGGTCAACAAGAACGTCCGAGTACTCGCCACACTTGCTCCATCGAATTACCCGATGGGATTCAAAGACGTTCTTACTAGCGGTGATCTGCCGGTCGTATGGACGAACTCAAAATACAAAATGCTCTACATGAATATGGGGCACGGCGACAAGATCTTTACCACCCCCATACAGAATCAGCTCATCGACGACGCCGTCATCTGGCTAGGAATGGGAGCCGCGCAAAAGCCTCTTGCCGAAGGAGATGGAATCCGGGTTAATGCTCACGGGATTGCGGTCAGTCCGAAAACCGGCAAGTTCTACGCCGTGAATACTCCGCACGGTACAGTGAACGTGCTCGATGGCAGTGGACACATTGTGACTCGGACTCCAGTCGGGAAGGAGCCCGTATCAATTTCTCTGAATCCCGACACCAATCGCGTTTATGTCGCGAATTCGGGCAGCGGGAACGTCAGTGTGATTGATGGAAATACGGACAAGGTAGTTGCAACCGTGCCGGTGGGCGATCTTCCATACACGATCACCGTCAATCGGTTGGCAAACAAGGTGTATGTTTCGCGGACGTTCAGCGACGTCACCGTAATCATTGACGGAAAGACGAATCTGCCAACCACGGTTAAGGCGGGCGTCGGGGATGCCGTGGCTGCTGAGTCGCTCGACAAGGATACCTACCTGACGAGTTTTGAGTCCTTGCAGGTAACGGCGTTCGATGGAGCGAATGATCACGTTTCCAAGGTCGACACCCCCAATCACATGTGGGCGATGGCATCAAACCCAGCGACAGGAAAAGTCTATGCCGTAAGCGTGGGCAATTCGAACGTGACGGTCATTGATGGAAACTCGCATGGAACCCGAATCGTAAGTACCGGCCAAATTCCATGTGCGGTGGCCGTGGACTACAACTCAGGAAGGGTCTTTATTGCGAACTTTGCCAGCAGCGATGTAACCGTAATCGACGGACATAGCGATTCGGTCGTAGGGACGGTGAGCATCCGTCCGAAACCGCAAGCCGTCGCTGTGGATTCCACCGACCACAAGGTCTATGTGGTGAGCACACATCAGAGCACCGCAACGGTTCTAGACGGAACCAACAATTCAGTGCTCGGCACTATACAAACGGAGAAATCGCCTTTTGCAATCGCGGTCAACAGCAAGACGCACGTAGCAGTCGCGCTGAGCCTCGATGGAGGCCTGACTGTGATCGACGGAAATACTTTGGCGACATCGCCGCCTCCGACGCAAACAAACGAACGGTGAACACCGCGGGACAGGAGATTTCGTGAAACTGGTTCAAGGCCGCAATCTATGGAAGCTCGGCGCCGTGCTGTTGTTTTCCCTGACAGGGTGGGCTCAGCAAGGGCATCCCATTCTTGCTATCGGGTCACCTGCGCCGAATTTTGAACTGCCCGGTATCGATGGAGCGATCCACAGACTTTCTGACTATTCTGCGAGCCCCGTGCTGGTGGTGATCTTTACCTGCAATCACTGCCCGATCGCGCAGATGTATGAGCGGCGCATCGCCCAACTGAATGCCGACTACGGGGATCGCGGCGTGAGGGTGGTTGCCATCGAACCGAATGATCCCAAGGCGATCAGGATCGACGAACTTGACTCTTCGGACATCAGCGACAGCCTTGAAGAGATGAAGGTCCGGGCCGAGTACAAGCAACTAACGTATCCGTATCTTTACGACGGTGAGACACAATCGGTGACAACCGCATATGGACCGCAGGCGACTCCCCACGCTTTCGTGTTCGATAGCGACCGACGCCTGCGCTACGAAGGCCGCGTGGATAATAGCTACCGCGCCGAACTGGTGACGACTCACGAGGTGCGCGATGCGATCGAGGCTGTTTTGGCGCACCGCGAAGTCGCAGTGAAGCATACCGGTGTCTTCGGTTGTTCGACGAAGTGGAAGGAAAAACAGGCGGCTCAGGTGGAAGCATTGCGAAAAATCGAAGCGCAGCCAGTAACGCTGGAGATGGCATCTGCTTCAGATTTGAAGAAACTACGGACCAATCCTGACAAGAAGATGTTGCTGGTGAGTTTCTGGGCGACGTGGTGCGGTTCATGTATTCATGAATTCCCGGATTTCGAAGACACTTTCCGGATGTATAACGTGCGTGATTTCGAGTTAGTCACCGTCGCAGCCAACATGCCGGATGAGAAGACCACCGTCAAGCGTGTTCTCGAGAAAATGCACGCGACAAGTCGCAATTTCCTTTTCGATTCCAACGATACCGCCGCGCTGCAGGCTGCGTTCGACCCAACGTGGGAATCGGCAGTGCCGTATACGGTGCTGATCGCTCCTGACGGCAAGATTCTGTATCAGAAGCAGGGCTCCGTCGACATTCTAGAACTGCGGCGGACGGTCCTGGCGAACCTGGCTTCGGACTATGAAGGGTTCAATCGGTACTGGTCGGAACACTGAGTACGAAATGAATTCTTCTTCAGATACAAATTCCGCAAACTTCGCGCCGCGCTTTCAGTACTGCGAAATGAAGGAGGACGTTTTCCCTGGCCGAATACAGATTCATGTTCAGGCGGGGCAAGTCGGGGTTACTATTGTTTGCCCCCAAATTCAAACGGTGATGTCTTCGCGGCGCGTTGCATTAGGTCGGTAGGGTGCAGTCGTGAACAAACAAACTCGCAGATCGTTTCTGACCGCCTGCTCGGCTGCCGGCTTAGCGGTGACCTTCCCGTCGAGGTTCTACCTTCAGACCTCCGACAAGTCGGGTACTCGAGTTCCGGTTGTGGGTTCCGGAGACCACAGTTACGAGTGTGTCAATGACTGGCTTGTTCCGCCGGAAGGACTGGTATGGGGCGATACGCATGGGCTTTGCCAGGATGAGCAAGGAAACATTTACGTCGGGCACACGGTCCACAAGTCAAGCATGCGCGGTGAGGCGATTGTCGTGTTTGATCAGAAAGGCCGGTTCATTCGCGCGTTTGGTGAGGGCTTTCGCGGAGGAGCACACGGCCTCAAACTGCGGCGCGAAGGACAAGAAGAGTTTCTGTACCACTGCGACATCAATCGCTGCCGCGTGGTGAAGACAACGCTTAGGGGCGAAGAAATCTGGGTACACGGTTACCCACGTGAAGACTCGAATTATGGCGAGCACCCGATCGACTTCGTGCCGACCAACGTAGCCTTCGCTCCCAACGGTGATTTCTATGTGGGGGATGGTTATGGCTCTAGCCACCTACTGCGCTATTCTCTCGACGGAAAATTTCTGGGTGAGGTCGGCAAACCGGGCCAGGGCGACGGAGAGTTCCAGACTCCTCATGGTCTTTGGGTTGATCCCCGCGGAGAAACGCCTCTTCTAACTGTGGCAGACCGCGGCAATAGAAGAATTCAGACCTTCACACTTGACGGCACCCACTTGAAGACAATCAAAGACGAGGAGCATATGCGGATGCCCTGCAATTTCCATACGCAGGGCGGGTTGATGGTGTGCCCCGATCTTGATAGCCAAGTATGTATTCTCGACCGTGAACATAAGGTCGTGGCGCAACTGGGAGACGGCAAGGCGGAGAATGGCGAGGTGGGCTCTCGACGTAGCCAGTCACGCCCGCAGTTTACGGCGGGAAAATTTATTACGCCGCATGATGCCATTTTTCTCCATAACGGAGACATTCTGGTAGCGGAGTGGCTACCCATAGGACGACTGACGCTTCTGCGCAAGACTTAGCCGGAGCCGCGCTGCTCGACACGCATATTGGTTTAGAGATTGGGGTTGCGCGGAATGATCAAAAAACAAGTTTGCCGACTAAGCTCTCGGGAATGGACTTACCCGGTTGGATGCCTGTCTGCCCGGCATAAAAGTGTGAGAGCCTGGGGAGCTTGGCAATCATCGGCAACACCGCCGGTGTTATCGCGGTGCCATACACATCCAACGATTCGAGTTGGCTCAGGGCCTCCAGCCGTAAGAGCGTGGCATCGGTTAGGTGCGTGTCCATAAGTCGCAGCACGCGCAGTCGTTTCATGCCAGCAATGGCCGCGCCCGAATCGTCAGTGATGGCCGTGCGTGAGAAATCAGCGATAACAATGTGCTCGGCAACCGGTGCGAACACCTCTAGGTCTCGGTCGCCAAATTTACTTCCGAGGAGCGAAGCATTCAATCGCAAGTCGGCCGAGCCCCGCGAGTCGTAATCCAAAATATTGGGGAATTGCTTTTGCAACTGCGACACGGCCGGTGCCATCGCAGAGCGTAGCTTGGCGACTGCGGCGGGGTTAATCTCCTCAAACTTCACTTCGGCGATGACGGAAGTGGCGGATGGCGCGTCTTTAATGGCGTTGACCACCAGCCTATCTGAGGCACCAGCGCCAATCCACAATTCAATTGTCTTCACCTCGTCAGCCGTTAACGCGGGCTTTCCCTTCGGCATGAAATCGTCGTGACCGACGGGCAAGGTTATTCGACGAATCAGGTCGCTGCCTTGAACGTTTCCCGTCTGGATTACCGTCCCATCTTTTCCACCCCGCATGAGAGCTCGGTAACTGTCGAGCCGAAGATTCCCTTTGTGTTTATCCGCTCCATGGCAGTTGATACAGTGTGCGGTGAAGATTGGCTGAATTCGTGCACCGTAAAACGTGTTCGGATCGGCACTCAAAGCTGACGCGGCGCTGCTATCCTCAACACCCAAAAGGTTGCGTAACCCACTCGGCATGCGTTCGGTAAGGTGATTCCTGCCGAGCGACAATTGGCCGCCGCGGTAACCGGTCCACGCAATGAGTCCAACTCCTATCACTAGCGCGATTGCGTAAGTTACTCCGAACTCGCGCAGCTGTGTGCGCAGCAGCCAACACAGCCAACAGATGATTGACAGAAATACACCGCCCCACATGTGCTGCGTAATCAGGCTGCCGGAATAGCCTCCGCTTCGTCCCAAGCACCATCCTAAAAGCGCCGCCGTCGTTGCTCCGAGCGTTGCCAGCACCAGAACGAAATTTACTGACAGACGTAAATGCGCGAAACGGTCGCTTCGGCCGAGAATTTCAAAGATGGGCACCAGCAGGAAAAGCGCGATAGGAAAATGGACCATCAGCGGATGAAAACGTCCGATGAACTGCAGCCACTCAGCGCGCTCATTTCCGTCGGGAGGAAAAAACGCGACCAATATGGCGATAATCAGGATCGGAGTCAGCGCTAAGAGCCCGAGGCGGAAGCGGTTGAGGGTTCCGCCGCGGTTGGGTGCAGTCATGGATGGCCCACTACTTTGGTCCAAAAGTCGGAGGACATTCATGCCAGAATTTCAGCCACCACTCTCGCTGGCTTCACGCTGGTCAGCTTTTGTTCTAATCCTTGAAACCTGTAGTTCAGCTTGTGATGGTCGAATCCGAGCAAGTAGAGCATCGTCGCGTGAAGGTCGCGAATTTCAACTGGATCTTTGACGATTTCGTATCCCATGTCGTCGGTCACTCCGTAGCTGATGCCGGATTTTACGCCGCCGCCGGCGAGCCAGATTGTGAAGGCGCCGGGATTGTGATCGCGGCCCACGTATTTCATCTCTTGCCCACCACGGTTTTCCCTCATCGGAGTGCGGCCGAATTCTCCGCCCCAAACCACCAGCGTGTCTTCGAGCAAACCACGCGACTTTAAATCGGAGAGCAGCGCCGCAGTAGGCTGGTCGACTTCACGGCAGCGGTCGTTGAAGCCCAGGTTTAATGCTTCTTTGGCATCGGCGCCATGCGAGTCCCATCCCCAGTGATAAAGCTGAATGAATCGTACTCCCCGCTCCGCGAGGCGGCGTGCTACCAGGCAGTTATTGGCGAAACTGGCTTCGCCAGGTTTCGAACCATAGTGTGCGTGAACTGAATCTGGCTCCTTGCGAATATCCATCGCGTCGGTTGCATCCATCTGCATACGAAACGCCATCTCGTATTGAGCAATGCGCGTCACGGTCTCGGGATTTCCGAATGCGGCATAGGTCTGCTGATTGACCTCATCAATCGTGTCGAGCATGTCGCGGCGCAACGACCGACTGACACCGTCAGGATTGTCCAGGTAGAGCACGGGCTCGCCGTGAGAGCGGCACTGCACTCCCTGGTACACACTCGGAAGAAAGCCAGAACTCCATAATTGCTTTCCGCCATCAGGCGTTTTGCCGCCAGAAAGCAGCACGATGAACCCCGGCAAGTTCTGATTCTCCGTGCCGAGTCCGTAAATGACCCACGAACCGAATGATGGATATCCAAGGCGCGGATTCCCCGTGTGGACCAACAGCTGCGCCGGAGCATGATTGAACTGGTCCGTGCGCATGGACTTGATGAAACAGATATCGTCAAGCTGTTTCTCGATGTGCGGCAGACGGTCGGAGATCTATTGGTCGCTTTGGCCGGACTGATGGAAGGGATACTGCGATCCGAGCAACTTTGGAACACCGCTGATGAATGCGAAGCGCTTTCCGGCGAGGAACGAAGCGGGGCAATCTTGCCCATCAAACCTCTTCAATTCTGGTTTGTGTTCAAAGAGTTCCAGCTGGCTGGGTGCTCCCGCCATGTGCAGATAGATCACGCGACGTACTTTCGCTGCGAACTGCGGCGGAAGCGGAGAAAGTGGGGTCCTCGCATCGCGGCTGAAGTCGAGCGCGGCGGTTTCTGCTCCTGCGGCTTTTGCGGAGGGTACAAGCTTTGAGGCAAGCGATCCGAGGAAGAGAGTCCCCAAACCACTGCCCATGCTGCGAAGAAAGTGCCGCCGCGTTCGTGCTTGGAGGACTGCCAATTCAGCTTCGATGGACGATCTGGATCTGGTTTGTAGATCCGTCGGAGTTTGGGGACGTGCCTTGGAATCAGACATAGGGATTACCTGGTCAAAGATGCATCAAGGTTAATGAGAACACTCGCCACGGCAGTCATGGCGGTCAATTCCCGAGAACTGGCGTGTGCCGTCACGGCCGCCGGTTGCAAGGTCGGCGTTGCGGCAGTTTTTTGAAACAGCGCACGAAGTGCAGCTAACTCCTGCTCAGTTGGATCACGCGACAGAACTAGCCGTGCTCCGTACCTGATGCTCGCATCCACGCTCCGTTGCTTGGTCAGCATGCGTTGAGCCAGAGCTTCGGCGGCTTCGGAGTACACGGGATCGTTAAGAGTCACCAGTGCCTGCAAGGGCGTGTTGGTCGGAATGCGCCTTGCCAGGCTTGTGTCATGATCGGACGCATCGAAGGTTAAAAAGCTGGGATAGCCGCTGGTCCTTTTTATATACGTGTAAATCGCGCGCCGGTAACGGTCAGGACCCGTTGCATCTTTCCATTTCGTGTCGTTGTAGACGGTATTCCAGACACCGTCCGGTTGCGGTGGCATTACCGGCGGACCGCCCATCTTGTCCGACAACAATCCGCTCGCCAGTAATGCCTGATCTCGTACCATCTCTGCAGTGAGTCTTTGCTGCGGACCTCGAGCCAGGACGCGATTGAGAGGATCTCTTTCAACCAAAAGAGGACTTGCCGTTGCGCTTTAGCGATACGTTGCGCTGGTAACTAATTCGCGCAACAAAGCCTTCATGTACCAGTGCAAGTCGTTCTGAAAATGCAGCGCGAGCCAATCGAGCAGTTCCGGATGGTTGGGTTCCTCGCCAACACTGCCG
>Ga0126369_10004276_pt1 | contig 10449 bp, 10 predicted proteins | sample PanSoiMetaPlot_1_FD_109646 | JGI IMG/M metagenome (GOLD analysis project Ga0126369, IMG submission 109646) | Tropical forest soil microbial communities from Panama - MetaG Plot_1 | ecosystem: Environmental > Terrestrial > Soil > Tropical forest > Bulk soil | place: Panama | collected 2016-02-17
AGAAGGCTGCCGGCGTCCCCGATACGGAGGTGTGACGTGAATACTCGAGAGCTCGCTTCACCCTCCCGGCGCCACTTTCTCACCGCGACGAGCGCCATCGGCGGCGGTTTGCTGCTCGGCTTCGGGCTGCCCGTGCGCGGCGAGGTGCGCGACACGCTCACGACCAATTCGCCGTTCGCGCCGAACGCCTTCCTGCGGATCGATCGGGCGGGCAAGGTGACGTTCGTGATGCCCATGATCGAGATGGGGCAGGGGACTTATACGTCACTCCCGATGCTGATCGCCGAAGAGCTCGAGGTCGACGTCGATAAGGTCGCGATCGAGCACGCGCCGGCCGACGACAAGATCTATGTGAATCCACTCATCGGCATTCAGATGACCGGCGCGTCGACCGCGATCCGCTCGATGTACGTCCCGCTGCGCCGCGCGGGCGCGACGGGGCGCGTGATGCTGGTCAACGCAGCCGCGCAACAGTGGAAGGTCGATCCGTCCACCTGCCGCGCGGAGAACGGTGTGGTCATGCATCCGCCTACCGGCCGCAAACTCGGCTACGGCGCGCTCGTCGACGCCGCGGCGAAGCTGCCGGTGCCGGAGAAGGTGGCGATAAAGGAGCCCGGCGAATTCAAGCTGGTCGGGAAGCCGCACCGGCGCCTCGACACGTCCGGCAAGGTGAACGGCACGGCGAAGTTCGGCATCGATACGCGGCTGCCGGGAATGAAGTTCGCCGTGCTGGCGCAATCGCCGGTCTTCGGCGGAAAGCTCCTCTCCCTGGACGAGGCGAAGGCGAAAGCTGTGCCCGGCGTGAGCCAGGTCGTCCGGCTCGATGACGCCGTGGCGATCGTGGCCAATCACACGTTTGCGGCCAAGCAGGGCCTCGCCGCGGCGGCTCCGCAGTGGGACCCGGGAGCCAACGCTAAACTCACCACGGCCGACATCGTCGCGCAGCTTGCCCGCGCGTCGGAAAAGCCGGGCGCGGTCGCGCGTCACGACGGCGACGCCGCCGCCGGCATTGCCGGCGCTGCGCGCAAGATCGACGCTGTCTACGAACAGCCCTTTCTCGCGCACGCGACGATGGAGCCCATGAACTGCGCCGTGCATCTGACGAAGGAAGCCTGCGACATCTGGGTCGGGACGCAGGTCCCGGGGATCACGCAGGCAGCCGTCATGAAGGTGACGGGCCTGCAGCGGGAGCAGGTCCGCATTCACAATCACCTGCTGGGCGGCGGATTCGGCCGCCGCCTCGAGTTCGACGGTACCGTGCGGGCCGTTCAGATCGCGCAGCAGGTGCAGGGGCCCGTCCAGGTCATCTGGACGCGCGAGGAAGACATCCAGCACGACATGTATCGGCCGTATTACTACGATCGACTCAGCGCGGGCGTGGACGCGCAGGGCAAGCCGGTCGCCTGGTCGCATCGCATCGCGGGCTCGTCCATCGTCGAGCGCTACAACCCGGCCTGGATCAAGAACGGCGTCGATCCGGATGCGGTGGAGAGCTCGGCGAACCAGCCCTACGAGGTCGGCGCCATCCATGTCGAGTGGATCCGGCAGGAGACGCCCGGAATCTTCACCTCGTGGTGGCGCGGCGTGGGCATCACGCGCGGGACGTTTGTCGTCGAGAGCTTCATCGACGAGCTCGCGGCGAACGCCAAGGCCGATCCGCTCGCCTACCGCGTCGCGTTGCTCGACAAGAACCCGCGCGCCGCGAATGTCCTGCGGCTCGCGGCGGACCGATCCGGATGGGGCAAGCTGCTGCCGGCCGGCCAGGGTCGCGGGATTGCACTGTGCACCGGCTTCGGCAGCTTCGTCGCGCAAGTCGTCCAGGTCAGCGTCGACAAGGAAGGCGCCGTCAACCCGACCCATGTGTGGTGCGCGGTCGATTGCGGTATTCAAGTCAACCCCGACACCATTCGCGCGCAGATGGAGAGCGGCATCATCTTCGGCTTGTCGGGCGCGCTCCACGGCGAGATCACATTCAAGGACGGCCGGGTTCAGCAGACCAACTTCGGCGACTACCGGGTGCTGCGCATCAACGAGGCGCCGCGGATCAAAGTCGACCTGGTGAAGAACCTGGAGGCGCCGGGTGGAATGGGCGAGCCGGGTACCTCGTGTGTGATGCCGGCGCTGACCAATGCGATCTTCGCGGCCACGGGCAAGCGGATTCGCAAGCTGCCGGTCGGCGAGCAGACGCGGCCCGCGTAACCGATCCACTGCGTGTCGGTTGAATAGCGGTCGCAAGCCGGCACGCAGATATCGCCTGCGACCGCAGGAGCTTGGAGGCGCAAATGCTTCGTAAGCTGCTTTTCGCGGCATCGCTTGCCGTGACGTTTACCGCTCAACCCTCGGTTGCCGCGGACACCGTGCGCAACGTCGTTCTGGTGCATGGAGCATGGGCCGACGGCTCGAGTTGGGCCAAGGTGATTCCGCTGCTTCAGAAGGCGGGGCTGAATGCGGTGGCCGTCCAGAATCCGCTCACCTCGTTCGCCGATGACGTCGCTGCGACCAAGCGCGCGATCGCGCTGCAGGACGGCCCGGTCATCCTCGTCGGGCACTCGTGGGGCGGCGTCGTCATCACCGACGTTGGCGCCGATCCGAAAGTGGTCGGCCTCGTGTACGTGGCGGCGTTCGCGCCGGATGTGGGTGAGGCCGTCGGTGATCTGGGCAAGGACTTCCCGCCGCCGCCCGGTGGCGCGGAAATCCGGCCCGACGCCGATGGATACCTCACGATGACGACGAAAGGTGTCTTCGAGAGCTTCGCGCCCGATCTGCCGCTCGCCGAGCGGAAACTTGTCGCCGCCACGCAGGGCGCCACCAACGGCACCGTCTTCGGCGCCAAGGTCGCCAACGCCGCGTGGAAGACGAAACCGACCTGGTACGTCGTCGCCGCAAATGACCGGATGATCCAGCCGGACCTGGAGCGCAAGTTCGCGAAGACGATGAAGGCAAAGACGATCACGGTGCCGTCTAGCCATGTGGCGATGCTGTCGCATCCGTCGGAAGTGGCGAAGCTGATCATCGAAGCCGCAAGGACTGCGCCCGTCAAGCAATGAGCCATCGGCGCGCGGCTCACGCCACCCGCAGTTGCCGTTGCGGCAAAGGCGGAAAAGCGAGCGCCACGGCGACCGCGCCAATCCCGACGGCGAACGAGCCGATGAAGAGCCAGCCGTAGGCGTTGAACGTGTCGAAGACCCATCCGCCTGCCAGCGGGCCGAACGCCATTCCGATGCTCGACAGCATCGTCGCCGCGCCGAACACCGTCCCCATGACCCGCTGGCCAAAATACTCACGCGCGAGAACCGCGTAGAGTGGCATCACGCCGCCATACGCCGCGCCGAAGATCACCGCGAGCGCGTAGAACTCGCCGAGCCGGCTGACAAAAACATAGGTCCCGATGGCGAGCGCCTGCGCCGCGAGGCCGATGACGAGGATCGGCTTCGCGCCGAACCGGTCGGCGAGGACGCCGAGAAACAGGCGGCCGCCTAGCCCCGCCAGGCCCTCGACGCTGTAGATGCTGACGGCCGCCATCGGCCCTACACCGCAGAAGATCGCATAGCTCACCATGTGAAAGATCGGTCCGGAGTGCGCCGCGCAGCACGCGAAGAAGGTGAGGCCGAGAACCAGGAATTGCGGCGAGCGGAACACCTGCGCCGCGGAAATCCGCTCTCCGTCGGTGCCGACGACGGGTCCGGTAGCGGTTGCTGCAGGCGCTGGTGGCCGGCGAACGAGCAGCGCGGCGGGGAGCAGCAGAATCCACGCGAGAATGCCGATCATCAGCATCGCGGGCCGCCAGTCGTAGGTCGAAATCAGCCAGCGTGCCAGCGGCGAGATCGTCATCGGCGCCACACCCATGCCCGCGGAGACGAGCGAGACGGCAAGAGCGCGGTTGCTCTCGAACCACGCTGTCGCCGCGGCGATCATAGGCGCGAAGAAAGCGCTCGACGCCAGGCCGACGAGGATGCCGTACGTGAGCTGGAATTGAACGAGCGACGCCGCTTGGCTCGCCAGCACCAAGGCGAGCCCGAGCAGCACTGCGCCGATCAAGACGACGATCCGCGTGCCGAAACGGTCACTCGCTGCGCCCCAGCCAAAGGCGCCGGCGCCCATGATCAAAAAGTTGAGCGTCATGGCGCTCGATATGCCGGCACGCGACCAGCCGGTCTCGGTCGACATCGGCTCGAGGAACACCGCCAGCGAGAACATCGCCCCGATGGCCACACAGGTCATCAGCGCGCCCGCGCCGACGATCACCCAGCGGTAGGAAGGTCTCATGCTCATGAATCGAACGCTCCTAGATCCACACACTTAAGGATGAATTTGAGGTATCGGCAGGCAGAGGCAGCCGCGCGTACTTCCTAGTCGATCCGCCGGGCGGCGAATCGACAGCGTTCGGAAAATCTGCGTCCGCCCGGCAAGCAGTCATTGCTTCGCCCTCGCTCGCCGCGATCCGGTCACTGGCATTACAGTCGTGGCCGGGCTGGTCGCCGAGAGGCCAGCGCTGGCGCCGTCGAACGTGCGGTCAATATGGCGTCTACTCGTTCAAGGCCTGAACCATCGTTGAAATCACGGCTGCCGGAACCGGTATCGGACCGGCGGCCGTTTACCGCCTGTTGCGGACCCGTGACTGGCGAGTGCCCACGGTAGGCGACGGTTGCCGACGACCCCGTCGACCGAGCCGTCCGGTGCGCGCGCTTCAGCCGAAGCGCCCGCTTCCCCCTGGAGTCCGTTCCGCCACGGGGCGTTCGCCGTGCTGTGGACCGCCACCGTCATCGCGAACATCGGCTCCTGGATGTACAGCGCCGCCGCCGGCTGGCTGATGACGCAGCTCGACGCCGATCCGTTCGTCGTGTCGCTAGTGCAGGTCGCTACCAGCCTGCCGATCTTCCTGCTCGCGCTTGCGGCTGGCGCGCTCGCGGACATCGTCGACCGGCGCAGGCTTCTCACCGTCGTCGAGGTCGCGACGACGGTGCTCGCGGGGATCTTCGCCGCGCTCGTCTCGCTGGACCTGGTCACGCCGGGGAACCTGCTGTTCTTCACCTTTCTCCTCGGCGCGGCGGCCGCACTGTCGGCTCCGGCCTGGCAAGCGGTCGTTCCGCAGCTCGTTCCCAGAAGCGACCTTCCGCCCGCCGTCGCGGCCAACAGCGTCGGCATCAACATCAGCCGCGCGGTGGGTCCCGCGGCCGGTGGGTTGTTGATCGCAGCGGCAGGGATCGCAGCGCCGTTCTGGCTAAACGCGGTCAGCAACCTGGGGATCATCGGCGCGCTCCTGTGGTGGCGCCCGCCGGAGAAGCATCTCAGCCCGCTCCCCGCTGAGCGCTTCGGAAACGCGATCCGCACCGGGCTCCGCCACGCGCGGAGCAACCGGCACCTGCGCGCCACTCTGATCCGGGCCGTGGGTTTCTTCCTCTTCGCGAGCGCCTACTGGGCACTCCTCCCGCTCGTCGCGCGCGACCAGGTCCGGGGTGGCCCGGAGCTGTATGGCTTTCTGTTGGGCGCGATCGGCGCCGGCGCGCTCGGCGGTGCGTCTGCGCTCCCGTGGCTGAAAGCCCATCTGGGGCCGGATCGCTCCGTCGCGGCGGGAACGCTCGGCACAGCCGTATCACTGGTGCTGTTCGGACTCGCTCACGAGGCCGCGACGGCGCTCCTCGCGAGCCTCATCGCCGGCGCGTCGTGGATCTTGGTGCTGGCGAATCTCAACGTCTCGGCCCAGGTCGCGCTGCCGGACTGGGTGCGGGGGCGCGGGCTCGCGCTGTTCGTGACGGTCTTCTTCGGAGCGATTACACTCGGGAGCGCGCTCTGGGGGCACGTGGCCGTACTCGCCGGACTTCCCGGTGCGCACTTGATCGCCGCGGCTGGCGCGCTCCTGACGATTCCGGTGACCTGGCGGTGGAAGCTCCAGACCGCCGCCGGGATTGATCTCACGCCGTCGATGCACTGGCCTACCCCGGTCACCACCCACGAGCGGGCTGACGAAGGGCCGGTGCTCGTCACCGTCGAATACCGCATCGATCCGAAGGACCGTGACGCGTTCCTCGCCGCGCTCGAGGGCCTCGCGCAGGAGCGCGGTCGCGACGGGGCGTACGGATGGGGCGTGTTCGAGGACGCCGCCGAGGAAGGGCGGTTCGTCGAGACCTTCTGCACCGAATCGTGGCTGGAACATCTGCGGCAGCACGAACGTGTGACGGCTGCAGACCGTGTCCTGCAAAACACGGTCGCGAAGTTCGATATCGGGGGCGCGCCCAAGGTCACTCACTTCGTCGCCGCCCGGCGTGGCAAGGACACTTAGATCGATGGCGGGAGTGAGGTGCACGATGGTTGAGGCAATCCGCGCAGATAGCGTGGCACCTGCTGGGTGGCACACCGTGACGCCCAGGATCGTGGCGCGCAATGCAAGCGCCCTGATCGAGTTTCTGTTGTATGTCTTTCGGGCGGCGGCGGTCCACGGCCCTGGGTCGCCATCCATCATCCAAATCGGTGACTCCAAAATCATGGTCAGCGAGGCGGGACCTCGCGAACCTCGAGGAGCCTTTCTATATGTCTACGTCGGCGATCTCGACTCAACCTTTCGCCGCGCCCTCGAGCGCGGAGCCACCGCCATCGAGGAGCCTTTCGATACCCCGTATGGAGATCGTCGTTGCATGATCGAAGACAAGTGGGGCAACGCGTGGCAGATCGCCGTCCACAAGTAGGGATCGCGATGGACGATCGTCTGGAGCGGAACAAGAGGGCGCGCCAGGGCTCGGTATTGCCACCTAGAGAGGTGAATCGTATTTGATCATATCGGTATCGGAGTGAGTGACTTGGAAGCAAGCAAGACGTTCTTCCTGCGCGCGCTTTCTCCGTTGGGCGTTGGTGTCGTGATGGAATTTCCTCACGCCGCGGGGCTTGGGCGGGCGCAGAAGCCCTCGCTTTGGCTGGGCGCGGCAAAGGGCGACCCGCTGCCCCTCCACCTTGCCTTCGTTGCAGACAGTCGAAGCCAGGTCGACGAGTTCTATAAACAGGCTCTGGCTGCCGGAGGTGAGGACAATGGTCCTCCGGGGATTCGCCCTCATTACCACGCCAATTACTATGCGGCATTCGTCATCGGGCCGGACGGCCACAACGTTGAGGCTGTCTGTCATCTTCCCGAGGCCTGACACCATTCCCGGCGACGCGCATAAAGCCGTGCGCGCCTGAACACTGACCTTGGTCGAGCGCGATCAGCTCGCCCCCAATGCGAAGTCCGTGTCGCCACTCGAGCGCCAATCGGTTCCTGCTGCCGGGCCGGTGCCTCTCTATCCCGGTTCACGCGCGCATCGCTTGAGGATGATGTGTCGGGCGCGCAGACCAGCCTCCCGAGGGATCCGGCGCGATTCCGAGAGTATGCTCGCCTCGGTGATCGTTGTCTCAGCTGCAAGCGTAATATCTTGACTATCAAGATACTTGATTGTTAAGATAACAAGCCATTCTGCGGAGGCTAGCCATGCATTCAGTGACGATCATCTTCACCGGCCTTGCCGCTGCGCTTGCGCTGGCAAGTCTGGGTGGCGGGCTTTACGAGTTCAGCGTGGTTGATCCGGCCTGGCCGAAACGACCCGACCTGGTCCAGCCGAAACGCGGCGGCGTTTCGCGCAAGCGCTTCTGGATCCCGGCGCACGTCGCCTTCGAGCTGGCGCTGATTGCGGCGCTGGTGGCGACGTGGTCAGAGCCAACGGTGCGCACATGGCTGTTGCTTGGTCTGGCGAGCCACGTCGCGATGCGGCTCTGGTCGGCTTTCGATTTCATCCCCAAGGCGCTCGGATTCGAGCGGACCGACGCGACCGAGATCTCGGAGACTGCCGCCCGCCGCTGGACGCGGCGCAGCCGGTGGAGGTTGCCGCTCGATGTCGTAACCTGCGGCGCGATGCTCCTCGCTTTGATCGCTGTGGCACGCCTCCCGTGACAGCGGCGACGCTGGGATGATCACGCGTGCGAAGAGGCAGGACGACCGGGAAACGAGGGGCACGCCCCTAAGGCGGTTGGTCGAGCGGGTGGATCAGGCGGTTCGCCGGATGGGCGCGCAAAGCGTCATGACCAGCCAGGCGATCGCCGCTCGCTTCGACCTCCACACGACCGATCTCGAATGTCTCGATCTGATCTTCATGCGAGGTCGAGTTACTGCGGGAGAGCTCGCACGCGCGACGGGGCTCACCTCTGGGGCGGTCACCGCACTGATCGATCGACTGGAGCGCGCCGGGTATGTCGCTCGCGTCGCCGATCGCAAGGATCGCCGCCGGGTCCTGGTCCAGGTCCGCCGCGAGGCCGTCGCCCCGATCCAGTCCGTGTACGAACCGATGCAGCGACAAATGCATGGGCTCTGGTCGACTTTCGGCGCGCAGCAACTCCGGATCGTGGCCGACTTTCTCGAGCGCAGCACCGATCTGGCTGTCGCTTGTACCGAGAAAGCGTCGACAGGCTCGCGGTTCCACAGGGTCCGGGCGCACACGTTGCGCCGGAGAGCAAACGCGAGGTTCGAGGCTTCATCCCAGGGCAGCAGCCAGCGTCGGCAGGACTAAGGCTCGAAACTGGTCGACGATTCTCTTTGGTGGCACGAGGCTTCGACTTTCCAGCCACCAATTGAGCACGCGAGGCGCGAGGTGCCGCTATCGTCGGAAATTGCCGAGTGCCGTTTCTGCCGCGCTTCATGATCAAGGCCGTCTGAAGAGCGTCCCGTAGGTCCGGCCGCGCCACGGCTCAGGCGCGCGCAAGACCTGGAAGCCGGCAGCCGTCACTTCCCTCACGACGGTTTCCCTTGGCGTGCCGTGGCCGCCGTGACGATCAGCGGTCTCCGGCCGACCGATCCAGTCCATGAACCCGCCCGGCTCGAAGTCGATGATCACGAGGCGGCCGCCCGGACGTAGCGCGCGAAAGAGGTCAGCGTTGATTGCCGCGGCGTTGGTCAGATGGTGATAGGCGGCGCGACTGAAGACCGCGTCGCAGCAGGCTTCGGGCAGCCGGGTGCTTGTGACCGCACCGCGGATCGCCGTGATGTTGTAGACCCCCGCTTCTACCGCTGCCTGCCGAATCCCGGCGAGGCGCCCGTCGTCGAGTTCGGTCGCATAGACATGCCCGGAGGGTCCGACGACGCGGGCGAGCGCTACGGCGAACGTTCCGTCACCCGCGCCCAGATCGGCAACGCGCGTCCCGGCTTGGACGTCGAGCCACGCGGCGAGACGCGCTATCTCATCCGCGGTCGAGCCATGAATCAGCGGCAGATACGGCAGACTGGCCGCCGCCAGGACGCCGACACCAGCGAGCGCAATCAGCACGACGATCGCGATCGATCCGAGATCGCGTGCGACAAAGCCCATGTGCCTGCTGAATTCAGGGATCGTAGTGCGCTGGAAGCCGATCGCAGGCGCGCTGTTCCGCCGGAGTTTCATCCATAGCGCCCTTGCTGAGCGGTCAGCTCAGCCTTTCCGCCCGACGAAGGCGCGGCTCAACCAGTAGGCCGGTGAAGGTGTCTTCCAGACGCTGCGCACTTCGATGTCCCTCAAGCCACGGGAACGCATCCACGTGATGAGGTGGTCACGGCCGATGGAAACGTGGCGCCACTTCAATCGGATGAGGTGGTCAGCGAGGGTGGTGCGCGTCGCGACGATCACTAGCAGTGCGCCGGGTCGGAGGACGCGCGCCATCTCGCCGATCGCCTCATCCGGCTGTGCCAAGTGCTCGAGCATGTGCGCCGAGACGACGGCGTCGAAGGATGCGTCGGGCTGCGGTAGCCGGTGAGCATCGGCCCGCCGAAGCTCGGCGTGGATTCCGGCGGCTGCCAGATTCGCCGCCGCTTCGCGCAGCATCGCCGGAGCGATGTCGACCCCGACGACTTCTCGGACCGGGGCGACGTAAGCGAGCGCCAGGCTCAGGACGCCGGTACCGATGCCGCAGTCGAGGACTCGGCCGCCGACATCGAGAGGCCGCAGTCGTGCAGCCGCTTGCAGCCGAATGAACAATCGCGCGTACGCTTCCGGATAGCCGAGCCATCGCATCCGGCGGTGCCAGTGGGGCGCCGCAGCGTCATAGCGGGACACAAGATCCCGGACTGGGATGCACCCCCGGTCTTCGGCGATCTCTTGTGGGACCTCGATTGCAACCGATCCAAGACCTCGCTCGAAAGAGCCCATGTGGCGTCTCTCCTGATTGCAGCGGTCGCAGCTGCGTGCGAGGCCGAAAATAGGCGAGACGTGTCGCGCGCCGATGTCGTTCTTGCCAGAACGGTGGCACGGGGCCGGGATTTTCTTGACGAACTGTTGCCGAGCGCCGCGCAGCCACACTTCGCCACGCGTTCGGCTGGCAGGCCTCGCTCGTCAGCAGTAGATTCGCGTGATGGAGAGGAAGCCGCAGCTGCTCGTCGTCGACGACGACCGCGAGATCCGCGACCTCCTGGCAGGGTTTCTCGCGAAGCATGGCTTTCGCGTCCTGACGGCGGCTGACGGC
>Ga0126369_10004277_pt1 | contig 10446 bp, 6 predicted proteins | sample PanSoiMetaPlot_1_FD_109646 | JGI IMG/M metagenome (GOLD analysis project Ga0126369, IMG submission 109646) | Tropical forest soil microbial communities from Panama - MetaG Plot_1 | ecosystem: Environmental > Terrestrial > Soil > Tropical forest > Bulk soil | place: Panama | collected 2016-02-17
ACCGAATGGCCGATGACGTCGTTCGGCTTGCCGGTGCCCACCGAGATATCGGTCGTGGCGTACGAAAACTCCGCGTGGCCCTCCGAACCGACCCGCAGTTGCCGGAGGTCTCCGGTGCGCTTGCCGCTCGTGTTGCCGGACACGTTCCACACCGGGCCTGCGCTGGCTGCGTTCGGCGAGCTGCAGTTGCCGACTTCGTGGATGTACAAGCTGTGCGGACCCGAGTACAGCTCGAAGAAGTCGCCGGCGATCTCGACCTTGTCTCCCTTTTGCGTGAAAGAAATAAAACCGCGCACCGTGCTGCCATTCTTCGGCGTCAGCCTCGCCACACCCATCACAGGCTTCGGCGCGGGCGGTGCCTCCTTCGCCGGGTCGCCACCACAGCCGGCGACGAGGATCAGCGCGACTGCCGCCGCGAGCGCACGCATTGCGTCATGACTTCTTGATGACGCCGCAGGCTACCCGCGCGCCCGAATTGCCGGTCGGCTGCGTCTTGTAGTCGTCGGGGTCCTTGTGCACGACCACCGCCTTGCCGACGATGTCGGCGACGCCGCTGTCGATGCCCGGCCCCGCGAGATCGGCCGTGAGCGTCGCATTGCCGCTCGCGTCGGCTTGCAGCATCGGCATGTCGCCGGCGTGGTGATCGGCTGCATCGGGCGCGCCATGCTGCTTCCCGCCCGGATTGAAATGGCCGCCCGCGCTCATCGCGTCCGGCGCGCTGCAGTCCCCCTTCTCATGAATGTGAAAGCCGTGGCCGCCGGGCGCGAGCCCGGTGAGCTTGGCGTTGACCGTCACTTTGTCGCCGTTCTGCGTAAAGGTCACGCTGCCCGCAGCAGTGTTTCCCGCCGTGGGGGCGAGCGTCGCGGTGGCCGTCTGCGCTTGCGCCGCAGAAGCCAGGCCCATCGCAATAATCCCGCTCACCAGCGCTGCCGCCGTCGATTGCGTCATTGCTTGCTCTCCTCGTTCATTGCGCTTGATCGCACCACTGCGCCCCGGCACGTTTTTGCGTCAGCCATGATAAGCGAAGGCCCATGCCTTGCCAAACGAGCTAGAATGCCGTCCCGGTTACCCATGCTGACTCGACATGACGCTCGCCCCCAAGAGGATGCGGAGGACTTGAAATGAAGCGCAATCACGTTGCGGCCCGGGGCCGCATGACACTCGCGGCGATGCTGCTTGTCGCATCTTCTTCGGCCTTCGCTTACGACGGTGCCGTCGAGAAGAAGGTGTTCACGCTTCCCTCATACGCGACGGTTGGGGGCAAGACCATCAAGAACGTCCGCATCGGCTACGAGACGTATGGAACCCTCAATGCCGCGGGCGACAACGCCATCTTCATCCCGCATTTCTTCACCGGCAACTCGCATGCGGCCGGGAAGTACAAGCCTACCGACGCGGCGTCAGGCTACTGGGATCCGATCATCGGATCTGGCAAGCCAATCGACACCGACAAGTACTTCGTCATCAGCGCCGACACGCTCGTGAACCTGAACACCAAGGACCCAAACGTGACGACGACGGGTCCGGCGAGCATCAACCCGGATACGGGGAAGCCCTATGCGATGTCGTTCCCGGTTGTTTCGTACCAAGACTCCGTCCGCGTGCACAAGGCCCTGGTCGATTCGCTCGGCGTGAAGAAACTGCAGGCGGTGGCCGGTCCCTCGGGCGGGTCGATGCAGGCGATGATATGGGCGGCGCTCTATCCGGATTTCGTCGCACGCGTCGTGCATGTGGTCGGGCCCGGCTTCGACATTACGCCCTACGTTCTGCAGATGCTCGACGTGTGGACGCTGCCGATCAAGACGGATCCGAAGTGGAACAACGGTGACTACTATGGCCGCGATGAACCCGCGGCCGGCGTGGCACAGGCGTTGATGATCGTGACCATCACGGCACGTGCCAACGGCTGGGCGGAGAAGACTTTCGGCTACAAATGGGCTGACGCAGCCAAGGACCCGAGCGCGGACATGGGCAACCAGTTCACGATCGAAGACGCGCTCGGCAAGGCCGGCGCCACGCGCGCGGCGACGACAGACGCCAACTCAATGATCTACACCGCCAAGGCCAATCAGCTCTACAACCTGGGCGAGGACGTGAAGAAGATCAAAGCAAAGATCCTCTTCGTGCCAGCGAAGTCTGACCTCCTCTTCCCGCCCGAGCTCGCGCAACGCGCGGCCGAGCTTTATCGCGCACAAGGCGGCACTGCGGACGTCGTGGTTATCGATGGGGACGGAGGTCACCTCGACGGGGTGCTGAACGTGGCCAGGCAGGGCGACGCAATCCGGGCGTTTCTCGCGCGATAGTCATCGGCTCCGGGCAAATCGCTGCGGCGATCCGCCCACCTGCCGGTTCGAGTCGGAACCGTTCTTCGTCGAGTCTGTCGGAAGTTTTGGCAGACGATCGGCGCTGCCTCCCGTTCAAGGAGTGGGACGCATGATCGCGACGCTCCCGCGCGAGTCTCGCTAATCCGCGAAGCTCGTGCCGCGGTTCACGCTATTCCATCTACTCGGAGGCAAACAATGTTCGTCCGAAGACTTTCATTGGCTGCAGTCGCATTGCTTACCCCGCTCGCCGCAGGGGCCGTCACTTGCGACCAGGTTATCCAGGCGCTGGGCTCGCAGATCTCCAGCCCGATGTGCTTTCACAGCACCGATCTCACGACTACGAATACGAAGACCACGCCGGCCGATAACTCCGTCACGACCTTCGCTGACGGGGTTACTCCGCTGCCCGCCGGCGGCTTCACACCGACGACCGACCGCGGCGTCATCTCCCCAGCCCAGGCTACAAACCGGACGCCGATCACCAAGGCCGTGCCCGGTGTGCAGCTCGATGCCTGGCTTACCGACGACCCGACCGGTCAGGCGCGATTCCTGATCCGGCTGCCCGACGATTGGAACGGCAATCTCGTCGTAGCCGGCGCCTCGGGCACTCGGAGCGAGTTCAATGGCGACTTCGCCTGGAGCGACTACGTCATCCAGAAGGGCTACGCCTACGCTTCCCAGAACAAGGGGGTGCTGAATCTGAAGATCGTCAATATCGGATCACTCACGCCGCCAGCGAGCGATCCGCTGGCGTGCCGGTTCAACCCGTCGACCCCGCTCTGGATCCACTTCTACGACAACGAGCTGCTCAAGCCTTTTACGCAGTGGACGCAGTACATGATCGAGGCGGCGCAGCTGGCACGGCTCGCGACGAAAGGCGCCTATAACCACTTTCCAGATCACACCTATGCGGTCGGCACGTCCAACGGCGGCTATCAGGTTCGCCGCGCAATCGAGGAAGCGCCGAATCTCTTCGACGGCGGGGTCGACTGGGAGGGCACGTTCGTCGATCCCAATGGCCCGAACATCCTGATCGACCTTCCGCCAGCGATCAACAACTGGTTCGGCTACGTTATGTCGGGCTTCAACTCGAGCAGTCAGGAAGCACAGAACATCGTTGGCGCGGGCTACCCGCCAGACATTTTCGGCACGGGCGGAGCATCGCTTTGGGCCCAGTACTGGGGCTCGTTCTGGGAAGTCACTCAATGCCAATGGCAGAAGCGCTTCGATCCCGACTGGCAGACCTATAACGACGGCCTGAACGATGTGACCGGCACCGGCGGGTATGACTATCTCGCCCGCATCGCGCTCGATCCGTCCATCGCAGCGGGCGTCGCCGCGGTGGCCACGACCGGTAAGATCAAGAAGCCCCTGATCACCGTCGCGGGCACGCTGGACGCGCTGCTTCCGATCAAACGTGGAGCGCGGGCGTACGAGACCGCGGTAAACGCGTCGCGCAAGGGAAACAACGATCAGCGCGCAGCCCAGTACCGCCTGTACGAGATCCAGAACGGCAACCACATCGAGAGCTACAAGGACCGGACGATTACGCCAACTACGCCAGACTTCCCGCAGCTCGAATTCATCGAGCCCCATGCGCAGGAGGCGTTCGATCTACTGGTCGCGCATGTCGAGAACAACGAACCGCTGCCACCGAGCCAGTGCGTGGCGCGCGGCGGTGCGATCGGAGCACCGAGCTCAACGCCCGGGCATTGCGCGAACCTTCTCGCGCCGTGAGACGGGTCGCCGCGGCGAACGTCTCGCCGGGGCGATGAGGGTAGAATTGAGCGGCCGCCCCTTGAACGGGGCGGCCGTTTCTTTTCCTCGATTCCGCCTCCCACTATGTCGTTCATCATGACGCCCTCCGAGATCGTGCACGAGCTGAACAAGCACATCGTCGGGCAGGATGCCGCCAAGAGAGCGGTCGCGATCGCGTTGCGTAACCGCTGGCGGCGCCAGCAGGTCGGAGAGCCGCTGCGCCAGGAAATCACGCCGAAGAACATTCTGATGATCGGCCCGACCGGCGTCGGCAAGACCGAGATCGCGCGGCGACTCGCCAAGCTCGCCGACGCCCCATTCATCAAGGTCGAAGCCACGAAATTCACCGAGGTCGGCTACGTCGGCCGCGATGTCGACACGATCATCCGCGATCTCGCCGAGACCGCGATCAAGCAGACGCGCGAGTCCGAAACGCGCAAGGTGCGCGATCGCGCGTCCGAGGGGGCTGAGGAGCGCGTGCTGGATGCGTTGCTGCCGCCGGTGCGCGAGGTCAACTTCGAGGACATGAAGCCGACCGACTCCGCGACCCGTCAGAAATTCCGGAAGATGCTGCGCGAAGGCAAGCTCGACGACAAGGAGATCGACGTCGAAGTCTCGGTCCTTCCCGCGCAGATGGAGATTCTCGCCCCGCCGGGAATGGAGGACCTCACCAGTCAGATCCAGGGCATGTTCCAGCAGATGTCAGGCGGGCGCCGCAAGGTGAAGAAGATGAAGGTCGGCGACGCCATGAAGGCCCTGATCGACGAGGAAGCGGCAAAGCTCGTGAACGACGACGAGCTCAAGGCCAAGGCGCTCGCCAACGTCGAGCAGAACGGCATCGTCTTCCTCGACGAGATCGACAAGATCGCTAGCCGCCAGGAGACCATCGGTGCCGACGTCTCCCGCCAAGGCGTGCAGCGCGATCTGCTGCCGCTTGTCGAGGGCACCACGGTGGCCACCAAGTACGGCATGATCAAGACCGATCACATCCTGTTCATCGCCAGCGGTGCCTTTCACCTCGCGAAACCCTCCGACCTGATTCCAGAGCTGCAAGGGCGCTTCCCGATCCGGGTCGAGCTTTCATCGCTCTCGGTGACCGACTTCGAGCAGATCCTCACCGCGACGGATGCCTGCCTGACGCGGCAATATCAGGCGCTGCTCGCCACCGAGCGGGTCGAGCTCGATTTTCAGCCGGAGGGCATCCGGAAGCTCGCCGAGATCGCCTTCGCCGTCAACGAGAAGCAGGAGAACATCGGCGCTCGCCGCCTCTACACCGTGATGGAGCGCCTCCTCGACGAAGTGTCGTTCGACGCGACCAAGCTCGATGGCCACACGGTCACCATCGACGCGGCGTACGTCGAAGCGCGCCTGGCCGGCATCGCCAAGGACGACAACCTTTCGCAGTTCATCCTGTAAGCCGAGACGGCTCGTCCGAGCCAACCGGCAGCTCCCGTGCGCGACATCCTGTTCAAGAACGCACTGGTTTTCGACGGCACGGGTGCGCCGCCAGCGACCGGCGACGTGCTCGTCGAGGACGGCAGGGTGCGCGCAGTGGGTGGCGGTTTGCCAGCGAGCGCGCATCGAATCGTCGCGGCCGATGGATTGGCCCTGATGCCGGGCATCATCGACAGCCACACCCACTTCGACGCGCAGATAACCTGGGACCCTTACGTCCGCCCTTCCCCGGCGTTGGGCGTGACGACGGCCGTGATCGGAAACTGCGGGTTCACCATCGCTCCGTGCAAGTCGAAGGACCGCGAGCTGACGATGCGCAACCTCACGCAGGTCGAGGGCATGTCGCTCGAGGTCCTGCGTCAGGGCATCGCGTGGGACTTCGAAACCTTCCCCGAGTATCTCGCTCAGCTTCGTCGCAGAGGCAGCGCGGTGAATATCGCCGCCTACGTCGGTCACAGTGGTGTGCGCACGTTCGTCATGGGGCAGGACGCGCCGAAGCGGGTTGCCAGCGATTCGGAGATCAGCCAGATGCAGGCCATCGTCCGCGAGGCGATGGAAGCGGGCGCCGCCGGCTTTGCGACCAGCACTTCACCAGCTCACAACGGAGAAGGTGGGCTGCCGATGCCCTCGAGGCTCGCCGACGAGCGCGAGATGCGAGCGCTCGTGATGGCAATGGCCGAGTCCGGTCGCGGCGTGTACATGCTGACCAAGGGCGGACACACGTCGATATCATTTCTCGAATCATTGGCTGCCGACAGCGGGCGTCCCGTCATGATCGCAGCGCTCTTGCACAGCGGCACGAACCCGCAGGCCGTGTTCGATGATCTCGATGCGATCGCGGCAGCCAACAAGCGCGGCCACAGGCTCGTCGGCCAGGTTTCGTGCTGCCCGCTGACTATGGACTTTACGATGCTCTCGCCCTACCCGGTCGAGGGCCTGCAAAGCTGGAAACCGGCGCTAGGACTCCATGGCGACGCGCTCATGGCGGTGCTGGCGAACCGGAGCTTTCGCGACGGGGTGCGCGCGGAGCTCGCCTCTTCGGCCAAGTTCCGCCTGTTCAACGGCGAATGGGACAAGGTGCAGGTCGTGGAGACCGCGTTCCCCGTCAACGCCTCCCATGAGCAGCAAACCATCGCGCAGATCGCGCGAGCCGAGCAGCGCGACCCGCTCGACGTCATGCTCGACTTGGCGCTCTCCGAAGACCTTCGGACCGTGTTCACAGCGCAGCTGCTCAATTCCGATGAAGAAGCCGTGGCCCGCATGCTCAACCATCCGAACAGCATCGTGAGCCTGAGCGATGCAGGCGCGCACCTGACGTTCTTCAACGATGCCGGGTTCGGCTTGCACCTGATCGGTCACTGGGCTCGCGAGCTCGGAACCATGTCCATCTCCGAGGCGATTCGGCGGCTCACCCAGCAGCCCGCTCAGGCGTTCGGCATGCGCGGGCGGGGCCTGATCCGCGCCGGCTACGCCGCGGATCTGCTTCTGTTCGATCCGGGCACCGTCGGGCGCAGCTCCAAGCACCGCGTGTTCGATCTGCCCGCTGGTGGCCAGCGATTAACCACCGATGCGATCGGCGTGCACGGAGTCTGGGTCAACGGCCAGCAGGTCGCAGACGAGAACGGACTTCGCGATTCGGCACCGCTCGCCGGTGAACTCCTCACTTCGTTTGCCGCCTGACCCCTGGGGACGAGTGAGCTGGGACGACCCTCGAACGACTAGGCCGCAAGGCGACGTCGCGCGAGGTTCTGCATCAGCGCGCGCACGCCGAAAGTCCAGGGCGGAATGCGATCCGAACGGTTGACTCGATTCACCAGCGCGCCAAGGAGCGGCGTGGCCACCGTGACGATGTCGCCGATGACGTGAGTAAATCCCTGCCCGGGAGCGAGCCTGTCCTTTGTCGGTGCGAACATGGTGCCGAGGAAGAGCATGAATCCATCGGGGTACTGATGGTTGGCGCCGATCGCCTGACCGACGAGATCGAGCGGATCGCGGCTGATCATCTTCATCGAACTCGATCCGGTCAGAGCGAAACCGTCCGGGCCGTCCACGCGCATCGCAAGCTCGCAGGCACGCACGTCCTCGATCGTAAACTCGCTGTCGAACAGGCGCACGAACGGGCCAATGGCGCTGGAAGCGTTGTTGTCCTTGGCCTTCCCCAGAAGGAGCGCACTGCGCCCTTCGAAGTCGCGGAGATTGACGTCGTTGCCGAGCGTTGCACCGACACAGCGCCCGCGACTGTTCATCGCCAGCACGATCTCGGGCTCCGGGTTGTTCCATTCCGACTTGGGGTGGATGCCGATCTCGGCGCCAAGCCCGACCGAGGACATCGGCTGCGCCTTGGTGAATATCTCGGCGTCAGGACCGATGCCGACTTCGAGATATTGCGACCACGCGCCCTGCTTGATGAGGACTTCCTTGAGGCGCACGGCCTCTGGCGAGCCGGGACGCACACTGGCGAGATCTTCCCCGATGACCGCGACGATCGCCTTGCGCACCGCCTCTGCCTTGGAGGGATCGCCGCGCGCCTGCTCCTCGATCACGCGCTCGAGCAAGCTCGACACGAACGTCACTCCACTCGCCTTGATCGCCTGCAGATCGCAGGGCGCGAGGAACCATGGTTTAGCCTCGTCGCGGGCGTTCCACGCGGAGTTGGCGAGCACCTCCTCGAGTGAGGCGATCCACGGCGCGCCGTACGCCGCGCGCACCGCAGAGACTGGGTCCTCGAGTTCGAACAGCGCGCTGGTTGTCACGGCAAGCGACGAAAGGTCGTAGACGCCGTCGCGTTTCACGCGCGCGACAACGGGGCCCTCGAGATCGGGCATCCACACGCGGCTGATGAGCGTGGCTCGGTCCAGGTCCATCGGGAGGCAATCGACAACGCTCAGACGCCCGTCCATCGTTTCTCCTGACATTGACATTCGAGTATGATCCGCGGGCGAACGCTTGACCACCATCGAATGGGTTCGCGACGCGGACAGTCACTGGCTGCGAGAATGCCCGGTAGATCTGCCGTGGGACGAGCCCGAGCTGCTCCAAGCGCTCTTCGAGGACAGCCTGCACCGACTGCGAGGGGGTCGGTGAGGCGACTCTATTGATTCAATGCGGAAGCGTCGCGCCCCCGCTCGACTCGGGGCCGCGACCCGGGCAGCGTGAGGCCAGCAATTCGGTCAGCGCAGCCGGGTCGATCGGTTTCACGACGTGGCAATCGAACCCGGCGCACATCGATTGGCGTCGGTGCTCGTCCTGACCGTAACCGGAGAGCGCGACGATCAGCGTCTGGTGGTTCTCCGCTTGCGCGCGGATGCGTTCTGCCACCTGATAGCCGTCCATTTTCGGCAATCCGATGTCGAGCAGGACCGCGTCGGGGTGCAAATTCTTGGCCGAGCGAATCGCTTCTTCGCCGTCATACGCAAGGTGAACCGTGCAACCGGCGGCGCGAAGAAGGACGGCGGTGCTGTCCGCGACGTCGCGATTGTCGTCGACGATCAGGACATTGAGCTCGAGCGGGGTGCTGTCCGAAGCGAGCATCCTCTCCGGGGAGATCACCTCGACGCTCCGTGTCAGCCCGGCCGCCGGCAGGCGAACGGTGAATTCGCTGCCCTGATTGGCTCCCGCGCTGAACGCTGAGACGCTCCCACCCTGCATTTCGACCAGGCGTCGAGCAAGCGTCAGGCCTATGCCCAGACCGCCCTGCGCGCGATCGATCGTTCGACCGATCTGCGTGAACGGCTCGAATATGGTCGCCAGGAGCTCGCTCGGGATCCCGAGCCCGGAGTCCCGGACGCGGAAGACGATCTCCGCTCCCTCGCGTGTCACCGCGAGCGCGATCCGGCCACCCTTGTTCGTGTATTTGGCGGCGTTGTTCATGATGTTCGCCAGCACCTGGGAAACACGAGCGAAATCGCCCAGGACCCGCAGCGATTGGTCGGGCACCGACACCGTGAGCTCGTGCTCGAGCGCGTCGATGTAAGGCCGGCTCTGCTCCACGGCTGCGTGGACCACGCGCGACACGTCGATCGATTCGATCTTCAGCTCGATCTTCCCTCGCGTGATCCGAGCGACATCGAGCAGATCGTCGACCAGGCGGACCAGCTGCTTGAGTTGACGACTTATGACTTCCCGGGCCCAGGAGAGCTTGGCGGGGGTTGGTTCGCTCGTGTTGAGAATGTGGACAGCGTTGCTGATCGGAGCCAGCGGGTTCCTCAGCTCGTGCGCGAGCATGGCAAGGAACTCATCCTTCCGGCGATCCTCGTCCTGCAGCTTCTCGTACAGCCGCGCATTGTCGAGGGCGATCGCCGCCCGCCCGGCGAGCTTGGTGGCGATTGCAAGCGTGTCGGCGTCGAATTGTCGCCTCGACTCGTCCATGGCGAGCGACAGCACGCCGACCTGGACGCCTCGCGCCACGATGGGGACGCTCACCGCATTGCCGGAATCGTGATGTCGCGAGGAGTCGTGGGGCCAGATCAGCTCAGTGAGCTCGCCATCCTCCTTAGGGTCACCCCATAAGGTGAGTGTGCAATGGTCTGCCAGGGTCGGCACGCAAAGCCGAACGAATACCCGCGTGATTGCCTCGAAGTCGAGCGATTCCGCCAGCGCGACGCTGGCCTGCGCGAGAAACGTCAGCTGTCGTGTCGTTCTTTCGGCCACTGCGCGCGCCGCTTTTTCCTCGGCGAGCGCGACGCGCTCCTCGGCGCGGCGCCTGGCCTGCTCCGCGTACACGAACAGATCGACGAAGACTTTCACCTTTGCCCGCAGAATCTCGGGTACGACCGGCGAGGCGATGTAGTCGACGGCACCCAGCGAGTACCCGCGGGCCATGTGCGATTCGTCGTTGAAGTCGGCGGTGATGAAGATGATGGGAACGTGCGCCGAGCGCGTGCGGTTACGGATCAACGAGGCTGTCTCG
>Ga0126369_10004278_pt1 | contig 10446 bp, 11 predicted proteins | sample PanSoiMetaPlot_1_FD_109646 | JGI IMG/M metagenome (GOLD analysis project Ga0126369, IMG submission 109646) | Tropical forest soil microbial communities from Panama - MetaG Plot_1 | ecosystem: Environmental > Terrestrial > Soil > Tropical forest > Bulk soil | place: Panama | collected 2016-02-17
GCCGTCGATGCGATCACGCAGGCGGAGGCCGAACTCGGCAAGCCGTCCTCGATCATCGCGACTTTCCAAGGCAACGCGCAAGCCTTCCAGACGTCGCTCGCGAGCGAGCCGGCGTTGATCGCCGCCGCACTCGTCGTCGTCTACATCATCCTGGGCATGCTCTATGAGAGCTTCATCCACCCGCTGACCATCTTGTCGACCTTGCCGTCGGCGGGCATCGGCGCGTTGCTCGCGCTCAGCTTGGGGCATTTGGATCTCTCTGTGATTGGCATCATCGGCATCATTCTTCTCATCGGGATCGTGAAAAAGAACGGCATCATGCTCGTGGACTTTGCCATCTCGGCCGAACGCGACCAACAGATGTCGTCGCTCGACGCGATCCGCCAGGCCTGCCTGCTTCGCTTTCGGCCAATCCTGATGACGACGGCCGCGGCGATGCTCGCCGGCGTGCCATTGATGCTTGGTGCCGGAACGGGATCGGAGATGCGTCAACCGCTTGGTTACGCCATGGTCGGCGGTCTCGCCTTGAGCCAATTGTTGACGCTCTACACGACGCCAGTCGTCTATCTCTATCTCGACCGGGTGCAGACGTGGCTCACCGGCAAGAAGAAGCCGATCGCTGACCAGGACCGGCCGCGCGCGGTGGCGGCGGAATAGTGCTCCCATCCGCCATCGGTCTTGGCGCGTGTCGCAATCGTCGATAGGCAACAACCCTGGAGCCGGGCCGGGTCACGACCCGGCCCGCATATCTCTCAGAGCATCGCGTTCACGCCGTCAACGCATGCGCGGGCATCCGGGCAAAATGCGCATCCGGCTCGCCGAGCTCGGCTGACAACCCGCGCGCTGCGGCGATCACCTGGTCTTTTGCCGACCTGACATGCTCTGCGTCGGCACGCATCGCGGGGATCGACGCTCCGATCGATCCCACCACCGCTCCGCTCCGATCGCGAATGGCCGCCGCGACGCAGACAACGCCCGGCAGAAACTCCTCGCGATCCATGGCGATGCCTTCGCGTCGGACCGATCGCAGCTCGTTGATGAGCGTGTCGACATCGGTGATGGTCTTGCTGGTCAAGCGCTTCATGCCCTGTGCGGAGACGATGCGGCGGATATCGTCTTCCGGAAGCCAAGCCAAGATCGCCTTGCCGGTAGCGGTCGCGTGGACCGCGTCCGACTTCCCCATCGTGCCGGTGTCAACGCGCACGGCGTGGCGCGCTTCGCTGATGAGAAGTTTGAAGACATTGTCCGCCTGCAACACAGCCAGATGAACGGTCTCGCCGGTCGCTGCGTTAACTTTCTCGACGAACGGCTGGGCCCGGCGCGGCAGGTCGACGTGCCGCAGACAGACGTGGCTCAAGTAGATCAGCCGCGCCCCAAGGGCGTAGCTACGGCGATCGGGCACGCGCGCCACGTATCCCTTTGCCACCAAAGTCGACAGCAAATGGTGACAGGTGGACACGTTCAGACCGGCCTTCGCCGCGATCTGGGTTAGCGCGGCCTCTCCGCCGAGATCCGCGATGATTTCCAGAAGCGTCAGCGCTCGTGCGACCGACTGCACCCCTCCTCGCTCGCGTAGCGACGGAGCAAGCATCGATTGGTGTTCCGTGATGTGGTCCATCATACGCAGGTTCTCCACCCACCCCGCCCACCACAAGAAATGATGGTCCAGGCGGTAAGTCAATGGCGTTTTCAATGGGTGAAGGTTGCTTTCTCAACTTGAAATGCGCCTCTCGGCGAAGTCCGGTTGTGGCTGTACCGGCAAGTGGGTCAGATCGCGGCTACGGTGACGCCTCCGCATGTGGACCGCCGGGACGCGGATGACGATCGGCGCCTCGGCGACTTGCTGCAACGCGTTCGCCATTGGCTATCGCCACACCAAACGCCAAGCCAAGCGCAACATCCATGGCTCGACGAAACGATCCGCGTTGTTTGAACGCGGCGCCAATGATCTCGCGACCGCGCAGCAGCGCAAGTATCAAAGCTTGGCCGAGTGCCAAGGCCGATCAGACCCTGTTGGAAATCGGCTGCGGTTGGGGCGGATTTGCAGAATTTGCCGCCAAGACCTTCGGCGTCAAAGTCGTCGGCCTCACTATCAGCCGCCACCAGTTGGACTATGCCCGGCACCGCATTTTCTCCGCCGGTCTCACCGAGAGGGTCGATATCAGACTGCAGGATTACCGCGATGAACGTGGCTGCTACGATCGCATCGCCTCGATCGAGATGATCGAGGCGGTCGGCCAGCAATATTGGTCCGCCTATTTTCAGCCGCTGCGCGACCGCCTAAAGCCTCAGGGCATTGCCGGCACTCGGAGACCGATTTGGCTTGCCCCTGATCGCGGAAAGAGTCTTTCGAGAGGATATGCACGCACGCTCGCGGCGTGGCGAGGTCGTTTCCAAGAGGCTTGGCCGACACTGATGCCGTTGGGTTTCGACGAGCGATTCCGCCGACTGTGGGAATACGACCTCCCTACTGCGAGGCCGGATTTCTGTCACGCAACATTGACGTCCGACAGATGATCTTCGCTAAGGTTTGGCGCATCAAATGGCGCAAATCGGGAAACATCCGATTTGCGTTGTTTTCTGAAAAGGATATGCGCCAACTGATGAATTAGAGCGCTGTTTCTTCAAAATCGGGATACGCTCTAGTGCCGGCCGAGCAACATCTGGATCATTCGATCCATGGTGCCGACGACCTTCATCGGCGCTGTCCTCACGACGAAAGCCAAACAATCCTCACCCGGCTCGGCGATTAACTGATGCTCCACCGTCTCGTCTGCGACACAGACATCGCCGCGGCGGTAGTGTCCATTGCCGTCACTTAGCCCGCCAGCGAGAACCAATGTGACCTCAAGGCCGTAATGACCGTGCGCAGGCGCGCGCTTGCCGGCGAGAAATCGCATGATACTCGCCTCGCCGAAGCTCCCTGCCGCAATCACAGATTGCTTGATCCCAGATGTCAGCGTTCGCCACTCGATGTCCTCGACATCGTGGCCAACAAAGCGCCGCAGCGATGGTGGCAGGGCCGAGATTTTGCCTTGACCGCCATCAGCATCGCTACGGATCTGGCCGTTCGGGGCCGCTGCCTGGGCGCCGTTGTGTCCGTTGCGATACACGTCTTGGTGATGCCCATTCAGCGTCACCATGGGCACAGCCGACGGATCCTGGCCCACACCGTTACTCGTGCTGGCAAAGATCTCGACCAGTCGCCGATCTCGGTTGGTCAGCGGAACTGGTTCAACGTCCTCGAGCAGAACGCCGTACGCGGCTTCCATCGCGGCAACATAGGCGCGGCGTGAAGGCTTCAGCTCCAAATGTGCAGCCATCAATGCCATGAGGGGAGAGTTAAGCGACCCCGCCGCGTACGCCGCGAGAAGTTCGTCAACCGGACGATCAATCTGTCCTAGCTCTATTGTTTCCTGGACATTCACGTCGCGTCGTCCTGTTTGGTCGTCTGCTTCGATCGTGTACTCAGCGAGTGCTATTTCGATTTTTGTTTTTCGATTTATTGGTTTTAGTTGTTCGTTTTGGTTGTTTGGCTGGCTTGTTCGTTCGCTTGGTTACTAGCTGGGTTACCACTTCCGATACCACTACTGGTAGTCCCAGCTACCCTCGCACCTACAATACTGTGTTTGACCGTTCCGCCCGCTGCCCGCCGCGTTCCCAGCCCGCCATTCGCAAATGGACGTAATGATTTACGAAGCTAGAGCTAGGACGGATCACTCGTTCTTATGCCGCGCTCATGTATAGATGGCATGACAACCTGTCTCACGACACCATGCGCAAGCATCGGCGGTGCCTGGCTCCGCGATAGAGCTTAATACTTCCTAAATGTCCTGCTCGCTGCCCCCAGAACGTCACGGGCAATACACATTTGCCGCATTTCTCGAGGTCGCAGTGTCGCTTGCTGCCTTAACGTGCCGTCTGTAGGTTCGAACGCGAGGAACGCCCCAATCCAATACGGCTTAGGTAATATCATGCAGGATTACGACGGCATAGTGAACGCCATCGGTAATACACCGCTTATTACGCTGAGACGTGCTTCCGCCGACACCCGCTGCACCATTCTCGGCAAGGCCGAATTCATGAATCCCGGGCAATCGGTGAAGGATCGAGCGGCCCTCTTTATCATTGAAGATGCAGTGAAAAATGGCCTGCTGCGAACAGGCGGGGTGATCGTCGAGGGCACCGCCGGGAATACTGGAATTGGCCTTGCCTTGGTCGGCAATGCCATGGGATTTCGGTCCGTCATCGTCATTCCGGACACGCAAAGTCAAGAAAAGAAGGACACGCTGAGGCTGTGTGGGGCAGAGCTCGTCGAGGTGCCGGCGGTGCCATTTGCGAACCCCAACAACTATGTGAAGGTCTCCGGCCGGCTCGCGGCTGAACTCGCGCGCACTGAAAAGCACGGCGCCATCTGGGCCAATCAATTCGACAACGTCGCCAATCGTGACGGGCACTTCCGAACGACGGGCCAGGAGATCTGGAAGCAAACTGACGGCAAGGTCGACGGTTTCATTTGCGCGGTCGGCACTGGTGGAACGCTCGGAGGCGTCGCCTTGGCGTTGAAGGAGCGCAACAAGAACATCAAAATTGGTCTCGCCGACCCCAAAGGGGCGGCGCTCTACAGCTACTACACGACCGGGACTCTGAAAGCCGAAGGCTCCTCGATCACCGAGGGGATCGGTCAGGGCCGCATCACAAAGAATCTCGAAGGCGTGCCAATCGACGTCGCGTATCAGATCCCCGACGAGGAGGCGGTGCCGGTGATTTTCGACTTGCTGGAGCACGAAGGCCTTTGCCTCGGCGGCTCCTCGGGCATCAATGTGGCCGGTGCAATTCGGCTCGCCAAGCAACTTGGCCCCGGCCATACCATCGTCACCGTGCTTTGCGACTACGGCACGCGCTATCAATCCAAGCTGTTCAATCCCGATTTCCTTCGATCCAAGGGACTTCCAGTCCCGCAATGGCTGGAACGAAAATCGACAGTCAAAGTGCCATTCGAGCGATCCTGACCGCGAGTCATCGATGCCCACTGAGTGTCTGTTCCGCGAGGACGCCTATCTCAAAACCTGCGACGCGACTGTCGTGGGCGTCACCGACCGCGGCGGGATCGTGCTCGACCGCACCGTCTTCTATGCGACATCCGGGGGACAGCCGGGCGATAGCGGCGTGCTCATGGCCAAGGGCGGCGTCGAGATCCCGATCGCGACCGTCGTGTACACAGACCCGATGAAGACGGACATCGCGCATGTTCCCGCCGATTCCGCTCTGCCATTGCCGGCGATTGGAGAGACGGTGCAAGCTGCAATCGGCTGGGATTTGCGCTATGCCCGCATGCGCATGCACACTGCGCTCCATTTGCTCTCGGCCGCGCTGCCTTATCCTGTGACGGGCGGTTCGGTCGGACACACCGAAGGTCGCCTCGACTTCGACATTCCCGAAGCTGGTCTCGACCGGCAGGAAATCACCGACAAACTCGCGGCCATGATCGCTGCGGACGCCCCCGTGGCCATGCGTTGGATCAGTGATGCCGAACTCGAGGCCAATCCGTCGCTGGTCAAGACGATGTCGGTCAAGCCGCCAATGGGCACCGGCCGCGTACGTCTGATCGAGATCGCCGGCTACGACCTGCAGCCATGTGGCGGAACCCACGTCGGCCGCACCGGTGAGATCGGTGCCGTGACGGTCACCCAGATTGAGAAAAAAGGAAAGCTGAACCGACGGGTGCGGATCGCGTTTGCGTGATGGCGCGACATGCCGCACGCCCGGGCCGAGTTCGATCATGCCTATCGCCCTCAGGCGTTTTCGCAAGGACGACCTCGCCACCTACCGGGCTTGGTTTGCCGACCGGGAGACCGCGCGACGCATTTCGCAACCCGATATGGCTTGGCTCCGCCACGTCACGCTCGGATCGAACAGCGGAGCTTGGGTAGCAACAGACGCGGGCCGCATGTTGGCTGTCATGCAGGCTGACCGGGATTCCGACATGACCGCCTGGATTTGTGTTGTCGTTGCACCGTCAGCGCGCCATCGCGGCATAGGGGCCGAAGCACTGCGCGCGTGGCTGAACGGATTTGGCAACCGATTTGCTGTCGTGGAAGTTGACGTAGAGCCCACGAACGTCGGCGGCCTGGCATGCGCCACGCGCTGCGGATTCGTACCGATGAGTCAGGAACCAGACCATGAGGGTTTCCTGCACCTGACCTTCACGCGCAATGCAGGAATTCCCGCACCCGGAACGGAAGGCTTATGACTGTCCCCTCTCATTCGCTCGCCAGTCGCTGGCTCGTCTCGACGGATTGGCTCGCCGAACGGCTCCGCCAACCGGACCTTGTCGTCGTCGACGGCTCCTATTTCCTCTCCACACTGAACCGCAATGCGCAAGCGGAATATCTCGCCGAGCACATTCCTGGAGCGGTGTTCTTCGACATCGAGGAGGTTGCCGACCATTCCACGGACCTGCCGCACATGCTGCCGGGTCCCGATCAATTCGGGAAAGCGGTCGGCGCACTCGGAATCGGAGACGGCGACACCGTCGTGGTTTACGACGCGCTGGGCCTGTTCTCGGCTGCGCGCGTGTGGTGGACCTTTCGAATTTTCGGCGCGGACAAAGTGTTCATCCTCGACGGCGGTCTGCCGAAGTGGAAGGCGGAGAACAGGCCGCTCGAATCCGGCCCGGTGAACCGCAAGGCGCGATCGTTCACTGCTGAGATGAACACGCGGGCCGTCGCTATCGTAGACGAGGTTCTGTTGGCGCTATCGACCCGCGAGGCGCAGGTGGTCGACGCGCGCTCCGCCGGACGCTTCGCCGGCACCGAACCCGAACCCCGCCCTGGCCTTGTTTCCGGGCATATGCCCGGCGCTCTCAACCTCCCCTACGCCAAGCTCATCGAAAACGGGCGGCTGATCGCTCCCGAGCGCATCGCCGCCGCGTTTGCGCAAGCCGGCGTCGATGTGAACAAGCCGATCATCACGACCTGCGGTTCCGGGGTGACCGCGGCCATTCTCTGGTTCGCGCTCGATGCCATCGGCAAGCAGCCGCAAAGCCTCTTCGACGGCTCCTGGACCGAATGGGGCTCCCGGCCGGACCTCCCGAAGGAGCGAGCCTGAGCGATGTCCGGCCAACCCGTTGCGCTGGTCACCGGCGGCGCCAACGGCATCGGCCGCGCGATCGCCACTCACTTGCTGCGGGCGGGTTGGAGCGCCGGCATCGTCGATCTGCCGAAAGCCGGGCTCGACGGAGCCTACTCCCCGAGCGGCAAGGATGCTCTGCTCATCGAAGGCGACGTCGGCGACGAGGACCTCTGCGAGCAGGCGGTGCGAAACGTGGTCGACGCCTTCGGCCGGCTCGACGCGCTCGTCTCCAATGCCGGGCGCATGGTGCGCAAACCACTCGCGCAGCTGACCCTTGCCGAATGGCGGCGCGTCGTCGACACCAACTTGACGGCAACCTTCCTGCTTGCGCGCGCGGCGGAGAAAGCATTGCGGGCGAGCAAAGGCGCGATCGTGACGATCGCGTCGACACGCGCGCTGATGTCCGAACCCGACACCGAGGCCTACGCCGCCTCAAAAGGCGGCCTCGCGGCGCTCAGCCATGCGCTCGCCATCAGTCTTGCTCCGGACGTGCGCGTGAACTGCGTCAGTCCCGGCTGGATCGCGACCAAGGATTACGACACGCTGCGTCCTGGCGACCATGCGCAGCATCCGGCCGGTCGTGTCGGCAAGCCTGAGGATATCGCCGAGACCGTCGTCTGGCTGCTCGATCGCGAGCGTTCCGGTTTCGTCACCGGCGCCAACGTCGTGGTCGATGGCGGCATGACCCGCAAGATGATCTACGCGGACTGACATCACCAGCCTGAGAGCCCCTTGCGGTTGACCGGGATTGGTCCACACTATTGGCAGCGCAAGAAGAAAATATCATCGGGAGCTAGGAGGTGACACAGATGATCTTTCGCCAGTTGTTCGACAGCGTGTCCGGCACCTACACCTATCTCATCGCCAGCCGGCGCGGTGGCGAGGCGCTGATCATCGATCCGGTGCTGGAAAAAGTGGATCGCTACCTGCAGCTCGTCCACGAGCTGGACCTGCGGCTGGTCAAGGCGGTCGATACCCATTTGCACGCGGATCACATTACCGGGCTCGGCGCACTGCGCGATCGCACGCAATGCATCACGGTGATGGGAGAACAGACCAAGGCGGACGTCGTTTCGATGCGCGTCGCCGAGGGCGACGCGCTGCAAGTCGAGGGCATCAGTCTCAACGTACTCTACACGCCCGGGCACACCGACGATTCCTACAGCTACGTCATGGGCGACCGGGTCTTTACCGGCGATACGCTGCTGATACGCGGCACCGGCCGCACCGACTTCCAGAACGGCGACGCCCGCATGCAATATGACTCCATCTTCGGCAAGCTGTTGAGGCTGCCGGAGGACACCCTGGTCTATCCCGCGCATGACTACAAAGGCGACACGGTTTCGACGATCGGCGAGGAGAAGCGCTACAACCCGCGCCTGCGCGTGACTTCGGTCGACGAGTACGTCGACCTCATGAACAATCTGCATCTCCCCAACCCCAAGATGATGGACGTGGCGGTGCCCGCGAACATGAAGGTCGGGTTGGCGCAGGAGGAGATCGCGCGACGCGGTTGGAGCGTGACGGCGCAGCAGGCTCGCGCGCTCGTCGGACAACCGGACGTCGCCTTCATCGATTTGCGCGAGCGCGCGGAGCGCGAGAAGAACGGCGTCATTGCCGGGTCGCTCCACGCGCCCTATCCCGATCTCCAGAACAACATTCGGCAGGGCGGCATGCTGCACGAGCTGGCCACGGCGACGAGCAAGCGACTCTTGTTCTACTGCGCGTTTGGCGAGCGCTCGGCCATGGCCGTGCAAGCGGCGCAGGGCGCCGGCATCGCCTCGGCCTGCCATCTGCAGGGCGGAATCGACGCGTGGAAGAAGGCAGGCGGGCCGCTCACGCGGTAGCTTCCTGCGTCAGACTGTAGCGAGTACAGCTCCCGCAGCAGCGCGGCGAAATCCGGGACGTCCGCCCCGCATTGCGCGGCGCTCCATGCGGGTTACGAATCCCACGTCCCGATCCCAACGGCCCTACCGCAAAATCTGGCTCAGAAACATGCGCGTGCGTTCGTGCTTGGGATGATCGAAGAATTCGCCCGGCTCGTTAATCTCGATGATCTGACCAGCATCCATGAAGACGACACGATTGGCGACCTGGCGCGCAAAGCCCATTTCGTGAGTGACAACGATCATGGTCGTGCCGTCATGGGCAAGCTCGACCATCGTGTCGAGCACCTCCTTGACCATTTCTGGATCCAGCGCCGACGTCGGCTCGTCGAACATCATGATTTTCGGGTTCATGCACAACGCGCGCGCGATCGCCACCCGCTGCTGCTGTCCGCCCGACAATTGCCCGGGATATTTCTGCGCTTGCTCCGGGATTTTCACGCGCGTGAGATAGCGCATGGCGATCGCTTCGGCTTCGGCCTTCGGCAACTTGCGCACCCAGATCGGCGCCAGCGTGCAATTCTCCAAGATGGTCAAATGCGGAAACAAGTTGAATTGCTGAAACACCAAGCCGACGTCGCGACGGATCTCGTCGATCCTCCTGAGATCCCGGGTCAACGGCTTGCCATCGACGACGATCCGGCCCTGCTGATAATCCTCGAGAGCATTAATGCAGCGCAGCAGCGTCGACTTTCCAGACCCCGACGGTCCGCAAATGACGACGCGCTCCCCCGCTTGGACCGTCAGGCTGACGTCCCAGAGCACGCGGAATTGGCCGAACCATTTGTGCACGTGCTCGATGGTAACGGCCGATCCGCCATCGGGAGCCTCGCTGGATGTTGTCGGCACGGGAACACCCTGATCCATCCGATCCGCCGATCACTCCTGCACGCTGACGTCGAGACGCCGTTCGACGCCCTTCGCATAGCGCGACATCAGGCTGCAGAATATCAGATAGAACATCGCGGCGAAGGCGTAGCCGGTCGTGCTGGTCACCGGAGTCGCCCAAAGCGGATCGACCCGCGCGGTCTCGACGGTCTTGAGGAAATCGAAAATGCCGACAAAGAAAACGAGCGTTGTATCCTTGAATAGGGCCACGTAGCTGTTGACGATATTGGGAATCGTCGCCTTGAGCGCTTGCGGCAACACCACAAGTCGCATCATCGGCCAGTAGCCCAAACCCACCGCACGCGCCGCCTCGTATTGGCCGCGCGGGATCGCCTGCAATCCCGCGCGCACGACCTCGGCCATATAAGCGGACGAAAAGATCGCAACCGCGACAAGCGCCCGCAGCAACTTGTCCGGCGACCCGCTGGCCGGCACGAACCGCGGCAACATCACGCTGGCCATGAACAAGACCGTGATCAGCGGCACGCCGCGCACGAATTCGATGAACGCAACCGAGAGGACCTTGACAGCCGGCAAC
>Ga0126369_10004279_pt1 | contig 10445 bp, 8 predicted proteins | sample PanSoiMetaPlot_1_FD_109646 | JGI IMG/M metagenome (GOLD analysis project Ga0126369, IMG submission 109646) | Tropical forest soil microbial communities from Panama - MetaG Plot_1 | ecosystem: Environmental > Terrestrial > Soil > Tropical forest > Bulk soil | place: Panama | collected 2016-02-17
CGCACCGGCGGCAGAGCGGAAGAACAACGCCTTCGAGCTGAGCCTGCGCAAGCGCTACAGCAACAACTGGCAGTTCCTCGCGAGCTACGTCTTCTCGAAGCTCGAAGGCAACTACGACGGCGTATTCCAGAACTCGACCGGCCAGCTCGATCCGAACATCAACTCGGCGTTCGACTATGCCGATTTCCTCGTCAACGCGCAGGGCGAGCTGACCAACGAGCACAAGCACCAGATCAAGCTCGATGGCAGCTACTCGGTGCCGAACGGCGCGCTGAAGGATCTGAACGTCGGCGCCTCGTTCCGGTGGCTCTCCGGTCTGCCGCTGACGGCGTACGGCTACTCCTTCGCGTACGCCAACTGGGAGTACTACCTCACGCCGCGCGGCTCGGTCGGGTACGGGCCGGCGGACCGCGAGATGGACGTCCACGTCGGCTATCCGATCAGGCTCGGCTCGAGCGGGGCCAAGGCGAACATCCTGCTCGACGTCTTCAACCTGTTCAACCGGCAGGCGATCACGGTGCTCGACCAGCGTTACAACCTGGTGTCCGACGGCCCGTGCGCCGGTATTCCAGGCGCGCTGTGCAACGGCGACGGCGGCCTGCAGCACAACGGCGCGACGATCAACCCCATCGCGCAGCTGGCGAACCCGACGGCGACGGCGACCAATCCGAACTTCCTGACAGCCGGCACCGCGTTCACCGGTCAGCGAAGCCTTCGCGTCGGCGTCCGGATTCTGTTCTGATCGATCGTTCGACCGTCTGAGTGGTATAAGGGCCCCGTCAGCGATGACGGGGCCTTCTTTTTTTGGACTCGCGTTGAAGCCATTCGTCGCCGTCGTCACGATGACGCTCGCGCTGACCGCCTGCCGCGCGCAGGCGCCGGATCATGCGCGCGGACCACGGCGCCCCGTCATCTTTCTCGGCCTCGACGCCGCCGACTGGTCGCTGCTCGACGGGTACATGGCGCGCGGCGTCATGCCGGCGCTCGCGAAGCTGGCTGCGGAAGGCACCGGCGGCCGGCTGAAGACCATCTCGCCGCCGCTCTCGCCGCTCGTCTGGACGACGATGATGACCGGCACGAGCCCGCTGGAGCATCGCATTCTCGACTTCGTGCAGTTCGATCCGGCGACCGGAGTGAAGGAGCCGATCACGAGCAGCGAGCGCCGCGTGCCCGCCGTCTGGAACATGGCGACTACGGCGCAACGCAGCTCGGCGGTGTTCGGTCTCTGGGCGACGTTTCCCGCCGAGACGATCGACGGCCTGATCGTCTCCGATCGACTGTTCACGTTCCTGTACAAAGAGTCGGCGCCACCCGCCGGCGTCGTGTTCCCGGCCGCGCGCGAAACGTGGGCGCGCGACGGCCTCGCGCGCGCTCAGCAAACCGCAGGCTACGACGCCGTTCGCGCCTATCTGCCGTGGCTGAGCCGATCGGAGTACGACAAGGTCGCCGACTCGGACGATCCGTACGCGCAGCCGGTGAGCGCGCTGCGCCGCATGCTGATCGAGACGAGTGTCTACGGCGACCTGTCGCTCGAATGGATCCGCGACCAGCATCCCGACATCACCATCGTCTACTTCCAGAGCACGGACACCGTCGGCCACGTCTTCGCGCCGTACGCGCCGCCGCGGCAGGCCGGAATCTCCGAGCAGGACTTCGATCGCTTCAGCGCGGTACCGGAGAAGTTCTTCCGCGCGCTCGACGACCGCATCGCGCAGTACCGCGCCGCCACGGCCGCGGTGGGCGGGGTGTTGATGCTCGCCTCGGACCACGGCTTCTTGTGGGGCGAGGGACGCCCGTCTCGCCTGTCGAGCGTTGCGACGGCGAGCGCCGCGAAATGGCATGCGCCGCAGGGCATGTACCTCATCTGGGGCGACGGCGTGCCCGCAAAGCCGGGACACACGGCCGAGGGCGACGTGCAGCAGGTCGCGCCGACGCTCCTTGCGCTGGCGGGCATGGCGCCGGGCCGCGACGTCAACGGCGATCCGCTCGACGGCGCGCCGCGCCCGAACGTGCCGCGCTTTGATTACGCGGCACAGTACCGTCCGGCGGGCCGTGCGCCGTCCGCACGCAGCGCAGCGGACCGCGAGGCGATCGCCAACCTCAAGTCGCTCGGCTACATCGGCGCGGGCGAGAGCGATACGGCGCCGGCGGCGGGCCGCGGTTCCACGCGCACGCCCGGCTCCTTCAACAACGAAGGCGTGATCCTCAAGGAGAGCGGCAAGTCGCCGCAGGCGATCGAAGCGTTCGAACACGCGCTCGCCCTCGATCCCAACCTCGCATCGGCGCTCTGGAACCTGAGCGATCTGCTGTTCGCTCGCGGCAGCGATCTCGACCGCGCCGACGACCTGCTCGTGCGCGCCGTGGCGCACGGCATGCCCGACGGCACGAAATTTCTCGTCGGCCGCGCGATCGGATATCAGCGCGCGGGTCAGGTCGATCGCAGCCTCAAGCTCGTGAACGCCGCGCTCGCGCTCCAGCCGAACGAGCCGGAGTTCGTGTTGTTTCGCGGCCGCTACCGCGTCGAGACGCACGACTGCGCCGGCGCGGCCGACGACTTCCAGCGCGCCGAGCGGCTGTCGCCCGACAACGCCGCGGCGTACGCGTCCGAAGGCGTCGCGCGCCTGTGCGCCGGCGACAAGAGCGCCGCTCGGCGCGCGTTCACGCGCTCGCTCGAGATCGACGCCAACCAACCGAAGGTCCGCGAATTCCTGCAGTCGCTGGGGAGGACACCATGAACGGACTGCCGGCCCTGTGTGCGGCCGCTCTCTGCGTTGCGTCGCTGTCGGCATCTCAGGCGCGAGTCGGCGACTCGGTCGCCGAGCGCGACCGGCACGAAGCGCTCCGGCATTACCGCGCCGGGCAGGACGCGCTCCGCAACGAGCGGTTCGATGATGCGGAGAAGGAATTCCAGCAGTCGGCGAAGCTGGATCCGACCCTCGAGCTCGCGCCGTACGGCCTCGGACAGGTGTACATGGCGACGAAGCGGTACCGTCCCGCAATCGTCGCGTACCAGCGCAGCCGCGAGGTCTTTCAAGCGAATGCCACGTCGGTCGCGGGCGACGACATGTCGCGGCTGCGGCGCATCGAGGACCAGCTCAAGGAGCTCGAGGATCAGAAGCGGCTGCTGGCGTCGCCGGGAAGAAACGCCGGCTCGCCGGCGGTGCAGGCCAACATCCGGCGCCTCGACGATGTCATCAGGGAGATGCAGGAGCTGAAGCAGCGCTCCCACAGCGGGCCGATGCAGACGCCGGCGTGGATCTCGCTTGCGCTCGGGAGCGCGCACTTCCGCGTCGACGAGATGGCCGACGCCGAGCGCGAATATCGCGCCGCCGCGACCGTCGATCCCAGGCTCGGCGAGGCCCACAACAACCTCGCCGTCGTCTGCCTGCTGACGGGACGCTTCGAAGAGGCCGACCAGGAGATCAAGGCTGCCGAGAAGGCGGGCTTCAAGGTCAACCCGCAGCTGAAGGAAGACCTCAAGAAGGCGGCCGCGCGCCGCTGATATTATTGTCGGGATGGCCCATCGACTCGCGCTCTTGTGCCTGCTGGCCGTGTGCCTGGCGACGCCGGCGCGCGCCCAGGTCTTCACCGGTCGCATAGACGTCACCGTCGAAGATCAGAACGGCGGCCGGCTGCCCGGCACCGTCGTCGAGCTGACCGGACCCGAAACGCAGACGCTGGTCGCCGACGACGTGGGGCAGGTGCATTTCCTCAATCTCCCCGTCGGCGTCTACACGGTGAAGCTGTCGCTGACCGGCTTCACGCCCGAAACCAACACCCACGTCGAGGTCGCGGCCGGGGCGAGCACGGCGCTCGACGTCAGGCTGAAGGTCGCCGGCGGCTCCGAAACCGTCAACGTCATCGCGGTCACGCCGGCCGTCGACGTCCGCCGCGCGACGACGACGGTGAGTATTTCGATGCTGGAGATGCAGGAGCTGCCGACCGCGCGCGATCCCTGGGCGCTGCTCGGGACGGTGCCGACCGTGTTTCAGGATCGCGTGAACGTCGGCGGCTCGGAGTCGGGGCAGCAGTCGAACTACAACGCGAAGGGCGCGCAGAACACCGACAACCAGTGGACGCTCGACGGCGTGCCGGTGACCGACATGGGCGACAACCTCTCGCGCCCGCGCAACGCCTCCGGCGCGTCGGCCTTTTACTACGACTACGACACTCTCCAGGAAATGGCGATCACGACCGGCGGCGCCGACGCGCAGAACGCGACCGGCGGCGTGCAGGTGAACATGGTGCTGCGGAAGGGCACGAACCTGCCGCACGGGAGCATGCGCTATTTCTACGAGTCGAAGAACCTGGAGTCGGTCAACATCTCGTCCGATCTCGCCGCGGCGCTCGGCGACACGACCGGCAAGGGCAACCGCGTCGACAACTACCACGACTACGGCTTCGATCTCGGCGGTCCGCTGCTGAAGGACAGCATCTGGGTCTGGGGCGCGATGGGCCGGAACGCGATCGATCTGCTGACGCTCAACGGCCTGCCCACCAACACGGCGTTCAAGAACAACGCGTTCAAGGCGGAGGGGAAGTGGACCAACTCGGTCCGCGGCAACTTCGCGTACTACGACAACGCCAAGACCGTGGAGGGTCGCGACGCCGGCCCGACGCGCCCGACAGAAACGACCTGGAATCAGGACGGGCCGACGCATTTCTACAAGGGCGAGGGCAATTTCGTGGTCGGCAAGGGGTTGTTCGCGTCGGTGAGGGGCGCGTACGTGAGCGCCGGCTTCGAGCTGATTCCAGTCGGAGGCCTGACGAAGGACTACTACTTCGACGCCGGCGGCGTGGCGCACAACACGTTCTATCAGTATCAGACGAGCCGCCCGCAGCATTACTTCGGCGGCGACGCCAGCTACTTCGCCGGCGTCAACGAGGTGAGGTTCGGCGCGTCGTGGCGCGGGACGTCGGCCGACACGCAGCAGATCTGGCCCGGCAGCCACCTCGTCTCGACCTGGGATCAGTATCCGAACATGCTCGTGCAGGTGGCGCGCAACTACAGCTCGGTCACCTCGGCGCGCTACACGAACGCGTACGTCACCGACACGCTGTCGCTCGATCGCCTGACGCTCACCGGCGGCCTCCGCTTCGACTGGCAGTCGTCGTCTCTCGGAGCGGCATCGGTGCCGGCGGTCGCCGGCTTCGAGAACGTCCTGCCGGCAGTCAGCACCGCGCCGGTCAGCGACGTGTATAAATGGTCGAGTGTGACGCCGCGGCTCGCGGCCAGCCTCGCGCTCGACTCGACTCGAAAGATGGTGGTCCGCGGCAGCTATGCGATGTTCGCGTCGCAGCTGCCGGGTTCGCTGGCGGCGTTCGTGTCGCCGATCCAGTACTCGTACGCGTACTACAACGCCGTCGATCGCAACGGCGACGGCGTGGCGCAGCCGAGCGAGGTGCTGGTCAACCAGGGGCTGCAGGGGTTCTACGGCTTCGACCCGCGCAACCCGACGCGGGCGACGTCGATCAACACCATGTCGCCGAACATGAAGCCGCCGGTGACGCACGAGTACGTCATCGGCGTCGACAAAGAGTTCGCGCCCGATTTCGCCGTCAGCGGCACGTGGACGTACCGCCGGATCCAGGATCTGCTGTGGACGCCGCTCATCGGCGTCACGCGCGCTGACTACACGCAGACGGCGACGCTCACCGGCACGATCGATCCGGTCGGCGCCTACAGCGTGCCGCTGTACGCGCTGAACATCCGCGCCGTGCCGCCGGGCGGCGGCAAGGTCTCGGCGAACCGGCCCGGTTATCACCAGATCTACAAGGGCCTCGAGCTGAACGTCGTCAAGCGGCTGTCGAACCGCTGGATGGCGCGGGCGGCGTTCGCGACCAACGACTGGCGGGAGTACTTCGACGATCCATCGGTCGCGATCACCGATCCGACGCGCGCGCCGGCGCCCTCGTCTGCGTGGCCGACTGCGGGGCCGTTTACCGACGGCGGGCTGGTCGTCCGGCAGTCGGTCGGGAGCGGCAAGAGCAGCATTTACATGGTGGCGCCGTCGTATCAGTTCATCGCCAACGGCATCTACGACGCGTTCTGGGGCATCATGATCGGCGCGAACCTGGTGACGCGGGAGGGGTACGCCGAGCCGTACTTCCAGAGCAACGTGCCGACCGGCGATCCGCTCGGGCACAAGACGGTGCTGATCGTCCACAACGTCGACGACTTCCGGCTGCCGGCCGTCACCACGTTCGATCTGCGGCTCGAGAAGAAGTTCAACTTCGGCACCGCGAAAATCGCGTTCGACGCAGACGTCTTCAATCTGTTCAATGCCGGCACCGTGCTCGGCAAGCAGTACGACGCGCGCCTCACCGGTCCAACGGGGTTCAACCAGGTGCTGGAGATCATGAATCCACGGATCGCGCGGGTCGGTCTCAGGTTCATCTTCTGATCGCCGATCGAATGCACGACTGTGCCCTGCCGTTTTGACGGCGGGCCCGGCGATCGTGTGCTCGAACCGGCGCACGGAGGCGGCGTGCGGGTCGTCGGACCGCACGGCCGCATCGGCGAAGAGGAGTGTCACCGCGTTCGGACACTCGGACCGGGTGGCGGCGGACGCGGACGCCCTGCGCGCCGGGACTGACAGGTCCTCGTCGGCGACGAACGGACGCGGATCGCCGGACACACGCGTGCGGGATGCGCTGACGGGCGGACGGAGAGGTCGCACCGGCCGAAAAACCGGGCGCCTGACACCCAGATGGACACTGGTTTTGGGGGAGAGTTCCCTTGCCGTGTGCACATCGTGTGCAAGGGCGTCGAGAAACCGAGTCCGGCGTCCTGGAAATGCTCTCGTGGGTACTCGATTCGCCCTTCTCCGAACTTTTTTTGGTGTGTTCGGACGTGTACGTCCGCGCGTCGGGACCAGATGACGACGCGTCCGAGCTGGATTGTGACGCGTCCGACCTAGATTGTGACGCGTCCGACCAGGATCGCGACGTGTCCGACCTAGATTGTGACTGGTCCGACCTGGATGGCGACGCGCCCGACCTGGATTGTGACGCGTCCGAGTTGGATTGTGACGCGTCCGTCCCGGATCGCGGCGCGTCGGTCCCAGATTGCGACGCGTCGGTCTCAGATGGCGACGCGTCCGTCCCAGATTCCGACGCGTCCGTTCCAGATTTTGACGCGTCCGTCCCAGATGGCGACGCGTCGGTCACATATGAACGGTGAGCGGTTGTAGATTCCCTCGCGTCGGAGCAATATGACGAGTCGTCGAAGAAATATGATCGCGCGTCAGAGAAATACGACCCGTCGTCGAGAAGATGAGCGGACCGCGCGCCATCACAAAACGCCGCTCGGCCGGTTAATGTCGGGTTCCCAGTCGCCCTGTCGAAGGAATCGCAGGAGAGTGCCGGCCGTCCCCTGTGGATCGAACTTCAACCTCCGAACGTTGAGAGTGAGCGGGAAGTCCATCATCACGCCGTTCATGCGGCGGATTGTGCGGAACGGGAGGAGGCCGCGATGGGAACGAGCTACCCGCAGGAGTCGATTCGGAACAGCGGAGGAGATGACTCCTTTGCACAAAAGCGTGCAGCGAGGCTTGAGACGGTGTGCAAGCGCACCGGCATCGTTCGTGCGCTTTTGGGATCGCATGCGGTCGGTCTTCGTCGAGCGGGCGGCCGAGATTCTCGGCGTGTCGCGCCGGACGGTGTACTACCGGATCCGCGAGGGCAGGCTGCGGACGATTCGAACGCGATGCGGATCGCAGCGCGTGCTGGTCGACTCGATAGAGGAGCTGTTGCGCGACGGGGTGAAGCCGTCTGCAACCCGAGTCGTTGACGGTTCAGACACTCAGCCTGAACCTGTCTCGAACGTTCAGAGAATCTCCTCGATGCTGTGAACCGGCCCATCGGGCCCGCCGGTGAATGTCATGTGGATCAGCGCGCCGTCATCGGTCTCGAGCGTGACGCGCAGCATGAGCAGCCGCGTGTTCATGTCTGACGGTGTCGTACATCATGCCGCCGCTCTTGCGGCGGTTCTGAGGAACTTCAGCAGATCCCTGTTCACCTGATCCTGGTGCGTCGCCGTCAGGCCGTGCGGCGCGCCGGGATAGTAGATTTCCTGTGCGCCCTTGATGAGCTTCGCCGACTTCCTGGCCGAGTCCTTGACCGGAACGATCTGGTCGTCTTCTCCGTGCAACACGAGCGTGGGGACGTCGAACTTCTTGAGGTCGTCGGTGAAATCGGTTTCCGAGAAGGCCTTGACGCTTTCGTACGCGCCCTTCGCTCCGGCCTGCATGCTCCAGAGCCAGAACTGGTCCAGTGTGCTCTGGGATACCTTCGCGCCAGGCCTGTTGGCTCCATAGAACTGAACCGCGAGATCTTTGTAGAACTGCGACCGGTCGCCGGCCACGCCCGCGCGAATCTGGTCGAACACTTCAATCGGCAGACCTTCCGGATTCGTCGCCGACTTCAGCATGATCGGCGGCACGGCGGCGATGAGAACGGCCCTGGCCACTCGCTTCGTTCCGTGGCGGCCGATGTAGCGCGCGACTTCGCCGCCGCCCGTGGAATGGCCCACGAGCGTGGCGTCCTTCAGATCGAGAGCCTCGATCACGGCCGCGAGATCGTCCGCATAACCGTTCATGTCGTTCCCCGCGGACGGCTGGCTCGATCGGCCGTGGCCGCGCCGATCGTGCGCCACGACCCTGAAGCCGTTCTGGGCCAGGAACAGCATTTGCCCGTCCCACGCGTCGGCGTTGAGCGGCCAGCCGTGCGAGAACGTCACCGCCGGGCCAGTTCCCCAGTCCTTGTAGTAGATCGTCGTGCCGTCTTTCGTCGTAATCGTGCTCATGGAAGTCTCCTGTTCATCGGCCGGCGAGCGCAACGCAAGACGGCTGCCACTGGGAGACCACGATGTTGTCGCGGTCAGGTGAGAGCACGGACGTGCGCGTGAAGGCTTCGGCCACAGAATGTTGAGAGTTCACCAAGCTCGATCGGCTAGCTCGAGCAGAGCAGGGATCGATCCATGAATCACCCATTCGGGTGATGTGAAGAAGACCGACGAAATGGGACGTACCTTCGTGAGATGAGCGACTCCACACCATTTACACACTGTCTGTCGCCGGCGCGCGCGGCTGCGGACCGCGGGTCGGCAGCCGGCCCCTCGTCGTACGCGCGGCTGTTTCCCGATTTGCCCGCGTTCGACGCGGACGAGTCGTTCCTTTACGCGTTGGGGCGCGCCGGCGGACTCTGCGACTCCGGAGGAAACGCAGACGAGGCCGCGTCCCTCGGATCGGAGGCGGCGGGCTGGCCGATTTTCGGCCAGTTCGTCGCGCACGACATCACGTCGGACCGATCCCTTCCGCAGGCGCACGTCGATCCGACGCACTTGAGAAACGCGCGGTCGCCCCAGCTCAATCTGGAATGCCTGTACGGCGACGGCCCGGTTGGTCAGCCGTTTCTGTTTCGGCGCGACGACCCGGCACAGCTGCTGACGGGCCCCGACGGCGGTGACGTGCAGCGGAACGCCGAAGGGACGGCGATCATCGGCGATCCGCGCAACGACTCGCACGCGTTGATGTCGCAGATGCACCTCGCGTTCGTGCGCGCGCACAACCGATTCGTCGATCGGGTGCGCGCCGAAGGCGCTCCCGAATCCGAGGTCTTCGAGATCGCCGCGCGCGAGCTCCGCTGGCACTACCAGACAGCCGTGCTGCGGGAATTCCTTCCGACGCTGATCGGCTCCGACCTGGTCGATGCATTGCTGCGCGGAGGCCGGCGTTTCTACTGTCCGAATGGTCCGGCGTTCATCCCGCTCGAATTCGCCGATGCGGCATATCGGTACGGTCATGCCCAGATTCGCCACACGTACGACGTGAACGCGACAACCCGGGACGTTCCGCTGTTTCCCGACTTGATGGGATTCCGTCCGATCCCCGCCGATCACCGCGTCGACTGGACGCGGTTCTTCGACGCTCCAGCGCACCCACCCGCCCAGCGAGCCAAGAGAATCGACGGGTGTCTGGTCGGCGCGTTGATCGCGCTGCCGGTCGCGCTGACCGGCCAGACCGCCGTCGCCGAGTTGCATTCGCTCGCCGTGCGCGACCTCGAGCGCGGTCAGGGCGTCGGCTTGCCGTCGGGCGAGGCCGTCGCCACATGCCTGGGTGAAACGCCGCTGAGCGCTTCCGAGGTAGGCGCCGAGCGGGCTGGATGGAAAGGGGGGACGCCGCTGTGGTTCTACATCCTGCGTGAGGCGGACGTCCGTTCAGGCGGCCATCGACTCGGCCCGGTCGGCTCGCGGATCGTCGGGGAAGTGCTCGTCGGCCTGCTCGATCTCGATCCGACCTCAGTGCGCCACGCGCCGGCGGTCTGGCAGCCGCGCGCGTCGCTCATCGAGCTCTTGACCAACGCGTTCTGACCGATGTGAAGGGAGTAGCGATCATGAAGACACTCGATGCCGACGCGATCATGGCTCAGGCAACCCCGCTCGC
>Ga0126369_10004280_pt1 | contig 10445 bp, 14 predicted proteins | sample PanSoiMetaPlot_1_FD_109646 | JGI IMG/M metagenome (GOLD analysis project Ga0126369, IMG submission 109646) | Tropical forest soil microbial communities from Panama - MetaG Plot_1 | ecosystem: Environmental > Terrestrial > Soil > Tropical forest > Bulk soil | place: Panama | collected 2016-02-17
AGGACGAGAGGGGACGGGCGGATTGTTCGCACGAGCCTCTTCATGGACGCTCCTCGAACGCTTGGAGGGGACGGCGCGCGACGCTCATCTTGCGCTGCACCAAGGCGCGATTATACTACCCGCTGCTTCGCCCTGAGGGATGGACCGAAGTGCTGAGGGAACAGGCACTTACTCCTCGACGCTGCGGAGCGACGGTAGCACGCGCGGTAGCTGAAAATCAAGACTTGCGGTAGCAGTCGTCAACCCTGCCTAAAGCGCCGACTCCAGTGAGCCATCACCGCTCGTCGCGCAGCGTCAGAGCGTTCTTCAGGAGTGCGCCGTGCGGGCCGAGGGTGCCCGGCGTCGACGGTGCAGCGTGACCTTCTCCAATGAGCGGGTAGTGTGTCTCAGCTGTATCAGCTGATTTGACAGTGTGCCCTGACGTACGCTAATCCTGCTTTGTGCCTGAAGTCGACCGAGCACTCCTAGAGAACGCCCGTCAACGCATCCAAGGCGGAGCAATGCCGCGCGACCCCCAACCGCACCTGGGGCGGTCCCGGAGCGGAGCTCATCTGCGCCGTGTGCGATCAGCCGATCAATCGGGACGAGATCGAGTACGAAGTCCAGTTCGTCCCAGAAGGCGTGAGTGCCCCGCAGGTCTTTCATCTCCACCTGGCCTGCTTCGCGGCATGGGAGTTGGAGCGCGGGTTGATAATCCGCGCGGAGGCTGTTCCTGATTCACGCGAGAAGATCTAACCGAGCGAGTTCCCCAGGGGCTTTAGTTTACCCTTCCGTAAATGTAGGTGGGACGACTACGGGCCGATCTGATTCCCGCCGATGGACGATGCTGGCGACTGTTGAACTACCGAGATGCCTGTTGCCTGATTCCCGGTCATGTTGGCACGCCACCAGTCACCTGTCGCGTGAACCTCCCTCCACACGCCCCCGACAATTGACTTGGCATCCGTCCGGATGTCCATGAGCAGACGCATGGTCTCGCCATTCACCTTGTCGGCTTCCCGCTTGAACCAGAGAGCGAGCCCGATGGCGAGGACGGAGAGAATCAGCGAGGCGACGCTCGCAAGCAACGATACACCATCGAACAATGCGAACACCGAAGGACTGATTACCCGAGTTGGCTCCATCATGTCACGTTATCGGGCGTCGTCGGGTGTACGTGTCGTTGCCTTCGGAATTGTCTCCGCCGGCTTGCCATGCGTCGTCAGTAGCATCTCGACGAACTCCCTCGACTGTCCACCTTGCTGATAAAAGGAGCTGAGGAGCCCGATCGTTCGTTCAGCAGCGTCGATGAACTCCCACTTCACGTTGACGAGTTTATTGTTTCGCATGACCAGCGGACCACCACCGTATACCAAGATGCAGTTCTCGAACCTGTTGTCGATGAACTGATGTCCGTCCAATTGCATTCGCTGTTGTACAAAGGTGTTGTGCTCGTAGAGCCCCATCGGCATCCTCCATGCGCTTGGTCAATCCAATAGCGGAAGACGGGCAGGATCATAACAAATGCTCGCACACCCGGCGTAGGAAGCAGTAAACAAGGAAGGACTTCAGGATCGGCACCCTCGCGCCAGAGCAGCGGCCCGAGGGCGTTGGTCTGCTACAATCCGAACACCCGCTTCACCGCTTCACCGATCAGCGTATCGCGCACCGGCCTGGTCATGTCCCAGACCTTCGGCGCCACGCTCTTGAGCCGCTGCCACACCGCGACGGTGTTGATGTCGTCCGAGTCGAGCGCGTCGAGGCGGTCGAGCATGACGATGAGTTTCTGGCGATCCTCGGAGGCAAGCTCACGTGAAGCGCGGAGGTTGTTCTTTACCGATGCCAGCAGGTCCGTGCGCGTGAGCCACGGTCCTGGCCCGCCGCAGTTGGCGCAAAAGTTCCTCGCCTGCTCTGGCAGCTCCTGAATAAGTACCTGCGACCGGCAAAATCGTTCATCACCATCGGCCACGGCGCATTGCACGAGGGACACGTCACGAACAACGGGACACCATGATCGGGGCACATCCGTCCTTGGACGTAGACCAAGACCACATGGCCCGTCGCGGGACAGATCGACGGACTCATGGCTTGCATGCGGGAAGGCTATGCGCCGCCTACCGGAGGACGGTCAGCGGCAGCGGCGGCACCTGAAGCGCCAGCCTGAGGAACAGGAGCTTTCCCACACATCACCCACGCGATAGTCAGCGATTCGGTGAAGATAGGCAGGCGAAGTGTCTTCATTCGGGGCGACAGCATAGCCGAGGGCGAGGCTTTCTAGCCGAGAAATGTGAAAAGGCCCTAGGTACCTCCCTCGCTGCGCTCTCGATCCCCTATGGACTCACTTCTTCTTCTCTTCAGAAAAGCACGCACCGCCCAACGCCGTGAACCAAGATTTGGGCCACCACCCGAGCCACACCCCGAGCCAGAAGGTGGGGATCCAGAAGACGAGCACGACGAGTACGCCTGCGCCCACTAGAGCACCCACAATCACTAGAGCACCCACTAGACCTAGACTCATACGACGCACCAGCTCTTCGGTGACAATCGTCCCTGCATTCGTTTCCTCCCTGTTCTCCTGAGGATTGGGCCGGGGGAGGAAAATCCTGCAGAAAAATGTGAAAGGGTACCGCGCCCGGCAAGGGAGCTTTGTCCCCCGGTGCCACCCTCGGAGCCGTCCTGAGGGCACCTTCGAGTTCTCGTTGGCAGCCCACCACGACAGCAGCGGGAGGCGCTCCACGATGGCGCTCAGCGGCCCGAGGTTGGCTCAGGAGCGGCGTTCGGTGTCGATGACACGCCGAGGATTGGCCTCGATGATTGGGACAATGGGCAACTCGTGCCTTCGCGCCACACTTGGCGCCCCACTATCACGCCTAACCCGCCGATCCTGAAGGTCCAGCGAACGGACATGCAATCCGATCCGATGACAGCGAGCTTCGAGGGGGCGAGTAACGGACTCGCGCTCGCTCCCGAAGAATCACGTACTTCTGTCGGGTGCTACTTCAGGGGCGAAGGGAATCTGCTACTCGGACCATGTCCTGGACAGAAAGACGGCCCGTGTGCATCGAGAGCTGGCCTACGATGGATCCCAGCCGGTGGTGCGCAGGGGGCATACGACTCACCTGTGAGGAGCGAGTCGCCAAAGACCAAGCCCACTGCGCCAGGGGCTACGCCTCAAGACCCCCGACGGCTGTCCTCAAGTCCACAGAATGAGGCTCAGGGCATCACGTCGCAGATAGGCATCGCCCGTGAACTACATTGGCGTGGGATCAAGACAGCGTACGGAAAGGGAGAGTGGAAACAACAGGTAATCGCGAAGCTCCTTGAAACCGATTCGGGAGACTGCAGGCATGACCGAAGGCTACGAAGGCTCCAATTACAACGAGGAGGCGATGCGGACCGAAGCACTCGCCCTCCGTGAGGATGGCCTGTCCTACGACCTCATCGCGAAACAGTTGACCGAGCGGGGATGGACCTCTCGGAGAGGATCGCCTGTGAGCGGGGAAGGCGTGCGACGGCTGATCGGCTCTATCCCGGCTGGAGCCGACGGAGAGTATCAGGAGTTTCTCGCGTGGCGGACGCGACAGCGCCAGGCGCAGTTCTTCGCTCCTCCAGATCTTGCAGAACTCGCGCGGACGCTGGAGGAGGATCCGAAGTTGGGGCCGGGGCCGTACCTACTGGACGCCACGCCGAAGTGGACGGTGTGGCTCGAAGACGAGCACCGCTATGAGGTGCAGGAGGGCGAGCACACGGAGCGCGTGGTCTCCGCGCGCGAGTATCTCGAACACCTGCGGGTTGGTCGCAATCGCCAGCTGGCCGTGTTGAAGAAGTTGATGGCCGACGAATGGGAGTTCACAGAGCAGCCACCGTTCCGGGTGGACATCAGCAGCGAGGCGTGGTGGGACAAGGGCGTTGACGCAATCGCCGCGGAACTGGTGAAGGCCAGGAACTGGGACATCCACCGGCTGTTGGACCGCCTGCAGACCGAGGACGACGCCGACGGCTCGATCCGTGCCCAGTTGCGGAAGGTCGCATACGGCTTGCTCCGAGCACTGGCCCAAGCGAGGCAGACGAACCTAGCCCTGCGCCAGAAGCTCTCGAAGCTGAGGGAGGGCTTACCTCCGAGTTGACACATTCGTGCGGGGTCGTGCAAGGCCGCACAGGGACAGACGAAAAGACCCGCGGCCCGGACGTGATGACACATCTGCGGCGATCTATTATGAAAGCCCCAACCGTTGCCTGGATCAGCCCGCCGAGAGGCTCTGGGACGTACCGTGCGCGAACGCGGGATGAGCGCGAGTTCCCGGCTTCCCCCGTGAGAACCGCTAGTGGGCGACGGGTCCGCTTCCCCTTTCGACCTGTCCGCGTGTGATGCCCTGAGCTATCAGCAAAGTCCTTGGGAAGCCGTGACCACGGAACACGCACGGCATTTCTGTGCCATGCCACGCGCAACATCGCGCCAGACAAGCTCGAATCACCCGCGGCCAACACGGGGAAGGTCATGGGGCCAGCATGGGGTTGGGACAGGGTTGACCCCGTGTGGAGCGCGAAAAAGCCACATGTTGTCGCGAGGTTGGCCGTGGGATGGCACAAAAGTGCCAGCGGTGTTCCACGGGCGACCTTGGTTCCCCGCTCAGCCCGAGACTGACAACCTCCTGACAGCCCCGCCCAAGGTTCCCGCCGAGCTTCCCGGCTTCGACCCGGAGCGCGCCTAGCCCGATACGGTACCCCTGAGGATAGGGAGGACGACCCGAGCAGCAGGCGCAGCAAAGCAAGCTCGCTTCACTCGCAGCTGCAGCAGCACCGAACCACACCCCGCTCCCCGCTTGCAGTCCCGAGCGCTGGGGACACCACATCACCACCTAGAAAGGGCACCACACAATGACCGTCACGTCCGTTCGCATCGAACAAGACGCCGTGCTTCTCCCGCTCTCCAGCTTCGTCCGCGACGAGGCCAACCAAGTTCGCCTCCGCATGTCTGACGAAGCCGTCGAGCGCTATCAGACCATGTACGCCGCAGAGGAGCCGAACGGGGCGCCAGCGCTCCCGCCCGTCCTCGTGGCCGAGCTTCCGAACGGTGTGCTCCTGCTCGTGGACGGCTTCCACCGAGTCCGCGCACAGGAGCGGCTAGGGCGCACGGAGCTCTTGTGCACCGTCATTGAATGCGCCGACCGCTTCGAGGCTGTGTGGCTTGGCTCCGCGCGAAACACGACGCACGGCGTCCCACTCACGCAGAAGGAGCGCTTCCGGCACTTCAAGACGTATGTTGCCGCGGGCCAGCACTTCAAGGCTGGAGTGAAGCGCGGCACGCTGGCGGACGTAAAGAGCTACCGCGAAATGGCGAAAGAAATGGCCCTGTCGCACACCACAATCGAGCGCTGGATGCGCAAGGCCTACCCAAAGCTGGCCCGCGAGCTAGCCGCGAGGGGTCAAGGGCAGCTTGAGAGGGAGAACGCCTCTCGTCTAGCCCCCAAGGTCGCCGTCGCGCTGACACCTACGGAAGAATGCCTTCGCGCGATTCGGAACACCCGCAGACAGTTCAAGGGAGTCACCAACCCCGACGATAGGGGCGAGGTGCTCTCCGAGATGCAGACCACCATGGAGAAGATGCGCGAGTCCGCGCCGTTCTCCGAATCAGACTTCTAGCCCTAACCATGAGAGGAGAAGGCGCACGATGTCGCGCGCCAACATACACGAGCGAGTCGCAGCAAATACCCGCCTGAAGTGCGAAGCGAAAGGATGCACGCGGAACAGGACGTGGACGAAGTGTTACTGCGCCCCATGTTCCCGAAACTGGCAGCACAACGGCGACCCGAATGCCCGAGCTATCTACCCGGGGGACTACGCCGCACACTTGAACCTCGTGCGCGTCCTCTTCACGAAGTATCCGCACTCCGCAGCGCTCCTCGAAGCGGATCGGCGGATGCGCGAGTGCCTCGATCCCGGTCTGCCTGTGAAGCGGAAGGTACAGGGCAACGGCGCCGAGAAGTGGCACGCATGGAAGCAAAGGACTCGGCTGAAGGACGGCAAGCTCGACCCTCGGCTAGCCCTAGAGCATGCCGTGGCCGTCATGTTCCTGGCCCACGAGCAACCCGCGCGCTTCCCCACGGCGCGCATCGAGTCGTGCGCAGTGGCGAATGCGATCTTTCGCCTCGTGCCTTACTTCGGGTACGTCCATTGGAACCCCAAGACGCAGCGAAACTACACGAGTCACGTGCTGCCCCCATGTGCTGGCGCGCTGACCGTCCTTGGGGAGCAAGTGCGCATGGCCCTATGGCCGTTCGCCCGTACCGTCGCCAAGCAAATCGAAGCCGAGATGCTCGAAGAGAACAGGCGGAAGGCAGCTATCTACAAGCCGCTTGAGGAGAGGACCGACGCATGAGCCTGAAGCGCGAAACCGTTGACGAAGTTCTCCAGCTGACCGCCGAAGCTATCGCGAGCGCACTCAAGGACGCGAAGGCGAAGGGCAAGCCGCCGAGCGCGAGCATCCTCGCCGTGGCCCTGAAGCTCGCAGACCGTATCGTCCTCGCTCCAGGGGAGACGCCTGTGCTGCCCCCGCCAGAGAAGGCGGCGCCAACCCTTGGGGCGGACATGGGAAGGACATTCATTCCGCCATTCGGCCCGGACGGCAGACCCAATAGCGAGTACGTGAAGCGCCACGGTGACCCGCTGGAGCGCAAGAGCGAAGGCGATGCCTAACGAAGGCATCCGTCCCTCGGTCCTCCTTCGGCTCCGTGCGGCTGTCTCGAAGTACTACCTTGACCGGCTTGAGGAGTGCGAGCGCGAGGAGCGCCCGTTGCCTGAGAGTATCCGCGAAGGCATGCTCGCCTTCCTCAGCGGGAAGGACATGCTGCCCCCGAAGGCGAAGGACGGCGATGGCCCGGAGTCTTGAGAAGCACCGCGCCCGCATCGCCCGCTATCGAGCCAGTGAAAAGGGACGCGCGGCGAGGGAGCGCTATCGAACGGGCACAGCCTGTCGAGAGCAGCAACGCCGTCGCAGAGAACGCATGCGCGAAGCACTCGCACTCCTGAAGGAAGCCGAAGCCCTGCTGAAGGACCGCCAATGGAAAACTCGAGGAGGCCTCGTGCGTCTCGTTGCAGAGCGACTCGAAGCCAAGCGAAAGGAACAGGCTCATGGGGAAGGAACAGCCCGAGAGGGAAGTGAAGCACTCGAATGCGCCGATCCTCTACACCGAGGAGGAGCTAGCGCAGAGGGAGCGCCTCAAGCGGGAACGTGAACGCGACCCGGAAGCCGAGGAGACGCGCGACCAATGGAGGCAGCGCGTCCTTGACCAGGGCACGCGCTCGCCGGACCACACGTCAACGCCTAGCTCGCGGAAGCTCGCTGAGCGCGCATCGTCGCCGGATAGCGGCGCAGCGCTCAAGCGGTGGGCAGGGAGTCGCGGTCCTAACGGAAGGTAGTTGAAGGACAGCCGCGCCGCTCATTGCGAGCGAGCCAGACGGCTGCGCAGTACACCCGCACCTCAAGGAGCAACACACGTATGGCTGTTCGCTATTCCGCGGAAGGTGGCATGTCAGATCCCGCGAGCAAGGACACGGGGCCGACCCCCGGTCAGAACGCGGGCATTCCTTCCGCCCCGCCAGACTCAGGCGTCTCGATCCGCATAGGCGGACAGGTGGGCAGGGCCACGTCGGACGGCAAGGGCAATGTCACCGTGCAGAACGTCGGCCCCACCGCGCATCAAGCCGCGCCCGATCCGAACGAAGGGCAGCTGACCGGAAGGACAAGCTACGGGGCGCCGCTCGACCCTAGCGCGTGGACACCCGAGACCATCGTCTATCATCCGAGCATCGGTGACGGACGCATTCAGGATCTGATGGCCGCTGGCCTCCTCGTCAAGACAGCCACGGGTTACCAGCTGGCGCACGCAAACGGTACTCCTGTGGAGACCACGACGCCTCCAACTGAGGGGCAGCAGCAGCAGCAGCAGGAGGAAGCGCCGAAAGACCTGAAGCTGACTCCGACCAGCGCCGAGAGTGACGCCTTCGTGAGCCGCATGACGGAGGCCACGTCCGCGCAGTTCGTTGACTCCGTGGTCGGGCAGCTGGCCGACAGCGGGGAGCTATCCACGCAGCTGCTAGAGCAAGCGGCGTCCCGTTCCGGCCTTGAGCCGTCCGCGGTGGCTGAAGGGATCCAACACAGAATCAGCGAAGGCACTCGCGCGGCCAAGGAAGCGGCTGCGCATGCGGGCGTCCCGAGCGAACACTGGGACTCCTTCGTGGCCGAGCTATGGTCCCGCAACCCAGACCGCGCGCGGGAGGTTGTGCAGGACGTGGCGAGCATGAGCGTCGCGAGCCTCATGGAAGAGGCGCGGGGCTGGGTATCCCGTGGAGGCGTAGCCCGTGCCGCGCTCGCTGGTATCAGTGACGCCGACGTGTATGGCGCCACCTTCGGCGAAGGCATAGAGGTCTCCCGCGGCGACCATGCCCCCGTGCTGACAATCAAAGGCGAGCGTATGTCGCTAGCCGAAGCCGTGCAGCGCGGTCTCGTGAAGCTGAGCCGAGGCTAGGCCGTGCGCTTCCCGCAAATGAAAGCACGGTTTGGCGACCGTACCCCGGAGCAGTGGACGCGCGTCCGCGAATCAGTCCGCAAGGCCGTCAACCCGCTTGGCCTCGGTGTGCTCGTGGAAGAGAAGCTCCTTTCCTGGAAGTACACCGACGGTAGCCGTGAGCTAGTTTTTGAGTTTGGCGTGGTGACGCTCAAGGTGTTCTCCGAGCGCATCGCACAGTCGCCCACAGGAGACCATGCGGCACTCCGGAGTCGGACAGCCGACTCGCTGCAACCATCATCTACCACCTAGGAGACGACCACCGATGCCCCATAAACACGCCCCGAATCCCGAGCAGCTAGAAGGCGAAGCGCTCGCCGCATGGAAGCGCGCAGAGCAGGAGCGGCACGAGCGCGAGGAGCGCGAGAACGAAGAGAGGCGGACGCGCAATGCTGGCCCGCCGTCCAAGGATCCAATCACGCAAGCCTACCTTGGGCACCTTGCCCAAGACAAAGAGGAGAACGCCTAGACCATGGAACAGCGCGATGTGACAATCAGACCGTCAGAGATCCCCGCACACCTGCACGCTCGTCAGGTGAACGTCCCGACCTTCGCGGATCTGCAAAACCCGTCTGCAGCAAATCCGAAGTACGACGGGCGCCCCTCGGAGCGTCCAGCTGTGTCGAGCTTCGAGCCCGGCACGAACGTGATTCGTAACCTCGTGATCCAACCGACCTTGCACGTGATGGAGTTCTCGGCAGGCCGGGTGAGCATCGAGTTCGACGGCAGCTGGTTCACCGTCGAAGGGCTGTTCGACGCCGTCTGGCGTGCGGCGAAGGTAGCTGCCGATGCCGAGCAGCCGTCGAAGCCGCCCTCACCGGAAGCGCAGACGACTCTCCGCGCAATCGAGCAGGTGCGCGCCGAGGCTGCGCACGAGTCCTCGAAGCCTCTGGCAGCAGTGTCCACCCGTCTCAAGGCGAAGGGCACGGGAGCGTAGGTCGTAGCTCCTACTGCTCCCATCCTTGTCTAGACGCCGGTTGTAGCCCTGGGCGGTAATCAGACCTGTCCCTTGAGGTCGCGGATGATCTGCTCCACCTCGGCCTGGTCGCCGTCACGAACACCTCCCCGGAGATCCAGGTATTTCTGGTAATCGACGATGGCCATCTCGGGCTGGCCCTTGCTCCGCAAAAGGACCGCTCGGTTGTAGTAGGCCTCGACGAAATCGGGCTTGAGGCGGATGGCCTCGATGAAGTCGGTGAGGGCGCCATCCAGATCGTCCTTGTCGCTGCGTAGATTGCCCCGGTTGTAGTAGGTCTGGGCGTTGTCCGGCTTGAGGCGGATGGCCTCGGTGAAGTCGGTGAGGGCTCCGTCCAGATCGCCCTTGTCGCTGCGGACAACGCCCCGGTTGCTGTAGGCCTCGGCGTAGTCGGGCTTGAGGCGGATGGCCTCGGTGTAGTCGGTGAGGGCGCCATCCAGATCGCCCTTGTCGCGGCGTAGATTGCCCCGGTTGTAGTAAGCCTGTGCGTAGTCCGGCTTGAGGCGGATGGCCTCGGTGAAGTCGGTGAGGGCGCCATCCAGATCGCCCTTCTCGCCGCGGACATTGCCCCGGTTGTTGTAGGCCTCGGCGAAGTCGGGCTTGAGGCGGATAGCCTCCGTGTAGTCGGTGAAGGCGCCGCCCCAATCACCCTTGTCGCGGCGGACATTGCCCCGGTTGCTGTAGGCCGTGGCGTAGTCGGGCTTGAGGCGGATGGCCTCGGTGAAGTCGGTGAGGGCGCCATCCAGATCGCCCTTGTCGCGGCGGACATTGCCCCGGTTGTAGTAGGCCTCGGCGAAGTCGGGCTTGAGGCGGATGGCCTCCGTGTGGTCGGTGAAGGCGCCGTCCAGATCGCCCTTGTCGCGGCGGACATTGCCCCGGTTGCTGTAGGCCTCGGCGAAGTCGGGCTTGAGGCGGATGGCCTC
>Ga0126369_10004281_pt1 | contig 10444 bp, 12 predicted proteins | sample PanSoiMetaPlot_1_FD_109646 | JGI IMG/M metagenome (GOLD analysis project Ga0126369, IMG submission 109646) | Tropical forest soil microbial communities from Panama - MetaG Plot_1 | ecosystem: Environmental > Terrestrial > Soil > Tropical forest > Bulk soil | place: Panama | collected 2016-02-17
CAGCACCGAGCGCGCGAACAGCTCGTTGGCGCTCGCCGAGCCCGAGCCGTTGACGTTGGCGAACCTGACGACGAAGTCGTTTACGCTGCTGATCGGGTTGCTACTCGGCATTGGTCATTCGCGTGAGTCATGTCGATGAGATATTTTTTCATGTCCCAGGCACCGGTCGGACAGCGCTCCGCGCACAGCCCGCAATGCAGGCAGACGTCCTCGTCCTTCACCATGACGCGGCCGGTCTTGAGATCATTGGCGACGTAGAGGTCCTGGGTGAGGTTCTTGGCCGGGGCCCTCAGCCGCGTGCGCAAATCGGCTTCCTCGCCGTTCGCCGTGAATGTGATGCAGTCCATCGGACAGATGTCGACGCAGGCGTCGCACTCGATGCACTGCGATGATGTGAATACGGTCTGTACGTCGCAGTTGAGGCAGCGGTGCGCCTCCTTGAGGGCGAGATCGGGGTCGTAGCCGAGCTCGACCTCCGTCTTGATGTCGCGTAGCGCCACCACCTTGTCGCGCAGCGGAACGCGGTACCGCCGGTCGGGGGCGATGTCGTTGTCATAGCTCCACTCGTGAAGGCCCATTTTCTGGCTGACGATCTCGACCATGGGAGCCGGACGATCGTTGATGTCACTTCCCGAGCATAGCCTGTCGATCGACAGCGCAGCGTCGTGCCCATGTGCCACCGCCCAGATGATGTTCTTTGGGCCAAACGCGGCGTCTCCGCCGAAGAACACGCGCGGGTGCGTCGATGCCATCGTTGTGGGGTCGACCTTCGGCATGTTCCACTTGTCGAAATCAATCCCGATTTCGCGCTCGATCCAAGGGAAAGCGTTTTCCTGGCCGACCGCCACCAGCACATCATCGCAAGGGAAGCGCTGGTTCGGCTCGCCGGTCGGAACGAGGTTGCGGCTCCCCTTGGCGTCGTATTCGGCCTTCACCTTCTCGAAAAGAACGCCGGTAAGGCGGCCATTTTCATGCGTGAACTCTTTCGGCACGAGAAAATTCAGAATGGGGATGTCCTCGTGCATGGCATCCTCCTTTTCCCAAGGGGACGCTTTCATTTCCTGGAACCCCGAACGAACAATCACCTTGACGTCCTCGCCGCCGAGCCGGCGCGAGGACCGGCAGCAGTCCATTGCGGTGTTGCCGCCGCCGAGCACGATGACGCGTTTGCCGATCCTGTTGACGTGTCCGAAGGAGACGGAGGAGAGCCAGTCGATGCCGATATGGACGTTCGGCGCGGCTTCTTTGCGGCCGGGGATGTCGAGATCGCGACCACGCGGTGCGCCGCAGCCGACGAAGACCGCATCCCAACCCTCCGCCAGCAGCGCCTTGAGACTATCGATGCGTTTGCCGCCGCGAAATTCGATCCCGAGATTGAGGATATAGTCGCATTCCTCGTCGATAATGGACTCGGGCAAGCGGAAGCGCGGGATTTGCGTGCGGATCATGCCGCCCGGTTGCGGATCTTGATCAAAGATCACGCACTCGTAGCCGAGCGGGGCGAGGTCGCGGGCGACCGTAAGCGAGGCGGGGCCGCAACCCACGAGCGCAACGCGCTTGCCATTCTTGACCGTTGCCGGCTTGGGCAGGCGGGCGCGGATATCGTCCTTGAAGTCGGCGGCGACCCGCTTAAGCCGGCAAATCGCCACCGGCTCGTTCTCCACCCGCACGCGACGGCAAGCCGGCTCGCACGGCCGGTCGCAGGTGCGGCCGAGGATGCCCGGAAACACGTTGGACTTCCAATTGACCATGTAGGCGTCGCTGTAGCGGCCCGCCGCGATCAATCGGATATATTCCGGGACCGGCGTATGCGCCGGACACGCCCACTGGCAATCCACGACCTTATGGAAGTAGTCCGGCGACGAGATGTCGGTAGGTTTCATTTACGCCTCTGCGCGCACACTTGGACCGCGCGTTTCTTTTTGAACCATGCGCGAACGACGTCGGCCGGTGCCCCGCTTCGGCTTCTGGTGCGCCGAATCCGGCCGGGATAGTAGTGGAGGCTCCCTCGAAATTCCACCGATACGTTCGTCATAACAGGCCTTTACGGCACAACGAGAGGTGCGCCGCGCTGGTTCGCTCATCAGTCGGTTTTGAACGAGCGACCATTCCCGTAAAAATACGGGTAATTCCCGCGCGGGCCATAAGGCCTTGAAACTCCTTGGCATCTTCGGCGCGGCCAATTGTGCACTGCAAGAGACGCCATTTGGGGTCGGGCCGGCGGTAGAAGATCATATGGTTGCCGGCCCGACGTTGCGCCACATATGGGGCGCGCACGCATGGAGGAGTTGCAGGATCGGCGACCCGAGCCATCCTGAGGATAAATGCGCGATCTATTCGAGAGCCTATTCGCAAACGAGCAGCCTGACCCGATGCAGGCGGCGCGGCGCGGACTGCGGCCGCAATTGCGACGGCGGTTCTACGAACGTGCCGACGTCGAGGCCGCCTCCGAGGAGGAATTCCGCATCCTCCTCGACGGGCGGCAGGTGAAGACTCCAGCGCGCCGCACGCTCGCCGTGCCGAGCCGCGAACTGGCGCAGCAGCTCGCTGCCGAGTGGGATGCGCAACGCGATGCGATCGATCCGGCAAACATGCCGCTCACGCGCCTGGCCAACAGCATCATCGACGGCGTGATCGATTCCCCCTCGCCCGTCAGGCAGGATGTGGAGCGCTATCTCGCCTGCGACCTCCTGTTCTACCGCGCTCCGGCTCCTGCCGGCTTGGTCATGTGGCAAAGCCATGCTTGGGATCCCGTACTGGCCTGGGCCCGCGAGACACTCGGCGCGCATTTCGCGCTGGCGGGGGGGATCGCCTTCGTCGAGCAGCCCGCGGAAGCGCTCGCCGCGGCGAGCTCCGCCATCCCCCGACACCCGTGGCGTCTGGGCGCGCTGCATTCGGTTACGACGCTTACCGGCTCCGCGCTAATGGCGATCGCCTTGGCGCGCGGTGCGTTATCGGTGGATGCCGCCTGGGCGGCGGCGCATGTCGACGAGGACTGGAATATGCAGTTTTGGGGCCGCGATGAGCTCGCGCTCGAGCGCCGCGCCGCGCGCTTCGCCGAGATGCAGGCCGCTGCGACTGTGCTGGAAACAGTCAAGTGAAAAGGGCTATTTCTTCTTCAGCGTTCCGTACGCGACCACGGTAGTGCCTTGCAGGGCGCCGAACCAGCCGACTGCGAGATCGTCCCCCTGACGCGACAGAGTGACCGTACCGTCGGGACAGCGGCCCCCTTTGTCTGCTGCGCCTTTGGTGATGACCTCGACGTAAAACACATACGATTTCGACGATCCGACACGGGTGAGCTTCCCGGTGCAGTCGAGATCCGGATACTTCGTCTCTGCCCCCCGGGCATTGATCGCGAGCTCGAACTTGTAAGGCGTTTGGCTGCCGACTTGAGTGAGCTGGCCGCTCCAGTTGCCATTGATGCTCGGGCCGGCCGCACCCGCGCCCTTCTTTCCTTTTGCTGCCGGCTGGTCTTCGGGGGCGGGAGGAAATTGCGCGATCGCGGGCGCGGCTGCGGCCGCGGCGAGAACCAGCGCAGCGCCAACGTAGCGCAGGACCTTGTAGCGAACTCCTTCGGGCATGTTTTGCTCCCCTCGCATACGCCTACACGGGCGGAAAGTTTACCCTCAAATACCGGTACATGCTATGGATTTTGCGCCTGAGCGAGGGGTGAGGCGCGTATGAAGGACATCCTCGAAAAGCTCGAAGAGCGCCGCGCACGCGCACGCGCCGGCGGTGGTCAGGCACGCATCGACGCTCAGCACAAGCGCGGCAAGCTGACGGCGCGCGAGCGGCTCGAACTGTTGATGGACAAGGGCTCGTTCGAGGAGTTCGACATGTTCGTCGAGCATCGCTCGGCTGATTTCGGCATGGAGAAGAGCAGGATCCCCGGTGACGGCGTGGTCACCGGCTGGGGCACGGTCAACGGACGCACCGTGTTCGCCTTCGCCAAGGATTTTACCGTCTTCGGCGGCTCGCTCTCGGAGGCGCACGCGCAGAAAATTGTCAAGATCCAGGACATGGCGATGAAGGCCCGGGCGCCGATCATCGGCCTGTTCGATGCCGGCGGTGCGCGCATCCAGGAAGGTGTCGCCGCGCTCGGCGGCTACGGCGAAGTGTTCAAGCGCAACGTGATCGCCTCTGGCGTTATTCCGCAAATTTCCGTCATCATGGGTCCGTGCGCAGGCGGCGACGTTTATTCGCCGGCTATGACCGATTTCGTGTTCATGGTGCGCGACACCAGCTACATGTTCGTCACCGGGCCCGATGTGGTGAAGACCGTGACCAACGAGGTGGTGACGGCGGAGGGGCTCGGCGGTGCCGTGGTGCACACGACGAAATCCGGCATCGCTGACGGCGCCTACGAGAACGACGTCGAATGCCTGTTGCAGATGCGCCGGCTGCTCGACTTTCTCCCCGCCAACAACGAGGCCGGTGTGCCCGAATGGCCCTCGCATGACGATATCGAGCGCGAGGAAAAATCGCTCGACACGCTCGTTCCTGATAATCCGAACAAGCCCTACGACATCAAGGAGCTCGTGCTCAAAGTCGTGGATGAAGGCGATTTCTTCGAACTGCAGGAGGCGTTCGCAAAAAATGTCGTGATCGGCTTCGGCCGCATCGCCGGCCGCACCGTGGGCTTCGTCGCGAACCAACCGATGGTGCTTGCCGGGGTTCTAGATATCGATGCCTCGCGCAAGGCCGCGCGCTTCGTGCGCTTCTGCGACGCGTTTGGCATTCCTATCGTGACGTTCGTGGACGTGCCCGGATTCTTGCCGGGTACCAACCAGGAATACGGCGCGCTGATCGCGCACGGCGCAAAGCTGCTATTTGCCTATTCGCAGGCCACCGTCCCTCTTGTCACCGTGATCACGCGGAAGGCGTTCGGCGGCGCTTATGACGTGATGGCGTCCAAGCACATCGGCGGCGACGTCAATTATGCCTGGCCCACGGCGCAGATTGCCGTGATGGGTGCGAAGGGCGCGGTTGAGATCATCTTCCGCGCCGATATCGGCGATACCAAGAAGATCGCTGCCCGCACCAAGGAATATGAGGACCGCTTTCTCTCACCGTTCGTCGCCGCCGAGCGCGGCTATATCGACGACGTGATTATGCCCCGCGCCACGCGCTCGCGCATCGCCAAGGCGCTGGCGATGCTGCGGGGCAAGCGCCTGGAGCTACCGCCGAGGAAGCACGACAACCTGCCGCTATGAGGCGCTCGTGATTGCAATCGCGCGTGTGACGCTGGTGCCGATATCGGGAAGTGACACTGAGACGATCAGCGCGTGCCTGAGCCGACGCGGGGGCTCTGCCGTGACTCGCTGCGGCTGCTCGCCGCGTGCTCGGCGAGCCGCAGCCATGACTGCGCGAGCGTGAGCCAGAACGGCCTGTCGCTGTCGTTTGATGCGGTTTGCGCCATCCGCAAGCAGTCTTCCGCGTTGCCGCGGTAAATATTGTTGGGACTCATGTTTTACGCTCCCCGAACACGCAACTTGCGCGCTAGCAAAGCGTCGAACCTGGGCAAACTCGTGGCTCTCAGCAAAAGCGCCACGCGGCGGCCTATGTCCGCCACTCGACACAGGCGGGGCGCGCTCCGGCCGCGTCGGCGAACCCGTGCCGGCGTGGTTCTTTCAGGTTTGCGGCTCAAATCGCGCTGCTTTGCGAATGACAGAGGTATCATTATCTTCGCGCCCCATGCCGCCATTCCGCGACATCGTGGTGATCCATAGCTCCGACCTGCACATGGATCATGACTATACTACGAGGCTGCATGGCGGTGACGGCACGGCTGGACTGTCCAGCGTGCTAAACGCCGCGCGCGCCGCCGCCGCCGATGTCGTGGTGCTCGCCGGCGATACGTTCGATTGCCATCGCCTGCCGGCTTTTTTGCTCGATCGAGTGGCCGCGATCATTTCGGCGGCGGCGCTGCCGGTGGTGCTGCTGCCCGGCAATCACGACCCCGCGGTGCCGGACGCGGTTTACCACGGCGACGCGCTCTCGATGGTCGACAATCTCCACGTCCTCGGGGTGACCCATCACGAGGCCGTCGTCTTCGGCGAGCTGGGTCTTGAGATTTGGGGCCGCGCCCACTGCGACTATGGCGACATGATTCCCTTCGAGCGGCTGCGGCCGCGCTCGACTCGTTGGCAGATCGCGCTGGCGCACGGCCACTATGTCCCGGTGCCGGATCGAACGACCAGGCTACGTCCGTCGTGGCTCATCGGCGATGATGAGCTCGCGGCGGCCGGCGCCGACTACATCGCGCTCGGGCACTGGAATCGGGCGGCGAAGGTAGGCGCAGTGGCGTATTATTCCGGCTCGCCGGAATACGCCGGGACGGTCAACGTGGTGCGGCTCTGCGCCGACGGAAAGGTCGCCGTCACCCGCGCGCCGCTCGCAATTGCACGTGAGCGCTCGGTCATCGATTAGACGAAGCGCATGCGCGCGGCGCGGTCGTCGGAAAAGTTCAGGAAGTTTTTCGATGTGTTCTCCTGCTGCATGCTTGCCGCTCGCCTTTACCGCTACCGCCGGACTGCTGATCGCCGCGCTCGGCACCACCGCGCAGTCGCAAATACCGGCTGGGGGCTGGACGCAGAGGGCGCCGATGCCGGCGGTGCGCGGCGAGGTCGCGGCGGCGACGGTCGGCAACAAGCTGTTCGCGCTCGGTGGTGGAGCGGCGGGCAAGGCGGTGCCGCGCAACGAAGAATACGAGCCCGCGACGGATCGCTGGCGCGAGCGCGCGCCGGTGCCGCAGGCACGCGACCATCTCGGGGTCGCTGCACACAACGGCAAAATCTACACCTTCGGCGGGTTTACGTCCTCGGTGCACCAAGGGGCGGGCGATGTGGCGTTCGCATATGATCCTGCGAACGATCGCTGGCAGACGCTCGCGCCGATGAAAGCTCCGCGCGCCGCGGTCGGGGTTACCGTGCTCGCGGGAAAGATTCACGTCATCGGCGGGCGCGGGCTCGACGGGGTGACGGTGGCGACGCACGAGGTCTATGATCCCGCGAGCGGGAGATGGAGCGAGGCGGCGCCATTGCCGAAGGCGCGCGACCATATGGCGGTGGTTGCCGCCGAGGGAAAAATCTACGGCATCGGTGGACGTCTCGCGGGCGCTGCCGAGCGCACCGGCCAGCACGACGTCTACGATCCGACAACGAATGCGTGGACCTCGGCGTCGCCGCTGCCAACGCCGCGCAGTGGCGTCGCCGCCGCGCTCTACAAGGGAATGATCTTGGTGCTGGGCGGGGAGCTTCCCAATCACACCTTCGTGGAGAACGAGGCTTACGATCCGACGCGCGGCCGCTGGGTCGCGCTCGCGCCCATGCCGGCGGGACGGCACGGATTCGGCGGTGCTGCGATCGGTTCGAACGTTTATTTTGTCGGCGGCTCGTTGACCCCGGGCGGCGGCGGCATCACGGATCAGTTGATCATGTTCAGCCTGCCATGAACGCGAGCGGGCAGCGACGCCGGGACGGAAGCCCACGGCCCGGTGAGCCGGGGTGCCGCGCGCAGTGGAACTCACACTGCTGCTATTGTCCGCGCTGCCCGGTTGTCGAAGGCGGTTGTCCCGGGGGAACGGTAACGGTCGGCGGAGCGGCTCTCGGCGCCATGCCGGTTGTGGCGGGCGGGCTCGTGTCCTCGCGCGCGGTGCGCGTGTTATCGCCCCCGGCGAAGATCAGCGCCAAGATGATGACGATGAAGACGGCGCCGGCAATCCATCCCCACGGAGTGGTGGTGCCGATTCTGCTCTCCATTTCCGCCTGTCGCTCCATGTCCATTCTGCGATCGAAGTCTCTGGGGTCCGTCATGGCGGCCTCCATCTGATATCCGTCGACAGATATAACCGGCGGGGAGGGCTTGAGTTCCGCCCCTGGAATCCTCTTTCAGCGAAGTCGCACGACGCAAGCCGCTGCGCCTTCACGCGTTCTCGTCGTTCTCGCCGAAGATCAGTTGGGTTTGCGTGACGATCGCCGCGAGCTTTCCATCGCCGCGGGTAATGCGCGTCTCCAGCACGATCGTCGTGCGGCCGCGATGCAGTGGCATGCAAACTGCGTGCGCGGTGTCGCCCTTCGGCACGGCGGCAAAGAAGTTTGTCTTGCTCTCGATCGTCGCCGTGCCACCGCCCTCGGGAAGGGCGCTGCGCGCCGTCATCCCGCCGAGCGTATCGCCCAGCGCCATCATGGCGCCGCCGTGCAGCACCCCGCGGCGGTTGCATAAATCCTCGCGCACTGTGAGCTCGGCTTCGCTGCGTTCGGGCGAACGATGCAGGACGTTCACGCCGAGGAACTTTGTGAATGCCGGTAGATCGGACATCGTCGCTCCTCTGCTGCGTCGATTTGGTCATAGCATGACCCGCGCGCCGCGCCAGGGCCGATGCGTCATTGCACAGGTTTTGGCTTGTGTGCGCCGGTCCGCCGGCAAAACTGCTGCGCTTGACCCAGATAGCGGACCTGCGCTTTGTAAAAACCCGCGGCGCTCGTAGCTCAGCTGGATAGAGCACCAGACTTCGAATCTGGGGGTCGGGGGTTCGAATCCCTCCGAGCGCGCCAATAAAATCGGGCATTGCAAGCAGATTTGAGTTTCTCGAGGCGCGGCCAAAATCGCCTGGGGACGCGCCAGGGACGCAGACCGTGCCCTCTAGGGAAGGTGTGGCCTGAGCCGAGCAAAACGCGCTGTGAGCCTCCGCAACGGGAGTGTGAGGCATCGCAGCGTCGAGCGACGGGGATCGTCAGCGCGGAGAACGCGCGGTGCATGATGCACCAGCGGCTTGGTAAAAAACGCTTACATTGACGCGACTCGACGCCGCGTCGAGAATGTTTGACACGCTGATTACTCAAGTGACGGGCTGCATGTTGCGCGCAGCGCGCAGTCTCGAAGCCGCGATGGCGGCGTTCGCCAAGAGCTAGCGGCGGGAGTAAGAGGGCATGTCGGCTTTTGGGGGCATTCCGGACATGCGTAGGCGCTTGACGCCGATTGCTTCCGCCGGTTTTGACCCAGATCGGACAAAGCCAGGATTGAAATCCCGCAGTGCAGCAGTCTCCTGCCGTGCCAAGGTGTGCTACCTTTCGATCGGGAAGCACGGGAGCCATTAGCAGTGAAACGTCGCGAGTTCATCACGCTACTCGGCGGCGCGGTGGTAGCATGGCCGCTCGCGGCGCGCGCGCAGCAGCCGGCGATGCCGGTGATTGGGGTCATCAACAGCGGTACGTCTGCCGCTAATGCCAAGAATGTGACGCCGCTACGTCAAGCCCTGAAGGAAGCTGGCTTCGTCGATCGTGAAAGCGTTGTGATCGACTTCCGCTGGGCCCGAAAACCAATTTGATCGGCTGCCGGGGCTGGTCTCCGATTTGATTGGTCTGCCAGTGGCCGTAATCGTCGGGAACACCCTTTCAGCCCTCCGCGCCAAGGCTGCAACTTCTTGTTTCCCTGTCGCCGCCACCACCGAGAGCGACCCCGTGAGAGACGGGCTCGTCACGAGCCTCAGCCGGCCTGGTGGAAATGTCACGGGCGTCGTTTTCATTACCGGCGTCCTCGGGAGCAAGAGGTTAGACCTGCTGCGCCAGTTCGTGCCCAAGGCGACGACAATTGGCGCACTCGTGAACCCGAATATTCCCGAAACAGAGGCCGAGCGAAGAGACGTAATAGCCGCCGCGGAAGCGATTGGGCAGCAACTTGTTGTTCTTGATGTTAGCAGCGACAGCGAATTTGAGACGGCTTTCGCCACCTTGGTCGCGCGCGGGGTTAGGGCGCTTTACGTCGGTACAGGCACGTTCTTTTTCAACAGTCGAGATCGGATCGTCGCGCTGGCGGCGCGCTATGCAATTCCGACAATTTACGCACAGCGCGAGGCGGTCGTGGCTGGTGGCTTGATGAGCTACGGAAGCAGCATTGCCGACGCCTACCGCCAGGCGGGCGTGTACGTCGGGCAGATTCTAAAGGGCGCGAAGCCCGCTGACCTGCCTGTCGTCCAAAATTCCAAATTCGAATTTGTGATCAACCTCCAAACTGCCAAGCGGCTGGGACTCGAATTCCATCCTCAGCTTTTCGCTACCGCCGACGAGGTGATTGAGTGAGGGAAGGCGCCAGGCAAAGCTGGCGCGATCAGTCGGTGAAAGTCCGACCCAGGTAAGGCCGTAGCGGGCCGCCTGGAAGCGAGTGTTGCGTGAGGCGGCGGCAACGCCGAACACGAAGCGTACGCAGCGCGTGCGTGGGGTGCGGGATTGAGCCCCGAAATGATGAAATCGCGGGAGCGGAGACTGTCTTCACGGCCGAACGCAACATGTACAATGCCATTATGCGAGGCGTTGTCGTCCCGCCGGGGTCGAAGGCCACATCACGCGCACAAGGATCGCGTCGGAACCTGGGATATCCCGCGTCTGACCAGCGACGAAAATGCACTGGTCCGCATCGGGAAGGCGAGGAGCCGTTACAAAAC
>Ga0126369_10004282_pt1 | contig 10443 bp, 8 predicted proteins | sample PanSoiMetaPlot_1_FD_109646 | JGI IMG/M metagenome (GOLD analysis project Ga0126369, IMG submission 109646) | Tropical forest soil microbial communities from Panama - MetaG Plot_1 | ecosystem: Environmental > Terrestrial > Soil > Tropical forest > Bulk soil | place: Panama | collected 2016-02-17
ACATTGACGCCGTGCCGCGCGTAGGGGGCCATTGCATTGACCACCGCCTGCAGAATTTCATACCAGCGCGGCTGGCCCATCTCCCTCGATAAACGCTCGACCCCGGCCCGCATGTGCCGTGCGCGCGGATCTTCGGCGCGATAGACACGATGGCCGAAACCGGTCACGGCCTCGCCGGCCTTGCGTTTGGTTTGCACGTAATCGCCGGCTCGAGCCGGATCGCCGATCTCCTCGGCCATTTTCATGACGTCTTCGGCCGCGCCGCCATGGGCGGGACCCGAAAGCGCCGCGACCGCGGCGGTAACGGCAGCATGCAGATTAGCTTCGGTTCCGGTCACGACCCGCGCGGCAAAGGACGAGGCATTGGAGCCGTGTTCGGCATGCAGCACGAGATCACGGTCGATCAGCTGAGTTGCTTCTGCACTCGGTCTTTCGCCTTTGAGCATCCACAGCAAGTTGGCGGCGTGATTGAGCTCTCTACCAGGCGCCACTGGCTCAAGTCCTTCTCGCAGACGCGCGTGGATGGCGACAATCATGGGTACCTGCGAGGTCAGGCGGATGCCCTTTCGGATGACCGCGTCGCGGGAGTCGTTCGCGGTTTCTGAATCGAAAGCAGCGAGTGCGGAGACGGCGGTGCGCAACGCATCCATCGGATGTGCTGCTTTGACGGCGCGGATGATTTCGAAGATCGGCGCCGGCAGTTCCCGCGCGAATTTGAGCTGCGCGTCAAATTCCGCGAGCTGCGTCTTGGTTGGCAGTTCGCCGCGCAGCAACAGCCAGGCGGTCTCCTCGAATGTCGAATGCTCGGCGAGGTCGTGGATCGAGTAGCCGCGGTAGCGCAGCTCGCCAATTCGCCCGTCGATGAACGTGCATGGCGAGCGATCGAAATAGACCCCCTTCAATCCTCGGTGAATCTTGATCGACTCGTTTGTTTGGGTCATTCATGGCCTCATTCGTCGACCTTGCCCTGGCGCTTGCCCGCAGGTCGCGTTTGGTTGAGATCAACATGGATCCCATCGAACGTTGTCTCGATATAGCACGGCGCGGCCATTTCAAGATCGTCTTGCCGGAAGGTGATGACGTACGCGTGCTGGCAGCGGCGCGCAATCTCATTGACCGGGAAATCGCGCAGCCGATCGTGCTCGGCGCGCCGGATGTGCTCAAAAAATCCGCAGCGGCTGCCGGAATCGATCTGCAGGGAATCAAAATGATCGATCCGCGCAGCGATGCCCGCACGCAGGCCTACGGCGTCGCTTGCGCGAGCCGGCGGGAAAACATGAGCCCAGGCATGGGTATTCGCCTGGTAGCAAAGCCGCTTTACTTTGCTGGCATGATGGTCAGCCAGGGCGAGGCGCAGGCAATGGTCGCGGGCGCCGCCAATCCAACGCACCGTGTCATCGAAGCCGGATTGATGACCATTGGGCTTGCCGAAGGCATTGCGCTCCCGTCGAGTTACTTTCTCATGATCGTGCCGGATTTTCTTGAACAGGGCCAGCGCTGCTTTGTTTTCGCCGATTGCGCAGTGAACGCCGACCCGACCGCGGAAGAGCTCGCGGACATAGCGCTAGTGTCCGCCCGCAGCGCCGAAAATCTGTTGGGGGAGGCGCCGCGCGTCGCCATGTTGTCGTTTTCGACCAAGGGCAGCGCCCAACATGCGCGCGTCGATAAGATACGCCGCGCGGTCGAGCTTGTCCGAGCCCGCGCGCCAGCACTTGCGGTCGACGGCGAATTGCAATCCGATGCGGCTATCGTTCCAGCAGTGGCGGAAAAGAAAGTAAATGAGCTCGGTACAGTGGCGGGCCGAGCGAATGTTCTAATTTTTCCGGATCTCGATTCCGGCAATATCGGGTACAAACTCGTGCAATGGCTCGGCGACGCCAAGGCAATCGGGCCTTTTCTGCAGGGTTTCGCTGCACCGATCAGCGACCTATCGCGCGGCGCCAGCATCGAAGACATCGTTACCACCTGCGCGGTGGTTCTTGCGACTGCTTAGTCGGAGCCGTGCCTCACGTCGTCAGGATCCCGCCGTCGACCGGAATGACGGTGCCGGTGATGAAGCCCGCCCGGTCGGAGGCGAGAAATGCAACGAGCTCAGCGACGTCTGTTGTTGTAGCGAAGCGTCCGAGCGGAATGCGCGACAGGATTCGCTGTCGCGCTTCCTCAGTGAGCGCGGCATGCGTCATCGCCGTATCGATGATCGCCGGCGCCACCGCATTGACGGTGATGCCGCTCGGCCCGAGTTCGCGGGCAAGTCCCATCGTCAAAGCCACGACGCCCGCTTTGGTCGCGCCGTAGAGCGTATTGCCGACCGAGCCGCCGCCGCGCATGGCAGATACGGAAGCGATATTGACGATACGACCGCGGCGCGCCGCGCTCATTCCCGGGATCGCCGCCTTCACGCAATGCAGGATGCCGTCGAGATTAACCTGTGCGATGCGGCGGAATTCGCTAACCGGCAGGTCCGCGATATGACCGGTGGAGAGGAGGCCTGCCGCATTCACAACAATGTCGGCGGTGCCGAGCCTTGCAAACGCGGCCTCGACCAGAGCGAAATCGGCAACGTCGACGGTGACCGCGTGCGCCGGCAGCCCGCCACGGCTGATATCGGATGCGACACGCTCCGCCGCGGCACCGTCGCGGTCGGCGACCCAAACGTTGGCGCCCTCCACCGCGAGCGTCTTCGCGATCGCTTCGCCGATGCCGGCGCCACCGCCAGTAACGAATGCGACGCGACCCTTAAGGTTGAGATCCATATCGGCCGGGTCGCATTTTTTGGAGCCGCATAAATGTCACATCACGTCGCCGCTTTCTGATCGGCGGTGATGTCGCTCTCATGCCGGTCAGTCATGGCATAGACCGACAGCGCGCTAATGCAGCTCACGACAAAGACGTAGAGGCAGATCAGCCACGGCTGGCCGTTGCCCAGCGGCAACAAAGCGGTGGCGATGATCGGCGTGAGCCCGCTCGCGAAAATTCCCGAAAACTGATAGACGAACGAGATACCGGTATAGCGCACCCGCGTGTCGAACAGTTCAGAGAACAGCGCGGCTTGGGGCCCGTACACCGCCGCGTAGACAATGCCGAAAGGCACGGTGATGGCGATCACGGTCAGCAGCGGCGAAAGCTGCTGCATCAGCCAGAATGCTGGGAAGGTCAAAACGCCGATGAGAAGGCCAGCGATGCCATACAGCGCGCGCCGGCCGATGCGGTCCGACAGCCTGCCGCAGACCGGCAGCAGAACGATCATAATCGCCGAGGCGATCATGACGGCGCTTAGTGCATTTTGGCGCGTCATGTGCAGCGTACTGGTGATGTAGAACACACAAAACACCGCGTAGATATTGAAGGTCACGCCTTCGATATAACGCGCGCCGAGACCCAGAATCGTGTTCCAGGTATGGGTGCGGAACAGTTCGGCGACCGGCACCGCCGCAATCTTTTTCTGCTCCTGCGCCTTCGCGAAAGCCGGCGTCTCCATGATCCGCAGACGGATATAGACGCCGAGGACGACCAGCAGTGCACTGAGCAGGAAGGCGATGCGCCAGCCCCAGGCGAAGAAGTCGTCGTTGTTGAGAAAAGACAGCAGGCTGGTGACGCCCGCGGAGAGCAGCAATCCCGCGGGCACCCCGATTTGCGGCCAGGAGCCGTAAAAGCCGCGACTGCCACCGGGTGAATGCTCAACCGCCATCAGCACGGCGCCGCCCCATTCACCGCCGATGCCGATGCCCTGGAAGATGCGCAGCGCGAGCAGCATGAGAGGTGCCCAGACACCGGCCATGGCGTAGGTCGGCAACAACCCGATCAGGAACGTGGCGATGCCCATGATTAGAACCGTGAGGATCAGCACGGTCTTGCCCCCGATGCGATCGCCGTAATGACCGAAGATGACGCCACCGATCGGCCGCGACAGGAAGCCGACGAAGGAAGTGACATAGGCCAATAGCGTCGAGATCAAGATGTCGGCGTTAGGGAAGAACAGCTTATTAAGCACAAGCGCCGTCATCGTGTTGTACAGGAAAAAGTCGTACCATTCGATCGTGGTGCCGATCGCGCTGGCGGCCGCGATAGTGCCGATCGAAAGTGGCGCACCGTGACCCGTCTTGGTCGTTGCCTGTGCCATTTCTTTTCTCCCGTTCATTTTTTACCCGGCGGTCTTCAGGCCGCCGGCAGCCCGAGAATTTGCCGCGCCTCGCTGCAGCTTGCGGCGTGCCGACCGTACTCGCCGCAGATGCCGGCAAGCCGTGCCACGAGCTCCGCGTTGCTCTTGGCAAGCCGGTCCTTGTCAAACTTGATGTTGTCCTCGAGCCCGGTACGCAGGTGACCGCCCATTTCTAGGCACCAGCGGTTCACGTCGAGCTGATGCCGCGCCAGGCCTGCTGCCGACCAAGTTGCATCGGGCATGATCTCCTTGAGCTCGCCGACCAGAGAATCCAGCAGCTTGCGCCGCGCCGGCAGTGCGTTTGGAATTCCCATCACAAACTGAACCTGGCACGGTCGTTTCAGGAGGCCGCGATCCGCCATGGCCTTTGCGTTATAGAGCATGGCGGCGTCGAACACCTCGATTTCCGGCTTGACGTTGTTGGCGGGCATTGAGCGAGCAAGGTCTTCGACCAGCTGCGGCGGGTTCTCGTAGATCTGCGCCGGGAAGTTCACCGACCCCGTCGCGAGCGAAGGCCTGAGCACCAACATCGCACCGCGCTCGTTCTGCTGGCGGCCGCGGCCACCGGTCGAGAACTGGATGATCATGCCCGGGCAATGTTTGGCGATGCCTTCGCCGACTTGTGCGAATAGTTTCGGATCCGAACTCGGCGTTTCATCCGGATTGCGGACATGGATATGCGTGACCGACGCGCCGGCCTCGTAAGCCGCGTGTGTCGATTCGATCTGTTCACTCGGCGTCACTGGCACCGCGGGCGTGTCCTTCTTGCGCGGAATGGCCCCAGTGATTGCGACCGTGATTATGGCGGGCGTGCTCATGGTCATGCGACGGCGGGCTGTTTAACCACGTGAAACGCGCGAATATCCGGCCGGAGCGCGATTTCTTTCAAAAGCGTGATCAGAGGCGTCGATGCCAGCGGATAATTGGTTTTGATTGGGCCCGCCGCTTTTAACGATTGGTAGTTTCCTTCGGAATAGAATGCCGCGAGCAAAAGATCGTCGTCGGAGGCAAACGGGCCGCGGTTGCGACGCACGCGCGGGATGCCCGGCTCGATCAGGTCGCCTGGCCGCGCCTTGGTCGGTTCCGTGCCGCGTGTGATGCGGTCATAGAGATTAGGGTCGATCGGCCCGGCGATTTCTCCGTAATAGCCAAGAACATATTTGCGCACTTCGTCGGGCACTGTGGCATAGCGCTCCTTACCCATGACGTTGAGCACCGCCTGAGTCATCACGAACTGCGCGAACGGGCTGACGATGATCGGATAGCCGAGATCGTGCCGCACCTGCGCGGCTTCAGCCAATACGTCCGGTAACCGATGGCCGATACCGAGCGGCGTGAGTTGCGACTTCAGGTTCGAAACCATGCCACCCGGCATCTGATGTTCGTAGTGGAAGGCATCGTATTCGGCAATCCGGCCGACCGGCTTGCCCTCGCGCGCCGCAATATAGCGCAGCCGCTCTGCGACCTCTTGCACGACAAGCAGATCGATCCGAGCGATGAATCCTGAACGACCAATATTCTCTACGAAATGTTCAGTTGCCGGATGCGAGGCTCCGTTGGCGAGTGTTGAAGTCGCCGTATGCACAACGTCGACGCCGAGCTCGACGGCAAGGCAGGCGGTGTGCGGCGCAAGCCCGGTGAGACAGTGAGAATGCAGCTGCAGCGGCAGCCCGCCGCATGCGGCCTTCATCGCCGGGACCAATGTCTGCGCCCGCTCCGGAGTGAGTAGCCCGCTCGGATCTTTGATGAAGACCGCGTCTACACCGAGCTTGATCAGGTCCTTGGTCTTGCGCGCATAATAGGCGTCGGTGTGGACGGGGCTCAGCGTATAGACCACGCCGCCCGCAGTATAGAGCCCCACCTTTTTCGCCGCGCGGACCGGCACTTCCATATTGCGCATATCATTGAGCGCATCATAGGGCGTGTGATAGCGGACGCCATTGGCGAAAATGCGTTGCGCTGTGAGTTCAACAATGTCATCGGGGAAGAACTCGAAAGTAAAAAGGCTCTGCCCGCGGGTCATCACGATCAGCGGAGTATTCTTGACCCAACCGCTGACAACCCGCATCCGCTCCCACGGATCCTCGCGCAGATAGCGCACGCAGACGTCGAAAACCGCACCGCCGACGAGATCGATGGCCTCAAAGCCGGCGCGATCCAGTCGCGGCGCGAGGTCGGCCATCATCGCCGTCGTCATGCGGGTCGCCCACAAGCATTGATGCGCGTCGCGCAGCGTGACGTCGACGAGCTTGATGGTCCTGCCGCCCTTCGTGTTGTCACCGCTGTCCATCAGTGTACCTGCAGCAATTGCTGGTCCTCGATCCAGCGGGTGTGGATCGCGGCTTGCGCGAATTCCGGCCGCGCAGCGAGATCGGCATGAAAGTCGATCGTTGTGGCGATGCCGGCAACTTCGAATCGCTTGAGCGCCGTTCTTGCGGTCTCGATCGCCGCGGCGCGGTCGCGCCCGGTCACGATCAGCTTGCCAAGCATGGAATCGTAGAACGGCGGCACTACGTAGTTCTCGTAGACGTGGCTGTCGAGACGAATGTCTTTGCCGCTCGGCGGTCTCCAGCGTTTGAGCATACCTGGCGACGGGCGGAAATTCTGCGTGGCGTCCTCTGCATTGATGCGAAACTCGATCGCCGCTGGAGCGCCGTGTTCTGCCGATTTGAGTGCGAGTCGCTCACCGGCAGCAACGCGGAACTGTTCGGCCACCAGGTCGTTGCCGGTGATCATCTCGGTCACCGGATGTTCGACTTGGATGCGCGTATTCATCTCGATGAAGAAGAACTTGCCACTCTGTACCTCGTAGATGAATTCGATGGTTCCGGCATTGATGTATTTGATGGCGCGAATGAGCGACATCGCCGCGTCTTCCATGGCGCGCCGCGTCGGCGGGTCGAGCACCGGTGACGGCGCCTCCTCGACGAGCTTCTGGTGCCGCCGCTGCACGCTGCAATCGCGTTCGCCAAGCGTTGCGTAATTGCCGTGGGTATCCCCGAATACCTGGATCTCGATATGGCGGACCTGCGGGAAAAAGCGCTCCAGATAGACATCGGCGCGGCCGAACGCAGCTTCGGCCTCTGCGGTCGCCTGCTCAAACAGTGAGTTAAATGCAGCGGCGTCGGGCACGACGCGCATGCCACGGCCACCGCCGCCGGCGCTTGCCTTCAAGAGCAGCGGATAGCCGACCTCGTCGGCGAGTTTTCGTGCCAATGCTGCATCGATGAAGCCGTCGTTCGAACCCGGCACCACCGGAATGCCGAGCGCCGCTGCAGCCTGCCGCGCCGCGACCTTGTCACCCATCTGCTCAATGACCTCGGGGCTCGGCCCGATAAAGATCAGTCCCGCCTCCGAGCAGCGCGTCGCAAACGCGCTGTTCTCCGCCAGAAACCCGTAGCCAGGATAGATCGCATCGCACTTTAAAGCGGATGCGACCTCGATCAGCGCTGCGGAGTTCAAATAGCTCGCTTTCGGCGGCGGCGGCCCGATGCAGACGGCGTTGTCGGCGGCCCAGCGATGAGGAGAGTTGGCATCGGCGGACGAATAGACGGCGACGCTCTCGAGCCCGAGCAGCCGGCAGGTGCGAACCGCGCGCAGTGCAATTTCTCCGCGATTGGCGATCAACACGCGACGCAACTTGGCGCTCCTATGCCGGTTCGATGACAAAGAGGGTGCGGCCAAACTCGACCAGCTCGGCGTTCTCGGCGCCGATTTGCACGACGCGACCGTCGTGCTCGGACGCGATGGTGGTGAAAAGCTTCATCACCTCGATCAGGCAGAGCGGGTCGCCCTTTCGGACGTGTTGACCAACTTCCACAAACGGCGGCGCGTCGGGCGAAGCTGCCCGGTAGAAGGTGCCGACCATCGGCGCGATCACCTCGATCTGATGCGGCGCTTTTGGCGCCAATTGGTGCAACGCCGGGTTCGCCGCCGGAGCGACGTCTCCGGTTTTTGTGGGCGAAGGTATCCTCGCGGTGGATGAAACGACGTTGTGCGACGGCGAATAGGCATCGCCGGCGCCGTTGCGCCGGATCACCAGTTTCAAGTCGCCGGTCTCGACAATCAGTTCGTCACAAGAACTGGCGTCGATTATTTTCAAGATCTCGGCGATGTCATCATAACTTAAGCTCACGCTCGCTCCGGGAGTTGCACTGCACGTCAATTCGTCGATTGCATTTTAGCGAGTGCCTTGAGGTCGGTGCCGGTCTGCTCGACACTCACTCCCGAGGTACGAAAACCGACTATCCAGATCGGCAGAATGCAAAGCACCGTCAGCACCGCGAGAATTAAGCACAGCGTCGAAAAGTCCATCACCGAGCTCATGATCGGGAACAGATAGACCAGCACGACGCCGCCGAGAAAGCGCGTGATGCTCTCACCGAGCATCGACCCGGTCGCGCGCAATCGGGTCGGGAACTGCTCAGCCATGTAGAGCTTTGCTAGCGGGAAGCCCGCATAGTCGAAGCTCCAGACTACGATCGCCGCAGCGATGGTTGCGCCTTGCGACAGCGGCGCGCCGAGCGCCACCGTGCCGAGCGCTGTGACAATCATGATGACGACGATGCCCCAGCGGCGGCTGATCTTGTCACCTATGCTGCCGGCGATGGCAGTCGAAATCACCGTGAGGAATAGCAGTCCCGACGTGTAGTACAGCGCGTTTTCCTTGCTGGCACCCATGCGCTGGACGATTGACGGCCCGTAGATGGTGATGATGTAAAAAACGATAAACGGCGACAGCAGTGCAAGGAAGGACACCACGCATCGCTGCAAATACGGAAAGCGGAACAAATCAAAGATCGAAACTTTTCGTGCCGCGGTTGCTTCGAGGACTTTTAAGGAGCCTTCGTCGGTCAAGGTTCTGTCATGCGGAACTTGGCTAATGTCTTCAAGCTCCTCGACGAAAGTGCGCACGGTATCGATCCTGCCGGCTTTGAGAAGAAACCGCGGCGACTCCGGCAGATATTTCATGATCACCGGAACGATGAGGATCGGCAGGCCGCCCAGCATCAGGAGTACCCACCAGGCCTCGCTGTCCGGCAGACGGCCGATGATGAGAGCGCCGGCCAGTGTGTTGAGGCCGTACGAAAAGCCGAGCAGCGAATTCGCGAACCCGACCGCGGTGCCACGCCATTGCTTGTTGACGAACTCGGACAGCAACAAATACGGGACGGGGAACACCGCGCCCTGACCCAAGCCGGCGACGAAACGGTAGATCGCTAGCTGGTTAGCGTCCTGGGCGAAGCTGGCAAGAAAAGTCACGATGCTGAAGACGACGATGCCACCGACCAGCGTCGTTTTCCGGCCAAAGCGATCAGCCAGCCGTCCGGCGGGCAACAGTCCGAGAACGATTCCAAGCGTGCCGGCACTGCCGACCAGGCCGGTTGCGCTTGGCGAGAGTCGCCACTCTCCCTTCAAGATGAACAGAACCGGGGCGATGATGCCGATGTCGAAAGCTTCCAGTATCCACACCACGCCGAGCAGGCCAACAAGAAATAAAATTCTGCGATTGACCGGTAGCCGATCAAGCCGTGCCAGGAGGTTCTCCTGCGCCGCCAGGTCGTCCGGGCCCGGCATGGTCGATTGAACCGACATAGTTCCCGCTCCCTGATAAATTTTATCGGCTGATTTTTTTATTGCGGGCGCGGCCTAGACTGCGGCCACCGCCCGCGTTGTCGAATTATACGCGTCGTAGTATTATTTTTAAAACAATAAGTCTCATCCAATGAGAATTTGTAGCAACACCATGCCGACGTGTGGACGATCGTGACGCCGGCGGGCTGCGACCGTCGCCATTGCAGGTGAGCAACGATGAAGGCGTTGCTATGAAGACCAATGTGATCATCGCCGGCGCCGGCGCCTCGCTCCAGCCCGAGGCCCTGTCGGAAAACACGCACGAAGTGATCTCGACGGTAGCGGCGCGCACGTTTGCGATTATTGATTTCGTCGCGCGTTCGCCCGCAGCGGTCGAGGTGACGAGCGTCATCGAGGAACTCGCGCTGCCGAAAGCGACTGCGTACCGGCTGGTCGACGGCCTGATCAGTGCCGGCTTCCTGGCGCGCAAGCGCCTGACCGTCGGCGTCAAGCTCACTGAACTTGCCTTCGGCACGCTGCGCGCCTCGATGCGCGACGCCAGCCGCCACGCACTGTTGCGACGGCTCGTCCATCAGGTCAATGAGACCTGCAACATCGGCATCATGCTGCACGGTGAAATCGTCTATCTCGATCGCGTCGAGAGCGAACACTGGCCGCTGCGGCTGCAATATCACGCGGGTTCCAGAGTA